>Ga0209723_1001589_pt1 | contig 34515 bp, 32 predicted proteins | sample BiotimSIPDNA_2_FD_185750 | JGI IMG/M metagenome (GOLD analysis project Ga0209723, IMG submission 185750) | Anaerobic biogas reactor microbial communites from Washington, USA - Biogas_R2 time_0 SIP DNA (SPAdes) (version 2) | ecosystem: Engineered > Bioreactor > Anaerobic > Unclassified | place... | reverse complement strand
GTGGAGCGCATCCAGAGCGGACTGCATCTTTATCAAGGCCTTCTCGCGGGTACGTTCCCGGACCATGACCATAGCGATGATCGGATCATAAAATGTGGCAACCGTGTCGTTGGTGAACACATTTGTTAGACTATAAACACCGTCTCCATAGGGCAGATGCATACGCGTTATCACGCCGGGAGATGGAACGAAATTGCGCTCGGTGTCTTCGGCCGAAACGAAAACGCCCATCACGTATTTGTCCGACTCGAGATCGCTTTCGCGATAGCTCAAGGGATTACCCGCAGCCAGGGAAATCTGCTCACGCAACATGTCCACGCCAGTGAGCAAAGCCGAAACCCCGTGAGAAGGCTGCATGTAGCTATTGACCTCGATGAAGTACGCCTGATTTCCGTCGTAGAGAAACTCCACCGACACAAAACCGACCACCTGCAACTGATCCATCAGCATGTGTACCGCTGACTTGAGCTTGCTCCTCAGAGAATCCGGCAGGAATGGACTCGGACTCTCAGTGATGAGCTTCTGGAAACGGCGCTGAACCGTACAGTCTCTCTCTGGAAACACGATCGTGTTGCCGTGTTTGTCCCGTGCGACCGGAAACTCGATGTGCCTTGCCTTCGGGAAGAAACGCTCGAGATAGACCTGATGCGCATTGAACATGAAGCGTTCACTCTGCGCGATCACATTGTGGTAGCTTGCTTCGAGCTCACTTTCCCGCTCAATCACGCGAATCCCGATCCCGCCATATCCTTCGGTGGCCTTCATGACCAGCGGGTATCCCACCGACTTCGCCGCCTCTGCGAGCGACTCCACGCTGGCACAGGTCTCCGAACCTGGAAGGATGGGTATGCCCATCTTGCGCGCAAACTCCCGGATCTGAGGCTTGTTCGCGAGATCGTATCCGTCGAGATTATCAGCCGATATCAGCTTGATGCCCTTCTCATTCAGACGCTTTTTGAAATCCGCGTTCTGTGAGAGAAATCCATATCCCGGATGAACCGCATCCACCTTGAGCTTCGCAGCCAGATCAACGATCTGCTCGATATCAAGATAGGGGATTCCAGACGATTTCGGCTCAAGCTCCCAAGCCTCGTCCGCATTGCGGACACCCGAACTGTTCTTGTCGTTGGGTGCGTAAACCGTGATGGCCTGGCATCCAAGCTCTTTGACGGCACGAACACAGTTCGCCTGAATGAGGCCTCTGTTGACAATGAGTACCTTTGAAAACATGGGTATTCCGGTCGTTTCGATGTTCAAAGCGGTATGTTACCGTGCTTCCTACGCGGAGTAATCTGACGTTTGTTAAGATGGGATCTGAGGTAGTTGATCACTACATCGCGGGTCTGATTGGGCTCGATTACATTGTCGATGTAGCCCAGTGACGCAGCCATCTGTGGATTTGCAAACTTGTCGGTATACTCCTGCTCGAGTTCCTTCGCACGGACTTCCTTGTTTTCCGCCTCGGTGATCTCCTTGCGGAATACCACGTTGACAGCACCCTTCGGGCCCATGACAGCAATCTCAGACCCAGGCCAGGCAACCACCATGTCCGCACCCAAGTGCTTCGAGCACATGCAAATGTAGGCACCTCCGTAGGCCTTGCGCATGATCACGGTGAGCTTTGGAACGGTCGCCTCACTGTAGGCGTAGAGCAGTTTGGCACCATGACGGATGATCCCATTGTATTCCTGATCGGTCCCGGGAAGGAACCCGGGGACATCCACCAAAGTCAGCAAAGGAATGTTGAAGGCATCACAAAACCGCACAAATCGGGCCGCCTTGTCGGACGCATCCACATCCAGGCATCCCGCAAGCTGTTTGGGATTGTTGGCCACCAAACCAACCGCCACGCCATCAATGCGGGCGAAGCCGATGGTGACGTTCTGGGCAAACCCTTCCTGCAACTCAAAAAAGCTTCCCGCGTCCACGAGACGATCCACCACGCCGTATATCGCGTATCCCTTGTTCGGATTCGAAGGCACATAGTCGTCGAGCTCTTTCGAACTGAGCTGCGGCAACTTGGATGGGGTGCGGGTGGCGACCGAATCATTATTTTCCGGCAAGTAGGACAACAGAATCTTCACCCAATCCAAGGTAGATTCATCATCTTTTCCGACATAGGTTGCCACGCCGGAACGCTTCATATGGACCTCGCCGCCGCCAAGTGAATCCATGGTCACATTTTCCCCGGTGACCGTTTTGATGACATCCGGACCGGTGATGAACATGTAGGATGTATCCTCAACCATCGCCACGAAATCCATGATTCCCGGCGAATACACGGCACCGCCTGCACAAGGCCCCATGATCACGCTGATCTGCGGAATCACGCCCGATGCGAGTGTATTGCGGAAGAAGATCTCGCCATATCCGCACAAAGATCCGATACCCTCCTGAATCCGGGCACCACCCGAGTCGTTGAGCATCACCACCGGCGCGCCGTTGGTCAGGGCCATGTCCATGATCTTGGCCACCTTTTTCCCGTGCATCTCGCCCAGCGATCCACCCAGCACAGTGAAGTCCTGAGCGGCCATGTAGACGAGCTTACCGTTGACGCGCCCGAAACCGATCACCACTCCATCTCCGGCGATCCTGGATTTATCGAGCCCGAAATTCGAGTTGCGATGTTCAATGAAAGCACCGACTTCTTCAAAGGTTCCGGCATCAAAGAAATACTCGATGCGTTCCCATACCGTGAGTTTTCCTTTTTCACGTTGGGCCTGCAAACGCTTTTCGCCTCCGCCCATGCGGATCCCGGCTTTGCGCTGGCGCAGTTTCTCGATGCGTTCGTGATTCAGTGTGTCCTCGTTCAATGTTGTAGCGGGTTATAAAATGTATGCGAATACTACGGAATGGAATGGGAGTCGAGACGATAAGCGCAATTCTTTGTCATTCCCGCAATCGCGAGTAGCGATCCCACCCCTTTGTGGAGGCATCAGATCCCAATCAGGCATCCAAATCCGGGCATCCGGTCAAGCGCAACCAATGGGCTCCATCCTCTTCTATCCAAAGGCTTATTCTCCACGCCACAGCCTCCATCCAGTCGCAGATCCCCATTTCCGGCCATTCCACCGCCACACACCATGGATCCTTAAGAAATTCGTCGATAAGTAACCCGTCCATCGCCCGGGCGTGCTTCATGCGGTAGGCATCCACATGAACCAACTGACGATCGCCCTGATGAATGAGACATATGTTGTAGGATGGACTCGCCACGCCATCGGTGATCCCCCAAGCCCCTGCCAACCCCTTTACAAACGTCGTCTTTCCGCTCCCTAGATCGCCGGACAACAACAACACGCGGTTTTCCGGAAGCAATGCCGCCAAAGTGCGTCCTGCCGCCATCATCGATTCCGCATCCGGGACCCGTATACCGGCTCTCCACTCATCCAAGGTGTTCATATCCGCTTCCATAGACCCATGGATTCCCGTCGGCAAGCCGGATTGGAGACTCTCCATCCCGGGTCAGATCGTCCGAAATCACCCTGCCGATGCAGGACAAAGGGATCTCAAAAAAAGCGTTCCATTCTGAGCGAAAACGCTGAAGGTCGATGTCCCTGCTCAAGACAAACGCCAGCTCGTAATCCTCCCCATCACTCAACGCATGATACAGAGGCTCCCGACCAGACTGAGCGGCGAATTTCAACGCGTCAGGACTTATAGGAATAGATGACGCGTCCATCTCCACCGGGCGCCCGCCAACCAACGGGATCACATCCTTGGCAAGCCCATCCGAAATATCCATCATCGCTTTCACCCCGGGATGAGCAGCCAGCCAAGCCCCCTCCATTACCCTCGGCTCGAACCGGAAGTGCTTGCCCAATAGACTGCCACCCAACGTTCCCGTCACCCAGATGGTGTCCCCCTCATGCGCATTGCCCCGCCGCACCGGCGGCAAACCACACGTCCCGATCAATGTAAGATCCGCCAAAAAGACACCGTCCGGAGCCTGTGCCACATCCCCTCCGACAATCCGGATTCCAAATTTCAGGGCGCAATCCCGTATCCCACAGTAGAACGCCTCCAACCATTCCAGATCAGTGCGGTTGGAAAGCCAAAGCGCCACAACCCCTCTCCTGGGCTTGCCACCCATGGCGGCAATGTCGCTGATGTTTCGAGCGAGCAGCTTCCTCCCGACATCCCACGCCGATACACTATCATCAAAATGCCGGCCATAACACACGCCATCAACCGTGACCATCTCCCACCCTTCGGATTGAGAGGGCACCCACACCGCACAATCATCCCCTATTCCCTCAGGAGGCTCAGGATTCGCAGCCCCCAACCACTCACGGATTCGACGGATCAACGCCATCTCCCCGATAGAGGACACTCCCGACCTGGCGTCTTCGGCAAATACCCGCCTGCAAGCTTCTCTTTGGGACATTGTCATGGTTGCAGCATCTGATTCGTATGAATTCAGTCAATGCATTCGTTTTTTTCTTGAATCTCAAGTCACTCCTCTCCACATTCTGATGTTTTATTTATGTCCGAGGAAAACAAAGAAATCCCTGAAAAGCTTCCTGAACTGCTCACTGCAATGGACAGTGAACTGCTCAAACGCTATGTAACCGGCACTGGCAAGATTCTTCCACGCAAGTACACGGGACTGAGCGCTCATCAGCAGCGTCATGTTGCACGCGTTATCAAGCGCGGCCGCAACATCCTGACGACACTCTGAAGCTGATCACCGCCGCCAATGGCGGCTTTCAAGCCCCGTAACCGGGAAATTTCACCATACCAAGCGGAACTTCGGTCTGCTTGGTATTTCTGTTTGTATGCAAACCTTCAGTCCAAGCGATTCCGATCTCGACACCATCGCCGCGATCCTGACGTCGGGTGAAGTGGTGGCGCTGCCGACTGAAACGGTCTATGGACTCGCAGCCAATGCACTCGATCCGGATGCTGTGGCAAAGATCTTTGCAATCAAAAACAGGCCGGCCAACAATCCACTGATCATCCATACCGGATCGGGCCAAGACTACTCCCAATGGGTCGGGATCCCGGAGCTCGCCCGGAAACTCATGGACGCATTCTGGCCAGGACCACTGACACTGGTGCTTCCCCGCAAGTCACCCATCCCGGATTGCGTGACCGCCGGATTGCCCACAGTCGGCATACGTATGCCGGCACATCCCCTGATGAGAGCGGTGCTCGACCGCATCCCCTTTCCACTGGCCGCCCCCAGCGCCAATCCCTCGAACTACATCAGCCCCACACGCGCTTCGCATGTAAAGGATGGACTGAAGGGCAGGCTGAACTACCTGCTGGATGGAGGAGACTGTTCGTTTGGGATCGAGTCCACGATTCTTGGCCTGCGCGATCCATCCGACCCCGTATTGCTCAGACCCGGTCCAATTCCACCGGAAGCGATCGCAGAAATCATCGGAGTTCCGGTGCGACTGAGGAATCCGTCTGCCATCACCCACGACACTCCGGACAGTCCGGGACAGATGAAAGTCCACTACAGTCCGCGCACCCCACTTGTCATCGTGGAGCCATCGGAAAGCACGCCGCCCTCCTGCGCCAGAATCCGGATCAAACCCAATCCCGATCAACCCACCGCACACGGGCATAAGGAAGGCTGCTATTATCTCTCCAATAACGGGAACCCTGCGGATTGTGCCCGCCACCTCTACAGCGTGCTTCACCATGCGGATCACGCGGGCTTCGATTGCATTCTCATTGATCGACTACCCGAAACGCCCGATTGGCTCAGCTTGAGCGACCGCATTCTTAGAGCCGCATCATCTTCGCGGAAACTAAAACAATAATGGTATTCCAGCCAGACCAAAAGGCTGACTTCCCCGAACATTCAAGAGCACTCAAGCGGCTTGCCCGCGCTGAATGCAGTGTCATGGTGGTATTTTTTACCAAACGGACTCTATTTTGACGCAGCCTCAAGGATCTCACGGGCCTTCTGAGTCTGCTCATTCACCGCTTCCAGAATCGATGGGATATCATCCACCGAAAGCCCGATAGACTCCCATGCCGGATCATAGAAACTGACCGGAAACCGGTCGATCCCTACCCCAATCCCCTGATTCAAACAGGCGAAATTGGCGATATGCACCATGTAGGTGATCTCGCGGGAAGCCTCCGGAACATGCTCCGGATCATTGTAATACAGGGCAACGTCGGCCACCTCCGAAGGGAACTGCCACTTCTGGAAAACAATATGGGAAGCTTCATTGTGGGTGATGCCAAGGTGCTCCTTTTCCAGCTCCCAAAGATCCCGCTCCTGATTGGCCACTTCCTCCAGCACCTTCTGGTATTCATCCGGAAAGTTTTGAGCAAGCAGAAGTATTCCGGCCTTGTGCAGCAATCCCGATGTATAGGTGTAGTCCCGATGCCGCTGAGACAAATTTCTGGCGCGATTCTCAATAATCTCGGTTGCCAACCCCACAGAGAGGCAATGATTCCAGAACTGACAGAAATCGATGCCCTTCAAGGTCCTGAACTGACTTACCAGTGATACAGACAGGACCATATCCCGCATGCGCGTCAAACCGATGCGCGATACCGCTTCTCCGATACTCGAAACCTTCCCGGCATATCCGAACGCCACCGAATTCGCCACCCTGAGAACGGATGTCGAAAGCGACATGTCCATTTTCACCAGATCCGCGATGTCATTTGGATCCACATACGGATCCTGAGTCATACGCATGATTTTGTGCGCAAGCACAGGCAAGGCCGGTAGTTCACACTGCCTGAGCTTCTCCGTGATGTGGGAATCGAGATTCATGGGATATTCGGATCAGAAAAAGATAAGGGAAGCGGGCGGGAAAGTCAAAAACCCTGACCAAGGCACTGCATGATCTTGGACTCAAGGTCCTCCTGCGCAAACGGCTTGACCAAATAGTTTGTGGCGCCAGCAATCAGTGCTTTTTTCACATTGTCGGGATTACCCTCACTGGTCACCATCATGACCGGGATGTCTTTCCATCTGGGATCCGACTTCACCTTCTGAAGGAACTCCAGACCGGTCATTCCGGGCATGTTCCAATCCAGAAGGATCATCGAAATATCACCACCCTGTTCCTCAAGAACCTTGAGCGCAAGGGTCCCATTTCGCGCGGTGACCGTTTCGGCGCCAATTACTGCCGCCGCATCGGATATGATCCGCAACATCACCATTGAATCGTCCACACTCAATATTTTCATGCGTTTACCTTATTTCTTTTTGTAGAAAATTGCACCCTGGCCTTCAACCAAATCGAAATCCGAGGAATACCCAACGAGCGATTCCGATGCCCCAAGCAGGAACAAGCCGGGATTGTTCAACACGGAATGAAACCGCCGGAACAGCTCCTTTTTGAAACCATCCGAAAAATAGATCGCCACGTTCCGGCACAATATGAACTCGAATGAGCCCAAGGCGGACGGATGGTCCTGCAAATTGAACTTCTTGAAGGTGATCCGTTTCTTGAGAGCCGGAGACACTTCCCAGATTTTGCCGTTTGTGGTGAAGTATTTTGCTTTGTATTCCTCGCTCAAACCTCTGGACATCGCCAGTTGATTATAGCGGCCCGAGTTCGCCAAAAACAAGACACTCGGAGAAATGTCCGTGGCCAGAATCTCAAAATTGTCCATGGTCACACCCGCCGGTCGCTTCGTGCTGATGTAATCGTCCAGAAGCATGGCGATTGAATAAGGTTCCTGACCCGTCGAACAGGCGGCCGACCAAATCCGGATCCGCGTTTTTGCCCGCGTCCGGACCAGCTCCACCAACTGCGGCAGTATCGTCTCCTTCATGAGACCCCAGGGCTTGGTATCCCGGAACCAGAAAGTCTCGTTCGTCGTCATCGCATCGATGATACGCTCCCGAAGCTTGCCCGATGTATCCTTCTGCGCGTTGAGGTAGAACTCCTTGAAGTTCGTTGCCCCCATCTCCACCATCATCCGGGTCAACCTGCTCTCAAGGAGGTAGGTCTTCTCCGGCTTCACATCAATCTCGCTGTGTTTGATGATGAAATCCCGCAGAAGATTAAACTCTTCGGTACTGATTGGCATGTTAGGTCAATTTCCCTTTCTCTGACTTAGCAATTCTGAAATACGTGGGGCTAGACCATCCAATGGAATAACCTCGTCAACAAGACCCTTTTCGGCAACAGAACGCGGCATGCCGTAGACAACGCAAGTCGCCTCGTTCTGCGCCAGTGAAATGCAATTTCCCCTCTTGCGGATTCGATCAACTCCAGCCGTTCCGTCCTCACCCATACCGGTCATGATCACCGAGATAATGCCGCCCAGATAAGATTCCGCCACGGACTCAAAAAGGACGTCCACAGAGGGTCTGCATGAATTCACGGGTGGATCATCGTTCATGCGGAGGCGATACGCCGTCGTTAACCCGGAGCCTTCCCTTTCCAAAACCATATGACGGCCGCCGGGAGCGATGTATACAGTATCATTGCGGATTACTTCACCATCTGCGCCTTCCTTGACGGACAATCCGGTCTTCTTGGAAATGAACGTTGCAAGGGACGCGGTAAAAAACGCTGGCATGTGCTGCACCACCAGAATCGGGCATCCGATACGCTTGGGCATGAGCGAAAAGAGGCGGTTCAACGCATTGGGTCCACCGGTCGATACCCCGATGACCACCAGGGAACGATCCGGGTCGAAACTGACGACCTTGCGGGGCGTGTACACCGGTGCGGCTGGCTGGACCGGACGCGATACATGCGGCTTCGCTTCCGGAGGTGGCACCGCTTTATGACCAGAAAGAGGCTCCCTCGCGGGGAATAGAACCGAACGCGCCGTGATCGCTGACACGCTTCGCCTTACCCTCACCAGGCGGACAATGCGGACCAACTCCTGCCGCAATTGTTCCATGCTTTCATCAATACTCCTGGTCTTGGGCTTTGGAATAAACTCAAGCGCTCCCAACTCCAAGGCCTCCACTGTGGTATCGGCATCTGCCGTGGTCACGCCACTGAGCATCACCACCGCCGTTCCCGGATAAAGCTTGCCGATCTCCTTGAGCGCATCCAAGCCATCCATTCTTGGCATGCATACGTCCAACAGCACCAGATCCACCGGCTGCCGCTTCAGGATCTCGAGTGCGAGCACCCCATCGGATGCCGCACCCACAATTTTTGTGCCGTCCACCTTTTCCACAGCCATGCTGAGGATCTTGCGATACAGCGCGGTATCGTCGGCAATCAACACACGAATGTCTGAATCAATTCCCATGGGTTCTTAAAACAACAGCAATAGAGTTATGTCAGATACCCGCCCGGTCATGCTCTTCGAAAGAATCATGACTGAGTAAGGCGGGGCGTTTTCCTGTCAAAAATCGATTCAATCAACCTGAGCATCTTCACTTTGTCGAACTTCATCTGGTATGCATCCATCTGAGTCTCCTTGGCGAGGGATTCATGATTTTGATCCTGCCTCGCGGAAAGCCCGATGAATGGCAGATGCTTGTGGCGATCACTGTGCCGGACTTTTCCGCACAGATCAAAACCGCTTGTGCCCGGGAGCTCCACATCGGATATCACGACATGGTAGTTGCTCTCCGAAAGCTTTTCCCAAGCCTGAGCCGCATTTCTCACATCAACGACTTCTCCGAATATCTTGCGCAGGAAGTCCTTTTCCACTGTCCGGAAGAACACGTTGTTATCGACCAATAGCGCACGCAAATGACGGAATCGATCAGGGTAAGCCGCCGGTTTGAAAACCTCGGGATCAACGGACTCAAAGAGACTGTAGATATCGACCAGCAGGACGAGTGCGTTGTTGATGAAAGTCGATCCGAGAATACCAACCCCGCTGATGGTTTCGCGGTCAAGATCGACCACTGTCTGAACCGTATCCACGATCTGAGTCGCCACAATTCCCATTGGCTTCGCCAGCAGTTTAGGAACCAGCACATACAAGTCCTCGGGTGCCTTCTCAGGCTTCGCGATGGGCATGTGGTCATGCATCCGCACCAACCTCAATGAGCGCCCACCCAGTTTCAGGTATTCGCCCCTTCCGATATGCTCGATGTCGGAAGCCTTGATCCGCTCAATGCGGGCCACCGTCGAAAGGTTGATGGCAAACAACTCCAGCCCTTCATTCCTGAAAAGCAGTAAGGATTCACTGTCCGAACTCCGCAACTGGTTCGCCAGATCGACCGCCGATTGCGCCTCGATCTCACTTTCGGCGAACTTCAAGCGGGCCATGGTCGCAATTCCCTGGATATCCACAATCATGGCAACCTTGCCATCTCCCATGATCGTCACACCCGAGTAGCAACCCACCTGTTTAAGGTAAACACTCAAGGGTTTGACCGCGATTTCCTCACTGTCGAGCAGCTCGCTCACGATCAATCCATACTGATGGTTGTCGAGATTCAGCACGAGGACATAGCCACTTTCCCAGTCCGATGAGCCACCATGCTCACCATCCTGGGTCTTCAAATCGAGAACATCGGCGAGGTTGATCAGCGTCAGCAACGAATCCCGCAGACGCAACACCCGGCTACCGCGGATGATTTCGGGTTTGTTCTTACCTCCAAGACGAACAACCTCCTCCAGATTGACCTGCGGCACAGCAAACCTGCGTCCACATGACCCGACGATCATCGCCGGAATAATGGCAAGCGTAAGAGGTAAGCGCAGAGAAATACGGGTTCCCACTCCAACTTCGGAGTCGATATCAACAAATCCACCCAGCCCCTCGATGTTGGTCCGAACGACATCCATTCCGACTCCGCGTCCGGATACATCACTGACTTTCTCAGCCGTCGAGAACCCCGGCAGAAAGATAATCGTGAGAGCCTGACGATCGGACATCTTGGCGGCATCCTCCGGTTTGAGCACACCCTTCTCGATCGCCTTTTGCTTCAGCTTCTCAGGATTCATGCCACGACCATCGTCGATGATCTCGATCAGCACCTGTCCGCCAACATGCTTAGCCGTTAGCCGGACATGGCCTTCACGGGACTTGCCCATCCGCTCACGTTCTTCCGGTAGTTCGATTCCATGATCGGCACAATTCCGGATAAGGTGCGTGAGAGGATCTGAGAGCGCCTCCACGATGGACTTGTCCAACTCCACATCCTCACCCTCAATATCCAACAAAATCTCCTTACCCAGCTTCATCGCCAGGTCCCGGATAATGCGGGTGAACTTTCCAAAAATGACCCCCAATGCCTGCAACCGTGTCTGCATGACCTTCTCATGCATGTCGGAGGTTACCAGATTGATGTTCTGGATGATGCTCTGCAGACCAGCGATTTCCTGGCCGTGGTTCTCCGATATCCGGATCAACTGATTCCGGCTCAAAACCATTTCCCCTGCGAGGTTCATGAGTGCGTCCAATAGCGAGACATTCACCCGGATGGTCTCATCCGCCCGCTTAACCTTCATTCTTGCCGCAGGAGCAGTGGATGCTTTTACCGCCAAGGGCTCAGAAGCGGCTGCACCGTGTTCGTCCTCGTCCTCATGTAATTTGTCATCGCTTACGGTTGCAGTTTCGGACTTGGATTCATCCTCCACAACTTCAAGGAAGACTTCGTCTTCCCGACCCTCCGGGGCTTGAACGCCCGGATTGGTTCCAAGCCATTCCTTGATCAGCCCGGCATCGATTTCCTCGACCTGGGCCGCCGGAATGTCGAAAACACTCGTGATCATGTCCGGGGATCCCATCACCGTGGTGAAGAGAAATGAACACACCAGATCTGTCGTCAAAGCATCATCGAGACCGCTGATGCTTGAAAAATCAAAATACGCGTCGACAAACTCACCCAGACTCTCGATTTCCTTGAAATAGTCATAGGGTGTGCGTCCTTTCTCCTTCACATCCTTGTTCATGAACAAACGTATCACAAACACGAGATGCCCGTGTTGCATCGCGTTTTTGAGGATGTATGGATCCAGCCGGAAGCGCTTGAGCGAGTCCGGCAACTTCACTTGAGGCTGGGCCGGGGTGCTTTTGTCCTGTGCTGGCTTCGTCCCGCCTTTTGCCGCCGGGAGAAAAGTATTGAGTTGCTTGACCTCTTCTTCGATCGCCACCTCCGCGCAATGCTGCGGATCGTCGATCATGAGCTTGAGTTTGTCGGTGCTTGCCAGAAGCACATTGACCATATCGCGGTTTGGAGCAAGTTGACCCTCCCGGACGAGTGCCATGAGGTTTTCCATCACATGGCTGAGCTTGGAAATCTGATCAAAGCCAAAGAAACCGGATGAGCCTTTGATACTATGGACTCCACGGAAGATCGTATTCACACCCTCAGAGTCATGTGAGGCGGATTCCATCGCCAGGATTTCCGGCTCAATGGCCTCAAGGTGTTCCTTCGACTCCTGAATGAAAATACCGATCAGTTCGTTATCAACCATGGCAGAATTCTCCAACTCGTATCATCCGCAATTGCGGAAACCCCAGCCCATCAGTTCCCGACCCTTTCGACGCCAAACACATCATTCAACTTGAAGATGGTGAACAGCCATTTCACCGTCTCCGTGCATTCAACAACACGAAATCCCCACTGCTTGCGCTTACACTCCTGATAGAGACCTATCAGCAGATTAAGCCCTTGGGAATCAATGGTTTCAACACCATTCAAGTCGAGTTCAATCTGGGATACTGCTCCCTCGTTCTCCGCGACCAGTTTTTTGAATTCGGCGTTCATCCTTTCGATCGAGGTCGAAAGAATATTCTCTCCGACCTTTATCCGGAGCTTTTTGTCGACAACTTCGTTTTTCATGTTGGATCAGACTATGCAGGTTACAGTGTCATCAAATCCGGGATCACCTAGTCCACCCGGGTTTCAGTATTGAGGACTTCAGATAGATTGAGGAGGATCAACAATTGATCCGAAAGACGTACCACCCCGCGCACGTAGCGTTTATCGAGCCGGTTATCGCTCTGATTTGGAGTTTGAATGATGCTCTTTGCATCAATCGGGAGCACATCGCCGATCCGGTCGACCAGGAGCCCAACCTTATCCGCTATGGTGCGCTCGTTCAAGGAGACCGAAGTAGGATTGTTCTCAAGCTCGGATGCCGTCTTGAGGACGATACAATTCCCGAGGCCACCCCTTTCGTTGTCGTCAAAAGAAAGACGCCGGGCGAGATCCATCACAGTAACCACCTGGCCCCGCAGGTTCAAAACCCCGGCGATGTAAGGGGGGACTTTGGCCACGGAGGTCAATTCGAGATTCTGAATGATCTCACGCACGAGCAGGATGTTGATTCCAAAAAGGTCTCCACCCAGATAGAAGGTCATGTATTGCTGCTGTGAACTCGGTGTCATGATTCAGTTGGAAGACTTTATCGGGAATCTCTCAGGGGACACTGGTTAACCGGATATCCGGTTACCATGCATTCCCGTCAAAATGGGTATCGGCTGAATGAGCTCCAAGTTAAGACCGATATTCCCAAATTGTTAAACAGGCAAGCGACTCATATCACTTTGAGCACCTTTCCTCACGAAATATCCTCCAATTCCGGAACTCCGGGGCAAAAAAACAGCGTGCGCACTCAACCCGACAGTCCTTCGATAACGCCGACAATGGGTAAAAACATCGCGATCACCAGAAAACCCGCTAACAAAGCCAACAAAACGATCATCGCAGGTTCGAGCAGGGCCACAAGCGTGGTGGTGCGATCATGAACCCTCTCCTCAAGATCATCCGCCGCTTCCTCAAGCATGACCGGCAGCTTTCCTGTCTCCTCTCCGATCTCCATGAGTCCGGCGAGCATAGGTGGCACCAGTGGGTGTTCTCCCATGAGGCGCGCGAGCCCATCACCCTCTTCCACACCCCGTCGCATATCTAGAATCGCATCCGCGATTGCCCGATTGCCAGCCACCGAGGCCGCTTCATCCATGGCACCCAGGATGGGCTGGCCGCTGGAAAGCATCGTCGCCAATCCACGAGCCACCCTCACAAATGCCATCTCCCGCTCCAATCCGCCCCAGAGCGGCAACTGCAACAACAAACGGTCCCGCATCTTGCACACGGATTCGATTCGGAATACCAACGGAAGCACCATCACCAGCAACGCCAGCGCCAACAGCATCCATATCCCGTGAGCCTGAATCTCCCGGCTGAATGCCATAACCCAACGGGTGGGGCCCGGAAGAGGGGCACCCTTCAGCAGGCCATCGTAGAGCACCTCGAAACGAGGAATCACACCTACAACCAAAGCAGCGACTATTCCCAAAGCCAAAATCCCCACAGTCAATGGATAAGCCATGGCACCGCGGACTTTTCGGGACAAACGCACCCGTTGATGCAGGTAAGCAGCCATACGCTTCAAGGCGTCGCCTAGCACACCGGCACGCTCACCGGCCCGGATTCCCTGCACCGTCATCCCGTCAAATACCCCTGGGAAACACGTCATCGCGTCGGACAAAGTATGCCCGGATCGAACCATGTCCAGCATCCGCGCCCACACCCCCCGAAGGGATCGTTTTGGCTCCTGACGTATCAGAATCTCCAATCCACGGGACAAGGGAACCCCCGCACAAACAAGCCCCGCCAATTGTCGCATCCACATCGCGACGCACTCCCGGCCAGCACGCGTCCGGTCAACTCCGAACTCCCGATGACGCAGCGTGCCCATGCCAACGGTCAACCCTCTACGGACGGGGGCAGAGGGAGATGCAATGCTACCGTCGTGCCCGCCTGCTCCATGTCCTCACTGCGCGCCACCGACTCAATACCGATTTGCCCGCCATACGATTCCACCAGTTTCTTGACCAACGGCATGCCGTATCCAGTGCCCTGCTCCTTGGCAGTGCCAGGTCTCCGGGTCATCTTGTGCGGATCGAAAATCACCGGCACCATATACTGGGGAATCCCCATGCCATGGTCCCGGATCAGCAGCTCCACATACGACTCCTTCTGAACGGCCTCCACCTCAACCTGTGAATCCGGGTAGGAATACTTCACCGCATTACTCACCAGATTACTCAGGACCACGTTCACAAAAGATACCCGCTCGACAAACACCGTGATTCCTGAAGGCACATTCAGGTTAACCTGAATGTGTTTATCACGGAGGTTGCGTTCAAAAAGATACAGTGACTCCTTGACCATCGGAAGTAATTCCTGAGCCTGCATATCCGGCATACTGGTCACTTCGTCCATCAAGCCGCGCTTGCGAACCAACTCGATGATGGACACACACTGATCCAGAGTCCGGATCAAAGTCTTGGACACCATTCCGAAGGAGACATCCCCATCCTCGGTGAGCTCGACCAGTCCACGGCACGCAACGATCGGATTCTTCAAATCGTGGGACAGGATGTGAATCATCTCCTGCTGTTCCTCCACCTTTTTCATCATGCGCTCCGCCTGGTCCAACGCATTGATCTGCGTCGTCACCCGCGCATGAAGCTCCGCCGCAATGAAAGGCTTGGTAATGTAGTCTATCGCCCCGGCCTGAAAGGCGTCCCGCATATCGTCGAGTTCATTACTCGCGGTCAGGAACATGATGGGGATATGACGGAAGCGCCGATCGGCCTTCAGCCTCTTGCACACCTCAATTCCATTGATTCCGGGCATTTTCAGATCCAAAAGGATGAGGTCCGGAATCTCCTTTTCGACACGCATCAGCGCTTCCTCACCAGACGACGCCTTCGTTATGTCGAAGTTCTGCTTGGAAAGAATCTTCTCAAGCACCCTCCGGTTGAAGGCGATGTCGTCCACCACCAACACCTTTCTCTGGACTGATTGCGTCAATTCCATATTTCTCCGCTTGAGTATAGGGCAATTTACCCGCATTTATCGAGTGCATAAATATAGCGTTCCCGCAACACCAGAATTCACCCCGTCTCGCCGTGGCATCCAAGCAACAAAAAATCCCGAATGCGATCCTCCTGATCGAGGAGAGCGAGACGTTCCGCCTCCTATACCGGACCATTCTGAAAGCGTTGGGTGTCGCAAAGGTGGTTGAAGCGGTTGACGGAATCGGTGGCTACCGCGAATTCGTGATGGGTCAATTCGACATTGTTATCATGGCCTACCGTCTTCCGAGGAAAAGCGGACTCGAGACCCTTCGCGAGATCCGCGCCACCCGCAGGGATGCCAGAATCATCATGCTCACGACAGAGAATGACAAAAAGACCGTCCTGGAATGCATCAAAGCAGGCGTCCGCTACTACATTCAAAAAGATCTCAGCGCACGTGAGCTCAAAACCAAGCTGAAGGAAGTATTCAATCTCATCCTTTAGCGGGAGATCGTCCAGGTATCTCACAGACACCCTGAGCTGAGATCACCGTCTTGTTGGCCGTTCCACTCTGACCGACCCAACGCATTCGCAACGACAATCCTGCCTATTGTAAGATGTCGCCTGCGGCTCGGAACATTCTCTCCCATCTTCGAGTCCTGGTGTCTCTGCGTGAGATCATCATCTTCTTCAATCCTGTAGATCCTGTTAATCCTGTCCAAATAAGAAGAATTCTTTTAACCACGGAGGACTCGAAGAGCACGAAGAAAGAAGATCTCTTCTCCAACCTTCGTGTGCTTCGCGCTCTTTGTGGTAAAGATTCTTCTTCCAACCTGTTGATCCGAGCTTGCGAGGAGTATCGTCGTCCGCGCAGCGGATCTTAGTGAGGCGCAGGCGAAAGTTGTTAATGATAAGAATGATTAACATCGCTCGCAAAGCTCGCTATAAGCCCTTCGGGCCACATACGTTTTGCTGGCGCAAAACAACAGATTCACCATTGAAAGTATGTTGCCGAAGCGAAGCTGAGGCGTCTGTGCCCGGAGCCACAGGCGAAGGGCGTAAGCCCGCAGGGCGATGTAAAAACCTCTTTGTAATTCACATCGATCTCGATGGGCTTGATCATGAGCATAGTCGAATGACTCGTGCCTCGCCACAAGGTTTTTATGAAAGAAGAGTGGTTAACCACGAACGACTCGAAAACCACGAAAGAAGAGAAAGACACTATTCAACCACTGACGCACCTGATAGACACTGATGGGAATGCATTTCCATGTCGTCCTTCCCTTTGTGTCTTGGCAACTTTGTGAGAGAACATCTTCAACCTCCGCGCAGCGGATCCCCAATGTAGCGGGAGCATCCCTGCTCATGCTGCTGTTCTCCCATCTGCCTAAGGAAATACTCCATCGATAGTCTCACGCCCGTTCGACGCTGCATGCAGCGTCTTCACTCAAGACGCCCGCTTGCGCTCAAGACGCCAAGAATGACGAATATGGAAGCATGTTCTGATCAGTGTCTATCAGTGTGCATCAGTGGTTGATTCCAATCTCATCCACAGTTCAAAAATCCCATTCTCATTCCTTCGTGTTCTCGGTGCCCTTCATGGTGAACATATCTTCATTCAATCCTGCTGCCCGAAGCTTGCGAAGGGCATCGTCGTCCGCGCAGCGGATCTTAGTGAGCCCAACGGGCGAACGTTGTTAGTCCATTCTTGATATTCAACATCGCTCGCTAAGCTGGAGAGGGATTCAGCCCGTTATAATCGGTGGAGCATGCACACCGGTGCACATAAGATCGGCTAATTTCGAATCCAATTTGTATTGCCCGGACTGAATCAAACGGGCACTTTGTCCGTTATAATATAAATTGCAAGGTAGTGCCCCTCCCGAATCAGGATCCCGTGAAAAACATGAAGGGATTTCCGTGGATTCAGGATACAACCCGAGGAAAAACATGGATCGCAGGAGCTTCATCAAACTAGGAGTCAGTTCTGGAATCATTGCCACCAGCGGCATGCGTGGTCTGATGGCTGACACAATTTCCCCATCCGGAATACCTGACATGGTCGCGGTTCGAAACGGGGAACCCGCCCAAATGCTCGATGCTGCGCTCAAGGCGTTCGGAGGCATGAAGTCTTTCATCAAGCCCGGCCAACGCGTGTGCGTGAAACCGAACATCGGATGGGACAAGAGTCCTGAAATGGCGGCCAACACCAATCCGGAACTGGTCCGCCGAACGGTTGAGCACTGTTTTGAGGCCGGAGCCCGCGAAGTGGTGGTATTTGACCATACCTGTCACCGCTGGCAAGCCTGCTACAGCAACAGCGGCATTGAAAAGGCGGCCAAAGAGGCCGGAGCCAAGGTGGTGTCCGGGGACAGCGAGCTCTACTACCAGGAGGTTGAGATTCCAAACGGGGTTGTGCTTAAAAAAGACAAGGTACACCAGGCCATCCTCGAAGCGGATGTCGTCATTAATATGCCGATCATCAAACATCACGGTGCGGCGCGCATCACCCTTTCGCTCAAAAACCTGATGGGCATAAACTGGGACCGTGGCCATTGGCACCACACCAACCTCAACCAGTGCATCGCGGATTTCTCGACCCGCTTCAAGCCGACCTTGAACATCGTGGATGGCTATCGCGTCCTCATGCAGAATGGTCCGATCGGCAATTCGCTCGAAGATGTCCACCTGGTGAAGTCCCTTCTCGTCGGAACTGACATGGTGGCCCTCGACACGGCTGCAACCCGCATTTTCGGAGGAAATCCGGCTGACATCAGCTACCTGAGCCTCGCGCAGGATCTGGGAGTGGGAACGATGGATCTCGCATCCCTGAATGTTCAACGTATCGCACTCTGACGCACGGCATAAGATGAGGAAACTCCGGTATGTGCGCATTGTTTGTGCGGCACTGGTCTTGTTGTTGATTTCAGGGGTGTTCTTCGGACTCCCTTGGGGTCAACCGCTCGTTCATGCCCAGCTCATTCCCGCTTTGCTCAGATCAACCGGAGCCGGCTGGACCGTATCGATCGTTCTACTCGGGGCGTTGGTCCTGAGCACACTGATCATCGGCCGATGGTATTGCTCCTTTTTGTGCCCGTTCGGAATCCTGCAGGACGTCATCAGCCGGATCGCACGTATCTTCAAGCCAAAGCACAAATTCAAGCCTCAACCAAAGGTAACCTGGCTGCACTATGGCGTATTGGCGCTCCTGCTGATCCCGGCCTTCATGGGAAGTGTGGCCGGTATCGCACTACTCGACCCCTACAGTCTGTTCGGTCGGTTTATCAACAGTATCTTTGATCCTTTCATCCGGGAATTGAACAACCTCGGAGCATGGATTGTGAGTAAGACCGGACACTACTGGATCGTTCCGGTAAAGATCTATTGGCCGCCGCTATGGTCGATGATCCTGACCTCCTCCATTCTTCTTCTGGTCACAGCCGCGGTGATTTGGAACGGCCGGGTATTCTGCAACACACTCTGCCCAGCCGGGGCTATTCTCCGCTTTCTGGCCCGCTTCAGTATTTTTCAGCTCCGCATCACCGATACCATTTGCAATCGATGCGGGTCATGCGAGCGCGAGTGCAAAACCGGATGCATCGACCGGAAAGCGAAAACCATCGATTTTTCGAGGTGCGTGCTTTGCTTCAACTGCGCGGAAGCATGCCATAAGGATGGGGTCCAGTTCCAGCTTAACCCGATCTGGAAGAGAAATACCTCACGCAAAAACAATACATCTTCTCCTGCGAAACAGACACCCGGGGCTTCTGCTTCGAACCGTGACCAGTCCTCATCGGAGCAATCCGCGCCGTCGTCCCAACACCGCCGACTGTTCCTCCGGTCCGGAGTAATCGTCACTGGCTTGATCACGGGCGCTGCCGGATATGGTCAGGGACGCGGACAGGGGAAAGGACGGCACGGCCAAGGCAGGCATGGCGATGGCGTCCCCTATGACCACTCCGGCTTCAACTACTGGGAACCGTTGCATCCGACCCTGCCACCCGGAGCCGTTGATCTGGATGAGTTCCAGTCTCACTGCACAGCCTGCCAGCTTTGCGTGAACGAGTGCCCGACGCACGCCCTGGTCCCCGGATTTCTCCAACTCGGGATTCTGGGATTTCAACAACCCGTCTTCGATTTCTCCCGCGCCTACTGCGAATACGAGTGCAACCGCTGCACCCAGCTTTGTCCCACCGGAGCGCTGACACCCCTTGATCTTGCGGTCAAGAAAACCACCCGGATCGGACTGGCCCACTTCTTCAAGGGACACTGCGTCGTCCACACGGAAGGAAACGAGTGCGGGGCCTGCATCGAACACTGCCCGACCATGGCGGTTACAGGTATCGCATATCGCTCAGACCGGCCCGAGTTGCTGCTTCCCCATGTCAACCCCGCACTCTGCATCGGTTGCGGGATTTGTCAGCATGCCTGTCCGGTTGAGCCTGAGGCCATCCGCGTGAATGGGCTCACCGAACACGAAACTGCCGATGCAAAGCAGAGTAAACCTCTTGAAAACGTTCCGGATTTATCCGAAGGTTTCCCTTTTTGACTCCACTTTTTGCTGAATCATGCACAAGCCATCTTCAGAAGTCTCCGGTTGGTCCGACCGAATGGTCACCGAGCTCACCATGCTCCTTGGTCTCACCACCCTCATGCCGTATCTCGCTCACATCTTGCCTGCGTGGGATGATTCTCCGCTTGGGGCCCGCCTGTTACCGATCTTCTTTGCACCTCTCGTAGCCGTTTTTTCCGACCGCCCAAAAGTGAGCATGGCGCTTGCTTTCATTGCACCATGGGCGAATCACCTGCTTCTGGGAATGCCGAGCACTGCACTGGCGACCATTCTCACCTTCGAGCTGTTCCTGTTCATTGTCATCCTGCAGTTGATGCTCGCCTACTTCAGAAAAGCATCCTGGATGGGACCTGCGGCCTATTTTCTGGTCAAACCCTTTTCGGCGCTTCTGCTTTGGATCTGGCCGATTGTTCCCGCATCACCAGGCGCCTTTATCGTGAACTCAATCTCCACTGCATGGCCCGGCATCCTCCTGCTCGGTCTCATCGGATACATTTGTAACCTGTATTCCAACAGCCGGTGAACGCCAAGCCACGGGTTTCATTCGAAGCCATTGCGTCCCGTATCCGTGAGACCCGCTTCGCCGATGCGGATGCAGTGGTCGGGATCCTTACCGGAGGTGCTGTGCCAGCCGCCATGATCGCTTTTCACCTGGGACTCCCACTCTACGTGATGGGCATCAATTTCAGAACCCCGGGAGACCACTCGCCACGCCACTCCGAGCCGGTCCTGACATCCGCAATACCGGAGATTCCGGATTCCATACGGCGCATCCTTCTGGTGGATGATGTTTCCGTAACCGGATCCACCATGACCAAGGCCCGGACCGCCTTATCCCGCTTCACCATACAGACCATCGCCCTCAAAGGACAAAAAGCGGATATTATCCTGTTTCCCGAATGGAAAGGTTGCGTCCAATGGCCATGGAATCCCCCTGAGCCTTAATCCACAGTCCGGTCTGAAGACCCTCCGATTCAACGCTCCATGCAATTGTCCGCGCTGCTGATTCCTCTCCTTGCTCTCGCCTCCCTTTCAGTTCTTCCGGCAGAGGAGACCGTCGATACCCTCCCGGCTCTGGAGATAAGGGACCGCTACCTGCAACCCGAAACCAGGATTTCGCTGGACTCCGGACTCTCCTCCGTGCTCGCATCGGAGGACTGGCTCCGCATTGGGGCTTCGGATCTCGCGGGGGCCTTGCGACGGGTCCCTGGCGTGACCATCTCGCGTTACAATGTAGTGGGTTCCTACGGCGGATCAGATGGCGGCGCGGTCTTCATCCGGGGTCATGGATCCGCCCGACCCGGCTCGGATATCAGCATCCTCCTGGACGGGATTCCACGCGTTGTGGGAGTCTGGTCCCATCCGCTCCTCGACACCATCTCGATCGATACCGCCGCTGCCATGCATGTTCACAAGAGCCCGCAACCGGTGCTCCTCGGGAACATGGCATTCGGTGCCGTCAACATCATTCCCAACCGGCAAACCCAGGAAGAGCTCCGCACCGGCATCCGGGCATCCCTCGGCAGATGGAACACACATGCGATCTCCACACGCGCCGGCATGGTATCCGACAAGGGCGACATTCTGTTCATGGCATCCCAACGCCAAAGCGATGGCCACCGGCCGAATGCATCGGGAAAGACCCGTGCGCTCTTCCTCAATGCAGCCTACCGCATCCACCCACACCTGGAAGCACGCTACCTTGCCCACCTCAGTGACTCAAGGGCGGATGATCCCCAGCCAGAGGGTGTGACGCTCCCGGTCACCGAGCGCTACGACACCTCGAATGCTTTTCAGCTCATCAAGGTATCCGCAATCGACCTTCCGGTGCAGGCCAACTTCAAAGCTTACCTGGAAGGGGGCAAGGCCGACTGGCGGCAGTGGCACCAGCCACCTCCCCAGCCATTTCCAGCGCAGGTCCTCGATACCCGGACCGATTCACTCAACAGCGGATTCCACCTCAACCTCTCCTCCGCCTCCGGAACTTCCTTCGAGTGGGAAACCGGCGTGCACCTCGACCGGATCGGGGGCGCTTCCACCGAGGATTACGCGATCGCCCCGGACAACCGCTTCGATTCCATCCGGATGCAAACCATCTCGCCATTTGCCCATCTTTCATGGCAACATGAACTCCCGGGTGGATCGGTGCTCCGGTCCGGCGGCGGATTGCGCTACTTCGGGCACGATACTTTCGAAAACGAAACCGGCTCGCAACTCGCGCTGGCATGGGACAAACAAGCCCTATCGATTCAACTCCAGTATGCCCGGACCTTCAACTACCCGGGTGTGTTCGTCAGCATATTCGGTCGGCGTCCTGCCCCATGGAATGTGGGTCAACAATGGCAGGATCTGGAAGCGGAAAAAGTGGATGCTTACGAACTGACATTCCAATGGAAGCCATCCAGCCGCAACGAGCTGACCCTGAGCGTATTCCGGCACGACGCATCGAATGCATTGCGCATTGTTTCCCCGCCTCCGGTTGGCTACATTCACAACATGGGGTCCTACACGACCGAAGGCATCGAAACCAGCCTGCGCACCCGGATCACCCCGGCACTCCACACTTCCCTCAGTGCCACGTGGATGCAAAGCGACACCGACATCCCCAACCTTCCCGAATGGAACCTTCAGGCCAGCGCCGTTTGGACGCCCCACTCCCTTCTCGAGATCAGCATGGGCTATCAGCACACCTCCTCACAGAAAGTGCTCAATCCCCGCTTCTCAGAATCCCCTGTCCCGGTGGACGGGTTCCACATCCTCGATGCATCCATCCGCCTTCGCCTACCGGAATCCTTCGCGCGACATGCTGTTATCTTCGCAAACTTCGAAAATCTCGCGGATGCCCATTACGAATACCGACCCGGCTATCCAATGTCACGCATGGCCTATGCCATGGGACTCGAACTGCGCTGGTAAGAGGCCTTACGAACCACCCTGAGGACTGTTTTCGACCGGATCGATTCGCAAAAACCGGGAATCATAGCCATGTTACCATGAATCCGATCTACAACCCTGACTCTCCTGGCGCAGGCATGACTTGACCCCGTTTTGCAGTTTGGTATTCAATCGCTTTTGGTAAGACCATTCATGCTCGATTGGGTCTTGCAAAGAACCATCACCCCCCCCCCCCGAGCGTTGCATTAGGAAATCAGAAACCTGTCGCATCCATACCGACCATGCCGTCATCTCCGTCCAATCTCTCAAAACCATGAAAAAACTGCGCCCGAGCGGAGGCTACCGGAGTTCCGCCAGTTTCCAGACTGCCACGATCATCTACGACGCCACGGTGTGGTTCTGCGAGAAGTTCCTGGATGCGCGTTCGCGCACGGTGGACCAAATGGTGCAGGCGGCCCGCTCCGGTCGTCAAAACATCGCCGAAGGCAGCCGCTGCGCTGCCACCTCGTCACAAACCGAACTGCGACTGGTGAATGTGGCCAGGGCCAGCCTGGAGGAACTGCTGCTCGACTACGAAGACTACCTGCGGCACCGCCGACTGCCGCAGTGGGCCCCGGACGGCCCCGAAGCCTCAGCAGTGCGCGCAGTCGCTGCGCAACTGCGCCGCCAAGATCGGACCGATCCGACCAATCCGTCCAATCCGTCGGATCTTTCAGACCAGCAGCGCTACGCGCTCTACGCTCGCTGGTTAGAGGCCGAGGACGCTGCCCTTCGTGCCAATGCGATCATCTGCCTCATCCACCAGGCCAACTACTTGCTCGACCACCAGATCGCAGCCCTCGAAGCTGCGTTCATCGAAGACGGCGGTTACTCGGAGCAGCTCGCGACAGAAAGGCTACGGCAAAGGCGCAAAGAGCAGACGGACCGGGCAAGTCCGACCGACAGGACAGATCTACCGCAGCCTCCGCCTTGCCCCAAGTGCGGCGGCCTTATGGCACTACGCACCGCGAAGGGCGGCAAAAACCCCGGCAGCCAGTTCTGGGGCTGCACCCATTACCCCGAATGCAAGGGGACTCTGCCAATTTGAGATCAGTCCGATCCCACGGAGCAACCCCGCCAAGCCCGCCCGCCTGATCGTTACTCAACCATCATGAGGTTTCTTGCTCTTGCACGAGTCCCGGGAAAACCGGGATCCATGCCCGTGTTGAGAGAAGATGGATGACCTTTGCCGCGATGCTTCAAAGGGATCCTGATGCGGAGAAGGTGAGAGAGTCGCTCCGCTCATCCACAGACGAATTCATTCTCCCTTTTCGTTCCAATTTGCGAGCCACTCCCTTGCCAGCTTTTGTGCCTCCGCGATTTGATCTGGCGTCATGCGGGCTTCGAGCTCCTTTCGAGGATCAGTAGCAAACCGGAAAACAATCTGTCACAGACACAGCAAGGACAACACACCTCCCCACGCGGCGCGTTCGTCAAACTTCTCCCCTTCAAGCTCAATGGGAACGTTGACTTGGCGGACGACATTCAAGCCCCTCTTTTCTAAACGACGAGCCAGTGTGACCTCGTAAACAATCTCAAGCAATCCCGGACCCAACGCTCGATGGAGTTGGATGCACTCATCAACAACAATCTTCTCGATATCGTTTTCTCTCATCCTTTGCGCCTTGCGCCTTGTAGAGAGTTTCTTTCTTTTCAGAACAAAATCAGATTCGACTACATCCCGGCACCTTCGACTGATTCCCGTTTACATGGATATCCCATCCATTCTGGAAAGGTGAAACCCGTGGATTCCGGGCTACACACAACAAAAAAACCTTCGGCTGTATCTTTGAAGACTTCCTCTCCCATATCAGTTGGAGCGTTTCCCAGAAATACGGCTTTGGATATACCACTGCAGCCAAGGAAGGCTCCCTGACCGATTTCTGTAAGGGTCGAAGGCAGCGTCAAGCCGGTAATACCACTACAGCCTTCGTAGGCGCCGCCACCGATCCATGTCACCCCTTCAGGGATCACCAAGGATCCATTGAACCCACTACATCCGGCGAAAGCACCCCCAACGATTGTTGAAACGCCCTCGGGGATCACCAAGGATCCGGTGAAGCCACTGCAGCCGCGGAAGGCTTCCAGACCAATTGTCGTAAGGGTCGAAGGCAACGTCAAGCCGGTGAATCCACTGCAGTCGGAGAAAGCACCAACGTAAGGAGCAATTTCCCCAACCGATATCACTCCCTCCGGGATTACCAAGGAACCCGTGAAGCCACTGCATTCGGCGAAGGCGCAGTTTTCGATAGTTGTAAGCGTCGAAGGTAACGTCAAGCCGCTGAAACCACTGCAGCCGCGGAATGCGCCCCCAACGATTGTTGTAACGCCTTCGGGGATCACCAATGTTCCCGTGAAGCCACTGCAACCACAGAAGGCGTTGACACCGATTGTTATCAGAGTCGAAGGAAGAGTCAGTGTTCCGGTGAATCCTCTGCAGGCTTGGAATGCTCCGAAACCAATTGTTGTAACGCCTTCAGGGATCGTCAGTGATCCGGTGAAGCTACTGCAGTGGCCGAAGGCCCAGCCTCCGATTGTTGTTACTCCTTCAGGGATCACCAAGGAGCCCGTGAAGCCACTGCAATCGGAGAAGGCAAATTTACCGATTCGTCTAAGAGTCGAAGGCAAGGTAAGGGTTCCGTCAAAGCCAGCGCAGTTATTGAAGATGTCATCACCGATTGTGGTAACCCCTTCCGGGATTACCAAAGATCCTGTGAACCCCATGCAGTCGCGGAATGCGTTGAACCCGATTATAGTAACCCCTTCGGGAATAGTGAGCGATCCGGTAAAGCCACTACAGCCGCGGAATGCCTCCCACCCAATAGTTGTAAGGGTAGATGGCAGCGTCAAGGTGCTGGGGGTTTTGACCTTATTTTCAAATGATCTGGACCCAATTTCCGTAACCGGTTTTCCGTCGATTGTTTCAGGGATGATGATATCGCCTCCGGTTCCGTTGTATCCGGTTATGGTGATGGTGGTTCCGTTATCTCTATACTCGAAGTCTCCGAAAACAGCGGCATGGGACAGCTCGAAGTCTCCAAAAACAACGGCATGAGACAGGCGGGAAGAAAGGAGAGAGACCACGCAGATGGTCATTAGCAGGGCAACGGAATGACGATTCATGAGGTTTGGGATATCGGACGAGGTATAGGATGTTCCAGCTTATCAGGCAGTCGCACAGGAGCTCAAGGTCAATTTGTCCGCGCTGAAAAAGACACTGCTTGTGAGGCGAATATCTTGAGGCTCAGAGCCACTCCCGCACGTCACCTCAGGGTCACACTATTCCAGAACACTCACGTGTCCCGCTACGGAAATCGGGAATCTGTCATTCTTCATTGGCGGCTTTGCGGCTTGAGTGAAGACGCTGCATGCAGCGTCAAACGGGCGCGAGAACCTCTTCTTCAATCCTGTAAATTCTGTTAATCCTGTCCAAATAAGAAGAATTCTTTTAAACCACGGAGGACTCGAAGAGCACGAAGAAAGAAGATCTCTTCTCCAACCTTCGTGTGCTTCTCGCTCTTTGTGGTAAAGATTCTTCTTCCAACCTGTTGATCCGAGCATGCGAGGAGTATCGGCGTCCGCGCAACGGATCTTAGTGAGGCGCAGGCGAAAGTTGTTAATGAATTCTTCTCATCCACAGATGGCACAGATTTCCGCAGATTGAGAAACTCCCTCCACCCTCCGTTTTCTATGGGATCTTTGTGGCTAAGATTCCTTTTCCAATCCGGGAATCCGGGAGACGGACACAAGCGACATACCCTACTTCTGCCGCGCCAGCAGCTCACGCGCATGCGAGATCGCGCTGGCGGAGTTGCGGTCACCCAACATACGGGCCAACTCGCCGATACGGGATTCCGGATCATCACCCAAGGGCCGGATGTTCACATCCGTGTGATCATCCGATTGCGATTTGGTCACGACAAAATGGTGATCCCCCTGGCATGCGACCTGAGGCAGATGCGTCACACAAAACACCTGATGCCCATCTGAGACGCGGGCCAGCTCGGCACCCACCGAGCCACCGATTTCCCCGCCCACATTGGCGTCGACTTCATCAAATACCAACACCGGCGTGGCATCGTAGGCGGCCAACACGGCTTTCAGTGCAAGCATCACCCGGGCGGTTTCTCCGCTGGATGCGATTTTCGCAAGTGGGAGCATCGGCTGTCCGGGGTTGGGTGCAAAAAGCATGCAACACCCACCGGTACCATGCTCGGTCGGTTCACCCGATGGATCCACCTCCACCTTGAACTGAGCCTTCGCAAATCCCAATGGTTTCAGTTTTTCGCCCACTAATTCCGACAATCGTTGGGCGGCTTCCGCCCGCCGTTTCTGAAGCACATCCCCTTTGGACCGCATCGCTGCCTCCAGAGTGGAGAGCTCCGACTCAAGGGACCGGATGGTCTTTCCAATATCCGAATGGGTGGACAACCGCAACGCCATCGCCTCACGCGCTTCCCTAACGAGTTCGGGATTTCTCCCATGGCGGCGTTTCAGGTCCATCCAAAGCTCCATGCGCGCCCGCACAGCCTCGATAGCGGCCTCGTCCCAGTCGGCATCGCCGATACAGGCATCAATTTCTCCGCTGACATCACCCACCTCGATCGCAAGCGACTCCAACCGGTCCGCCAATGTCTGCGCGGATGAATCGATGCCGGCAACCAGGCCCATCTGTTGTATCGCCTGCGCAAGCTGCACAGCCACGCCTCCCTCTCCATTCAAGATTTCCTGAATACGCGAAAACCCGCGGATCATCTCCTCCGATCCGGAGATGCGGCGGAAATCGCTTTCGAGCTTCTCAATGGATTCATCGGATGGATCCACCTCATCGATCCGGGCAATCTGCGTTTGCAGAAAATGCATCTCATCCGGACTGAGCTGTTTTTCCTCCTTTACAGATTCGAGCTCACGCAACACCCGCCTCCACTCCAAATAGGATGTGCGATAGGCTTCGCGATCGGCATCACAACGCCCAAACAAATCCAGAATCTCGAGCTGGAACTTTTCTTTGAAGAGCTTCTGGGGTTCACCCGGTCCATGGAAGTCGATCCAGTATTCACCGATCTCCGCCAAATTGGCGAGGGTGGTCATTGCCCCGTTCACCTGAATACGGGGCACCTTGGATCGGTGCAGCGAACGGGAAATCAGCAGGCAACGATCCTCGCACAAGGGCAAATTGAGGGAGGCCAGCTTTTCGTTGAGCAAGGCATCGTCCTCAATCAGAATCGCCGCCTCCACCTCGCATTGATCCTGAGCATGCCGGATCACCGTTCGATCCACCCGGGCTCCGGAGAGGATCGCCAAAGCCCCGAGCAGGATGCTCTTGCCGGCACCGGTTTCTCCGGTGATGACCGTGAGACCCTTGTCGAATTCGAGCGTCACCTGATCAATCAGGGCGAGATCCTTGATGCTCAGGTATTGAATCATGGTCAGTCCCTTTGAAAATTCGCCGGATCAGGCAGCACTGCCGCCATCCAGAAATCCGATGATGCGGTCACACACCTCGTCGATCTGCTCCAGTTTGATCTCTGGGACGATTGGAATACTCAACACTTCACGGCAAGCCGCTTCGGTGACTGGAAGGGAAACTGCTCCACCGGTGTGGCAGCGGAAGCATTCCTGCTGGTGCAATCCGAGCGGGTAATAGATGCCGTGCCCGATGCCGGCAGCTTTGAGCTGCGCGACCAAACGATCCCTCGCACCCTCGCCTCGCACGCGGATCGTGAACTGATTGAAGGTATGCGCGTTGCCGACGCTGGTCTCCGGCAGAATCAGCTTCTTGCCCGCAGCTTCCTCACAGCTCAGCGCAACCGCCGGGTGGCTTCCCAAACGGCTCACGTAACATGCCGCGCGCTCCTGCCTCAGGCCGATGGAGGCATCCAGATCCGGAAGCTTGATCCGCAACAACGCCCCCTGAATCGGATCAAAGCGGAAATTGCCTCCCACATGGGAATGGTAATACACGGGGTCCATGCCATGCACCCGCAAAATCCGGGCTTTCGCAGCCAGCTTCGGATCGTTGGTGGACACCAACCCGGAATCACCCAAACCCGAAAGGTTCTTGGTCGGATAAAAACTGAACGCCCCGAATGCGCCGAAAGCGCCCGCATGCTTGCCATTGTAACGTGCGCCGATGGCCTGAGCCGCATCTTCCAGCACAAACAAGCCATGCTTGTCCGCAATCGCCTGAATCCGTGCGATGTTTGCCATCTGACCAAACAGATGCACTGGAATGATCCCCTTTGTGCGCGGCGTGATCCGGTGCTCGATATCCTCCGGATCCATGTTGAAAGAGCCTTCCAGAATCTCCGCAAATACCGGCTTCGCGCCCAAACGGTGAACCACCCCTGCCGTTGCAAAAAAAGTGAAAGATGGGCAAATCACCTCATCCCCGGGCCCAACATCCAATGCCATCAACGCCAACAAAAGGGCATCGGTTCCCGAACTCACCGCCACGCACTCGCTGACCCCAAGGTAGGATGCGACCTCTTTCTCGAAAAGCGTGACCTGATCGCCCCCGATGTACTGCCCCGATGCAAGGAATCGATCGAAGGCTTCGCGCATGCGATCCTGATATGGACGGTTGTGTTCAGCAAGATTCAGAAGTGGAACTGACATACTAGCATCAAAAGAGCAGGACTCTCCCCGAATGACAACTCCGATTTCATTCATCCGCTCTCCGCTCAGACGCCTTGACTGTGCGCCAAATCTATTCCATTCCTGCCAATGTGAAAGGCGTCAAAGACTACATTCCCCATCGCGATCCCTTCCTTTTTGTGGACGAGATCATTGAGATGGATGACTCCCATATTGTAACCGGACTGACACTCAAGCCTGAGATGGATCTTTACCGGGGCCATTATCCGTCCAACCCGATCACTCCAGGCGTGATCCTCTGCGAATCCGTCTTTCAATCCGCGGGAGTGTATGTGGCCATGAAACAGGAATTGGAGGGTTCGGACGCTGCGGCCGGCACACCGATCCTCACGCGCATCATCGATGCCCGTTTCAAACGTATGGCACTTCCCGGCGATCACATCCGGATCACCGTCACACCAGATCGCGTTCAGGCCGGATTCCATTTCATGAAGGGGCGCATCGACAACGATGCCGGCCAGATGATCATGAGCGTGGAGTTCGCCATCGCCATGAAATAGCCTTTTTCTCCTGTAACCGATTCAGCCGCGCCGCCATGAGTTTTCTCAACCTTTCCGGAAAGACCGTTCTCGTTCTGGGTGTATCCAACAAACGGAGCGTCGGATGGGCGGTCGCCCAGGCCCTTCTGGATGAAGGGGCAATCCCCATTCTGGGCGTTCACCGGCCGGCCCGTGTGGCGGAGGTTGCGGCCTTTGCAAGTGGGTGCAAAATCGTGGTCTGTGACGTCGAAAACGAGTCCGAGATCGAGGCGCTTGGGACCTCGCTTTCGCTGGAGGGAATCAAACTGGACGGCCTGGTGCACTCGATTGCCTACGCCCGATACGAAAATTCCGGGATGCGGTTCCACGAAACCTCCCGCAAAGACTTCCTCCAAGCCATCCAGATCTCGGCGTTTTCGCTGGTCGAGGTCGCACGTCACCTTAAACCCGTGCTCAATCCGTCCGCATCGGTGGTCACCATCGGAATATCCTCCACCCAGGTCACCGCCGAAAACTACGGATACATGGCCCCGATCAAATCCGCGCTGGGCACCATGGTCCGCTACCTCGCGAAATCTTTCAGCCGCGACTCCGCGATCCGCTTCAACAGCGTGGACGCGGGTCCACTTAAAACCCGGGCTTCAGCCGGAATCCCCGGATATTTGAAGAACTACCTTTACGCCGAACAATTGACGTTCCGCAAACGCGCACTGGAGGTTCAAGAGGTCGCATCAACCGTGCTTTTCCTGCTCAGTGAGCGTTCATCCGGAATCAATGGCCAGGGCATCGTGGTCAACGCCGGGATGGATCTGAACTATTTTGACGCGGACATCGTCGATCGGGTCACCGCGATCCAACCCTGATCCGCATAATCGGCCCGTGGCTCCCGCACATCCATTCTTCTTTTCATGAAGTTTAACAACGTCGCCCTTCATTCGATCCGGCTCTCGCTTCCGGAGGAAATCTGGACTTCGGAATACATCGAGAACCAGTTTGCCGATACCTACCAAAGCATGCGCCTGTCAGTCGGGCGCCTCGAGTTGATGACCGGCATCCGCGAACGCCGGGTCTGGAGCCCTGATTTCCTTCCCTCAGTTGAGGCTGGAAAAGTCGGTAAAGCATTGCTGGACGATTCAGGTATAGCCCCCGGGAAAATCGGATTGCTCATGCATTGTGGAGTGTGCCGGGATCGTCTCGAACCCGCCACCGCATCCTATGTGCATCACCAGATCGGGCTTCCCCAATGCGTCCAGATCATGGACCTTTCCAATGCCTGCCTCGGGTTCATCAATGGGATGATCGTCGCGGCTTCCATGATCGAGTCCGGACTCATTGAAGCTGCGCTCATCGTCACAGCCGAAAACAGCCGGGGACTCCTCGAAAACACCATTCGCAGCATCCGCGGACTCCCGGCCAACCGCAACGCGATCAAACCCTATTTCGCCAACCTCACAATCGGATCCGGCGCGGTCGCCGCACTCCTGTGCCACTCGCGCCTCTCTTCCGGTATCGCCCGTCTCCAATCCGCCGTCGTCCGCACCGATTCAAGCCACCATGGTCTCTGCGAAGGAGGACACAGCGACACCGGGGCCGGACACGAAATGCTGACCGATTCCGAATCCCTGCTCATCGCGGGCATCCGGCTTGCATCCGCGACGTGGGCGGATTTCAAATCTTCAACAGGCTGGACCGACGATTCGATCCGCCACACCCTTTGCCACCAAGTCGGCAAGATGCACCAGGCCGCCCTATACGACACGCTGGGAATCGACCGGGCCAAGGACTTCTCAATCTATCCGGAGTTGGGCAACATGGGATCGGCCGCCCTGCCCGCCACACTCTCAGAAGCCGTGGAGGCAAACCTCTTTAACAGCGGAGATCGCTTTGCGATGCTCGGCATCGGTAGTGGCATCACCTCCATGATGCTGGCTCTCCAATGGCAATAGCAGCCCGTTCCAGACATGAAGAACAAACACAGCGCCTTCAACCTCTCGGGCATACGCCACATCTACCCGTTCCAAAGCCACTACCTCTCGATCCCCCACCGGATCGGAGACGGCTTCCGGAACTCCCTCATCCATTTCGTGGATGAAGGCGCCAAGGGCACGCCCCTTCTCTTCCTCCACGGCAATCCCACCTGGTCTTTTACGTTTCGCAACCTCATCATCGGTTTGCGAGGGGAACACCGCTGCATCGCGCCCGATCACCTTGGGTGCGGGCTCTCCGAACGCCCGCAGGGAGTGGTGCACCGCCTGGCCGACCGCTCCCACCTCATCCTGCAACTACTCGATGCGCTCAAAATCGACAAAGTCAGTCTGTTCACCCATGACTGGGGTGGTGCCATAGGCATGAAATTCGCCGTTGACCACCCAGACAGGATCGAACGCATCGTCCTGACCAACACCGCCGCCTTTCCCTCTGAAAAAATCTCCTGGCGCATCAACCTGTGCCGCCAACCCATCATCGGCCGCTGTATCAACCAGCACTTCAATGGTTTTCTTGGCGCGGCACTGTTCATGGCGACCACCCGCAGACTCGCGGCCGACGTCAAGCAAGGCTATCTCCTGCCCTACCGCCGCAACCGCGATCGTCTCGCCATTCACCAGTTTGTGCGGGACATCCCCATGCACCCGGAACACCCATCCTACCCTGCACTGGCTTCGATCCCGGAAAATCTCGACAAGCTGAGGGACAAACCGACCTGCGTCATCTGGGGGATGCAAGACTTCTGCTTCACGCCCTTTTTTCTGGAGCGCTGGAGGGAACTGATTCCCCATGCGTCCTTCCACGAATTGCCCGATGCCGGTCACTTCCTTTTTGAAGACGCCGGCCCGGAGTGCCTCAGCATCCTTCAGTCCTTTTTCACGGATCCGGCCTCGAAGGCTTGATCCATCGGACCACCCGCCCCTCCATCCCAAGTCTTCAAATAATCACAAACAGAAGGCGCGTGATCCGAAGGGACCACGCGCCTCTGTGCGATGATTGTCTTCCTTTGATTACTTCCTGTCTCTATGTCTTGCTGTCTGTCCGAAAAAGTGGGTTAACGCAGATCCGAAGCGTTGGTGTTGGCCTTGGCAACCTTGAGTGTTTCAGCGGTTGAAGCGTGGGCGACTGCGATGTGCTGATTGTAACGGGCCAGTGTGGATTCACCAACCAGTGCCAATCCGCCGAAATTCTTAGGAGAGAGGACTTCGCGATCTTCGCGGGCATTGTTGTCGCCCTGGGTTACCCAGAGGTTTCCGCGGTAGCGGCGAACGATGCGGTGAATGACCGAGTATCCTTTTTCGCTTTCAACGATCACCACATCTCCCGGACGCAGTTCGCGGTAAGGATACTTTTTATAAACCGTGGTCACTTCCCCGCTCTTCAAGGTCGGCAGCATGCTGCTTCCGCTGATCCGGATCGAAGCATAATCGTTTGCGAAATCCACCGCTTGGGCGTTCAGATCACTGACTCCTGCGACCGACCAAACCAAAGACACGATTGCGATCAGCAGGCTGAGTCTTGAGATCTGGATTTTGGAAGTCATCTTGAGGGGTAATCAGGTTCGAATCATCTATTTCGCACTTACACCTCGATCATCGGCCCCAATCCTCTCAAATCAGGTTTTCATACCGGCTTTTACAATTGATTCAGCGCACCCATGCCGCATTTACATTTCCTTGAATTTCAGCGGTTTGCTTGATAAATCCTTTACAGAAAATCCGGTGTCGCACCCTTTCATGCGATCCCCGCGAACCCGTCCCGGTGTGAGCAAACTCAGGCGATTCCAGCCCTGCCCGCATTTTAACTCAACCGGCTCACGATCCTCACTTACAGTCGATTATGTAAATCCGTTTTACATGCACCACACTTCCACTCCTGGCCAGCCAACAAGAAAATCGATGAGCCCATGGCCACAACGAAAGATTCCGGTGACAATTGGGATCATTTTGGGGATGGGCCATTCTATTGACCCTCAGCTAGTTGAGCCCTACACACGATCCGAAGGCACGACCACCATCAGGACCTCACTTGCGAAGCTGAAGACGGAATATACCCTCCAGCTGATCACTGGCTATTTTTAGCACTTTATGAACCGATCCAAAACGGTTGCGCGTGAACCGTGAGATTGACGCAGTAATTCCTATGGAGTGCACACAGCTATCGACGCCGGATAACACAGGCACAGCCATGCAGCGGATTCCCTCATGGTATTCCTGA
>Ga0209723_1001588_pt1 | contig 34519 bp, 24 predicted proteins | sample BiotimSIPDNA_2_FD_185750 | JGI IMG/M metagenome (GOLD analysis project Ga0209723, IMG submission 185750) | Anaerobic biogas reactor microbial communites from Washington, USA - Biogas_R2 time_0 SIP DNA (SPAdes) (version 2) | ecosystem: Engineered > Bioreactor > Anaerobic > Unclassified | place... | reverse complement strand
AAGTGACTCATGCCCGCGGACCTCCTGATCTCTTCTTACCGGCCGTTGCGAGCAGTATACCAAATACGTATTTTGATGTAACTACAATTACCATAAATAAGTATAAATTAAATCGACAGCCCGCTCGCCTCGTTGGGGACCGCGATTCTCGGCTATCGGACCGGTGACGTGGTGACCTGGGAGGCCCCGTCCGGCCGGGTGCGGGTCATGGTCGAAGACGTCGCCTATCAGCCGGAACGAGCCGGTCAGTATGATATGTGACCGGAACCGGTCCGGCGCGGGCTGGCGTCCGCTGATGTTCGTCGATGGCTTCTTCCAGCTGGCGGAACCCCGCGAAGTAGCGCAGCTTGACCAATTGAGCGGCGGTTGGGTTGACGGCCTCTAGCTTGGACAGCGCCGTGTCCAGCGCAATCGCTTCATCGGGTTTGCCTGGGGTGGCGACATTCAACTCGCGGACGTCTAACCGTTCCCGGCCGGCCCCCCGTTTCTGACGCTGTTTGCGGCGAGCACTTTCCACCAGAATCCGCCGCATCGCCTCGGCGGCGGCCGCAAAGAAATGCCCTCGCGAATCCCAATGCTGTGCCTGCTCCACATCGACCAGCCGGATGTAGGCGTCATGCACGAGTGCCGTCGCCTGCAGCGTCTGTCCTGGCTTTTCGCGTGCCAGCTTGGCCGCCGCCAGCTTGCGCAGCTCATCGTAGACCAGGGGCAACAGCTGCTCGGCGGCTTTCGGATCGCCAGATTCGATCTGGGACAGGATCAGGGTGACGTCGGCCATGGGACGGACCACCGGGATGCACGCCAGAGAAGATCGGACGCGTTCAATTTAGCCGGTCTGGGCGGGAGTGCAACTATCCGAGGCACGTCGAGACGATGTCCACAGGCGACGGGCCAAGCTGCGGTCCCTGTCAATCTGGGCTGTTAAACAGCGTCTCCTCGAAACGGCGCTGGGCTGTTAACACAGAACCGAGAGAGCGCGAGAGCTTCATACCGATAGTGGGTGGAACGGTACATTCCGGACGAATAGGTCGGGTTATCTCGCGACAAAAGAGAGCTTGGCATCCTTTACTGCCGTCGTCGCAAACCCCTTTGTGGCATAGGGATATACGGACAGAGCCGAGAGCGGTTTGGGTGCGTTAACCAGCGGGTCGGGGATTTCGGATTTGCAGAAATTAGCTCCCCCGGTAGGACTCGAACCTACGACCCGGCGGTTAACAGCCGCCTGCTCTACCAACTGAGCTACAGGGGATTGGTGAACGGACCGTATGCTAACTAATCGGCGTTCGGTCAACAAGTGTTGATCAGGGCGGGGGCGCGAGTTTTTTTGGGCGGGACTGGTTTTGTTGTTGCCGACGGAATTGACGGCTTGCCCGCTGCATTCGGACGGAGGTCAAGGCCACTCGGGTTCGCGTTTTTCCAGGAAGGCGGCCATGCCTTCGGCGGCAACCTCGGTAGTGCGGGCCGTGGCGCTGGCAGCGGCACCGGCGGCCAGGGTGGTGTTTAGGTGTTCGCCGATGGTCTCGTTCAGCATTTTCTTGGTCAATTGCAGGGATTCGGCGGCGCTCTTGGCACAATCTTCCGCCAATTGATGGGCTCGTGCCCAGATCGTGTCCGCGGCGGTCATTTCGTGGTAGATGCCCAGACGGTGGGCCTCGTCGGCTTCCGCCAGTCGGGCGGTCAGGAGCAGGTTGGCGGCCAAGCCGGCTCCGATGCGGAAGGCCAGCAGCGGGGCGATCAGGCCGGCGACGAGGCCGCGACGCGGTTCGGGCAGGCCAAATCTGGCTTCTGGCGTCGCGACGGTGATATCGGCCGCCAACACAAGTCCCGTGCCGTTGGCTACGGCCGGGCCGTTGACGGCGGCAATGATCGGCTTGGGATACAGCAACATTGCCTCGATCAGTTCTTTGTATTGGACGGCGTCCGTGTGCCATTGCGTCCAGGCGTCGGTCTGTCGGCCGCTGTCCCGGATTTCCTGAAGATCGGCCCCAGAGCAAAATGCGTTGCCGGCCCCGGTCAGGATTACGGCTCGCACTTTGCGTTCCTGGTGGAAATCGTCCAAAGCCTGTCGCAGATCGTCGATCATCTGACGCGACAAAGCGTTGCGTTTTGCGGGCCGATTCAAGATGATCGTACCGCTGGGGACGTGCTTCTTGACTCGAATCAGGGGTTCCATGCTCGTGGGCCGCCGTGAAGAGGGTGGTTGAAAGATAGGAAAGTTAACCCAATTTGGACGCGGCTTCAATGTGGTTCACCGGGGACGTTGGGCGGATTCGCGACCGGAAGAAACGCGGGCGGGGCCGACTTCGTCTTATCCCGCAGTGGGACGCACCGCCAATGTATCGAAGTTCTCCCGAAGGTGAAGGAACGGACCTATGAAACGAACCTTATTGGCAAGTTTGGGACTTTTTTGTCTGTTGCTGGCCTACAGTCAGGCTTTTGCGCAAGGCGTGTTGATCATCGTGGATGCCCCGCATCCGGTTCCGTTGCCGCGGCCGTACCCGTGGTGGATTCCACCTCCGCGACCGCCGCGGCCGCCGGTTCCACCTCCCGAACCGCCTGCTTCCTACAAGATCAAGGAACTGTCGGTGCAGGCTCGGATCGTGGATCAGGTGGCTCGCGTTCAGGTGTCACAGGCGTTTGTGAATACGGGCAGCCGCCAAATGGAGGTTTCGTTCGTCTTCCCGTTGCCTTACGACGGAGCGGTGGACCAGTTGACGTTCCTGGTGGACGGCAAGGAGATTCCGGCCAAGTTGCTGTCGGCGAAGGAGGCGAGATCGGTTTATGAGGGGTACGTGCGGCGCAACCTGGATCCGGCGTTGTTGGAATGGATGGGGACGGGCATGTTCAAGACGAGCGTGTTCCCGGTCCCGCCGGGCGGCGAACGCAAGGTCAATTTGCGTTACAACCAGTTGTTGCGCAAGGACCGCCACGTCACCGATTTTCTGTTCCCGCTATCGACGGCCAAGTACACGTCCGCGCCGGTCGAGCGGGTGTCGATCGAAGCTTCGATCGAAAGCGGCACGGCGATCAAGAGCGTCTACAGTCCGACGCATGCGATCGCCGTCAAACGCTCCGACGACCGTCATGCCACGGTTAAATTTGAACTCCAGAACCAGGTGCCGGCCACGGATTTTCGGCTGTTCTACGACGTGGCCCAAGGCGAGGTCGGGGCGAGCGTGCTGAGTTACCGGCCCGGCGGCGAGGACGACGGCTATTTCCTGCTGCTGGCTAGTCCGCAGATCAAGGCGGATTCCGCTCAGCGGCCGGCCAAGACGATGGTCTTTGTCGTCGATCGCTCCGGCAGCATGAGCGGCAAGAAGATGGAGCAGGCCAAGGAGGCGTTGAAGTTCGTGCTAAACAACCTCCGCCCCGGCGACACGTTTAACATCGTCGCCTATGACAGCAGCGTGGAATCCTTCCGGCCGGAGTTGCAGAAGTACGATGACCCGACGCGGAAGGCGGCGTTGGGCTTTGTCGAGGGCCTTTATGCGGGCGGGAGCACGAATATCGACGGAGCGTTGACGACCGCGTTGGGCATGATCCAGGATGCGAAACGGCCCAGTTACGTGGTCTTTTTGACTGACGGACTGCCGACGGCTGGCGAAACGAAGGAGGGCCAGATCGTCGAGCGGGCTCGCCAAAACAACAAGCACCGGACGCGGATGATCAACCTGGGGGTCGGCTACGACGTCAACAGTCGCTTGTTGGACCGCCTGGCGCGGGACAACTTTGGCCAGAGCGAGTTCGTCCGCCCGGACGAGGACTTGGAAGTCCACGTCAGTCGGTTGCACAGCCGGATCAGCGTACCGGTGATGACCGACGTCAAGGTCGAGGTGGACGTCGAGAAGGCCCCGGCGGAAGCGGGGCCGGCGGTCAATCGCGTGTATCCGCGCCAGGTTTACGATTTGTTCGAGGGCGAGCAATTGGTGCTGGTCGGCCGGTACAAGCGGCCGGGCGGCGCCAAGGTGGTGATTCGGGGCAAGGTGGGCGACCAGGCGAGCAAGTTTGACTTTCCGGCGGATTTGGTCGAGAGGAGCAAGGACGAGTCGTATGCGTTCGTCGAGAAGTTGTGGGCCATGCGGCGGATCGGCGAGATCATCGACGAGTTGGACCTGAAGGGCAAGAACGACGAGTTGATCCAGGAGTTGGTGGCGTTGTCCACCAAGCACGGGATTCTGACGCCGTACACCTCGTTTCTGGCCGACGAGAACCCGCCGCCGCAAGTGGCTGGCGAGCCCGCGTGGGGCTTCGAGCGGGCTCGTCAGGCACTGCGCCGTCTCGACCAGGCGGAGGGCCGCGAGGGTTTTGCGCAACGGGCGGAGAAGAAGTATCTGCAAGAGGCCACGATCGCTCCGCTGGCGTCCGGATTTGCTGCGCCTGCAGCGGGAGCGGCCGCCGACGCCGCGGCGCATGGCGTTGGAGGGAGGGGCGGTCGCTTTGGCGGCGGCGGCGTGATTCCCGCAGTCCCGGCGCCCGCAGATCCTGGCGGCCCTGCCATGCGTTACCGCGACGTCGAGACGGATCGCGACGTCGCTGTCGAAACGGTGCAAATTGTCGGCACCGAGACGCTGTACAAGCGGGGCACGCAGTGGTTCACGGCCAGCGCCAAGGACGTGGATCTGAAACGTGACGCAGACAAGGTCAAGACGCTGGAACGGTTCAGCGACGAGTACTTCCAGTTGGTCGCGGCCAACACGCCGGCAGAAAACGCGGTGTTGGCGCGGCAACAAGCGAACGAGGAACTCGTGATCAAGCTGCGCAGCCAGATTTATCTGATCCGTTAGCAGCCTGTGGAAAGGGGGGCGAACACCTTGCGATGGTCGTTTCTCCTGGGGTTTCTCCGGCGCAGTTCGGAGCCAGTCCCCCTTTTTCAACAGGCTGCCAGGCCGGGCGTCGCGGGGCAACGGAGTTCAGACGCTGTCGAGCGGCGCGGAGTGGTTTCCGTGTTCTGGCCCCATTGGACATACAGGATGTCTGGCGCGTCGCCGCGCCAGGCTCGCGGATCGGAGATCAGGCCGGTGTACGCGGTCCCGACATTGGCTGGCGGAGCGTCGCCCGCGGCGCTGGTGGTCGCTTGGACCCGTTGGGAGACATCGCTCTGCCGCGCGTCGGCGTCGGCGGCGGCCACCCGGTAGTGATAGGGCGTGGCCGCCTTGAGCCAGGCACTCTTGATCACGTACAGCGTCCAAGTCCGCGGCGGGTTCCACGTCACGCTGCGCTCCGCCAGCGTTCTCTGGCCGTCGGTCAGCACCCACCGCGCGGGGAGGGGATGCTCCAGGTGCTTCAGCAGCACCGAAACGGAATTCGCCCCCTTGTCCAACGGGCCGAGCGTTTTTTCGGCCAGTCGCCGGGCGCCCGACCAGACGCTCAGCACGCACGTCTTGACCGGTTCGGCGCACTCGACGGACACGTCGATCCGCTGACGCGGCGGGCTGTCGCGCGAGACCAGCGCCGTCGGCGTGACCTGCCAGCCCTGCACGACCGGCGACGGGCCGCTGCTTTCCTGGGCGGCTCGGCCGCGCGGTGCGGCGTCCTGTTGTGCCGACGAAACGCAAGTCGCCCACAGGACCAACACGGCCACGCCGGATCGAGCGCAGAGCCGGAAGCGATGAGACCGCATGGAACGTCCTCCTTGGGAGCGTCGGGCGCGCCGCCGTTGGCGAGTCGAGCGGCGGCTCGGACACGCGCCCGCCTCAATCGGTGCCTCGTTCGAGAAATGACCGTCCAGTGTCTATTTCCGATCATCCCAGCAACGGTGGCCGAAATAACTTCCCGGATTTCGGCCACCACGCTGCTTGCCAGCGTGGAGCCATGTTCAGAACCAGACATCGCCCCGCCGCGCGACCTCTTCGGCCACCACGCTGCTTGCCAGCGTGAAGCCATGTTCAGCCCCAGCCGTCGGCCTGCTCCACGCTTTCTTCGGCCACCACGCTGCTTGCCAGCGTGGAGCCATGTTCAGCCCGAGCCGTCGTCCAGCCACTGCGTCCAGCATCTTGAACACCGCTCCACGCTGGCAAGCAGCGTGGTGGCGAAGCAGCCGATTTCGTGGAGATATCTGGTCTCGAACACCGCTCCACGCTGGCAAGCAGCGTGGTGGCGAAGAGGAGGCGATCCCCCACCCCAAAGTCGCTGTAGACTCCACCTTGCGAGTCAGCGAGTGCCTTGGCTTGCTGCCGGGTTCCGCTGAAAAGCCAAAATGGCCCTTTCTTTCTTGTTCTTGTGTTTGGGGGGCTACATGCCAGGGGAGAGTTGTTTCGGCGTCCGTTGCCGCGGAGTGTGTTGGCTACTTTGATGAGGCGACAGTTATTTTTCGAACGATGCTAAGCGGCGACCGGACGACTGTCAATCAAGAGCCGGCGTGCGGGCCTGCGACGATCCGGGCGGAATCGCCTGGCGACTGGGGATGGCGTCTACAGTGAACATCGAAAAAGGTCTTCCCTTTTTCGTTGTGCCAGCCCGGTCGCGGCTGCCCCCTCGGCGTCCTTGATGCGTCCGTATTTCCCGCGATTTGACCCGAAGAGAAAACAGGGAGGCGTGGAGGACGCGGAGTAACGTCCGTTCCCATCGCGGGACCAAGTCCCCGATCCAGTCCGTCGGTTGCGAAGCGGCGCGTCCTCTGGTAGAATTTGGCGGTAAGGCCCGAGAGGCAGAACATGCCCGATCGGGCGTTTCTTTTTCTAGTCATTCTTGATAGCGGAGATGTGAACATGCATTCTCGCACCAGATCTGGTTTCACACTCGTCGAGTTGCTGGTCGTCATTGCCATCATTGGGATCCTGGTTGCCCTTCTGTTGCCGGCCATCCAGGCGGCGCGCGAAGCGGCTCGGAGAACGCAGTGCACCAACAATTTGAAGCAAGCGACCCTGGCAGTCCAGAACTACCACGACACGTACAAGATGATCCCCTCGGCCTGTTACGAGGCGGCGTTGGGCCACAGCTTCTGGGTGGCACTCATGCCTTTTTTGGAGCAGCAGGTCTTCTTTGATCGCTACCTGTACAACCGGAGTTGGGGCGATGCAAACAACGTCGCCTTGGTTCGCGAGTCGGCGATGAGCGACTTGCGTTGTCCCAGTTGCATCGTTCAGTACTGCACCCACACCGACACCTCACGGCAGACCCGTTACACGATGCACTACTACGGCAACATGGGGCCGATCGGGCTGAATATGGCGACCGGAACGAATTACGACAAACGCAGCGATCTGGAGACCTCGTATGGCGAAGTCGCCACGCAGGGCGTCTTTACGCTGGGCACCAGTCGCAAGCAGATCCCGTTTGCCGGCATCACGGACGGGCTTTCCAACACGATTCTGATGGGCGAAATCGCCTGGAACAAATACACCGGTTTCCGCGAATACAACCTCGGCATGCTGTGGCAGGGAAGTGCCGTCGGCGCGACTGCTTTCGCGCAACACAACATTAAATGGCCGATCAATATCGGGTTGCAGAGCCCCAGTACCGTCTACAGCGGGTACAACAACAACGGCCCCTTTGGCAGCAATCATCCGGGCGGAGCGAACTTTAACCTGGTCGACGGCAGCGTCCGCTTCATTAGCGAGTCGATCGCGATGGAAGTCTACTTGGCGGCTGCCAGCCGCGATGGCGCAGAAACCCTCGCTCTTCCCTAGTGAGGGGGGAGCGCCGGCAAGCACAGAAAGGAAAAGGAACCGCCGTGAGGAACTGGAAAATGACCTTGGTTGGTGTGCGAGACAAGGTTGGCCTGGGGCCGATTCTGCTGGTCGCGTTGCTGCTCGGATGCTCCGGCGACACGGGTCCGCAGCGTTATCGCGTGTCCGGCACCGTTACCCACCAAGGAACCCCTGTGCCGATCGGGACCATTCAGTTCACGCCCGATGCCAGTCAGGGCAACAGCGGACCGCCCGCGTTCTCGGACATCAAGGACGGGAAGTACGATACGGACGTGACGGGAAAGGGATTCATCGGCGGGCCGCATATCGTGGCCGTCGACGCCTTCAGCGGCCAGAACATCGACCCCGATTTGCTTCCCAGCGGCAAGCCGCTCCTGCTGGGCTACCAAAAGGCCTTCGACTTGCCGAAGAACCAGGACGTGACCTTGGACCTGGAACTCACAGCGAAGTAGAACGCAACGCCGCGGTCGAGCGATCGCTGGCAGACCCTGCGAGCGCTGTGCGCAGACGGTCTGGAATGGATTCGTCGCACCGCGACCTGGATTTCAACCTGGGGCGAACACGGTTGGGGGCGCTGGCGGTGTCGCTTCTCGATGTCTCGCTGGTTTGGAGACCGTCTCCAGTTTTAGCTGGCCAGACTTTTCCGTGGCATCACTACCTGGATGCCGCCGCACAGCGGGCAGACGGCCGAGAACTCGCCCACTTCGGCGTCTGTCGGCGCGGTTGGAGACTCCGCCCGGATCAGGTCCGACGGGGCGTCGAACAGTTCGGAGAATCCGCACTCGTCGCACGGCCGGATGATCCAGTCGCTCCGTTCCTGCAGGTACTGGTCGGTGACCATCACCGGGTACTCGATCGCGTCTGCGACAAGGCAACGGATCTGACTGCCCCGACGGACTGTCTGGAGTTGGACCGGCTGATTCAGAACGCGGCCCTGCATCACGTCGCCGTCCATCCAACTCACTCGGAGCCAGACCACTTCCAGCCGATTCTCCGTCCGCCGGGGCCCGCCGTCGTGGATCACCACCTGGACGTCGTCCGGGTACTCAGGGTGGAACCGGCCCTTCAACTCCGGATGCTCTCGCCACGCGCCCCACACCGTGCCCGCGGTCGGTTGCGGGCCGTAGCCCTGCAGCCAATTGGGCGGAGTGTCCAGCCCTAACGCCCGGACCTCCGCGGCACTCAAGGGCTGCCAGCAAACGCCCGGCAGTGGCAGACGTAAGATCGTGGCCGCCTTCCGGTCGAGCATCGCTCCTTCGATGGTCCTGCCCTGGGCAAAGAATCCTGCCTGGCGATCGAGGTACGTGAACGCAATCAGGCCGGGTTGGCCCGGCAAGTCCAGCCGAAGCCAGGCACCGACCGGGATTTGCGCGGAATCTGTCGCGGTCTGAACCTGCGCGTCTGACTGCGCGTCGCTTGTCATTCAGTAGTCCCCCGCTTCCGGCTGGCCGGGCACGTTGGTGAGTTCCTCCAGGATCTTCAACCCGTCGCTGCCTTGGGCCAGCAGTTCGTCTTCCAGGCAATCGACGATCTCCTTGTACAGCGACACTTCGCCTTCGTCCTCGATGTAGTCGAAGACGTGCCACAGCACCTGCCGCACGACCAGCTTGGCGCCCGATCGCTCCGGATGGCCGCGTCGGGTCTGGGGGTGCTTGCCGGAATCGGCACTCGTCACCATGTCGCGATCTCCTTCCACGGGTTCGCTGGGCGCTGGACGAAAACGACGGTTTGCGCCGTCGCGGGGCGTCGATTTGCCAGCCTACGAAATAGGCGGCTCGAACGCCAGTAGCTAAGCCGCGCGGCGCGTTCAATCGGTTGGCCGTACGGTTGCCCCACACCACCGGCCGCCGCTTCATCCCGTGCATGCTCGACCAGGCCCTGCCCGAAGACCTGAAGGGCTACCCGCTGGTGCAAAGCAGGCCGGCTCGCAACCTGGCGTTCACGTCGGCGCTATTGGACTCCGGCGTGGACTTTGCGGCGTGCGACAACCCGCACGCCAACCGTCTCATTCGTTCTTCGCTTTCCAAGTCTGGATCGCGACAGGGATGTCGCTGCAAATGGCGTCTACGCCCAGTCCGACAGCAAGCTGATAATCCTGGAGAGTGTGGCCCGGCCAGCCGGTCACGAGGAGTCCGGCTTTCTGGGCAGCCCGCACGGCAGCCCGCGATGTTTCTTCCATTCGGCAGCCGATTCGTTTGACTCCTAACTGCTGAGCCCGCTGCACGATCTCCGGGCAACACGGCCCGCCGGTGATGAGCAGCAGATCCGCATCGGCGTCCAGGGTTTTGACAATTTTTAGAGGCCGTTCGTCAAAGGAAGTGCAGACATAAAAGGAACCCTTCGGCTCGCGGGCCTGGACGGCCTCGTAAAGTTTCCGGCAATACTCATCGAGACGAGCATCCGGATACAGCTTCTGGTTGCTGGTCTTCATCTCCAGTTCGAGATACACGCCGGGTTTGTCGTCGAAGTAGGACAGGAGTTCCTCCAGAAACAGGAAGGGCTGGCCAGTCTTCTTGCTGGTGACGGTCCGCAACTCGGCAGCCGTTTTGTGTTCTACGGCCCCGGTCGCGTTGTGAGTGCGGTCGAGGCTGTCGTCGTGCAGGATGACCAGTTCACCATCTTGGGTCATGCGCACGTCGGTCTCGAAACCGCGCAGCCCCTTCTCATAGCACGACCGAAACGCATCCAGCGTGTTTTCTTCGAATTCGTGCGCCCCGCCTCGATGAGCGAACAGAAGTCCTTTCTCCTGTGCGGAGACCCAGCCAAAGGAGCCCAAGATGCCCTGTGCCATGACGATCAGCATCACTGCCAGTCGGGTTTTCATCGCGTCTGCCTTCCTCGTTCGGAATTGCTAAAAAGTTTCATGAAGTGGTTTGCGGACAGGTTCGACTCATCCAACCTAAGTGCATCGTGTCCTGGCTGCAAGCGTGCGGGAGCCGAGAAACACGCACGAGGGGTTGTTTCATCGAGGTTGCTGCCCGCCGTGGCGGGGGACGTTCGGCAGCGGGGCCCTTTCCGAGCCGACGACGGCCGCTTCCGGCTCCGGAGAGCGTTCGCGGAATCACTTCGTGGCGCCGACGCGGGCGGCCTTGCTTGTGGCACGGCTTGGTTTGTTCGCCGTGCCGGAAGTGTGATGGAGCCGTGCCTCAGGATGCACCGCGCCCGTTGTCGGCGACGAGCGCGGTGCTTCGAGATCGACGCGGGACAGCAGGGCAGGCACGGCCAACAAAGTAACCAGAGCATGGAGGACCTCAAGAAATCCGCGACGAACCTGACCCTCGCCATCGAGGCGAAGTGCTGTCCAGGCTTGTCGCCGGACGAAGGCAGCGACGAAAAGAGGTGCGTCCCCTTGTTCGGCCCCAGCAACAAGGCAGGCCGGGCAGGGCAACGCAGGTGCCGGACGGGACTGCCCCGGTGCCCGGTTCTCACGCGGCTACTTCACGTCGATCTGACGGAAGATTGGCAGGTGGCGGTAGTAGACTTCCAGGGTGCAGACGGCCAGCGAGGTCATGTACAGGCGGCCGCCGGCCGAGGCATGTTCGCCGCGCGGGGCCCAACTGCCCGCCGATTTGCCTTGCTTCTCTTGCGTGTTGACCAGCGCGTCGCGCATCAGGAAATTCCAGCGTTCCCACTCGCGGCCGCCCGCGTGGTGCATGGCCTGGGTGCCGTAGTACCAGTAGTAAACGTTGGGCCGGTCGGGGTGCGGAGGAGCGGTCTCGAGCAGGTAGCGAAGTCCTTCGCTCAGAGGCGGGTCGGCTTTGGTCCAGCCCAAGTAGATCCGGCACAGCAGGGCCTCGGCCGTCATCGTGGGCGTGGGGCGGTGGCCGGGCTGGTAGCCGTACAGAGCGCCGTCCTGGAACTGGGCGCTGTCCAAGTAGTGGCTGGACAGCTCGAACGTTTCGGCCGGCACGTTCAGCTTGGCGGCCCGCGCGCTTTGCAGGGCCATCAGTTGCCAGCCGACCACGCTGGTGTCGCTCCGCTGTGCGGGGAGGCTGATTTCCTGGGCCGGTTGGTAACGCCAGCCGCCGTCGCGAAACTGGGCCTGGACGATGAAGTCGATCGCTTTCTGGGCCGGCGTGCGCAGGGCGTCGTCGCCGGTCATCAGGTAAGCTTCGCACAGCACAATCGCCCCTTGGCCGTGGGCGTACATGCCGGTGTTGCCGACCGAATCCGCGCGCAGGTCGCCGTCAGGCTTCTGGCGGCTGACCAGCCAGCGCAGGCCGCGGGCGACCGCGTCCTTGTGCCGGCCGGTCAGATGTGTCTGGCCGGCGCCCAGGAAGGGGAGCAGCGCCAGCGACGTCGCCGCCGAGTCACTGCGCACGCCACCGTCCAGTCGCCAGCGGCCGTCAGGCTGTTGTTGTTCAGCCATCCAGCGGAGCCCGCGGGCCACGGCGGCCTCGGTCAGGGTCGTGCCGCCTTCCTGTTTGATCAGCTCGACGCGGACGCGAGGATCGCGCGCCGCGATGGCCATGCGGCTGCCGTCCGAGCGCCCGATTTCCAGTTTCAACCGCTCCAGGTCGGGCAGGTTCGGATCGGCCGCATCGACCAGCCGCAGTTCGCGGGCCTCCTGATCCGCACGAATCACGGTCTCGCGGGTTCTGCGGTTCTGCAGGTCGATCTTCTCCGGCACAGGCAGGTCGAACTTCACCACCTCGGCGGGATGGGCGATTTCCTCCTGTCCGGGTTGACGCAGGCTGGCGCTGACGACGGCGTTCAGACGGATAGACTGAAAGTTCTCTTCCCGCGGCGGAGTCAGCAACGCCAGGATCATGAGCACGATCAGGTGGATCAGCAAGCTGGTGAGCCACGCCGGGCTGTCTTTCAGAAGCCGCAGCAGCCAGGCTCCCGGCAGGCGTTGTCGAGCCAGCCTGCGCCGAGGTTCGTTGTAGGTCGCGGCGACTCGCTTGGGAGGCGCGATTGCCGCCTCCGCGGCCGGCGTCGTGGCGGATGGGGTCGGCTCGGAGCGAGACGCGGAGGCGGCGGGCGAGCGGCTTGGCGATTCCGGCGTCCGGGCGACTGCTGGCACGGAGGGCGTCTTGCCAGTCCGTGCCGCTTCCGGCGTCCGGCGGACGCCGCTCGGGCGAGGCGGCGGCGGGGCGTCCGCCCGCGTCTGCCGCCTGGCCGCGTCTCGCTTCTGCAGCAGCCGCAATGCTTCGCGCTCTTGTTCCTCCGTCAACTCGATGCTGGTCTGGCACCGCCAGCAGTCGGCGACCATCAACCATAACCGCACCGACATGGGCGCCCGGCATTCCGGGCACGCGCACATCAGGACATTGCCTTCAAGCCAAAACATGCCCGCTCGCGACTCGCCAGCCGCTGCGGCGGCAGGCACGGCGTCCGCGGCAGGCACGGCCAACGAGTAGGCCGTGCCACACGGGGACTCTGCGGCGGCGGAGTGGGTCTTGTCCAGGAGCTGAGGCAGGGGGCCCTCGGACGTCAAGTCTACGACAGCCAGCGGATCGAGCGACGGGACGCCAGCCGGGGCGGTACGTCCACGGTCCGGTCCCGGAAGCAGATGAAAATCAAGGCTGGAATCCGAGTCGATCTGAGTGGACATCAACGTGGGCTGCATCTTCCGGAGCTTCTGTCACCGTGGGCCGCTCGCTTGCCGAACGGCAATCCGCTCGCGGGGCGAGCGGCCTACGGTGGGCTGGATATCGGTTTTTTGCCCCCGCAGGTCCTGAGCGCGATCCAACCTGCCCGATTGCGGATGATCGCATTAACGTTTAGTCTAACCATTTCGAATTCGCTTCGACAAGCGATTTCAAATCCGACTCGCCATCCAGGAGCCTTCATGACCTCTGACCTCCAGCACGCTATCCTAGAACTGCAACGTAATATGCGCAGCGTGGTGCTGGGCAAGCCGGAAGTGGTCCGCATGTGCCTGGTCGGCCTGCTGGCCGGCGAACACGTGTTGCTGGAGGACGTACCCGGCGTCGGTAAGACGTTGGTGGGCAAAGCACTTGCGCGGAGCTTGGCCGGCGACTTCTGCCGGCTGCAATTCACCCCGGACTTGTTGCCCAGCGATATCGTCGGCAGCAGCCTGTTCAACTCGAAAACTTCGGAATTCGAGTACAAGCGTGGCCCGATCTTCGCCAATGTCGTGCTGGCAGATGAAATCAACCGGGCACCGCCCCGGACTCAAAGCGCGTTGTTGGAAGCGATGAGCGATGGCCAAGTTTCCGTGGACGGCGTGACCTACAAGCTGCCGAAACCGTTCATGGTGATCGCCACGCAGAACCCGTTTGAATTCGAGGGGACGTACGCCCTGCCGGAAAGCCAGTTGGATCGCTTCCTGTTGCGGATTTCCATGGGATATCCGGATCGGGAAGCGGAACGGCAGGTCCTGACGTCGCATCGCGAGGGCGAACCGGTCGACCAACTTCAACCGGTCCTGAGCTGTCAGCAAATCGTGGAACTGCAAAAAGGCGTCCGGCAGGTGGCGGTCGAGGCCTCGTTGTACGACTATGTGTTGGACATTGTGGAGGTAACCCGACGCTGCGAAGACTTGCACGTGGGCGTCAGCACGCGGGGCGGACTCAGCCTGTACCGGGCCGCCCAGGCGTCGGCCTTGATCGACGGGCGGACCTATGTCGTGCCCGATGACATCAAACAGCTGACCTCCGCCGTGCTGTCTCATCGCGTGGTGAGCAAAGGCTACCTGCAAGGCGACAGTCGCCGGGCCGCCGAGTCGATCATTCGGCGACTGGTCGAGGAAGTCCCCGTCCCGACGTGAGACAAAGGCAGCCCGCAGCCCCAAGCACCGATAAGTAACCACGGATCACTTCCCACCATGAACTTCCTCGGACTGGCCGACAAGACGATCCTGATCTTTGGCGTCGCGAATCGCAAGAGCGTCGCCTATGCGATTGCGCGCACGGTGGAGGAAGCCGGCTCGCGGGTCGTGTATGTCGTCCAGGACGACGAGGTGCGACAGCGGATCGGCAAACTGGTGGGGAAAAGGGAGATCTTGGTCTGCGACGTGGAACACGAGGAGCAGATCGAACGGCTGCGGGGCGAACTTGCGGCGCGGGGCGGCACGTTCCACGGCCTGGTGCATTCCATCGCCTTTGCCGATTATGCGGACGGCCTGAAGCCGTTTCACGAGACCGGCAGGAGGCAATTCCTGCAGGCGATGGATATTTCCTGCTATTCGTTGATTCGCCTGTGCAACGCGGTCAAAGATCTGCTGGACGCCGACGCCTCCGTAGTGACGATCTCCATTTCGACGACGCGGATGGCCAGCGAGAATTACGGATTCATGGCCCCGATCAAAGCGGCGTTGGATTCGTCGTTGGCGTTCCTGGTCAAGTCGTTCAGTTCCTTCTCCCGCGTCCGCTTCAACGCCGTCGCTCCCGGCCTGCTCAAGACCTCCGCGTCGGCGGGCATCCCCGGCTATGTGGATTCGTACTTGTATGCGGAGCAGGTCATCCCGCGCGGGCAAGCGGTGCAGACCCAGGAGGTGGCCAACGCGGCGGCGTTTCTGCTCAGCCCGCGTTCGTCCGGCATCACCGCCCAGTCGCTCGTGATCGACGCGGGCATGTCCCTCAACTACTTCGACCGTCGCATCATCGAAAAAGTGGTTGGAAGCCAAGCATGACACGGAGTTGTTTGCTGCCTCAGGGGGCGGTTCTTGTCGCCTTGCTGTTCACGTGCGTCGCGGCCGCCGCCGCCGACGACGTTCCGCCGCTGGTGCGCGCGATCAACGCCGTCGGGCCGCAGGGCGCGGGGCATCCGGCGGCGCTTGCGGCGGCAGCCCAGTTGGCCCGCGCGGAGGCGGCGCAGATTCCCGAAATCCTTGCCGGCATGGACGGCGCCAACCGGCTGTCGGCCAACTGGTTGCGGGGCGTCGTGGAGGCGATTGCCCAGCGGGAAGCCGATCGCGGCGGCCAATTGCCGTCGGCGGCGCTGGAAGCGTTTCTCGCCGACACGTCCCATTTGCCGCAGGCTCGCAGCCTGGCCTACGACCTGATCCTGCGCGCCGATCCGGCCGCCCGACAACGCTGGTTGCCGCGGTTGCTGCAGGATCCCAGCCTGGAGCTCCGCCGCGAAGGCGTGGCCTTCGCCTTGACCGGCGCCAAGAAGCAGTTGGACGCCAAGCAATCGCCGCAAGCGATCGAAGCGTATCGCGCGGCGCTGTCCGCCGCCCGCGACGTGGATCAGATTAACGAAGCGGCCAAACGGCTCCGCGAACTGGGCCAGACGGTGGACGTGGCGGCGCATTTCGGCTTCCTTCTGCGCTGGCAACTGATCGGCCCGTTTGAAAACACCCAAGACGGCGGATTCGACACAGCGTACGGTCCGGAACGGGATTCCGAACCGGCATCGGAGTACGCGGGCAAGACCGGCACGATCAAGTGGATCGACCACACGACGAGCGACCAGTACGGATTGGTCGACCTGAATGCGGTGCTGGGCAAACACAAGAACGCCATCGCTTACGCCCGCGCCGAGTTTCTCGCTGGCGAATCCCGCGAGGTCGAAGTCCGCATCGGCTGCCAAACGGCCCACAAAATCTGGCTGAACGGCCAATTCGTCACGGCCAACCACGTCTACCACACGGGCATGTACATCGACCAGTACACGGCCCGTGCGCGGCTCGCCTCCGGCAGAAACATCATCCTGTTGAAGATCTCGCAGAACGACCAAACCGAGTCCTGGGCCCAGGACTGGAAGTTCCAGCTGCGTCTTTGTGACCCAGACGGCACCGCCGTCCTGTCCCAAAATGGCCTGACCGCTCTGGGAGGCATCGTACAGGACCCGCAAGACCTCAACCCCACAGCCAGTCAGCCATGAGAAGCAAAGCGACGTTTCTGATTGCCCTTGTGCTGTGCGCCGCAAGGGTTGCCGCCGCCGACTGGCCGCAATTCCGCGGTCCCGGCGCCCGCAGTGTGGCGGCGGACGCCGATCTGCCGATCACTTGGAGTGAGGAGCGGAACCTCGCCTGGCGAGCCGATCTCCCCGGCCGCGGCGTGTCCAGCCCCGTGGTCGTCGGCGAACGGGTTTTCCTAACCGCCGCCAGCGGATACCGCCACGACCGGTTGCACGTGTTGTGCGTGAAGGCCCACGATGGCAATCGCCGGTGGGAACGCCAGTTTTGGGCCACGGGGCGGCCGACGACCCACAGCAGCATTACCGGCGCAGCGCCGACGGCGGCCTGTGACGGGCGGCACGTTTACGCCTTCTTTTCGTCCAACGACCTGGTTTGTCTCGATCTGGACGGCAATCTCGTGTGGTATCGCGGCCTCAGCTACGATTGGCCTAAAGCGGGCAGCGACACCGGCATGGCGTCGTCGCCGCTGGTCTTGGACGGCGTGGTGGTGGTCCAGGTGGAGAACCAGGGCGAGTCGTTCGCGGCGGGCCTGGATGCGTCCACCGGCGAGACTCGCTGGCGAGTGGAGCGGCCGGACCGGGCCAGTTGGACCTCGCCCGTCGCCCTGCCGGGAGCGGGCCGGCGCAAGACGGCCGTCCTGCTGCAGTCGCCGACGTGCGTCACGGCGCACGACGTGCGCACGGGAGCGGAGTTGTGGCGACTGGCCGACGGCGCCGCCGCGATCGCCTCGCCGGTGTTCGGAGACGGTTGCCTCCTGATTCCCCTCCGCGGCCTGACCGCCCTGCGGTTGTCCGACGAATCCGACGCCCCTGAAATCGTCTGGGACGCGAATCGGTTGCGGCCCGGTTCGTCCAGTCCGCTGATCCATGACGGCCGGGTCTATGTGCTCAGCAACGCCAGCGTGCGCTGCGCCGACGCTGCCAGCGGCGAATTGCGGTGGGCCGTGCGTCTGAAAGGGACCTACTGGGCCACGCCGGTCCTGGCCGGCGGACACCTGTATTGCGTCAACCAGGACGGCGACATGCAGGTCGTCAAGCTGGGCGACAAGCAAGGCGAGGTCGTGGCGGAGCATCGCTTCGGCGAGACCATCCACGCCTCGCCCGCCGTGGCCGGCAACGCCCTGTACGTGCGCAGCGACAAACATCTATGGAAGATCGCCAAATGACCCGCGAGCAGATGGAAATCCAGCCGTGTGGCCCACTGCTGGGCTCGCTTCGCCCGCCGGGCTCGAAGAGCATCACCAACCGCGCACTCGTCTGCGCCGCCTTGGCCGATGGCACGTCCGTGCTGCAGGGCGCGCTGGACAGCGAAGACACGCGCGTGATGATCGATTCGCTGCAGCGGCTGGGGTTAGACGTCCGCACCAACGGCCCGCGAACGGAAATCACGGTCGTGGGCTGCGGCGGTCGGATTCCGGCGGCCGAGGCGGACCTGTTCCTGGCCAACAGCGGGACCTCGATCCGTTTTCTCACGGCCCTGACGACGCTGGGACACGGCCGGTTCCGCCTGGACGGCGTCGAACGGATGCGAGAACGGCCGATTCAGGACTTGCTGGACGGACTCCGGCAACTGGGCGCGGACGTCCGTTCGGAATTCGACAACGGCTGCCCGCCGGTCGTCGTTTTGGCCGACGGCCTGCCGGGCGGCTCGGCTGCCGTCCGCGGCAATGTCTCCAGCCAGTTCCTCAGCGGCCTGTTGATGGCGGCGCCCTACGCGCGTCGCGATGTGTTGGTCCTGGTGGATGGCGAGTTGGTGTCCCAGCCGTACGTCCGGATGACGCTGGCCGTGATGTCGGCCTTTGGCGTCCGCGTGGATGACCGCCGGTTGGACCGGTTCGTGATTGCCGGAAACCGCTACACCGGCCGGGAGTACGCCATCGAGCCGGACGCTTCGGCGGCCAGCTACTTCTGGGCCGCGGCCGCGATCGCCGGCGGTCGGGTGACGGTCGAAGGTCTGACGCGGGACGCTCTGCAGGGGGACGTCGCCTTTTGCGAATGCCTGGCCCAGATGGGTTGCCGAGTGGAATACGGCGACAACTCCATCACCGTGACCGGCGGCTGGCTGCACGGGATCACGGTGGACATGAACGCCATCAGCGACACCGTGCTGACGCTGGCCGCCGTGGCCCTGTACGCCGACAGCCCGACGACGATCACGGGCGTGGCCCACATCCGCCACAAGGAATCCGACCGGATCGGCGATCTGGCCCGCGAACTGCGGCAACTGGGGGCGGCTGTCGAAGAGCGGCCCGACGGCTTGCAGATCGTGCCGGCCGATCTGCACGGCGCCGAGATTGAAACCTACAACGATCACCGCATGGCCATGAGCCTGGCGCTGGCCGGCCTGCGCACGCCCGGCGTCGTGATCCTGAATCCGCGTTGCACCGACAAGACGTATCCTCGCTTTTTCGACGACCTTCGCTCGCTGTCCGCTCGCTAGTCCGGAAGGGAGCCCATCACCATGCCCCATCTGCCGCAAATCGAGGTTGAACAACTGCGGGAGCAGATCCGCCACCACGACCGCCAGTACTACGTTGAGGCCGCGCCGGAAATCGGCGACCTGGAATACGACCGCCTGCTGCAACGGCTCAAGGACCTGGAGGCCAAGCACCCGGAACTGGTCACGCCGGACAGCCCCACGCAGCGCGTCGGCGACGCACTGGTGGGCGACTTGCCCAAGCTCACGCATCGTGAGCCGATGCTGTCGATCGAGAACACCTACAGCGTGGACGAACTCAGGGAGTTCGCGAGCCGCACCTCGAAGCTCTTGGCTGGCGACACGATCGACTGGGTCGTGGAGTTGAAGATCGATGGCGTGGCCATCGCGACCATCTACGAGAACGGCCTGCTCGCGCGGGCACTCACACGGGGGAGCGGCTCGATTGGGCAGGACGTCACGCACAATGTGCGCACGATTTCCGACGTGCCTTTGCGATTATGCGGAACGGACTTTCCGGCCGTCATCGAAATTCGCGGCGAAGTTTACATGACCAACTCCGACTTGGTGAAGATCAACCGGCTGCAGTCGGAGAGAGGGGAATCCGTCTTTGCCAACACGCGCAACTTCACGGCGGGGAGCATTGTCCTCAAGGACCCCAAGACCTGCGCATCCCGGCCTTTGAAGTTCTTCGCGCACAGTGTGGGGTATTGTGAAGGGCTCCGTGCTGCAACCCATCTCGAATTCCTCGAGAAGATCGGCGGCTACGGTTTGCGGCCGACGCCTTTGGTGCAGTGTTTCCCACACATCGACAAGGCCATCGAGTACTGCGAGGAGCTCATCGGCCGGCTGCATGAGTTCGATTTCGAGGTCGACGGCCTGGTGCTTAAGGTGAACAGCTTCGAGCAGCGCGAGCGGCTTGGGGCCACGTCGAAAAGTCCCCGCTGGGTGGTGGCCTACAAGTTCGAGAAATACGAGGCGGCGACGCGGCTGAACCGCATCGACGTACAGGTCGGCAAGACTGGCGCAATCACCCCGGTCGCCGAACTGAGCCCCGTGTCCTTGGCCGGTACAACCGTTAGTCGCGCGAGCCTGCACAATGCGGACGAAATCAGACGCAAAGACATCCGCGTTGGCGACGTGATTATTGTCGAGAAGGCTGGCAAGATCATCCCGCACGTCGTGCGCGTCGAAGCACATCGACGGATTACGGACTTGCCGGAGTACGAATTCCCCATCGCGTGTCCTGAGTGCCGCACTCCGTTGGTCAAGGATGACACCGGCGTCTACGTCCGCTGTCCCGACCGTCAATGCCCGGCGCAACTCAGGGAACGGATTCGCCATTTTGGCAGTCGGAACTGTATGAACATCGAGGGCCTGGGGGATAGCTTGGTCAATCAACTTGTTGGCGAGCGACTGGTCCAGGACTGCGCCGACCTCTACCGACTGGAACTTGAACAACTGACGAAGCTCCGAGGAATGAAAGACAAATCGCCGAGAAACCTGCTTCAGGCGATCGAGTCGAGCAAGTCTGCGGGCATGGTCCGCGTGCTGAACGCCCTGTCAATCCGCCATGTGGGCACGAGGGTAGCTACGGTTTTGGCAGAGAGTTTTTCGAGCATGGACGAATTGGAGCAGGCCAGCGTTGACGACTTATCCAAGATCAATGAAATCGGCCCGATCATCGCCGAAAGCGTGTATTCGTTCCTTCAAAGCGAGCACGGCCGAAAGGCGATCGCAGACCTGCGGAACGCCGGTGTCAACATGGAGGGCCGAAAGCAGGCCGGCGTGCGGGGTGGCGCCTTGGCAGGTAAGACGTTTGTGGTGACAGGGACGATCCCCGGATACAAACGGGAGGAGCTGCATGCCCTGATCGCGCAGCACGGCGGGCGGCCGACCTCCAGCGTCTCCAGCAAGACCGACTTTCTTCTGGTTGGGGACGATGCCGGGAGCAAGCTCGACAAGGCAAAAAAGCTGGGGGTTACTGTCCTCCAGAAAGAAGATCTCGACAGGATGATTGCCGAGTGCTTGCCTGTCGCCGGGCAGTGAATTCTCGAACCACCTTCGCCGGGGCCGGAGACGGTTTCGGCGGCGATCACTGGCACGACCGGTTCACCTTGCACGACGGTTGAGCGCCGGGCATGTCCATCCGCGGCGTCTTGGCCAGCCGCTCGAGCACGGGGGTAAAAGTCGCCAGGATGGCTCGGTAGTCGGGGTCTTGCGCGTCGGCAAACACGGGCTTGCCGCAGCGCTGGGTGCCGCCGGCCGACTGGGCCAGCGGCGCGAGCAGGAACGAATTCAGCTGCGGGTTCGTGATCCGCGTCCACTCGCGCCGCGGGAAAGCCCCGTCGCGGTGGCACTCGGCACAACGGCGTTTGCTCACGTCAGCCAGGATCGCGTCCAGATCCTTTGGGACCATCTGCCGGCAGCCGGGAGCGTTCGGGTGCGCCGTTTCGCTGGACCCGTAGTAGGGCACGTTCAGATCGATCCAGGCCAGGATCCGCCGCCGCTCGGCGTCGTTCAGCTTGACTTGCGGCTTGCCGGCGGCGTCGGGGTGGCCGGACAGGATCACGTCGGCCAGCTTGCTCTGCGGCGAACCCCAGGTCTTCGGCGCGACTTGCAGGATGTTCCATTCCTGGCCGTTGTAGGTGGGAATCCAGTTCACGTACGACGTGCCGCGTCCGCCTTGACGCTCGCGGGCCAGCACGTCGTACGAGACGTTGAACCAATCGGTCTTGTCGCCCGTCAGGTCGATCGTGTTCGTCGGGTCGTGCGGATGGTGGCACGGGACGCAATGCTGATCGAGCACCGGCTGGACGATCCGCGCGTAATCGAATCCGCCGCCGCCCCACTCCGGCGGCTGCAGCTCTTTGGGTTCCAGGCCCAGACCGGCCAGTTGCCGCAGGGGCGAATCCAGCCGGGATTCGTGGCAGCCGATGCAGCCTTGGACTTCGCCCGGCATGAAGTGCGTAAAGCTCCGCATCCGCTGCACCGCCCGGCCGTCCCGGTCCAGGGCCATGAAGTACAGCGGCACGCCGGACGGAACTTGGAAATAAGCCGAGCCGTCCGGGTTCACGTCCACTTCGCCGATCACGTCCTTGCCCGCGTACGTCGCCCCGCAGGAGATCACGGGGAACTGGAAGCCGAAGGCCCGCAGACTCGGATCGATCCGCACGGTCTTCTGCATCTCGCGCACGACGCGGATCGCCTTCACTTCGCCGCGCGGGACCGTCGGCGACAAACCCGCGTACACGTCCTGCAGATACAGCGTCGCAATCGGCTCCTGCGCCGCCGAGTCGGCGGGCAGGCGGGTGGGGATCACGGGCGGCCGCATCCTCGGCCGCACGGGTGTCGCGCAGAAGTACTGCTGGCCGTCGTCGGGCCGAGCCAGGGCCAGCGAGACGCACGTGCCCGCCAGATCGCGGACCAGGACCGGGCCGCGGGCGGACACCAGGAACCGCCGGGCGTCCAGCGGCATGGGTCCGCCGTACAGCTTGCTGCCGTTCGTGTTGCCGTTGCCCTTGTCGACCGGCAGCAGCGGCGTGTCGGGCGTGATGTTTTCGATCGCGGCCTGGGCGTTCACGCCGCGGCTGCGGTCTACGACGCCGATCGCGCCGCGAGTCGGGCCGTTGTGGCCGGTCAGGGTGCAGAGGATCTTCGTCGTGCCGGGAATCTGCCGGGCTTCCATGAACGTTCCCGGCGACAGCACGCGGTTGCCGAAATAGCCGGCCAAGCCCGTGCCGTCCGGGTTGATCGTCCACAGGCTCTGGATCGGAATCGCCGGCTTGTCGACGTATTCCCAGCGCGTGTAGATCAGCCGCCCGTCCTCCAGCACAACGGGCGTGAAATCGTTCAGATAGTTGGCCGACAGCCGCACGACGTTCGAGCCGTCGGCGGCCATGCGGTGCAGGACGCCGACCGGCGCGTGCCAGCAGTAGGCGAATTGGGGCGCGCGCGTGCTGAGAAAGGCAATTCCGCCGTCGGGCAGCCAGCAGCCGTTGTAGTCGTGCCACGGGCCGTCGGTCAGCTGTTTCAGGCCGCGGCCGTCGATGTTGACCGTCCACAGGTGATAGCCGTCGCCCGTTTTCCGCCGCCAGCTGAACAGGACCTGCGTGCCGTCGTACGACAGGTCGCAGTCCAGGATCTGGCCTTCCGGCGAAGCGACCAGTTCGATCGGCGGAGCGTCCGGTTCGTGCAGCCGCGCGACGTACAGCCCGCCGCCGTTTTGCTGGCCTTCATAGTGGTACGTGTAGACGTGCGACGCCGTAATCTCGTGCCGCTTGATGACCAGCAACTGGTCCACGCCGGACAGCAGCACGTCGCGCTGCAGGCGGGCCAACTGCTGTTGAGCCTCGTCGTCGTCCCGCGGCCCCAGCGCCGCGAGTTGTGTGAGCTGCCCGTCCGCCTGCGGATAGGCCGGACCGTGTGTCTTCTGCATCCACTCGATCAGCTCGCGGAGGGCGCCCGGTGTGACCTGATCGACGCCCGCAATTTCGACTGCGCCGGACAGCCGGTGCAGGAGGGCCGCTTGCTGGCGCGACAGCTGCTGGCCGAAGACCATGATTTCCGCCGCGCCGGGGTTGTAGCCGCCGTAGGAGTTGAGGAACTTGATCGTGATTTTGTTGGCCCGGGCCGGCGGGATCGCGATCCGCTGCGGGCCGTGGATCATCTTCAGCGTGCCCTTGGCGGCCGACTGGACCGCGCCGTCCAGATAGACTTCATAGCCCTTAAAGCACTCCTGCATGAACCAGGACGTGCGGCCAAAATAGACGATCTCGGCGACGGCGACCGGCTGGTCCCACTCGAGCGTAAAGTCCGCGGCGTCGCCCGTCTTGGCCTTCAGCACGCACCAGGCGGCGTCCCGGTCTTCCGACGTACTGCCCGGCAGCGGGATCTTGCCGTCGGTGGCGAACTTGGCCAAATAATGCGCGTTGTGCTCCGAGGTCGCCGCCGCGCGGGCCGACCGCGCCAGGTTGTCGGGCAAGGAGACTTCGTCGGCCGCCCGCGTGCGGACAGCCAGAACTGACGCCGCCAAGCACACGGCGAACAGCCAGCGGCGGGGAGACGGGCGAATCCCAGCACTTCGGCGAATCGTCATGACGCCACTCCTGACTTCCGAGGCGAATGAACGGCTGCGCGGAGCGGTCCTGTCGACTGCGCAGGAACCGGCGAACGAGCGGCCCACTTCGTCTCCAATCTACCATCGGCCCGCTGGCCGTGCCAATGCGGAGGGGGACGAAGGGCTGTTTCTTCGCGATCGTAACGTCGCCTTCGAGGGCGGGAAGTGCCCACGGATGGCATGGCGATATCACGGATCAAGACCGCCCGGGCGGATGGCAGGGCAACGCCGCCAGGCGCCCGGATTCCCATGTCCGAAAACACTGGCGGGATTTAGCGATTGGCGTCCTTGCCGGCCGGCGGTGCAATGGCGACAATGGCACCATCTTGGAAACCACCGGGAGTTTGTCACCATGAATCGACGTCCTTTTTTCTACGCCGGCATTGTTACCTTTGTGGGACTGGCCGTGCTGGTCCGCGCCGAGCAGACGTTGTTGTACGAAAAGGCTTCGCCCTACAGCACGATCATCGTCACGGAAGAAAACGGTTTGCGAACGTTGCGGTTTGAAAAGGGCGGGGCGAGGCAGAGTGTGGTCAAGCTCGGAGATCCGGACCATTTGGAACTGCCCTATGCGCGAGTCGCTTTCGCGGGCCTGGCGTTGTGCGACGAACCGCGCCGCGTCATGATCGTCGGCCTGGGCGGCGGGACGCTGCCGACTTTCCTCCGCAAGCACTATCCCCACGCCGCGATCGACGCCGTGGACATCGATCCGGACGTCGTCCACGTGGCCAAGCAGTTCTTCGGTTTTCGCGAGGACGACCGGATGCGCGCTTATGTGGGGGACGGCCGCGAGTTTGTCGAGCGGTTCCGGCAGCCATACGACATGATCTTCCTGGACGCGTTCAGCAGCGACAGCGTGCCGCCGCACTTGACCACGCAGGAGTTCCTGCGGGCCGTGCGGCGGGCTGTGAAGCCGAACGGCGTCGTGGTCGGCAATATCTGGAGCCGTTCTTCCAACCCGCTGTACGACTCGATGGTCCGCACCTACCAGGAGGTGTTCGACCAATTGTACATCCTGGACGTGCCGGGCGCGGGCAACAAGATTCTGTTGGCCGTGCCGCGTCCCCTGCCGCTGGGCCGCGACGAACTGGCGCAGCGGGCCCGCCAGGTGTCGACCGAGCGGCAGTTCCGCTTCGATCTGGGTGAGTTGGTCACCTCCGGGTTCCAGCATGCCAAGGAAAGAAACGCGGACGGCCGCGTGCTGAAAGACGCCGAGTTGCACTGGCCCTGAGTTGACCGTCGCGCCGGGGCAATTCGTCGCACCCGGCGGAGCCGGCTTCTTGACTCGGCCTCGCCTGGGACACAAACTGAGCATCGCGTTACGCCCAACATGGGAAACCTGCCGCTGCGGCAACCCGGCTTGTTCAAGGCAGCCGGGTTGCTGGAGTTGGGTGAGAGTGTCGAGATCCATCAGGAGTTGAACATGAGTCAAACACAGAAGAACATCCGCTGGGGTCTGATCGGTTTGGGTTGGTTCGGCGAGGTCCACGCCGAGGCGCTGTCCACGATGCCGGGCATCGAACTGGCGGCTCTCTGCACGCGGCGTCCGCAGCGGTTGGCGGAGGTCGCCGACCGGTTCCAGGTGGCCAAGCGGTACACAGATTACCACGATCTGCTGGCCGATCCCGACATCGACGTGGTCGGCGTCACGACGCACATCTACGACCATCGGGACATTGCGATCGACGCGTTGCAAAGCGGCAAGCACGTGTTCCTGGAAAAGCCGATGGCGCCGACGGCCGCCGATTGCGACCAGATCCTGGCGGCGGCCGCCCAGGCGCCGGGCAACTTTATGGTCGGCCACATCTGCCGGTTCGATCCCCGCGTGGCGGTGGCCAAGCAGGCGATCGACGAGGGGCGGATCGGCAAAATCGTCTCGATGCACGCCCGCCGCAACCTGTCCGTCAAGATCGGCCGCATGGTGCTGGACAGCATTTCGGCCTTGATGGGCGACGGCATCCACGACGGAGATCTGATGCTCTGGTTCAGCGGCGCGAAGCCGGTCAGTGTTTACGCACACGAGATCCATCCGGGCCAGAACAAGTATCCGGACGGCGGCTGGGCGATGGCCCGACTGGACAGCGGCGCGATTGCCGTGATCGAGTCCATCTGGTACTTGCCGGAGAGCACGCCGTACCAGATCGACGCGCGGATGGAAGTGATCGGCACCGAGGGCGCGTTGTACATCAACTGTGGCGAAGCCGGTTTGGAGATCCACGACGGGGCGGGCAACCATCTGCCCGACACGCTGTACTGGCCGAACGTCTTTGGCCAGCGGTTCGGCATCCTCCGCGCGGAACTGCGTTATTTTGCCGATTGCGTCGCCGCCGGCCGCCGCCCGGACCGGATCACTCCGGAGGAATCCCGCGCCGCCGTCGCGTTCCTGGCCGCCGCCGAGGAGTCGTCACGGACGGGAGCGGTCGTGCGGCTGTAGGCGGGGCGCGTGCCGCTTTCGATCGGGTCGCGAGGTCGTAGCGGCGCGCCAAACTTCCGGGTTCAGCAGGCACTGGCGTCAGGCGGCAAACGGCCACGCCAAGGGGCCGTTCAGGCCGGCGCGCTCGCGCGCCGGACCGACGGCGGCGAGGACTTTCGACATCCCGTTGGGGACAGCGCGGCGTGCGGCGACGGTGCCGCAACCCGCCTCGCCGCCCGAGTCAATCCCGCGGTCCCGCCCGGTCTTGACCGGACCCGCCGCGCGCGGTAGGGTTGTTCGTTGCTGAGCGACCGTTGGTCCCCCGCATCGACAACGGGTTGTTTGAGAATCCTTCATGGCAACCGACCGTGGAAGCGTTCCTCTGGCGATCGACATCCGCACGCGGTACCTGCGGCGTCTGCGCGAAAACCGCACGGCCAGCGGGCGGCTTGCCGAGTTTGCGAAGCTGCAGCAGGCTTCCTTCCGCGTGCTGCGGTCGTCGCCGAGCGGATACCAGCACTTTCTGCGGAGAAACATGGCGTCGCGCCGCGCGGAGGTGATCGATGGAGTGTGGAGACCCGTTTCACCTGCTCGACGTGCTCAGCAGCCATAACGTCCCGGTTGTCATCATCGGCGGCCACGCCGTGGCATTTCACGGATTCGTGCGGGCTACGGAAGACACGGACCTTGTGTTCTGGCGCACGCCCGAAACGGAGGCGTCGCTGTTGGCTGCGTTGATTGAGGTCAAGGCCTGTTGGATTGGCAACGAGGTCGATCCGGCAACCGGGATCGAACGGACCTTTCCCGTCTCCCTGCCGTACATCCGCGGCACCCGCATGATGATGCTCGTTACCGACTTTGGGTTCTTGGATTTGTTCGACTACATTCCGGGTTATCTGGACGAGCCGGTCGAGCGACTGTTCGACACCGCCGTGGCAGGGGGCCGTTACCAATACGCTTCGTTGCGATGGTTAAGAGCCATGAAGGCGGCGGCCAATCGTCCGAAGGACCAGATGGACCTGGAAAACCTGCCCGCCGACGCGTGACCCCGGTGCCGCTTGTCAGGACGCGAATTTCCCTGCAGCCCGTCTGTTTTTCACGCGGCGGTACGATACATTGGAGGCAGGCGGCGCCAGGTCCAGCCCCCCAGGCAGACGCGCAGGATGGGGCGAAACGTTTGGGGTGCCAGATGGCGGCGTCCGGCTTGTTCCTCCTTCTGCCGTCTGCGGCTCAGCACTAGGAGACCGGAAGATGCGAATCACCTGGAGTCCAGTCGTCCTCTTGTCGCTCGTTCTTCTCTCGGTTGCGGCGGCTCAGTACCCGCCCTTGCCGCCCCCGTCCAGGCCGCTGTGGCCCTATCCGCCGTTTTCTTACCACGCTTCCACCTATGAAGAAGGCGTGCAGCGCGGATTCGCCGACATCATCCGTTCCGCGGGCGCGGCGAACTTGATGAATTCCAAGGCGGCGAAGAACTACGAAGACGCCCGCCGCAAATGCATCGACAACCGCGTGTACGGGGCCGAGAAGTATTTCCAGATGCGGCAGATGAACCGTGCCGCCCGCGCCGAGGAGCGTGGCCGCCAGCCCACGACGGAGGACCTGATCCGTTACGCGTCGCAGCGCGCTCCCGACCGGCTCAGTCCCTCCGCCCTGGATCCGCTGACTGGAGCTGTCAACTGGCCCGCGCTGCTGCGCGACACGGCCTACGAGCCAGACCGGCAGAAGCTGGAACAGCTGTACGCCGCCCGTTCCACCACGGGCTTTCTGACGGCGGAGCAAGTGGCGGTGGCCAGCGCGGCCATCGACCGGATCAGCGCCCAGTTAAAGAGGAGAATCAACGACTTTTCGCCGCAGTTGTATGCCGAGTCGAAGGACTTCCTGAAGAGCCTGGCTTACGAGGCGACGCAGCCTTCCGAGTAGCGTCTGGCGTGAGGTTCCATGAGCGGTCGCAGGCAGTGAACACAAGGACGAGGTCTTCCATGAAATCCGCGTTTCTCATGAGTTGGATGGTTGGCTGGCTCCTGGCGGCAACACCGGCGCCGGCGGCGGAGGCGACGGTGGACGTCCAGGAATTGGTTGCGGAACTTGGCGGCCCGGACCGGGACGCCAGCCTGCAGGCGATCGGCCAATTGGAGGCTTTGGGCGAGAAGGCCTTGCCGGCCGTGCCCGCGCTGATCGGGAAGCTGAGCGACGACAAGGCCGAAGTCCGCGGGTACGCCGCCTATGCCTTGGGACGGATTGGCGACGGCTCCGACGCGGTCCTCGAGGGGCTGTCGCAAGCGGCGTTCGACCGCGCTGCGGTGGTGCGGCGCGCCGCATTGAGGGCCCTGCAGCGGCTGAATCCGCCTCAGGAAAAAGCGTTGCCGCTGGTGCTGAAGATCCTCGAACTGGGCGACCCGGCGAGCATTGCGCCGGCCCTCCAGACGCTGGCCGAAATGGGCGAGGCGGCCCTGCCCAGGCTGTGTCAGGCCTTGACCCACGACCAGGCCTGTTATTGGGCCTGCCTGGCGCTGGCCGAACTCGGTCCCCAGGCCGCCGCCGCGGTGCCGCACCTGAAGGGCGTTCTGCAGCACCGGGAGCCGGAGGTCCGGATGCAGGCCCTGGCGGCCTTGGGCGAGATCGGCCCGGCGGCGCAGCCCTTGGTTCCCGAAATCGTCGCGGCCTTGAAGGACGAGGCGGGCGGAGTCCGCTACGCCGCCGCTTTTGCCTTGGGCCGCGTCGGCACGACCCCGGAAGCGACGGCCGCGCTGCAGCAGGCGCTGCAGCAGGACGACGCCTTTCTGCGGATGGTCAGCGCCTGGGCGATCGCCCGCAACCATCCCGCCGATCGCGCGGCCGTCGAGCGGGCCGTGGAACTGATCCTGCAGGCGTTCAAATCCCAGGACGTCCACCTCCGCCGAGCCGCGGCCCGGATCGCCGTTGATGTGGGCGTGCCGATCGACAAGGTGGCTCCGCTGCTGGTCGAAGCGTTGCGGGACCGAGACCCGGAGGTGGTCGGCAACGCGATCGAAGCCTTGTCGCAACTGGGGCCCAAGGCGCTGCAGCACATCGATGAAGTGCTGAGCAACCGGGAGTTGCGGCCGTATGCCGTGCGGCTGATCCAGCGGATGGGGGCCAAGGCGGAATCCGCCGTGCCGTCGCTGGTGCGGCTGCTGGGCGAGCCGGCCGAGGCGGAAGAGGAGGTGCTGTTCAAGCGCGAGGTGCAGTTCGCGCTGGCGGCGATCGGGCCGGCCGCCGCGGACGCCGTGCCGGCCCTCGTCGGTTCGCTGTCGTCGGAGCAGACTCCGATCTGCGCCAGCGCCGCCCTGGCGCTAGGCAGAATCGGGCCGGCGGCGCGGGCCGCGGTCCCCGCGTTGCGGGAAAACCTGCGGCGTCCGGATCCGGTCGTGCGGTTGACCAGCATTCGCGCCCTGCTGCAGATCCAGCCTGGCGAGGCGCGGCTGGCGGTCGTGGCGGCCCCGCTGTTGAAGGAGGCGCTGGGCAGCGAGTTCGAGTTGGTCCGGGCCGAGGCCGCTGCGGCGTTGGGCGAACGCAGCGATTTCGGCAAGCGGTTCATTCCGGAACTGAAGAAACTGCTGCAGGACCCCAGTCGCCTGGTCCGCGACCGCGCGGCGGACGCCTTGAAGCGTCTCGGCGAGTAGGCCATAGATGCCTGAAGATCGCTTCCCGTACCTGTTTGCGTTCTCCTCCCGCCAACGTCATCCGTTGGAATCGGGCCGGAGCATCGACTTCGGCGGCCCCCCGGCGGACGTCGTGCTGGACGACGTCCCTGCCGGTCGGTTGCTGTTCCGGCTGAAACGCGAAGGCGGAGAATGGTTTCTGGAGCCGCTGCCCACGGACGGGGCCGTGACGGTGGACCACCTGCCGGTCCAGCAGCCCGTGCCGTTGACGCACTTGGCCCTGATTCAAGCCAGGCGACACGTCTTTGTGTTCGTCAAGCGCGACGATCCCCGCGTCTCGACCACCTTCGCCGCCAACCGCTGGCTCATCAGCCAGTTGCGCGGTCCGGCACCGGACCTGCGGCAATCCTTGACCCTGACGGACACGGCGTGGCAGAGTGCGAGGCAACCGGAGCACCCTGACGCTTCCCCGGAATTCCCGGGCGCCTTCGAATTGCCGGTGGGGCAGGTCCTGATCGGGCGGGACGCCGGGCGGACCGACCTCTGTTTGCCCGACATCCGCGTGTCGCGCGTCCACGCCTGGATCTCACGCACCGGGAACGTCGCGACGATCGGCGATCTGAAAAGCGCCAACGGCACGTTCGTGGACGGTCAACGGATCCGCGGGCCCACGCTGATTCGCGACGGCAGCGAGATCCAAATCGGACCTTACAACCTGGTCTTCACCGGTACGGCCCTGTGTCCGTTGTCGCACAAGCGCGAAGTGCAGTTGGCCGCGCGGGACCTGACGTGCCGCGTGCCGGACCACGAACATCGCGGCCGTTCGAAGCTGATCCTGGACGGCGTTTCGCTGGTGGTCCGGCCGCGCGAGCTGGTCTGTGTCCTGGGACCGAGCGGCTGCGGAAAGTCCACGCTCTTGTCCGCCCTCAGCGCCCGCCGGCCGGCGGACGAAGGCAGCGTGATGCTCAACGGCGAAGATCTGTACGCGCACTTCGAGGCCCTGAAACAGAACCTTGCCGTGGTGCCGCAGCAAGAGACGCTGCACGACATGTTGCGGCTGGACGCAGCGCTTCGCTACACGGCCCGCTTGCGGTTGCCGAGCGACACGTCCGGGACGGAAATTGAAAGCTGCGTTTCCGCCATGCTCGAGGCGGTGCGTTTGTCGGAGCATCGCGCCACCCGCATCCGACGGCTGAGCGGCGGCCAGCGAAAACGGGCTGGCTGGGCCAATGAAGCGATCTGCAATCCGAGCCTGATTTTCGTGGACGAAGTGACCTCGGGTCTGGACGAACTGTCGGACCGCGAAATGATGGAGCTGTCCCGCAAAATGGCGGACGACGGCAAGACGGTCGTCTTGGTCACCCATCGCGTCGGCTACGTGGAACAGACGTGCCATCTGGTCGCCGTCCTGGCTGCCGGCGGGGTGCTCGCCTTCGTCGGTCCCCCGGCCGAAGCCCTCGCGTATTTCGGCGTTTCCCGGCTGGGGGAAGTCTACCGCTGCCTGCAGTCGAGACGGCCGGCAGAATGGAAACAACGGTTCCGCGAGAGCATCCAGTATCAGCGTTACGTCGAGCAGCGGCTTCCCGCACAGGCCGCGCCGAAGACGCTCCCCTCGTCCCGCGCGCGGAAGAGCCGGTCGCAGGAGTTCCGCGCCGCGGCTCGCCAGTTGCCGCTCCTGGTGCGGCGCTACCTCGCAATCTTGTTGGCCGACAAAGGCATGCTGGCCATGATGCTCGGCCAGAGTCTGCTGATCGCCTGGCTGCTGATCTGGGTGTTCGGCGACATTTCCCGTCCGGACGTGGAAGCGGAGGCGAAGCGGGTCGCGGACATCGCCGCGCCGGGCGTCGCCTGGAGTGAACTCCTGCCGGAGTCCCAGGCGGAGTTCCGCCAGGAGGCGAGCCAAGCCGCCACCGCGGCCCTGACGGCAAAGATCCTGTTCTTGCTCGCCATCTCGTGCCTCTGGTTCGGCTGTAACAACGCGGCCAAGGAGATCGTCAAGGAACGTACGATCTTCCGCCAGGAACGCGACGTCGGCTTGAACGTGGTCAGCTACTACGGCTCGAAGCTGATCGTCCTCGGCGCTGCCAGCATCCTGCAGTCGACCTTGTTGTATGCGGGCGTCCGTTTGTTCACCCAACTGGGCGGCGACGGGTGGTCCCAGTACGCGCTCCTGTCGCTGGTTTCCCTGACGGGCGTCGCAATCGGACTGGCCATCTCGGCCCTCGCCGACAGCGAAGACGTCGCGGTGACGATGGTGCCCGTCTCGCTGATCCCGCAGATCGTTCTGGCCGGAATCCTGGCGCCGTTGGCGGGAGCCACGCGCGGCCTGGCGCAGCTGGTGATTTCCGCCTACTGGGGCTACCAGGGATTGGTCCGGACCTTGGCGTCTTCGGTGCAAGACCGTCTGCGCGACGCCGGCAACATGGACCTTGGCGCCGAATGGGACTCGGCCCGCGTGGGCAGCGTCCTGGTCGCCCACATCCTGGTATTTGCCATCGTGTCGCTTGTCACGCTCCGCCTCCGCGACAACAAGGAGAACCGCCGTTGAGGAATTGAACGGAGTTTTTTTTCGTTCCGAACGGGACATGAATTCCGTTCTACGACGCGCAGGTTGTCGCGCGCCAACATCCGAGGACACTTGAAAACCCGACCATGAATGCCCTGAGAACCCTTTGTTGCTTCGTCGCTCTGACCGCCGTCCTGCCGTTTGGATTGGCCGCGGCGGAGTTGCCCGATGCGTCGCTGAACCTGCAGCTGGCCGCCCCGGTCACCACCTGGGACGAAGCCGTCCCGCTGGGCAACGGGCTGCTCGGCGGGCTGCTGTGGGGCGAAGGGAACCTGCTGCGGCTGTCGTTGGACCGGGGCGATTTGTGGGATCTGCGCACGCCGCCGCAAATCCGCGAACCGGGATTCACGTATGCCAATCTGCAGCAGCTGGTGCGCGAGAAAAACCAGGCCGAAATCAGCCGCCTGACGGACGAACCCTACCGTCACCCCACCCCGACAAAAATCCCGGCGGGCCGGTTGGAAGTGACCCTGGATCCGTCGCAACAGGTGGAGCGGTTCGAGTTGAATCTGGCCACGGCCGAGGGCCGCGCGGGGCTGGCCGGCGGCGGCAAGATCGAGGTCTTCTTCAGCGCCGCGCAACCCGTCGCCCTGGCGCGCATTCCGGGAGCGGAGCCGAAGGAAATCCGCCTGCGCGTTCCGGGAACCGGCAGCGGCGGCACGGGGCCGGACAGCCACGCCGTGGCCAAGCTCGGTTATCCGCCTGCCCAGCCCGGCCGCGACGGGACGGTGCAATGGTTCGTCCAGGAAACCGCCGACGGCCTGAAATACTGTGTGTGCGTCGCCAGCCGCCGCGAGGCCGAGGCGACGTTGTTGGCCGTCACCGTTACGTCCAGCAGCGACGATCCGGAGCCGCTCCAGTTGGCCCGCCAGCGCGTGGCTGCGGCGATGAAGACCGGCTACGAAACGTCCTTCGCTCCGCACGCCGAATGGTGGACGCGTTTCTGGTCGCAATCGGCGGTCCGTTTCCCCGATCCCGAGATCTTGCGGCACTACTACCTGGTGCGTTACTTCCACGGCGCGGCCTCGCGGCTCGGCTCGCCGCCCATGCCGCTGCAAGGCGTCTGGACCGCCGACGCTGGCGCCCTGCCGCCGTGGAAGGGCGACTACCACAACGACCTGAACACGCAAATGACGTACATGGCCTATCAGGCCGCCGGGCATTTCGACGAAGGCCGCTGCTTCCTGGATTTCAACTGGGACCTGCTGCCGGCCTACCGCCGCTTTGCCCGCGATTTCTTCGGCACGCCCGGCGCCAACGTCCCCGGCGTCATGTCCTTGGCCGGCGATCCGCTCACCGGCTGGGCCCAGTACTCTCTCTCGCCGACGATGGGCCCGTGGATCGGCCATCTGTTCTACCTGCACTGGCGCTACACGGCAGACGACGACTTCCTGCGGACCCGAGCCTATCCGTGGTGCCGCGAACTGGGCCAGAGCCTCCGCGCGCTGCTCCAGGCCGACGAGCAAGGCCGGCTCAAGCTCCCGCTTTCCTCGTCTCCGGAGATCCACAACAACAGCCTCCAGGCCTGGCTCGCGCCCAACAGCAACTACGACCTGTTCTGTCTGAAGATGTTTTTCTTGTCGCTGGTTGAAATGGCCGATGCGGCGGGCGATCCCGCGGCCGCGAAAGGCTGGGCAGACACCGCCGCCGCGCTCGGCGACTGGCACGTCGGCCCGAGCGGCGTGCTGATGCTGGACGCGAACGAAGAACTACGCGAGAGCCACCGCCACCTGTCGAACTTGATGGGCCTGTATCCCACTGCTGTCCACATCTTCGGCTAGGCTTTGGCGGCGGCAAGTCGGGCGTCGCGAATGACGCGGTAGACCGACGTGTGGCCGCCTTTCGGGTACTTTTTCTTTGGATGCGGGGGCGGGGGCTTTTTG
>Ga0209723_1001587_pt1 | contig 34537 bp, 25 predicted proteins | sample BiotimSIPDNA_2_FD_185750 | JGI IMG/M metagenome (GOLD analysis project Ga0209723, IMG submission 185750) | Anaerobic biogas reactor microbial communites from Washington, USA - Biogas_R2 time_0 SIP DNA (SPAdes) (version 2) | ecosystem: Engineered > Bioreactor > Anaerobic > Unclassified | place... | reverse complement strand
CGGATGTCATGATGGCCTACGAAAACATCGGCGACGGCAGCATCTTTGTCATTACGGACCAGAATGTCTGGGATTATGTCTATGCGACGACCAATGACAACAAGGTGATGTTTGCGAACCTGATTTCAGCGGAGACGCACCCAATTCCGATTCCTGCCGCGGCTTGGCTCCTGGGATCGGGTCTGGTGGGAATTCTCGGCTTAAGGCGCAAGCTGGTGAAATAGGCCAATCCTCATCGGGTTGAATCTGCTTGAAAAAGCGGTGGAATCTTCAGGGAATCCGCCGCTTTTTTTATCTTCGATCAGGAGTGTGCCCGAGGCAACCTCTCCCGTACTCCCGTATGATTTCTGTCCTCCTGTGGCGTTCTTTCAATGGTTCAGGTCGTTTACATCGCTTCCCACCCTGCCGTCAAATCCGCATCAGCCCTGCATAGAGGCCGTTGTGGGGATCCGCAGCCCTCGCAAGGATAAAATGGAGAAGCGACAGCAAAAAAAACTCCATCGGCAGCCCCATCAGCATGGGATCGAAATATTGATAATGATTTCAAACTATTGAATGTCCAGGTCCTGGCGGTTCCCGTGTCACGGCAACGATAGGCGGTGCTTTTTCAATGCCAGAGCGCTTTCTCTGTGAAAAGATTGCTTGCATAAAATGTCGCGATGTTATAATCACATTGTAACTTTTTATTTAAAGGAGGAGGAAGAAGTATGGCAAAGTTATATCCAGAGGAATTTTACAACTCAGCAGATTGGTTCGTAGACAGGCACGTCAGGGAAGGCCGTGGCGACAATATTTGCGCGTACACGGACAAGGGCAACTACACCTATCGCGATATTCAGAAAATGACCAACAAAATGGCCAACATGTTCAAAAATCTGGACATCCGGATGGGCGACCGGATCATCATGATCGTTCTGGACACTCCGTGGTTTTACTCCACGTTCTGGGGCGCCGTGAAGATGGGGGCCGTTCCTGTTCCCTCCAGCACCATGCTCACGGCCAACGACTATGAATACTACCTCAACGACAGCCAGGCAAGGACCCTGGTCGTATCGTCGAGACTTCTCCCCGTCGTGAACGAGATTGAAGAACTCCGCTTCCTTAAAGATGTGATTGTAGTGGATGATGACGGCGTCTTCTCCACCCCGTACAAGCAGATGTATAGCGCGGCAAAAGAGGAATTTGAAACCGTGTTCACCTCGGCGGACGATGTCGCCTTCTGGCTCTACACCTCCGGCACCACCGGCGGTCCGAAGGGGGCGGTCCATTCCCAGTCCGATATGCAGTACAGCGCCGAGCATTATGGACAAGATATTCTCAAAATTACGGAAAAGGACATCTGCTACTCCGCCGCCCGGCTCTTTTTCGCCTACGGCCTCGGCAACGCCATGTTCTTCCCCATGTCCGTCGGCGCCGCAGCCGTCCTGAATCCCGATCCGCCCGCACCGGCCCATGTGTTCCGGCTGGTCAGCCAGTACAAGGCGACCCTGTTCTTCGGCGTTCCGACCCTCTTCGGGCAGATGCTCATCGCCCAGGAAAAACTGGACAAGGAAAATCCGGGGGCTCCCCACGCCCTGCAGACGCTTCGGGCCTGCCCGTCCGCCGGCGAGGCGCTTCCCCCCGACCTGTACCACAAGTTCGTGGAACGTTATGGCGTGGAAATCCTTGACGGACCGGGTTCTACGGAAATGCTCCACATCTATCTGTCCAACCGGATCGGCGCCATCAAACCGGGCTCCAGCGGACAGCCTGTCGCCGGTTATGAAGAGAAGATCATGGACGACGAAGGGTTGAACGAACTGCCTGTCGGCGAAGTCGGCAACCTCTGGATCAGGGGGAGAAGCTCCCTGCGGTATTACTGGAGAAAGAGAGACAAAACGGCCAGCACCGTCATCGGCGAGTGGATCAACTCCGGCGACAAGTACTACAAGGATGCGGACGGCTTCTTCTTCCCCTCCGGCCGGGCCGACGACATGCTGAAGGTCGGTGGGATCTGGGTGTCTCCGCTGGAAGTTGAAAACTGCCTGAGGGAGCATGCCTCCGTCATGGAGTGCGCCGTGGTCGGCGCCATGGACGACGAAAATCTTGTAAAGCCGAAGGCCTTCGTCGTTCTGAATCAGGGATTTGCACCTTCACCTGAACTTGAAAAGGAACTGAAGACATGGGTTCTCGACCGCCTTGCCAAGTTCAAGTATCCCCGCTGGGTTGTCTTCATCGATTCGCTGCCCAAGACGGCAACCGGGAAGATCCAGCGCTTCAAGCTCCGCTAGAATTGGGATGAGCGTTTCAATCTCGTAAAATGCACAGGGGCCGCCTTTTTAAAAAGGCGGCCCCTTCTTTTGGTGCGCCCAGCATGGCCGCGGTTCGGTCCCCGTGGGAATCTGCCAGTCCCGCCGGGAACTGCCGGTGATAAGGCGCTGGATACAACGGGAGGCAGAGGCGCTCTCTGCCCGGATTCCCGGTGAAACCTTTAAGCGCCTGAAAATAACCGTCTTACAAACAGAAAAGGGCCGCCTTTGGCAGGGCGGCCCTTCATTATTGTTGCGATTTTCCGTTATGGATTAACGGAGTTTGAACCTCTGAATCTTGCCCGTGGCCGTCTTGGGAAGCTCATCCATGAAGACGATCCAGCGGGGATACTTGAACTTGGCAAGGCGGTCGAGAACCCATGTCTTCAGCTCTTTCTCGAGTTCCTCCGATGGGGCGAAGCCTTGTTTGAGAACCACGAAGGCCTTCGGTTTGACCAGGTTCTTGTCGTCCTCCGCTCCGATGACGGCGCACTCCATGACGGAGGCATGTTCCCTCAGGCAGTTTTCCACTTCCAGCGGAGACACCCAGATCCCACCGACCTTCAGCATGTCGTCGGCCCGGCCTGACGGCCAGAAGTATCCGTCCGCATCCTTGTAGTACTTGTCGCCGGTGTTGATCCATTCGCCTCTCACCGTGCCGGCTGTCTTTTCTCTCTTCCTCCAGTAATAGCGGAGAGAACTGGCTCCCTTCGCCCAGAGGGTTCCGATCTCGCCCACGGGCAGTTCGTTGCCGTCGTCATCCACAACCTTCACGTCATAGCCGGGAACGGGCTTTCCGCTGGAACCCGGTCTGACATCACCGATCCGGTTGGACACGTAGATGTGAAGCATCTCCGTCGATCCGGGACCGTCGAGAATCTCGACGCCGAAGCGATCCTTGAACTTGTAGTACAGGTCGGGCGGAAGGGCCTCGCCGGCGGACGGGCAGGCGCGGAGTGTTGAAAGCTCATGAGGCGCCTTGGGATCAGCCGTTGCCCCGCCTTCCTTGTCCTGCTTCAGTTTGTACTCCAGCATCTGCCCGAAGAGGGTCGGAACGCCGAAGAACAGGGTCGCCTTGTAGGAGCTGATCAGCCGGAATGCATGGGCCGGCGTGGGGGGATCGGGGTTGAGGACCGTTGCGGCGCCGACGGACATGGGGAAGAACATGGCGTTGCCGATGCCGTAGGCGAAGAAGAGCCGCGCGGCGGAGTAGCAGATGTCCTTTTCCGTAATCTGGATAATTTCCTTCCCATAGTGATCGGCGCTGTACTGCATGTCGGACTGGGAATGGACAGCCCCTTTCGGACCGCCGGTGGTGCCGGAGGTGTAAAGCCAGAAGGCCACATCGTCCTTTGTCGTGAACACGGTCTGGAATTCATCCGATGCCGACGCATAGATCTGTTTGTACGGAGGCTGAAAGGCGCCTTCGTCATCCACAACAATGACGTCCCTGAGGAAGCGAAGTTCTTCGATGCCCTCAATGACCGGCAGAAGTCGCGACGAAACCACCAGGGTCCGGGCCTGGCTGTCGTTGAGGTAATATTCATAGTCGTCGGATGTCAGCATGGTGTTGGACGGTACAGGGACGGCCCCCATCTTCACGGCGCCCCAGAACGTGGAGTAAAACCACGGAGTGTCCAGAACGATCATGATGATCCGGTCACCCATCCGGATGTCCAGCTTCTGGAACATGTTGGCCATCTTATTGGTCATTTTCTGAATGTCGCGATAGGTGTAGTTGCCCCTATCGGTGTAGGCGCAGATGTTGTCGCCGCGTCCTTCCCGGACGTGCCTGTCTACGAACCAATCTGCCGAGTTGTAAAATTCCTCTGGATATAGCTTTGCCATGAACTCCTCCTTCTTCGAATGGTTGATCACATTGTGATCACATTTTCAACAGCCTCAAGCTAAGGCAATAAACCTGCCAGAGAGAAAGAAATGGCTCTTTATTGACGTTCGGAAAAGAAAGGTCCTCCGACGGGCATGAACCTGAAAGTGAAGATGCAAATAGCCATATAAATCAAGAGATTAATGCGTTGACTCCATCGAGGTGAAGCGCTTCGGAAATCCCCGCCGACTGCCATGCGTTCCAGGAGGCCGCCGGAGTGTTGAATGGGAAGGAATTTGCTGCGGAAAAAGGGAGATCTATCCGCAATCTATTGATTATAAAGGATTAAAAAATATTGACCCTTCGATTTGGCGCCAGAGATGGAACGATAGGTTTCCAGGAAGGGGAGAAAACCGGAAACAAAAATTTCCAGTGGAACGTTTTGCTTCCGCCTCTTTCTTTGCAGGGGGTCAGCCCAGGGAATATTTCTTTAGTTTCTTTAAGACCGCCGTGTGGGATATGCCCAGCATACGGCCGATTTTTCGTGAATTCTTGTATTTCTTCAGGGCCTTGGACAGCATGTCCTTTTCAACGCTTTCCAGAACTTCTTTCAGGGTTGAAAAGGCCTCGTCTTTCCCTTCCTCCCGGGTTTCGGCCGGATCAATGGGCTGTGCGAACGATGAAATATTCTGTTCCGTTTCCGGAAAGTCCATATTGATCAGATTTCCCGAGCAGGTGATCACCAACCGTTCGATATAGTTTTTCAGCTCACGGATATTCCCGGGCCAGTCATACATCTCGAACTTTTTAAGCAAAGCGGGAGCCAGAAATTTTTCGCCGCCGTACTTGCTGTTATATTGATTGAGGAAATAATCCACCAGCAGAGGGATATCCTCGACCCGTTCCCGCAGGGGGGGGATGGTAACCGGCACGACGTTCAGCCGATAAAACAAGTCCTCCCGGAATGTCCGCTCCGCAACCAGCCTGCTCAAATCCCGATTGCTGGCGGCTATGAAACGAAGGTTTACGGAGATGACCTTGGTTCCTCCCAGGCGCAGAAAGGATCGATCCTGGATGACCTGGAGGAATTTCACCTGGAGATTCAAAGGCAGGTCCTCGATTTCATCGAGGAAGAGCGTACCGTCGGCTGCCAGCTCAAAAATTCCGGGCTTGCCCTCCTTGTTCGCCCCGGTGAAAGCGCCCCTGTTGTATCCGAAGAGCTCGGACTCCAGGAGATGTTTCGGAATCGCCCCGCAATTGACCTTGATGAACGCCCCCGGCCGCTTGCTCCAGACGTGGATGAGCTTGGCAAGTACTTCCTTGCCGACTCCCGATTCCCCCTGGATTAAAACGGTGGCCTCGCTGTTGGCAACCCTGCGGGACAATTCGAGAATTTTGTACATGGCGGGAGATGCGGTAATCATTCCCTGGGAGCGCAACTCGTCTTCGAGCATCCTGTTGACTTCCGTCTGAAGATGGCTGCTCAGTTCGCGGGATGAGGCCAGCTGCTCCTGCAGGGACAGAATCTCGGACATGTCCCTGGCGTTGGTCACCATTCTCAGGATATGCCCGTCGTCGTCGAACACGGGCGTCGAGGTGACCATGACTTCCTTCCCAGTTCGAATTTTCTGGATGCCCGTTGTGATCCTTTTCCCCTTTCGGGCGAGGCTTTCAATGGATTGCCCGAAAAAGTGGCCCTCCTCGTAGAGGGACTCCATTTTATGGCCGATAAAATTCTCAGGGGGTAGTTCGGTGATCCGGAGCAGGGCGTCGTTGATTTTCAGCACGTTTCCTTCCCCGTCGGTGATGAGGATTCCATCGTAGGAGGAGGCGATAATATCTTCCAGCTCCTCGTTCAACTTTTCCCGGGATTTCAGCTCCGCCCTGATATGATCCAGCTCCGTGATGTCCTGCAGCAGGATCAGCGTTTTCTCCTCGAAACCGGATCCCAGTCCGGAGAAGGCCTTTGCGGCAAGCAATCTGTCACGGCGTGAAAATCTTTCGGACGGATTGTTCTTTCTTGAATCCAGGAATACCCGCAGATCGGCAAGCGACGGAATGGACTGCAGGGGGGTTCCGATGATCCGGGCGTCGATTTCCAGCATCATCTGCGCAGAGGCATTGCATGAAACGACAATCCCCTTTCCATCGACGACCAGGACCCCGTCGTTCATGTGGTCAAGAACCGCTGGAAGAATGGGATCCGTTTTTAAGGCTTCATCATGCCAACAGGAAATATCGGGCAGGTAATTCATGAATAATCTCTAGATCCTTCCGTAGCTTGCGAATCCATGAACCCGGGACTTTCCTTGAAGGCCTGTGCTCTTCTCACGGCCCGGTTTCGCTGGATCCGCTGCACTGATCTTCCGTATTCCCCTTTTACCGAAGGCAACCGGCAGGGCAGGCATGATTTGTATAGTATCGACCACATCTTCTGTCAAGAATTCAGACCATCTTTTCCCGTTTCGCTGCAATGCGCTTCCACCCTTTGAAAAAAAACTCAGCGATGTCTCTCGAATTTGTCTCCGTCGCCATGAGGTTTTTCTTGACATGGAAGGGCGACGTGATAAAAGGAAGCCCGTTCATCCAATCGAGGTCATTCGTGAACTACACAGAGTCCATATCCAGCTTTTTATTCTTCATCTGTTTTTTTACCTTCAGCTTCAGCTTTAGCGGCGGGCATATTTTGTCCCCGAGCTGATTGGTTAAGAGACCGACTAAGAAGCCGCGGGCAGAAAAACCCGCGGTTTTTTTTTGGGGAAAAATCGGGGTTGAGGGTTGCCGCCTGCAGGTAAGGGCTGATGGAAGCGAGCCCCTGCGGCATGTCGCTGCCTGTGGAGCGGAGACGGGGGCCCGCTGGAGAAGAAGCAAAAAAAAAGAACGGGAATCGCAGGAGGTTAAAGGGAGGAAAGAGATGTTCGATGCATTGTTCAATCCAAAATCGGTTGCTGTACTGGGCGCTTCAGAAAGAGAATTCAACATCGGAAATCGCGTCGTAAAAAACCTTGTGGAATACGGCTACACGGGGGCCATCTATCCCATCAATGCGAAGGTGGACGCCCTTTACGGTCAGAAGACCTACGCCTCCATCCTGGATGTTCCCACCGATGTCGATGTGGTTCATGTGGCCATCGCCGCTCGCCATGTACCCCAGGCAATCGATGATTGCGGAAGGAAGAACGTTAAATACCTGATTATGAATGGCGGCGGGTTTTCAGAGATCGGCCCCGTCGGTGCAGCCATCGAGGCGGACTGCATCGCCCGGGCGAAAAAATACGGGATCCGGATCTTCGGGCCCAACTGTCAGGGGGTTATCAATACGGATCCGGCCATGAAGGCCTACTGCAATTTCACCTTCACCTTTCCGAAGCCGGGGCATGTTTCGATTCTCAGCCTGAGCGGCGGGATCGCCTCACTGCTTCACCAGGCCATTTTCGACATGGGGATCGGCACCCGGCTGTATGCAACCAATGGAAACGCCTGCGACATTTCCATTCCAGAACTTCTTGAGTACTATGGCAATGACGACAAAACCCGGGTCATTCTCCTCTATGTGGAAGGAATCCGGGACCCGAAAGAGTTTCTGAGGGTGGCGCAGGAAGTGGCCGCCAAGAAGCCGATCCTGGTCATGAAGGCAGGCCGGACGATGGAGGGGGCCAAGGCGGCCGCTTCGCACACGGGTGGTCTTGCCAAGGAGGACCTCAGCGCCGATCTCATTTTTGAAAAGGCGGGCATGATTGTTTTTGACGACGAGGAGAAGCTCTGCCAGGCCGCCGCCGTCTTTGCGTCCCAGCCGGTGCCGCGGGGCGGCCGGGTGGGCATGATCTGCAATACCGGCGGCCCTGCTGTGATCGCCACTGATGTGCTGGTTCAGAACGGCCTGACCATCCCGCCCCTGTCGGAGAAGACACAGGCGATTCTCAAGGAATCCCTCTTTCCCGAGGCTGCGATCAACAATCCTGTGGACGTTCTCGCCACGGGCACGGGGAAGCATTTCCGGATCACCCTGGACGCCATGATGGAGGACGACGGAATCGACAGCATCCTCATCCACTTCGTAACGCCACCCTTTGTCAACACCAATGAAATCGCCTTGGAGATCGCGGAAGTCAACCGGCAGAAACGGAAGCCCATCATCTGCAACTTCATGACCGACAAGGGGCAGTGGCAGGAGACGCTCCGCATTCTGTCCGAGGGTGAGGTCGTCTGCTACGATTTTCCAAGCACCTGTGGAAAAGCGTTGGCCGCGCTGACGAAATACGGGCAGATCCGCCGCCGGGAAGAAAGCGCGGTGAAGACCTTTGCCGATGTGGACCGACGGAAGGCGGAAGCGATCCTTGCCGGCGTCGCCACCTCGGGGCGGAAGCTGCTTTGCGCCGATGAGGTTTACGGTGTTCTTTCCGCCTACGGCATCCCCGTTGCCCCATGGAGGACCGCGGCCAGCCCGGACGAAGCCGCCCGGCATGCCGCCCAAATCGGCTTTCCCGTAGCTCTGAAGGCGGACACCCCGACGATTACCCACAAAACCGACCTGGGCGGTGTTATCCTCAACCTGGCCGATGAACAGGCGGTCCGGGAAGAGGCAAGGAGGATGGCGGTAACTCTATCCGGCCAGGATCTCAAATTCCTCGTCCAGAAGTATCTACCCGGCGGCAGGGAAATCATTGTCGGCGCCAAGGCGGACGACGACGCGGGCCATCTGGTCATGGCCGGACTGGGTGGCGTCTATGTGGACATTTTCAAGGACATCAATTTCAAGCTGGCGCCGGTGACAGCGGCCGAGGCGGAGGTCATGCTCTCCTCTCTCAAGGCGGCTTCCCTGCTCGGAGAGGTGAGGGGGGAGAAGGCCGTCAACCGTGAGGCCGTCATCGAAATCATTCAGCGGGTATCCCAGCTGGTGACGGACCTGCCCGCCATTGCGGAGATGGATCTCAATCCCGTCCTGGCGACCGTGTCGGGCTGTGTGGTTGTGGACGCCGTGATCCATCTTTAACCCGTATGTCACCCGCCTCCCGATGCTCCGTCACAACGGTGCGGCCCCTCTCCCGTCGATGAAATGAAAAGGGCCGCACCGCGCGATTCTGTCCGGACAATGGATGTGTTTCCTGTTCTGCCGGGAAGATCGGGGAGGGAACGCCTGCCATCGTGACGCCCGGTGGCGGGACCGGTTAGGGAAGGGCAGTCAACCTGGAAATGGAATCAGGATAACATGAAACGAATGGGGCTGCTCCTTATGTCCGGACTCGTTTTCTGGGGGGTAATCGCCTGTTCTCCCGGACGGGTGATCCAGAAGCCGGAATTTGTCAAGATCTCGAATGTCGAACTCCTGGATATCAATCAAGACGATCTCACCATCCGGGTCCGGACCCTGTTCCACAATCCCAACCCTTTCGGCTGCTCGCTGGAAAACATAACCTTCAGCACCTACATCGACGGTCAGCCCCTGGGGGCTTCCCGTGTACAGGGGGCGGTGGACATCAGGGGCAATGAAAACTTTGAATTGCTCCTCGATTCCCGGCTGCTGCTTGAATCGATACCCGGGGTCATGTTTTCCATTTTTCGAAAGCCGGAGGTGGAGGTGGAAGTCAGGGGGCGGTCCACGATGGTCACCGCACTCAAGAACATGACGTTTTCCTTCAATCCCAAAAGCAGGGTCAAGGTCAAGAGCCGGATGAAGGACATCATCCGTACAAAGCTTCTGGCACCGCTGAGCGAAACGGGACGGATCTTTCCCCCCGCTCAGGCGGCCTGCGAGTAGCCCCTGGATGGGAAGAAAGAGCGAAGCCGCCATTCCGGGCGATCGGTTCTCCTTGAGATGCCGCATCCGTTCCGGTGATTCTCTTTCCCGACGGCTCATCAAATGGATGCGTCTTCTCGACTTCGCCTCGCTTTGTTCAGCTGCTCCCGGCACCAGTCCTCATATCTGGCCGCTACCTGGAGATAGCGGTCCACATCGACCGGGGGGGTGTTGAGTTCCTGTAAGAGGGTTCCGGGGATGCTCCCCGTTTCAGCCAGGATTTTTCCCGCCTCTTCCAGGAGGTACAGGTGGCGGTCCAGCAATACCGGTTCCACCTGAAGGGCGATGGATCCGGGGATACAGATTGCTCCTGCCGCCTTTGAACCGAAATTGGCCGCCTGCGCGTGGAAGGTGGCAAGAAGGGCGGCGAAGACTTCCGGCTCCGGGAAGGCGGAAGTGGACAGCAGCAGAAATTTTGCCGGCATGCGCCAGGTGTAGGGATGGCGCACCCGCCCGGTGTCGTCCCTGATCAAAAATGGCTGAAGACAGGCCAGGCAGCGGTCCATCACCGTCTTCAACTGGGCGGACATCGTGTCCACGTACAGGGGCGTCGCCAGAACCAGCAGATCTGAAGCCTTGAGGGCCTGGTAGATCGGCTCCATGTCATCCCGAACAGCGCAGATGCCCGGGTTCTTGTGCATGCACGACAGGCATCCGGTGCAGGGCGATATGGACATCCTGCGGATTTCGAAGGTCGTTGACTCTGCCTTTCCCTTTGCAAGCCCCCGGATGAGGGCATTCACCATCTTCCCCGTCACGCCTTTCCCGCCTCTGGCACTTCCGTTTAAGATGAGCGCTTTCATTTGCCCTCCTGAGTGTTGAGCTATTCTTGACCCGGTTCCTTTTTCTCCTTGCTTCGGGAGAGGGCCTGTTCACATTCCGCTTTCAGAAAATCCGGCACGCTTTCCCGGAGAGCGGCGGAGATCAGATTCTGCGACCACGGCCGACCGATTTCCGCCAGCAGGCGGATGGCCAGCGCCGCCTTGTATGTCGGGGGCGGGTAGGCCACGGACACCCGTTTTTCTTCTGGATAAAACGTGCGGATGTATCCCCGGCGCACCGGCTGGCCGTATACGTGGACTGAAACACTGTGCCCGCGGGCCGCGTTCCCGAGGCGGTGAATGCCCTGATCCAGCGGGAGGATGAAGGTCGTCTCTCCGGGATTCATTGTGAGTGGGGAATGGGGGGAAAGTTCGGCGAATCCCTCCCGGCTTCCGTCGTCAAGGCGCGAATATTTGATTTCATCGATGATTCCGACCAGGCAGGCCAGCACTCCCCAGGATCCGTGATCATGAACGACATCCACCATGTCCGGCTCCCAGATGTAGGCCAGTACGGAAAATTCCGGATCGGTGTCCCAGGCGAGACTGATCTCGTTGGGCCAGATGGTGTGTCGCTGGCCTGCCCGCCACGTTTGATCCAGGAGAAGGCGGGCCAGACTCTCCTGAAACCAGTCGGTGGAGGCTGTCAGGCTGGAAAGCAGGGTGCGCCCCTGGCGGATGATTTCAGCCTGCGGGGGCTTTTCCTTCAACAGCGCGGTCAGGGACTTCACAAATTCGTTCAGATCCATCGCTTGTACTCCTTTTAATCGTTTTCCTGGCGAACCCTGTTGGGGGGATTGCCCTTCTTTCCCTCCGCTTCTGGCGGGGTTTCCGGAAGGCCGCCCCACCTGCGGATGTGGGTCCAGGAGGCGTAGGTGGGATCGTGGGGATCAGCTGCCATCGCCTTGGCTTCCCTCAGGTATTTGCGCTGAATGCCCTTTTCTGAATAAAGGCGCCGATCCTCGCCGACGGGACATACCTTGGTGCAGATCCCGCAGGGGTAACACCGCCGCCGGACCAGCTCCTCGTGCATTTCCAGGCAGGCGATTTTATCGTAGTCCCCGATGACCTGATCCTGACGCATGACAAGGGCCTGCTTCGGGCAGCATGTGGCGCAGGCCCCGCACCGGATGCAGAGCTCTTGCTTCTGCACCGGATCTGCGGGCAGATCGGCCGCGGTCAGGACCGAGACGAAACGCACCCGCGGGCCATAGGGCCTGGTCAGCAGGCAGTGGCTGACGCCGATTGTACCCAGCCCCGCATATTTCGCCGCCATGACGTGGCTGAAGGCGGCAAACGGCGAATCCCGAAGGGCCTTCAAGTTGGCGTAGACATCACGGCCGAAAAATGACGAGGCGTATCCCCTGTCGTTGAGGAAGATGGCCAGCTCGTAGGCCAGGGTATCGAGCTTGCCGTTCACGACCGAATAGAGCTCCTTGTGAAGCACGGAAGGCGTTGTTTCCACGATCGGCAGCAGCATCGGCATCCCCACGACGATGACCGTGCGCGCAAAAGGCCAGAGCGCCGACGGACGGAATCCGGGGGGGACCTCGGCGTATTCCTCCCAGCGTTCGGTAGGAGCAAATCCCACAAGATCCGCACCCCGTTCCCTGCAGAAGCAGCTCACTTCCTCTTTGAGATAGCCCTCTTTCGGCTCCATAACGCTTCCTTCCTTAATCGTTGTGATCCGGAACGCCTCTTCTGGAAAAATATAGACATAAGCGCCTGGAAAGGCAAGCGGGCAAACCGGATTTATTTGCCGGCTTTCGCCGCTGGACAGGACAGGGGGATGCGAAGCCTCGTCACCGATCCAGGCTCAGGGCATCGAGACAGCGGGCGGCCAGGGCCCGCAGGCAAGGCAGGGACGAAACGCAGGAGGTGACAATGGCCAGATGGCGGAGGCCGGTGGGAATGTGAGCGCGGAAATCCGCCCGGCCATTCCGGTGGCCCAGAAAACCGTAGGCCCCCAGGGCCTGCATGAGGCGCTGAGCCGACCCTTCATGAAAGCGTGTTATGAACGTTGGCCAATCCAGTTTCCGGGGGGAAAGCCGATAGTAAAAGTCGAGGAGCTCCAGGCGTTCCTCAGCACGCAGGGAGACATAAGGGTCGTAGAGAAGGGAGCCCAGATCGTAGAAGGGGGATCCGGTCCTCATCCCCTGAAAATCGATCAGAACGGGCGCCCCGTCACGGATCATGATATTTTGCGACTGCAGATCGCGGTGAATAAGGCCCGTTTCCGATTCCAGAAGCCGCTCGGCGAGAGCCGTTCCCTCCTCTTCAAGGGCTTTTCCGTCGACGGGCAGGAGGGACACTCTGCAGACGCCCTCCACAAACTCCCGGCGGAAATAGTCCCGCTCCCACTTGTACAGCGCTGCGTCATACCCCTCCATCAGGGGGGGGAGGGGGATCTCCCCGCCGTCCTGAACATACCGGTGAAGGCGATGGGCATGCTCAAGAACGCCTTTGTACGAAGTTCGCCGGCGCTGCCAGTTTTCATGGCGATGGCTCCACAGGTCTTCATCTCCGAGATCTTCCGTCAGCACAAAGCATGCTTCCGGATCGTGGGCCAGCACGGCCGGTGCGGCCACTCCCAACTCCTTCAGGAAATCGGCAATGCCGGCATACAGGGTGTTCTCCCTGGGCTCCGGCTGGTAATGCATGGCGATGAACGAAGACTTCTCCAGCATGCCCCTGGCGCGGATCTTTACCCTGCCGGAAACGCGGTAAAAGGTTCGGGCTGAGCCGCCCTTGGTGAGCGGAACGAGGGTCAGGGGCGTTTCCGTCGGGAGAGCCAGGGTCCGGCGGACGAAGGCCATGAGCCTTGAGTTAAGGTCGGGGGGATTGTTCGTGTCCGAGATATTCATGGGTCTCCTTGCATGAAGGGCCTTTTTCCCGCCTGGTCCGGCTGGGTCCTTGCCGCCGTTGTCCCGCCGCGTTTGCACGGGATCCTTTCCTGGAGCATGTTAGCCCCTGCTTTCGGAACTGTTGACCGCTTCGTAGGCCTCCAGGGAGCCTATATCATGCCAGACGCCCTCGTCAAGGATTACGCTTCCCACTGAACCCGGCTGCCGGCGCAGCATGTCGACCAGAACCGGAACGAGGGAGACCTTTTCGCCGGGCGTCATCCTCCGGAGGAAGGCCGTTTCTACCAGGTAAATACCCGAAAAGAGGCAGCGCCGGATGCCGGGATTGCCCAGCAGAAAGCGCATATCGCAGATCTCACCCCTCTCGTTGAGGCAGACATTGGCGGGTTCTCCTGAGCTGCGCAGGGCCAGGGTAATTTCCTTTCCCTGGGTCCGGTGGGCTGCGATCAGCCGCTCCAGGGGAAGATCCGTCAGGATGTCGCCATTGTAGACCAGGACCCGCTCGTCGCTCGACAGGAGATCTTCGATGTTCTTCAGCCCCCCGCCGGTGTCCAGGAGAACGGGCTCATAGCGGAAGAAAAGAGGAAACCCCCGCCACTGAACGTCGGGAAAAGCCTCGGCATAGCGGCAGGCGCAGTGGTGGGTGTTGATGATGAAGCGGCGGATACCGACGGAGCGGAGGTGATCCAGGGCATAAGTGATCAGGGGGCGGCCCCGGACGGGCAGCAGGGGCTTGGGGCAGTTTTCCGTCAGGGGGCGCAGGCGGAATCCCAGGCCTGCACCAAGGACAAAGGCCGTTTTCACGAAAGGTTCATTCGATGCGTTCATGGCGTCTCTTCTTTAAAGGTTTTTCCCGTTTGCCTGCGGTCCGTCGCACACCCTGGATCAGGTCCGTCGCCCGTAGGCCGGATCTATTTTCACCATTGCCGTGACGATAAAGCCGGGGATCGTCGAAAGGGCGATCCACAGGAAAAAGGGGTAGTAGCCGAGCTGTTCCTGGAGCCAGCCGCTCGCCATCCCAGGAATCATCATTCCCAGGGCCATGATGCCCGTGCCGAGGGCGTAGTGCACCGTCTTGTAAGGTCCTTCGGCGGCCATGATCATGAAGAGCGAATAGGCTGTGAAGCCGAACCCGTAGCCGAACTGCTCCACGGCGACGCAGGCGTTGATGATCAGCAGACTTTCCGGCTGCGACCGGGAGAGATAGACGAAAACCAGGACGGGCAGATGCATGATGAGGGCCATGGGCCACAGCCAGAACTTCAGCCCCTGGCGGGAGATGACATATCCCCCCAGGAGACCGCCCAGCATCAGGGCTACCGCACCGATGGTTCCGTAGACGATTCCCACTTCGCCCGTCGTCAATCCAAGGCCCCCTTTTGTTCGGGGGTCCAGGAGGAAGGGGGCCACCATTTTAACCAGTTGTGCTTCGGCAAACCGGTAAAAAAGGAAAAAGGCAACGATGACAACGATTTCCTTTCTGCGGAAAAAGAGGGCGAAAATATTCAGGATCTCCTGCGCCACGTGTGAAGAAGCCGAGGCTCTGGGCGCGGGCTGGTCTGTTGCCGGATAGGGGAGGACGAAGGCGGAATAGAGCCCGAAAGCCAGGAAAATGGCTGCGCCCAGAAAAAAGGTAACCGACCAGGCTGTCGTGACGCTTAAGCCGCCGGATTGCAGATGGCCGGCAAAGACGACGAGGATGCCTTTGGCGGCGATGACGGCGATGCGGTAGAAAATGGTGCGCACACCCACAAAGGCCGCCTGCTGGTACTGCTCCAGCCCGAGCATGTAGAAGCCGTCCGCGGCGATGTCGTGGGTGGCCGAGCTGAAGGCCATGATCCAGAAGAAGGCCAGTGAATAGCGGAAAAAGGCGGAGGCCGGGAGGGTCAGGGCGATGCAGGCCAGCGACGCCCCTACGAGGAGCTGCATGAGCACGATCCAGAACCTCTTGGTCCGGATCATATCCACCAGGGGGCTCCACAGGGGCTTGAGCACCCAGGGAAGGTAGAGCCAGCTCGTGTAGAGGGCGATGTCCGTATTGGAAATGTTGAGGTTTTTGTAGAGGATCACCGAAACCGTTGTGACGAGGATGTAGGGGATGCCTTCCGCCATGTAGAGGGGCGGCACCCAGGCCCAGGGGTTGCGGCGGGCGGGTCGGGCACGGTTGGAGATCCTCATGAACGGCGATTCCTCCCCGTCCTCAGTACAGCTTCTTCAGGGAAGCGCCCCGGAAATAGTGCTTCAGGATGGTTTCCGCTGAGCTGCCCCGTGATGCCATGACCGCGGCTCCGATCTGGCAGAGGCCGACGCCGTGTCCCCAGCCGCCACCGTGGAGAACAAAGCGGCAGTCCGTGCCCGACGGATCCCGCTGGGCCTCCACCACGAAGGCGCTGCTGTAGAGATGGCTGCGGGAGAGCCACCTGCGGATTTCCAGCTCCTTACCCACCACGATGGAGGTCTTCGTGCCTGCGATTTTCAGGCGGGTGATCCGTCCCGACGGCCCACGTTCCAGGGGGATGAGTTCCAGAACCCGGCCGAAGTCGATCCCCGATTTTTCCCTGAGGATCTCTCCAAGTTCCTCCTGGTCGTAGGCGACCTCCCAGCGGAAGAAGTCCTTCGTTTCCTGATCGAACGAGGGCAGGATCTCCGCGAGGAGCTTTTCATCCCGGATATTGCAGTAGGCTTCGGGAGAAGAGAAGAGCCAGCGCTGTGCCGCCTCTTCGTCGAGAACCGGGCCGTAGTCAACGGCGCTGTCGGCAACGCTGGACAGGTAAGGATGCGGAATCTCTTCCCAGGTATTCTCGAAGGTTTCCGTCCGCCCGCCGCAGCATTTGGAATAGCGGGCGTCGCAGACGGCATCGCCGTAAACCAGAAATACCCCCCGCGTGGCGTTCACGGCGGCCTCCGTGCGGTCCGGGATGCTTCGGGTCAGCCCCTGATACCGCTGACAATGATCATCGGCGCAAACGTCGAAGAACTGGTGTTCCTCCCGCCCGTACCAGATTATGTGTTCGTCACCGGCTGAAGCCGGGGCGGATGCCCCGGTCGGGGGCTGCCCCCGTTTCAGCATGACGGCCAGCCAGCTCCGGGAGATGATCGCGTGGGCTTCCAGCAGGGCCATGGGTGCCGCGGCGCTCATTTCGGAGGAGATGACGCTGGAAAGATAATCCTCCAGGGCGATGTCATTGATGGCCGTGAGGGTATTGTCACCTGAGGCCAGGATCCGGAGATTTCCGGCAAAGGTTTGCTCTTCCTGCCTTTGCCAGTGAAAGGCATTGCCGATGGTGACGTTCTGGAGCGAAAAGGTGGCCTGATCTTCACAGAGAAGGCTCAGAGAAGAACGGGCGATCATCCCTCCACCCTTGCCGGCATTGAAAAGAATCTCGCCTCCAAGGCTGTGGATTGTGAAATTCCCGGAAAAATGCTGCCCGGGATATTGGGGACTGCGGAAATGCCCATGAAGACAGCCGGAAATTTCCGACTTTCCTTCCATAAGGCCGACGCGAAGACGGGGTTCCTTGGTGATCATGGGATTCTGTCCTGAGAGGTGGATTGAAAGACGTTACCGACGACACTTTTGTGGGATATCAGAAACCCGTCGGCAATGCAATGTATTGTCTTTGAAATATCAGTCTTTAACGTGGAATTTCCTGAAAAGGCATGTCTTTTTTATCTTTATTTGTGGGAGACGGCGGGATGTGCGAACAATCGTCTGAAATTTCAGGCATTGGCAGCCTTTAATGTTCTTCACCTGGCCAGAAGGAAATCCGGAGGGATGCTCCCGGTTACTTTCAATGGACTTCATCTGCAGCAGAGTATTCGGTGAGTAAGAAGTGGATAGACGCGAAAGGTCAGATCCGTTCCCGAAAGGGAAGGTGAGAAAGAAACTCCCTGCTTCGGCTCTAAGAAGATGGGATGCATGGTCTATGCGAGGCACATGAAGGACCAGGAGGTTTCACCGGAGGGAATGGTTTTCCTGGAGATGATCGGTTTTTCAGTGAAGAGAGAATCCAGCGGCATTCCTTACCCGTAACAGAAATTGTCATCAGGAGACGGATATGATCGACACGCTCAATTTTGAGCTGATGACCGAACTGGTCAAGGGGTTGTATCTTCCGCGTTTAGAACTTTGAACCTTCCGTGCCAGCGCCCGCCGGCACCCTGCAAAGGAGGTAAAGCGGGAGAGCCGCTGAGGTTTTCAGACCTAAGGCAGGATTGGCGGGGCTTTTATAATCCCTTTGCGGCCAGATTGTATTATGGAATATTGCTCCTAAGCTTCTACTTCAGCCCGCCATGGACGGCAGGATAGAAGATAAGCTCCTCAGCTTCAACGGCCTCAAAGGCGGGATCAATGGTCTTCAGCCTCTGTCTCAAGGCGGCATTTGCCTTATCAACCCTATCCCGTGGAATTTCCCGCCGGGGGCTTCTGACGCCAGTGCTCCTGTAATTGGGGCAGATTCTTGCTGTGTGTCAGGATGACAATCTCGTCGCCGGTCCTGAATATCGTTTCGTCATCGGCATGTAAAAATTTTCCGCTTCGATAATAACAGATCACTTTGGCTTCAGCAGGCAATTTCAGATCCGTGGCGGTAAAAAGATCATCCTCTTTGACCATAAAGGTGAAGAATCTGGCCTCGTCCTTGATGACCGTAGAAAGTTCAACGTTTTCACCGCCCTCCACTAAATTCTCCAGGTAACGGCTGATGGTGATGGATGGAACGATCGTATCATTCAGCCCCAGCTCGTGGCAGATTCCTTCAAATTGCTGATCGCCGATACTCGTCACGACGCGTTTGAAACCGAGGGACCGACCGACGAGACTGGCAATGACGTTAACCTGGTCATTGTCGGTAAGGCAGAACAGGAAGTCAGTCTGTTCCGGATTGACTTCGTGCAGCACGTTCGGCTGGCTGCCGTCGCCGTGTAGAAAGCTGCAGTCCATCTCTTCGGACAAGTCCCTGATTCTGGCTTTATCGATATCGATGATGACGACTTCATGGCCCTTTTTAATCAGTTCCCTGGCCGTACCTATGGTTACTTTCCCTGCTCCTATAAAAACGATTCTCATGTTTCCTTCATCCTCCTTCCAAACCAAGTGCCTGGATAAAGCATCACCAGCCATGCAAGGATTTCGAGTCTTCCCATCAGCATATCAAAACAGAGAATTCCCTTGAGCAGAGCAGGAAGCTCTGAAGTTGTCAAACCCACGGACAGACCTACCGTTCCTATTGCCGATACCACCTCGAACAAGGAGTCGAGCGGATTGAATCCCATGATCAAAAACGGCAGCCAGGACAGCGCAGTGACGGAGACAAAGAGTATGATTAACAGCAGGGCCGACTGGATTTCTTCCTCCTGAAGTCGGTGCCCTGCCATTCGATGCTCGATAACAGCGTGTTTCGGCAAACAGGTTTTTAGGATGATTAGGCGAAGTACGCCCACCGCGATCAGGAAACGCAGGAGCTTGAATCCGCCTGCCGTAGATCCCGTGCCACCCCCGACAATCATCGAGAGGATCAGGACCAGTTTCGAGCCTCCGTCGAGTTGCTCACACGGTATTGAAGAAAAACCCGTGGTCGACTGGGCAGAGAAGGCGATCAGGGGCGCGTGATGGATTACTTGTTGCCAGGCCATGCCGGAACTCAGCCACAAGGCGGCCATCGCCAGCGAGATGACTAAAGCGGCGACAACGATGGCCCCGAGTTGCAGCAAGTCCGCGGCGGCGAACCGCTTTTCCCATAAGATCCGGTGGTAAAACATCAGAGGGACCGCACCGGCGAGGCAGGTCAGCATAATCCATACCTGTACCGGCCAATCCAACGTCGCGAGGCTGTCATCATAGGGGGCAAAACCACCCGTCGAGACAGCGGAAAAAGTGTACATCATTGCGTCGAAAAAATCGATTCCCACCAGCAGGGAACCCATGATGCCGAGCACAGTCAAAAGGACATAGACTTTCAGGACACGCCTTGCGTGCGCCCTTGTGCCGCCAACCAGATCATCAATTTTGGAGTCCTTGACCGCCAGCCATTTCGCATGCAAACCCGGTTGCATGACCAGTGCAAGGGATAGCACGACGATGCCCATCCCTCCATACCACTGCATCCATGCGCGTGCGAAAAGAAACGTCGGCGGCTTATGCGAAAGCGCGGACGACATGCTCAGCCCCGTGGTTGTCACACCGGAGATGGCTTCAAAGAGGGCGTCAATGAAACCCAGTCCGGAACCCATTAACGGGTAGGACATCACCAGTGGGGTGAATACAAGGATGAGGGCAGCCAGCACGATGCCCTCATTGTCCTGTATTTTGGAAGGAGTCCGCAACCTGGACAGGGAGAATCCAAGAATTGTGATCCCAGCGATGACCATCCCGTAACGCCGGCTGACGGGGACGTCGCCCAGGATTACCGAGATCAAGAATGGTACCAGTGTCAGTGCGGCAAGGACGAGGCATAGTTGACCGAAATACTTTAAGATCACGAGTAAGCGTACCGCATACCTGAGTTCCATTGCCAGTTTAGCCACGAACAGCTCCTTTTCCTTCGGGACGGCAGGCGATCCTTTTTCCCTTTCTTCGAGCCCCAATCGTTGAATGAACAAATCGAAGGTTTTTCAGCTCTAACGTTTGAATCTTCATTGCTGCCCATTGAAGCAACAAAGCCAATTTGGGATTACCATAAACGAGCCTGCAGGAACCGGCGATTCTCTCTGTAAGTTAAAATAGGGATCTCGGGCCATGAGATCCATTTTCCATGCTTCCAGCAGCATGGACTTGGATAGAAAGAGGATAATGGATTTGACCAGGATTACTTTTCAATGTCTGCTACCGAAACATTCGGGCAAAACATCTTCCAAAAAATCGTCATGGGAAAGTCCTGACATTGAGGATTAAAAAAGCATGCGTCTTAAGCGCGATCGGTGGAAATGAATCTGCCGGAGGAACGGTTCATCAACGGGACATCACCTTGGAAAAGACACTTGGGACAATTACGCCTGCCATTATGAGTAGCGGGCCGATCATGGCGGGAATATCCAGAATATCCAGCGGCTGTCCCAGAAAAGCCATACAACCAGAGCAATGAGCATAATGCCTGCTCCGGACCAGATCGCATGGACCGTCCAAATTTGAATGACCTTTAACCGGCTGACTGATATCGGTCTTTTCAAATACCCTTTATGGATTGATACGAACTTGTTTTTCCAAGAGAGAATTATAGGAAGAACGATGTCATGGTGTCAATGCGGAAGTCTCAATAAATGGAGCTGATCGTGGGGAGCGTTGCCGCCACCCGCCTCTTTTCTCTTCTCCCGCAAGATGTTGCGGTAATGGCCGCATCGGCATTCGGAGAGATATGGTTTCCGCAGAACACGTTAAACCAGAGACTTCCATCAGTAAAGCAACCGGCCCCTCTCCTCGGGAATCTTGCCCTTGGAAAGAAGCAAACTGAGCGTCTTGTGCCGGAAGATGGCTTTCAGCTTTTTCAGGTAAAGGGGTGGGACGACTCGGAACATGTCCTTTGTTCCCAGGAGCAACCGTCCGTTGCTTGGCAACGGGGATTGAAGCCGAGGTAATTGCCGAAGGTCTGAACGGAAATTGCAGCGTCGGATATGCCCGACGATTCAGCGATGCCATTTTTAAATTGAATATCCTGCTTGATTTATTTAGAATTTGACATCAGAAAAAGGAGGGTGCCGCCATGATACTGGTAGAGCCGTTCAAGGGGAAATCTGCAACGGAGCATATGGTTGAAATCGTGGAGCGCAAGGGCAAGGGTCATCCCGACTATATGTGCGATTCCATCATGGAGTCGATCTCAGTCGCCCTGTCCCGGGAGTATATCAAAGCCTTCGGAACGGTGCTCCATCACAACATAGACAAGGGGCTGCTGTCTGCGGGGAGGGTTGAAAAAAACTTCGGCGGCGGAAGAGTGATCAAGCCGATGGAGCTTACCATCGGGGACCGGGCGACGCTCAGCGCCGCCGGCCGGGAAATCCCCGTTGTCGATATTGCCATTGACAGCGCCAAACAGTGGATCCGGAGCCATATGAGGTTCGTGGATCCTGACGCCCACCTGGAATACCGGGTTGTCCTTCTGCCCGGTTCCGAGGAGCTCACGGATATCTTTTCCCGCCCCGGCAGGGTCATGGCGGCCAACGACACCTCTGCCGCGGTCGGATATTATCCGTTAAGCCCTACGGAGAAGGTCGTCCTCACCCTCGAGGGTCGGCTGAATTCGGCTGAGTTCAAGAACATGCACCCTGAAACAGGCGAAGACATCAAGGTGATGGGCTTGAGAAGCAGGGATTCCCTGGACTTGACCGTGGCAATGCCGCTGCTTGCCCCTTACATCCGGTCGGAGGAGGAATATTTTGAGAGGAAGGGGATTATTCATCGGAGCATCAAGGAAATGCTCGGCGAGACGGGCGGATTTAAAAGAATCGATGTCCATTTCAACAATCTTGATGAGCGGGGCCGGGGACTCGGGGGAATTTATCTGAGCCTTCTCGGGACCTCCGCTGAAGATGCGGATTCGGGGCAGGTCGGCCGGGGGAACAGGGTGAACGGGCTCATCTCCGTGAGCAGGCCCCTGGGCACCGAGGCTGCCGCGGGGAAAAATCCCGTCAGCCATGTGGGAAAGATCTATAACGTTCTGTCCCACAAGATCGCAAGGGAAATATACGAGAACATCGATGGGATTAAGGAAGTCTACGTTCTGCTGTTAAGCCGGATCGGAGCGCCCGTGGACCGTCCGCAGATGGCAACCGCCCAGATTCTCCTTGAACGGGGGCGGACAATCGGGGACGTCGCCAGCAGGACCAAAGACATTTTTGAAACGGAATTTTCGGAAATCAACCGGTTCTGCGAGGAATTGAGCGCCGGGAAGTATCCTGTCTGTTAAGGTGCCCCTCAGATTTCCCAAGGGAATCAATCCTCCCGGAGAAAGGGGTAGGTGTGCAGGTCTTCCCGTTTCCAGAGCGAAAGACCTGCCCATGAGCCGACGGTTTCAACAACGACAACGGCATCCGGACCGTCAAAGGCGATGCGCCCCGGTTTTCCAGCCGTTTTCATAGACGGTGACGACGGCGTTCCATTCCTGCATAACGTTCACCTACAGAACGATTACGGAGCTTGCCTGGGGGCCCTTGTCCCCCATCTCCTCGGCAAACGTGACTTCCATCCCCAGGGACAACTTTTCAAAATCCCTGTTCACCACGCTGTTTTTGTGAAAATAGACATCATAGCCCTCCGGAGAGACGAGGAATCCATATCCCTGATCGGGAAAAAGGATGCCGATGCGCCCCCGTTGCTGCTTTTCATGGATCTTGACGTCGCCGCGCTGTTCGCGGGAAAAATCCTCGAGCTTCCGCTGCGCCGCGGCAAATGAATCCCGCATGGCCACAAGGAGGTCCTCATTCTGTTCCCGCCTGGTCACGATTTCCCCGCCGGGGACGGTCATGATGATGTGCACGCTGTACAGCCTCCCCGAATGGGGATGCTTTTTCGGCTCATCAACGACGACCTTGCAGCGCATGATCCGGTCATAGAACTTGTCAAGCTTGTTCGCCCGATCGGTGATTTCATTCCTCACCTCTTCACTGAGATCAACGCCGTGCCCTGTAATCTGTAGTGGAATAATCATCGTCTCCCTCCTTGCTTCTCGTTGAGAACCTAAAGGTTTTTTCCCATGGCCGCGCCATTATGGCATCCCAACGCCGTCGATCGCCGCCGCGCAATTTGTGCAGCTGGCGTTTTTCATCCTGATGGGACCTAGAGAAAAGCCGACCCTTTCGATCAGCAGCTCCCCGCAGGAAGGGCAATAGGTGTTTTCACCCCCTTCACCGGGGATGTTCCCTTCGTAAACATATTTCAACCCGGCCGCCAGCCCGATTTCCCGCGCCCTTCTCAAGGTTTTAACCGGGGTGCGGGGCTGATCCAGAAGCTTATATGTCGGGTAGAACTGGGTCACATGCCACGGAATGGCCTCATCGACGGATCGGATGAACTCGGCGGTCTTAGTCAAGAAATCCTCGGAGTCATTATACGTCGGGATGAGAAGCGTTGTTATTTCCACCCAGACGCCCAGTTCCCTCATGAGCTTGATCGTGTCCAGAACGGGCTGCTGCCTGGCGCCACAGACCTTTTTATAGAAGGCATCATCCCCCTTCAGGTCGATGTTGATGCCGTCGAGACAGGGGGCGATCAGCCGGGTCGCTTCCGGTGTCATGTACCCATTGCTCACGAAGACGTTTTTCATTCCCCTTTCCCTTGCCAGCCTCGCGCAATCGTAGGCAAACTCGAAAAAGATTGTGGGCTCGGTATAGGTATAGGAAATGCTGGCGCACCCCGTTCTTTCCGCTTCGCTCACGATCGTTTCGGGAGAGGCGGCTTCTCCGGGGATGCCCGGATATTCCTTGGGATATTGTGAAATTTCACTGTTCTGACAGTGCAGGCAGCGGAAATTGCAGCCGACCGTGGCGATGGAGTAGGATCGGGACCCCGGCTGAAAATGAAAAAGGGGTTTTTTCTCAATGGGATCGACGTTCCTGGCGATGATCCTGCCGTAGACGAGGCTGTAGAGCGTGCCGTTGCGGTTTTCCCTGACGGCGCAGATCCCTCTTTTTTCGGGGGCAATTTGGCAGCGGTGGCTGCAGAGGCCGCACTGCACCCTGCCGTCGCCAATCTTTTCATACAGCAGCGCTTCTTTCATGTCCTTCGAAATACGTTCCATCTCATTCCTCCATGAAAGTCGATATCGGCGTTCAAGCCCCAGTTATGAGGAAATTTCCCGAATCCTTCCGCCGATGGCGCGCGCGGCAAGGATCCCGCTGGCGGAAGCCTGAAGCAGTCCCCGGGAGACGCCGGCTCCGTCACCGACGACAAACAGATTCGGAATCCCCGTTTCCATTTCCGGTGAAACGTCAATCCGGTTGGAATAGAATTTTACTTCGACGCCGTAGAGAAGGGTATGGCGTGAGTAGACCCCCGGCGCGAGCTTGTCGAGTGCCTGAAGCATTTCCAGGATGTTGACCAGGAGCCGGTAGGGAAGAACAAAACTCAGATCCCCCGGCGTGGCATTGGAAAGGGTCGGGCGGGTGAGGCAGCGCGCAATGCGCCCCGGAGTGCTGCGCCGGCCGGAAAGGAGATCACCGAGCCTCTGGACAATCACGCCGTTGCCCAGGAGATTGGCCAGCCTGGCGATATAGCGGCCGTAACCGATGGGATCGTTGAAAGGCTCTGTGAACATGCTGCTGACGAGAATGGCGAAATTCGTGTTCCCGCTTTTTGCCTTCGTATGGCTGTGGCCGTTGACCGTGGCGACGGAATCGAATTCTTCGCACACAACCTCTCCATAGGGGTTCATGCAGAACGTGCGGATCTTGTCATCGAAGGTCTTTGAGTAGTGGATAAGCTTCGACTCATAGATGGCATCGGTGATCTCCTTCAGGACAATGGCGGGCAATTCGACCCGGACCCCGAGATCCACCGGACTTGCCATGCTCTTCAGCCCCAGGAGCTCCGCCTGCCCCTTCATCCACCGCGACCCCGTACGGCCCGGAGCGGCAAGAACGAAGCGGCTGTGGACCTTTTGACCCCCGGCGATTTCCACGCCCGCGATCCGTCCGTTTTCCGTCAGGATGTTTTCCACAGGACTGTCTGTACGAATCTCCACACGCCCGACAAGGGACTGCTGAAGATTTTTCAGAACGACGGAGCAGTTTTCCGTCCCGATATGCCGCACTCGCATGGGCACCAGTTCAAGATCAGCAATCCGCGCCCGGTCGGAAAGCTCTTCGAACGCGGCCGATGTTTCCCCGTACAGTTGATCCGGGGCTCCGTGGGCCACATAGAGCTTATCCGTATGGGAAAGAAGCTCCAACAGGGCATTCCGGCCAACATAATCGCTCAGAAATCCGCCCACTTCGGTTGAGAGGGTTAATTTTCCGTCGCTGTAAGCCCCCGCTCCGCCCCAGCCGCAGAGCATGTCCGAGGCATTTCCGCGGGTCCGTTTGCCGAGGTCCCTCCCCTGCTCGATCAGGAGGACCGGGGAAATGCCGAGGTCTGCAAGCGTGAGCGCCGCAAAGATGCCGCCTGGTCCGGCTCCGATGATGATCACTTCATATTCCATGGCAATCCTTCCGCGACAAACCCCATTCTATGCAATAAATATCGGCCATCACGGAAATATTGTCAATCAGTAAAAAGTGACCCGGGCCCTGTGTTCCGGTTTGGCGGAATTCGGAAGACATTCCCTTCTGAAGTGACAGGAACAAGACGAAACGGGGGAGACTGGAGACGCGATGAGGCGGATCCCCAAAAAAACGCCCCGACATGTTCATGCCGGGGCGCGGGGTTCCGTAAAAGTTGTGATGCCTGCAGCAATGTGGCGGCTCTTTTTTGAAACGAGCCGCTGTTCAAAGAAATGCGTTGATATGCACACGGCCCCGTTTTTGCCTCGGGGCCTTGTGAAACGCTCAATCAGCCCAGTTTGTCTATCCGCACGGCGCAGGCTTTGTATTCCGCCGTCTGCGTGATGGGATCATAGACAGGATTCGTAAGCCAGTTGGCGCAGCCTTCGCGGAAGTGGAACGCCATCCAGACCAGGCCTTTCGGGACCTGGTTGGTGATCCGGGCCTTGACCACAACCTCTCCCCGGCGGGATTTGACGGAAATTCTTTCGCCGTCGGAGATGCCCTTTTCCCGTGCGTCAGCCGCGGAGAGATCCGCCGTCTCTTCACCCAGCAGGTCATTGATGCCTTGGGAACGCCCCGTCTGTGTCCTGGTATGATAGTGGTACAGGCGCCGGCCGGTGGAGAGCGTCAACGGAAATTCCTGGTCGGGAACTTCCGCCGGTGGCGTCCAGTCCAGGGCTTTCAGCACGCCCAGACCGCCGGTGAAGCGGCCATTCTTGTGCAGCGTGGGTGTCCCCGGATGGTCCAGGCTCGGTGCAGGCCACTGGATGCCGTCCTCTTCGAGGCGGGAGTACTTGATTCCCGCCATGGAGGGCGCCAGTACGGACAGCTCGTTGTCCCAGATTTCCTGGGCACTGTTGGATGCCCATTCATGGCCCATCCTCTTCGCAAGCTCCTTGAATATCCACCAGTTGGGTTTCGCATCGCCCGGAGGAAGGCTTGCCGTGCGCACCCGGTTGACACGGCGTTCGGAACTGGTAAAGGTTCCGTCGTTCTCGCTCCAGGCGGCGGCAGGCAGGATCACATGGGCAAAACGCGTCGTTTCCGTCGGGAAGATATCCTGGCAAACCAGGAATTCAGCCGATTCCAGGCAGTGTTCGACGTGGTGAATGTCCGGTTCCGTATTGGCCAGATTCTCACCAAAGACATAAAAGGCCTTGATCTTTCCTGTGGTCAACCCTTCCATCATGGTGGGCATCATCAGCCCCGGTTTGTCGGGCAGCGAGGGAACGTTCCAGGCCTTCATGAATTTTTCTCTCGCCTCGGCGTTATCGACACGCTGATATCCGGGAAAGACATTGGGAAGTGCGCCCATATCGCAGGCTCCCTGGACGTTGTTCTGGCCGCGCAGGGGATTGACCCCACCGCATTCAAATCCCACATTGCCCAGGAGCATCTGAAGGTTGGCGCAGGACATGACGTTGTTCACGCCGCAGGTGTGTTCGGTAATGCCTAGGGTGTACATGAGCATTGCCGGTTTGACCGAAGCCAGCCGGCGAGCCAGCTCGCGAATGGCATCGGGGGAAACACCGCTGATTTCAGCCGCCCGTTCCGGGGGATATTCCATGACTTTCTGCTTGAGTTCATCGAAGCCTGTCGTACATGATTCAACATACGCTTTGTCGTAGAGGTTCTCGTTGATCAGCACATTCATCACGCCGTTGATGAAAGCCACGTCGGAGCCGACGTTGATCGGCACATGAAGCGACGCAAAATCAACAAGGTCCGTGCGTCTTGGATCAACGACAATCAGCTGGGCCCCGCTGAGAACCGCATCCTTGACGAACGTTGCCGCAACGGGATGCGCCTCGGTCATATTGGAGCCGATGACAAGGATCATCTTCGCATTCTTGAAATCAGCGAACGAGTTTGTCATGGCGCCGGAGCCGAAGGAAGTCGCCAGACCGGCGACTGTGGGGGCGTGTCAGGTGCGCGCGCAGTGATCGATGTTGTTCGTTCCGATCACCGAGCGGAAGAGTTTCTGCATCTGATAGGAGTCTTCATTGATGCTGCGGGCGCAACTGACCCCCGCAAGGGCATCGGGACCGTATTGTTCGATAATGCCCTTGAATTTATCCGCCACCAGGTCAAGCGCTTCATCCCAGGATGCCTCGCGAAAATCGCCGTTTTCCTGGCGAATGAGCGGTGTCTTGAGCCTGTCTTCCGAATAAATGAAGTCGTAGGCAAATCGGCCTTTAACACACAGGCGGCCTTCATTTGGCTGGGCGTTCTCGACGGCCGTGACCTTGACGATCCTGCCATCCTTGACATGCAGGAGCTGCTGGCAGCCGACACCACAGTAAGGGCAGGTTGTGCGGATTTTCTGCGTTTCCCAGGGGCGCCCGAGGCTGACGGCCTTTTTTTCCGTCAACGCTCCGACGGGGCAGACTTCCACGCATTGCCCGCAGAAAACACAGCTGCTGTCCATGTAAGGCTGATCGCCACCCGTACAGACCTTGCTTTTCGCACCGCGATAACCCAGCGAGATCGCCCTGTTGACGACCACCTCGTTGCAGGCCTGCACGCAGCGTCCGCAAAGAATGCAGCGGCTGAAGTCGCGCACGATAAATGGATTTTCCGTTTCGGCCGGATAGATCTCTTCGTTTTTTTCAAACCTCAGATCGGTTATTTTATAGAAATAAGCCAGATCCTGCAGCCGGCAGTTCCCGCTCGCTTCACAGACCATGCAATCGTGCTTTCCGCTGGAAAGCAGCAGCTCGACGTTGAGTTTCCTTGCCTGATGAACCCGGCCCGTCTCGGTAAACACTTCCATTCCGGCTGCTACAGGAGTGGAACAGGCCGCCATGAGCGATCGAGCCCCCGTGACCTCCACCAGACAAATTCGACACGCACCCGTAGGGCTGGCTCCCCTCAGATAACAGAGAGTAGGAATTTCAATTCCTCCATTGCGCGCCGCCTCCAGAATCACCTGACCCTTTTCGAAAGGTGTTTCTTTCCCATTTAATATAAAAGTATCACTCATTTTTTCCCCATCCCTGACCAAGAATATGCGTCATTGTTGATATATGTCACAATTGTATTTTGATGACCGATGTAGGTCTAAAATGCAATGCGAAATAAATACTAGACTTACGGCAATGGTTACTAGTATATGAGCGCGCAGGAGGAAGGTACACCCTGTTGCGGGCCGATTGGACATCTGCTTCCCTGCTGTCGGTAGGGGGCAATCTGAAGTGAAGGGGGGCCATCATCGTCGTTATGCGGAATCCGTTGCAAAAAGCGCCGCTGCGAAAAAGAGCGGAAGAACGATTAGAGGGGTTGCAGGAAGCCGTTTCTCGGACCGGTGTGGATATCGAGTGGCTTGTTCATGAACTTCGCGTGCATCAAATCGAAATAGAGATGCAGAAAGAGGAAATGGACGAAATCAGGACAAGGCTCGAAACGGGGTTGGAACGCTTCCCTGAATCCTACGATTCCGTTCCCATTGGATTGGTTAGCATCAAGCGCGAAGGAGTGATCCGCGCGGCAAACCGGGCTGCCGCCGACCTGATCGGGATTGAGCGTTTACGGTTGATCAACCGGCCATTGGGCCGTTTCGTTTCCGAGCCGGAACGTCCTGCCCTTAAAACGTTTCTGGAACGGATCTTTGACGGCGGGGCCGATGAAGCCTGCGAACTGAGGCTGGCGGGCAATGGAGGCGCTCGAACCGCCGTCACGGTCAGCGCGACGGTGTCCGAAGACGGGAAGGAATGCCTCGCCATCCTGGCCGATATCACCGAGCTGAAAAAAAAGGAGGAGGCCCTCCGCGAAGAGTTGCAACATCACCGGGCTCTTTTTGAAAATGCCCGCGTGGCCATTTCCCAGGTGGATGAAGGGGGAACCTTTCTCCGCGCCAATAAACGTTTTGAAGCATTGACCGGTTACACTCAGGAAGAGCTCAAGGGCATGAATATCCGCGAAATCATGCATCCGGACGGCGCCGGCCAGGTGAAAGAGATGATTGCAGGACAGGTCCGCGGCGAGATCGCCCCGATTTTTCTGGAAGAGTACTATGTCTGCAAGGATGGGTCGCGTAAGTGGGGAGAGATCCGCTCCAGGGCGATACGGGATGGGGGGGGCGGGTTTCTTTCGGCTGTGGTGGCCATCGTTGACAGAACCAGGGGCAAGCAAATGGAGAAGGCACTCGCCGATAACGAATCCCTTGGCCGGAGCTTTTTCGAGAACGCTTCGATCGCCATGTTCCATTCTACCCTCGAACCAAACAGGCTCCTCCGTGTCAATTCCGCCTATTCAAGGTTGCTTGGATACGAATCGCCGGAGGATCTGATGTCTGCCTCTGCCGGCATGGACCCCTTTCCTGAAGAAGCCTGGGACCGCAAAGCTTTTTTTGCTGCCATGGAGCAGCGGAACTGGTATGATGGCGACTATCCCCTGATCCGCAGGGACGGCGGCATTCTGATCGGAAAAGCGGCAATCCGGAGCGTGTTCAAACCGGATGGCTCGATAGACCACCTGGAAGGCATTGTGGAGAATATCACCGAACGGAAGCGGGCGGAAGAGGTCCTGCAGAAGAGGGATAGAGAATTGCAGGAAAAAACGAAGTCTCTTGAGGAAGTTGATGCAGCCTTGAAGGTGCTGCTGAAAAATCTCGAAAAGAATCAGGAGGAATTGACGGAAAGATTTTTGATCAACATCAGGGAACAGGTTCTTCCCTGTCTGGTAAAACTGAAGAAAACGCCTCTGAACCAGGCCCAGAGAGCGTTGATAAACAGTGCGGAGGCCTATCTGGATGAGATCGCCTCACCCTTCGTGCAGAAGCTAACGTCCAGTTATTTGAACCTTACGAAAAAAGAGGTTCAGATCGCCGTGCTGGTCAGGGACGGCAAGACATCGAAGGAAATAGCCGAGATCGTAAACGTTTCAAAAAGCGATGTCGATTTCCACCGGGGGAAACTCAGGGAAAAGCTCGGGCTGAAAAATCAGAAGGGAAGCCTTACCGTTTTGCTGCGCACCCTCTCTCATGAGGGGCCCCGGGAGAGGCCATGAGAAAAACGCCGTTCATGGGCACATCGCACATCGGTGAATCACCCGGATCGGGCTCGGACGGACAGGTCACATCGCTTTACGACAAGCATTTCACCGTTGGCCTCGCCGGCCTGCGCGCGCGGCCATGGAGAATTCTGTCGCTTTTTTCCTTTTTCTGTAATAATAAAAACGTGTTGCATATTCCCTGTTGAAAGGCCGCGATCCTTCAATGTTCTTGCGGGGAGTATGCCTCAGGGACGATTGCCTGCCAGGTGGCCTGAAGCGGGTCATGACGGATGCGTCGGATGGCGTATGCCATCCCTCGGAATTGAGGAAAAAGGTCCCTGGGGAAATCCTCATGGAATGTTTTTCCCCAAAGCGTTTCAGCATACCCGTATGACGAGCAATGGATAGGTTCAGGAGATTAGAATGATGAATACCCTTTTTGAAATTGATGTCGAAAAATGTAAGCGCGACGGCACCTGTGCCGCCGTCTGTCCACTGAAGCTGATCACCCTGCGTGACGAAGACAGCATTCCCGTCCCGATCGAGCGGGCGGAAAAGCAATGCATCCGCTGCGGTCATTGTGCCGCCGTTTGCCCTTTTGGCGCCTTGTCGCTGAATTTCATGAAGCCGGAGCAATGCCTTCCCGTCGACCCGAAGCTGCTTCCCTCGGCGGATCAGGCCAGACACTTCCTGACGGCCCGGAGATCGATCCGCACCTATAGAAAGCAGCCGGTGGATCGTGAAGCCATTGCCGCCATGATCGATACGGCCCGCTACGCCCCTTCGGCGGTGAACGCGCAGCCGGTCAAATGGCTGGTCATCGAAGATGCCGGAGAGGTCAGGCGTCTGGCCGGCCTTGTCATCGACTGGATGCGGCAGGTCGTTACAGAGGATCCTGAACTGGCCAAAGGCCTCAACATGAAACGGTTTGTGGCAGCCTGGGATAACGGTGAGGATCGAATCTGCCGGGGGGCTCCGCATGTCATTGTGGCTCATGCCGACGGGGCTCTGGCCGTCTCACAGTCATCCTGCACCATCGCCCTGACCTACCTGGAACTTGCCGCCTTTGCTGCAGGATTCGGGGCCTGCTGGGCGGGATTTTTCACGAGAGCCGCCAACCTGTATCCCCCCATGATTGAAGCGCTTGGGCTTCCTGATGGGCACCAGGCGTTCGGGGCCATGCTCGTCGGTTATCCAAAGCATCGTTACCGCTGTATTCCGTTGAGAAAAAAGGCGTCAGTCACCTGGAGGTAGGCTTTTGCCGGTCTGTGGTCAGATCCTTTTCAAGGGAAAAAGGGGGACCTTATTTGAGGGACGACCGTCGTCGGGTTACCAGGGGATGAATCCCTGAGCGTTTTTCCGCAACGGGGCCGCGGAAAGGCCGCTTCGCCGGGAAGCCCGGCGTGAAGAGGGTGACAAAGGGGTTGTGATCGGGATGGTATGATGGATCTGGCGAGATGGGCAGAGGGGGCCATGGATGTTTTTCAACCAGATGAAAGGGCATGGATGAGACGCAACGGCGAAATTTCCCTGGAACTCTGCCCCAGGGGGACACCCTTTGGCCCCGTGGCGGTCCTCTGGTCGATTCGCGAAAGAGAGCCGAAAGTCTACCAAATCCTTTTGTCTTCTCCGGGGGGGATTTCGGCCGATGAGGCTGTAGAGAAACTCTTTCCAGGTATGGATACTTCTTCCTGCCCGGAAATTGACCGATTTCTTGATCAAATCGAGGCGTTCCTGTCCGGGGAGGAGATTCGTTTTTCTCTCGACAGGCTGTGCCTCGATCTCTATTCCCCCTTTTCACGGAGAGTTCTCCTTGCCGACTTCGCGATCCCTCGTGGCCGGGTCAGCACCTACCGGCGGATCGCCGAACACCTGGACAAACCGGGGGCTGCCCGCGCCGTGGGAACCGCTCTGGCGAGAAATCCCTTTCCCCTGATCATCCCCTGCCATCGGGTCATACGATCCGACGGGAGCCTGGGGGGCTTCCGGTATGGCCTCCACATGAAAAGGCGACTGCTGGAGATGGAGGGGGTTACCTTTCAGGATGAACGTCACGTTGCCGTGCCGGATTTCTTTTACGGGGGCTGGTCGGAGTGAAAAGGCGGAACATGGGGCAGGGTGCAGGGCGGATCGACCGGGAGATATTGAACGCCCAGCTGCGGCATTGGGAAAATGTTTTTTCAGAGGCAGAGGACATGTTCGGCCTGGAACCCAGCGAACCGGCCAGGATGGCAGCGGGGCTGTTTCGGGCAGAGGGAACAAAAAAGATCCTTGAACTAGGTGCAGGGCAAGGGCGGGATAGCCTCTTTTTCGCGTGCAGCGGGTTTTCAGTCCATGCCCTGGACTATGCGGAGAAATCTGCCGCAACCCTTTCGGAAAAGGCCCGGCAGTTCGGCTTGTCCGGGCGGATCACCGTCATCCGTCATGATGTCCGGGAGCCGCTTCCCTTTGAGAACGAAACCTTCGATGCCTGCTATTCGCACATGCTGTACTGCATGGCCATGACGACGAAGGAACTAGAAACCCTCTCGAACGAAGTCCGCCGGGTCCTCCGTCCCCGCGGGCTGAACGTCTATACCGTGCGCCATACGGGAGATGCCCATTTCGGAGTCGGTGTTTACCGAGGCGAAGGTCTCTACGAAACGGGAGGATTTGTCGTCCATTTCTTCAGCGGGGAAATGGTCAAGCGGCTGGCGAAGGGATATGATCTGGTCGGCATCGACGAATTTGAAGAGGGCGACCTGCCCCGGAAGCTGTTTCGCGTGACCATGCGAAAGAGATGAGCGGTTCATCCGAAACATGGAAAGGACTGAAGCGAAGCGTAGAGAACGGCATCATTCGCCCGTGTCTTCCATGGGAAGGGGGCGCACGGTCTCATCGTGGATGCCTGGACTTCAAGACGGCAACGCGTTTGCTGCCGGGAGGGCACCGTTCAATCACAGAGGACCGACGGTCGCTTTGCCGGTCAGGATCATCAACCCGTTGTCACGGTGAGACGCACAGACAATCAGCCATCTCCTTACAGAACTCGTAGGTCGTTACCGCATGTTGCCATCCCGTGAAACCCGCAGCCGGTCGAACTTCCCCGCCGATAATGGCGGGACAAGGCTTGGACGGGCGATTGCTCCATCGGTTACCGCCCATCCGGGAAAGTCCGGTATCTATCCCCTTGCGGATTCCCGTGATGCGTTTGCCGCGCGAATACTCCTGGCAAGGGATGCGGAGCGGTCTCTCGACCTTCAGTATTACATCTGGCGCAAGGACCTTTCGGGAACGCTTCTTTTTCAAGCCCTTCACGATGCGGCCGACCGCGGTGTACGTGTGCGGCTTTTGCTCGACGATCACGGCAGCTTTGGGATCGATGACACGCTGGCGGCTCTGGATGCTCATCCGAACATTGAAGTCCGGCTGTTCAATCCGGTTTCTATTCGCACCCCGCGCTGGATCGGTTACCTGACCGACTTTCTGCGCCTGAATAGACGCATGCACAACAAGTCTTTTACGGCGGACAATCAGGCTGCCATCGTGGGTGGCCGCAATGTCGGTGACGAATACTTCGGTGCCGCCGAGGGAGTGCTCTTTGTCGATCTTGACGTCCTGGCTGTCGGGCCGGTCGTTGAGGAAATTTCGGTTGATTTTGACCGGTACTGGCACAGCGCTTCCTCCTTCCCGCTGGGCCGATTACTGCCGCCTGCCGACTCTGCGCGATTGGCCGAGCTTGCCTCGGCTGCGCAGGGCATTGAGTCCGATCCCGC
>Ga0209723_1001586_pt1 | contig 34546 bp, 32 predicted proteins | sample BiotimSIPDNA_2_FD_185750 | JGI IMG/M metagenome (GOLD analysis project Ga0209723, IMG submission 185750) | Anaerobic biogas reactor microbial communites from Washington, USA - Biogas_R2 time_0 SIP DNA (SPAdes) (version 2) | ecosystem: Engineered > Bioreactor > Anaerobic > Unclassified | place... | reverse complement strand
CTTTCAAATCCTTACCCGTAATGCGATTTTCCATCTGGTTTTCCTTGTCTTAAAACTGTCATAAGTGATTAATAAACAAAGATATACCATATCCCAAAACAATGCGCCAGAAAAAAATGTCACACACCTTGACGATGGACGAAAGGGGGATTGACGATTGATGATGGGTATTTATGTGGCAGCCGTAGCCAAGGTTGCCTGTGTGGAGTGTAAGTTTCTGTAATAAATAGAGTTATATTTATTATGGGTCTCTGGTGCTTAACTTTTCTTTTTAGAGCCGTTCCAAAGAGCCTATCTGATTCTTTCTTCAACGATGAGGGCACCCTCCCAAAAAGTGTCGGCAAAAAAAATTTTAAATCTTAATCAACATTTCCCCGGCACAGCCGCCTTTAACCATGAAAAGGGAAAGCTGTGAGAAAATGGACTAATTATCAATTTTTTTGTCAGTTTATTTGAAACCCTGCCGCGGCGTCCTGCGACATAAAGGAGGTGAGTAATTATGCGATAGGAAACACTCTCATATTGTTGAAAGCTATTGAAATTTAAACTTAAATATAAAGGAAATTGCTATGAATGGGTGCATTGTAACTATAATGGTATTTGTATTTCCGATTTATGCCTATGCAGCAGAAGAGTTCAAAACAGAATTTGGGACACTGCCGGAAAATTTCGTTTATCGAGACTATGCGGATGCGGATTTGATAAAACTGGCGGACCTTCTTTATCACACACACCGCCATTCTGAAGCAGTTGAGGCCTGTAAAGAAGCTCTGAACCGCAACTTGACAGATGATAAGACGGCCTCTGTAAAGCATGTATTGGCAGAAACCTATGAAGCAATGTCTGACCATGGGCAGGATGCCAAAGATACCTACCTGCAAATTATACAGGGGTATCCGACTTATGAAAAATTTCCTGAAGTGGCTTACCGGCTTGGTGAACTGAATATTTGTATTATTCCGAAGGGCACAGAACCGGACAATGACAAGGCAGTTGAGTATTTAAAAATGGTTATTGATCGACTACCTATAGTTTTGTCCGGAGAGACCAATGTAACCTACTTATCACTCAAAGCCCACATGATGCTTGGAAATCTGCTTCTCGGACAAGGGCATGTTGACGAAGCCAGGCAATTGTTCAGAACGATCTATGACTGCGACATAAACAAGGCTGTAGTCTTGCCATATGAAACGTTTGCTACCGAGCAAGAAACGCAGGAACATTTGGCGTGGAGCAAGGATCGTATCCTTAACATGAAAAAACGCATTCCCAGGAAACTCGTCTCGGCTTGTGTATCTTCGGATTTAGGGTTAAGCATGCAAAGACTCTCTGAATTGCAATGTGAGTATCCGGACAACACCGAAATACAGGAACTGATTTCCGATGTGCTAAAAAAACTGGCAGAAGTAGAGGAAGTTGTTGACCAAGAAATCGCAAATTCGACTTCTTGAGCAAAATGACATCTTTCCAAAGTTTTACAAACTTTTTACATATTGTTCGGGTGCAATGAGATATAATTTACACGGTGAGATCAACCATGAAAAGTATTTTGGGTATTTACGGCGGCTCTGAGCGGTTTCTCACAGGCAGCCAGATAGTGGGACGTTCATACTCCGACAAGCGGCGGCAGTATAAGCTCCCCGGTTAACGGATTCTTGCAACCATGGCGTGGCCCGGATAGATGATTAAAATTTGGAATATCAACAAGATATAAATATTAACCGGCTTGCTGGAGAAATATAATGACAAAAATTAAAAATCCATCCATTATGTTGGTTGTGTCTGTGTTACTTCTGTCCATTTGTCAAGGAGAACTGTATTCCGCCGAGATCGAACGATGGGACATCATGATGAGTGAAGAGGTGCAGGTATGGAACTATTTGCTCGAAGATTACTTTTACGGACCCAAAGAGGAACATTGGCCCAAAAGAAAGAAAGCACTGGAGAAAATTGTTAATGAATTCCCCGATAGTCAGTGGGCTGACGATGCATCGCTTATCCTTGCCTGCGGCAAGTTCGAATTTGAGCACAATGCAGAGGGAGCACTTAGTGATTTAAAGAGTATCGGCAGCAAATATCCTAACGGAAAAACAATCATAAATCCCTGGTGGAGTGCTGGTGCGGGCTGTAAGATTGATGAAGTATGGATGATGGGACAGGGAAGACTTAGTTATCGCAATCGTGATGGCAGCGTACGTAAGGGTAAACCATTTGATAGTGACTCTGTGATATCAATGGACGAAAAAGAAATACTTGCGTACTTCTCGCATATAGAAAGAAATCCCATATTCACAAAAGATGCAGCACATATTTTTGTGGCCGAAATATTGGGACATCAAGGCGAGTATGAAGCGGCTGTAGATGAGTTGCGTGGAATTCTTTCTCGTGCATTGCAGCAATTGAATTCTTTTGAAGCAGACGGCAGATTTTCTGTAACTGAAGATGGCTTTTATGGCCGAACTCTTTCTCGTCCGCAATTTAGAGCCTGTATAGCACTTATGGGATATTGCGAAAAGACAGGTGATATTGAAACGGCAGTTTCCGAGATTGACAAATTTTCAGTGGTTTTAAATCAGAGTGCTTCTTATAGCGTTATCAAACAAGTCGGGCAATTTTATGAAAAACATGGTTTCGTGCCAAAAGCTACATTGCAGTACCAAAAAGCTTTAGAAAAGGTAAACAACTATATTGCCGCTGATAGGATTCGCAGCCAGTTTTTAGAATATATCGAAAGACCAAGCGATGAAGAATTATCTCCCGACTTAAAACAAGAAGCCTCTTGGCTTAAAGCAAATATCCGATAAGATGTCCGTAGCTCTTTTAGGATTTGAATTATACTGTGTTGGCAGTGCAGCAAAGCGGAGATTTGTCAAAGCAAAGCAGAGTTGCGCTGCCAACATGGTTAAGGAAATGTTATGAGAAAAATATTAATCGGCTTGCTGGAGAAATATAATGACAAAAATTAAAAATCCATCCATTATGTTGGTTGTGTCGGTGTTACTTCTGTCCATTTGTCAAGGTGAACTGTATTCCGCCGAGATCGAACGATGGGATCTGATGATGATAGACAGTGCACATATCTGGAAGAATCTGTTAACCAAGTATCCTTATGCCGAACATCAGAAACACTGGCCGGAGCGCAAAACGGGATTGGAGCAAATTGTTAATAAATACCCGGATAGTCAATGGGCGGATGACGCGGCTCTCATCCTTGCGTGCGGGAAGTTCGAATTTGAAGGCAAAGCAGGAGTTGATGAACTGCAAAGCAATTCTGAGGCTTATGCCAAAGGATACTTCGGTAATGCTGAACAGGCTATTAAAGACCTGCGAACTATTATCGATAGCTATCCACATGCAAAATCGATTATCGACCCCGTATGGTTTGCAGGTTTGGGATGCAAATTTAATGGTGTATGGTTATCATCTCAAGGTGGGCTTGTCTCTTTGAATTCTGATGGAACAATTCAAACCAGCAAACCGTTTGATCGATCCGGCGCTATTCCACAAAAGCACAAAGAGGTTCTTGCATATTTTGATCACCTTGAGAAATATCCTGTTTATACAAAACATATCGCACATCTATTTATTTCTGAGATTTTAGGACATCAGGGTAAATTTTCAGAAGCGGCATCGGAGCTTGAGAAAGTATTATCTGACCTCAGCGAATTTGAAAAGGCGGTTAAAGCTGACAATGTTGCAGCAAATGGGCCAGATGGAGTTCTTATTAAGAGAGGTTTGGACCGACCGGAATATAAGGCTTTTTCTGCCTTGATAGGCTACAATGAAAAAGCAGGAGATCACGAAAAAGTAGTACCAATAACAGACAAATATGCACCCATTATAAACCAAGGGGCACACTATCAAATGATCCGGCATATTGGTGAAATCTATGAGAAACACGGCCTGCGACTCAAAGCGAAATCACAGTACCAAATCGCGTTAGATAAAATACAATTATTCTCCGGCTTGAAACAAGAAGCCTCTTGGCTTGAAACAAAGATCAAGAGTATTTGACAGGCTCTGTAGAGAAGTTTCACAGGGTGGGCTTCGCCCATGCCGGACTGTTCGAGATTGGGGGTAAAGGCGGGCGACAAAAAAGCCGACGTAGTTCCAGCGGGTCGCGGCGTATAAGCGGCCATAACTTCAGGATGGAAACGCGACATTGGCACAAAAACGAAATCAGCGGGCATTAAATATCATAAGAGTCCTGAAATCACGTCAGCGAAATCAGGCGAAGAAGATCGACATTCTGTGTCGGGATATGGTGGCCGCACACGAGCATTTTTCACACAACCTTTCGCGGCTGTCGTTTGCTGTGTCTTTTTATGAGACGTTACTCAAGTGCGGCGGTTTGGAGGAAGCGCTGGACTGTGCCGTGATGCTGATTCGCAAACACATCCATCAGGCCTCGGCGGCGGTGTTTTGGGTGGATAGCACCGGGTTTGACGTGCATCTGGCCAAATCGCCCGACCTGGGGCAGGTCGAAAAAGCCCATTTCCAAAGCTGGTTCAGCCGGCAGATGGTGCAGCAGATCGGCCAGACCAACCGCATCAGTTCGCTCGAAGACATGCTGCAAATGGGACTGATGGCTCCGCCGTCGGCGATCAGGACGTTATCGGCCGCGGCTGTTCCCTTGGGACGGCTGGGACAGGGCGTCGGGTTTATTTTGGTCTATCGGGCCGCCGAACGTCCGTTGCTGGCCGAAGAACTGTCGCGCATTGCCGCGATCGCGCCGGGGCTGCGGGAAACGATCCTCAGCTTCAAACCCGACATTGCCAAATCCCCTCAGACCGCTTCATAGCATCTTTACTGCCTCAAAAACTCATACTACCGCGTAAATGAGTTCTTATAAATTCCTTTACCTTGTTATATCAAATATCAAATAGCAAAAAGCAAAAATAAAAAAGACAAAGCAAAAATCAAAAAGGTTGGCCCTGGGGACGGTCCGTCAGACAACCGATGTTGTCGGGTCAGGATGTCGCGGCGGGTTTTGGGGCAGAAATCTCTCTTTTTGAATTTTAATATGTCATTTTGCATTTTAATTTTTGATCTTTGATTTTGCCGTCATTAACACCGGTTTTCAGCAGTACTTGCGCTTTAGTGCTCAAACCCTGTGCTTATTCACTTAATTTCACTGTCTTTTGTGCCCGGATGGACAGGGCAATGCCGACAATCAGTGTGATTCCGAACACCCACTGCAAGCCGGTGAGGAGTTCGTCGAAGACAACGCCCGACAACAGCAGCACGGTAAACGGCGTCAGCAGGTTGATCATCGACGGGATGGTCGCCCCGATGCGGTGGATGGCCGCATAAAAGAACACATGGGCCAGTGCGATGGCCGTAATGCCGGAAATGACAACATAGCCGACCTGATTGAGCGAAAGCTCCAGCAGGCCGGAGGGTCTGCCGAACAGGGCCGCCAGAACGCTCAACCCGATAACCGTATAGATGGTAATCACCGAAAAGCTCACCCGTGAATCGACGTGTTTGAAGACAATCTTGACCGAGACGGCATACGCCGCCCAGGCCAGCGAGGCCCCCATCGCCAGGGCAATGCCCGTCCAGGTGGTTGTCAGTTCAAACCGGGGGTTGTTTATGATCACGCCGGCCAAGCCCGTCAGGGCCATTACCGCCCCCGTCCAGAAGAACGGGCTTTTGAACAGCCGCCGCTCATCGGCAAAGAATACCAGCGAAAACAACCCCACCCACAACACCGACGTGCGCGACAGCAACACCATAAACGCGGGCTGTTCATAATAAAAGGCCCCCGCCCAGCAGCATTGCATAACCAGGTTGAACCCCGTTGGAATCAGGGCCTTAAGCAGGATGGAACGGGTGATCGTGCGGCGGCCATACAGCACCAGAAACGGCAGCCAGAACACGCAGGCGACCCCGTAGCGGGCCATGTTTTGCGTCCAGACATCCAACGGGCCGGCCAGCAGCTTGATATAGATCGGGCCGATGGTCCAGCACATCCAGAAACCCGCACATGCCGCAATCGCCGTCGGCGTAAACGTTTCCCGGGTCGGCTCTTTCATCTGCCGACCGTTATGCCGTTCTCGTCGATGGCCAAGTCCGCCGTCAGCCCTTTTTGCGAGGTGTAGGCATAGCGTTTGCCGTCGGCGGTCGTCAGGGCGGCGCTGTCGGGGCGGATGGCCAGCGTGAAGTTTTTCTGTTCGCCGCGACGGCTCAGCACCGAGGCCATCAGGAAGGCTTTTTCGACGCCGTCGCCGGTGTTGTAGTTGGCCACTTCGTCGGGCTGGGCCAGGCGCGTGCCGTCGTAGATCGACGCGCCCGGCAGGCCGGTCAGCCACGTGTGAATCTGTTCGGCGCTCATTCGCTCGGTCTTTTCGGCGCTGACGGGGCTGCGCTCGATGGCCGCCTTGACAAACGGCCGCCAGTCGCAGCGGGTCATATCGCGATAGGCATAGAACGCCAGATCGACGGTGGGGTTTTTGTCGCGGAGGCTTTCCAGATAAGCGATGACTTGCTCGCGCGTCCAGTCGGGGCTGATGCGAATCGGCTCGACGGAATGATATTGTTTGTCCGCGTCGGGCAGCTTCGGCTCGATGTGCAGAAAATCCAGCAGGTCAGCGGCCCACTGCTCGGCGTCCGGCACAAACGGTGCCAGAAAACGCGCCAGCTTGTAGCGGTCGTCGGCGTTGTGAATGTCGATTTTTTCATACTCGATAAACGCCATCAACTGCTCACAGCATATCCGGTCGTTGATCATATAACGGCTGTAGTCCTCGCTGCTGACCTCGTCGAGCAGCTTTTCAAACGTCTCGTCATAGATGCGAAAGCGGCTGCCGTGCTCATAGCCGAACAGCACCTCGGCCTTGACGAACATTCGCTCGCCGCGGCGATAACGACAAAACTGAAAGTGCCTGTTGTATTTCGGATTTGACCGCAGAAAATTTGCCACATTCAGGGCGTTTAGTTCGGCGCTGAGATAGCCGCGCAGCATCCTGCAGAATTTGTCATAGAGGTGCCGGTCGATGGTCGCGTCCGGATACAGACAGTGCGTATAGCCGGTGTTGTGCGCGACAATCGTCACCTGTTCGTTGCGGATGGCGCGCTGGGCCTTGTTGGAAATTTCCGTGCCGTTGAACCACATACTTTTCGTGACGAGGCGGCGATTGTTGGTAATCACGCCGTCCTGAATATCCAGATAATTTTGCGAATGCAGCGGCGTTAAGACCATATACATATCGTCCAGCGGGATGCCGGCGATGACAAAGGCCGCCGCCGCGTACAGGGTGGACAGCGACACGCACTCGCCGGCGCCGGCGCTGTAGCCGTCCTTGAGGCGAAAGGCGTTCATCGCCTCGACGGTCTCGGTCTTCCAGTAGGGGATGATATCGCCTTCGTATTGATCCAGGCCAAAATGCCTTCGGATATCGACATCGAAGTAGTACTTGTCGCCCTGATAACCAAACAGGGCGTTGCTGCCGGCGATCTGCTCGGGGCTCAGCCACGGGGCAAACCGCTGCATCTCGGTCTCTTTGTCCGTCAGCCCCCACGTATTGAGGTCGAGGTTGAACTCGTACTCGTCCATCACATACTGCCGCAGGCGCATCAGCCGCCGCCACTGGCTCTTGCCCTCCAGTTTCTGAAAGCAGTCCTCCTCCCGCCATTTCCAGATCGCCGGGCTCATAATGTTGGCCAGCACCAGCGCATACATCAGCTCCGGAAACACAAACACTTCCATATCCGACAGCGTGACCGCCGAACTGTATTTCTCAAGATCGCGTGCGTTCATTGTTTGTTTCCCAAAAGGGACAAAATCTATTGTGCGGCTGTTTCGGACAAGTCGCGTGCGGCGGCGAGTTTGTCTTTCAAGGGCAGGCGGCCGGGCGTTTTCGCCTTACCGCGCCGGGCGGCAAACGCCGAGGCGGGCAGACAGTCGGCACCGATGCCGCGAAGCCTGGCATAGCGGGCGTTGACCAGTGTGTCGATGGGCGTGCGTTTAAGCTGGGCCAGGTTCTTCGTGATGTACTGTTCGACGTTGTAGAGCGTGTCGTGCATATTGCGATGGGCGCCGCCGAGAGGCTCGCTGATGACGGCGTCCACCAACTTGAGTTTGAGCAGTTCCCTGCCGGTCAGCTTGAGGGCTTCGGCCGCGCGGGGGGCCTGTGTGCCGTCGTGCCAGAGGATGGCCGCACAGCCTTCCGGCGAGATCACCGAATAATAGGAGTGCTCCAGAATCGCCATCCGGTCGCCGACGCCGATGCCCAGCGCCCCGCCGGAGCCGCCTTCGCCGATGACCACGCACACCACCGGCACGCGCAGCCGGCTCATCTCCATCAGGTTGACGGCGATGGCCTGGGCCTGGCCGCGTTCTTCGGCCCCGACGCCGGGATAGGCTCCGGGCGTGTCGATCAGCGTCACCACCGGCAGGCCGAACTTCTCGGCCAGCTTCATCTTGGCCAGCGCCTTGCGGTAGCCTTCCGGGTTGGGGCAGCCGAAGTTGCAGGCGATTTTTTCCTTGATGTCTTTGCCCTTGTTCTGGCCGATGATCATCACCTTTTCGCGGCCGATCTGGCCGAGGGCCGTCACAATGGCCCGGTCGTCACCGAAACAGCGGTCGCCGTGCAAAATCCGGACATCCTTGAACATATTTTTTAGATAATCACTGAAAATCGGCCGTTGCGGATGCCGGGCGACCTGCACCGTCTGCCACGGCGTCATTGTGGTATAGATCTGCTGGAGCAGGTCGGTCTGTTTGACCTGCAAGGCACGGATGGCCGGCGAGGCTTCGCCCTGCAGCGAATCCCGAAGGTGTTGCTTGCGCAGCTCCTCGATCTGACGATCCAACTCGGCGATCTCATTTTCAAACGGCAGATACTGTAAAGCCGTATTTTTAATGTCTTTAATGGTCATTTTCCGTGTGTCCCCATACCCTAAAAAAACATTCTGAGCGCACTGGCGATGCGTCAGAATGGACAGTATTTCTCGGTAACGCCGGGCATTATAACCGTAACCCGCCCAAAAAGAAAGAAAAAAATTGACAGAATCCCCCCTGCAAAGTACGTTGGTACACGGGCATTTTGCCCGTGAATTTGTTATTTTGCTCTCCCCCTGACAAGGGGGAGTACCCCGCAGGGGGGAGGAGGTACGGCAAAAAGGAAAAATTCAAAAGTAAAAAGGTAAAGGGATGGAACCGGCTGCGCCGGGGCTTTTTAGATACCACCCCGGCCGCTAATGCGGCCACCCCTCCTTGAAAAGGAGGGGAGCTATTTAATGGTACAAACCTTTCTCTATGAAACATTTAAATCAAATTACGGTCATCGGGCTGGGGCTTTTGGGGGCCAGTGTCGCGCTGTCGGTGCGGCGGGCGCTGGGGAAGGTGCGGGTTGTGGGGTATTCCCATCGGGATTCAACGCGGCAAAAGGCGCGCCAGCAAGGCGTCGCCGACGCGGTGGAAGATACCCTCGACGCGGCGGTGGCCCAGGCGGATTTGGTGATACTGGCGACGCCCATCCGGACGTTTGAGGGGTATTTTAAAGAAATGGCCGAGCATCTGAAGGCCGGGGCGATTGTCACCGATGTCGGCTCGACCAAAAAAGCCGTGCATCACTGGGCGGCCAGATGCCTGCCGAAACAGGTGCATTTTGTCGGCTCGCACCCCATCGCCGGCTCGGAGAAGCAGGGGCTGGACTACGGCCGCGACGACCTGCTCATCGGGGCGCGGTGTATCCTGACCCGCACAAAGACAACCTGCGCCGCGGCGTTTGGGACGGTGCAGGCGTTTTGGGCGGCGCTGGGCTGCTCGGTCGAGACGATGACCCCGGCCGCCCACGACCGCACGCTGGGGATGGTGAGCCATCTGCCGCATCTGACCGCCGCGTCGCTGGTCAACGCCAACCGGCTCGAAGACCTGTACAGCGCGGGCAAGGGCTTTATGGATACCTCCCGCGTCGCCTCCGGCCCGGCCAACATCTGGATGGATATCCTCCTGACCAACCCACAGGCCTGCGTGCAGGGCATCGACAAACTCATCGCCCAACTCCAACGCTTCCGCACCGCCATCGAAAAGGGCGACGAAAAACAACTCGAAAAACTCCTCAACCAAGCCCGCCAAAAACGAGAACAGTTGATTGAATATAAGCTGGAAAAGAAAGAGTTGTTCTGAGAGTGTTTACATTAGATAGGATTTACAAGAAAACCTAATGATTACACAATGTCAAAATTGCAAAAAAGTATTGAATATGCCTGATGCTTATGAGCGTAAAATAATCAAGTGTCCTTCCTGTAAACGGCCTTTTCAAGCTATTCCCGAAATCGAGAAACCGTTAAAGCAGACTGAACTACCTGCAACATTGACACCACAAAGCAATGCTACACAATTTCCGTTACCGAGCGAAAGTGTCAAACTCGAAACACCGTTGTCTGAACCTTCAATCCCGCAGGACATACGGCCAAGAGAACCGGGGATTATTTATGCGACACTCGGTTTCATTTTTGGGTTAGTGTATTCTATTGTAAATATTTCAAGCTTATTGGATGGTTTTGAGATCAACCTAAGACTGTGTGTCCTCTTTGTATTAAGCGGAGCATTTATCTGGTTTTGTTTTTATACCGTTGGATTCATAATCAATCAATTAGAGAGAATAGCCTTCTATGCAGAAAAAAATCTCAAAATTTATTCTAACAGAAATCGCTGAGAAAACAAAAAATTGTTCCGCAAATACCAACGGCGACTTTAATTTTGGTTTGCTTGACATTTTTTGAGGAGATACTGTGCATGGGAAATTTGAAATACCTTGGAGTGAAACCGCTCAGAGAGGCAAATCTGATCAATAAATTTTTAAATCGTTTTCCAAAAGAAAATGCGATTATTGAAATTAGCAACTTGCTGGCAACAACAGAGGATTTAAAGACAATATCGCCCAAACACATTTTGGATATTGGCGAAAAGTATAATGTTGATGTTTATTCTGAATTCCAGAGTGAGCTTCGGGAAATATTTGCCAATTACTTGAAGTATTGTCTTCGGGATAATCGATTGTCGGACGAAGAGATTGTTAATTTAAGGTGTTTACAAAGATTGTTTTATATCAATGCAGATATCGTTAAACGAGTGCAACAGCAAGTTTGTCAGGAGCTTTATGCGAAGAATGTGGAACAAGCCGTTTCAGATGGATACCTTGATACAGACGAAGAAAAACAGCTTGAACGACTTCAAAAATACTTTCAAATAACCGATGAGGACGCACTTCGATTATATGAAACGGAAGTAAAAAAAGTAGTCACAAAATATTTAGAAGCGATATATGAAGAAGGTAAATTGTCCCCAGACAAAGAGAAGCAATTTCTTGATCTTGCCGATAATTTGAAAACGAACATAAATTTTGACGATAAAAATAAAGCCGCATTTGATATGTTACGTATGTTTTGGCAAATAGAAAATGGGGAACTACCTGAATACAATGTTGACATTTTTTTGCCGTCCAAGGAAATGTGTCACTTTCGTTACCCGTCAGTATGGCTTGAGTACAGAAAAGTTACGAAAAGGGTACGTTACGGGGGACCTACCTTGAGAATAAAAATAGCAAGAGGCATTTATTGGAGGGCAGGAGACCTTGGTATTCAAGCAGTTTCTGAAGATATTTTAACGCGCATTGATACTGGCTCAGTATTTATAACAAACAAGAAGATCCTTTTTAAGGGCGAGATGAAAAATTTATCGATACCTCTCAACAAGATAATCGACTTTGCTTTTTATAAAAATGGTGTAGAGATTCAAAAAAATACAGGTAAAAACATTTTTTTTCAACTTAACGAAGACATCTCAGTAAAATTATTTTCTATGACCCTTGGTCGATTATTGCGTGATCTGTAATGTTGTATCGCATTGGGCCTGGCCTTGGATTCGTTTGGTTGAAAAATCCGGCTGCGATTGAAACGGCCAAAAACGCGACGGGGGCCCTCTGCAATGTTGATACAATTGTCAATTGAAAATGGGTGGCACCTTCAAGCGCAGCTTGTGGGTGCGGGGTGTAATTGGACGAATGCGGCAGGTAGATGCCAATGAATACGGTTGGGCTGGTGGTGTGTATGGAGTAGTCCCGCAGGGACGTAAGTGAGTTAGCCGTAGGCGTGAGCCTACGGGACAGGACGGTGCATGACGCAAAGCCCCGGCGGGGCGGAAGGTTGAACTGGTCTGCCGCCCCGTCGGGGCTTGGGGTTTTTGAGACTTCTGTCCGGGGGCTGACGCCCCCGGCTAACAATCTTTCACCCCTGCGGGGTTGTTTGCAGGACACGCTTTCGCGTGAAAATAGCAAGCTGAAGCTTGAACTACGAACGGATGCGGCGTGTTATCACGGACGGGGTTTGATAGAGTGCTCTTTCAGAGCGTTTGGGTGGGGTGGGTGATCTTTGTCCCAGGGCGTTGCCCTGGGCTAAGGTGTGTTGGCCTTTCAGGCCGGAGAGTGCGGTTGGGTTGTTCGCAGTTCGCCTTGCGGGTACGTTACAAATAGAAAAAATTCTATACAATCGTCAATCGTCAGTAGTCAATTCAAAGGGATGTTATGGCGGCAGTAATTATGATGATCGGATTCGCGGCGGGCGGTTTTTTTGTGCTGTTCAGTCCGTGGACGAAGGGGGCGGTGGCGTTCTGGCCGATGATGTGCCTGGTGACGGGGCTGCTGGCGACGGGCGGGGTGCTGCTGGATGGCGACAATCGCCGCGCGCTGCGGACGTTCAAGGCCGGCGATGTCGGCACGGGGCTGCTGGCGGCAGCGTTTTTGTATGCGGTGTTTTATGTCGGGCATTTTTTGTCGGCGCGGATATTGCCGTTTGCCGCCGGGCAGGTCAGCTCGATTTATGATATCCGGCAGGGAGTTGATCCGTGGGTCATCGGGCTGCTTTTGCTGCTGATCATCGGGCCGGCGGAGGAAATCTTCTGGCGGGGGTTTGTCCAGCGGCGGCTGTGCGGGCGGTACGGGCTGCTGTTGGGGTTTGTGCTGAGTGCGGCCATTTATGCCCTCGTGCATATTTGGTCGTTTAACTTTATGCTGATTGCGGCCGCGGCGGTGTGCGGCGGGTTCTGGGGGCTGATGTTTCTGGCGACGGGGCGGCTGTGGCCGTGCATTATCTCGCACGCGGTGTGGGATGTGGTGATTCTTCTGATGTGGCCGATAGGGTAAGAAATGTGAAATGTAAAATGTAAAATGTGAAATGTGAAATGTTAACCGGATGAACCAATTTAACATGGAAAGTGATGACAGTGAGTGACCGAAAGACACCATCGACCGAGGCGATGTTTACGAAGATTGCCGAGCGGTATGACCGGTGCAATCATTGGTTCAGCCTCGGTATCGACCGGCTATGGCGAAAGCGGCTGGCGCGGGCGGTTGACGCTGCGGCGGGCGATGCGGCGCTGGATATTTGCTGTGGGACGGGAGATATGGCGTTCGCGCTGCTCAAATACAGTGCGGCGCGGGCGGTTATCGGGGCCGATTGCAGCGAGCGGATGATCCAGTTGGCGCAGGAAAAGCGGATGCGGCTGGCCGTGCGCCGATGGATGACGGACAAGACGCTGCGGCTGCACGTGGCGGACGCGGCCGCGATGCCGTTTGAAGACGGGGCGTTCGATGTCGTGACCTGTGCGTTTGGGCTGCGAAATATCCCGGATCGCGCCGCGGTGCTGCGGCAGGTGTCTCGTGTACTCAAGCCCGGCGGGCGACTGGGTGTGTGCGAGTTTTCGCTACCGAAAAATCCGACACTGCGGGCGGTGTATGGGGTGTATCTGTCGCGTGTGATGCCGCTGCTGGGGCGGCTGGTGTTAGGCGACGGCGATGCGCTGCGATATCTGGCCCGCTCGATCCTCGACTGGGACGCGACTGTGCGGTTGGAGGCGGAACTGACGCAGACGGGATTTGTCGATGTGTGTGCGACGCCGCTGACCGGCGGGATCGTGACGCTCACCGTGGGGCGGAAGGCCTGATATTCTCAGGCATCCTTACAGTATTTCTTATCGGAGTACCGATGCGGGAATAAAATATAGGACAAAACGGGCACTGCTCATATCGCCCAAGAGGTTTCGGAAATCCGCATTGTCAATGGGCAAGGCTTCCCCGAAAAAATCTCCCATTTTCAGGTATTTTGTCATCATAATTTTGCGGCCGGTCTCTTCCACCCAATACAGGGTGCCATCCGTCGGAGCATTGAACTCCACCATCACTCCACCGCCGACCATGTATTGTTTCAAAGGGAGGCCTTCGACGGTAAAATGGTTGTTGGCCTGCGATATGTATTCGTAGGGTTGGCCATCCATCGGGGCTGGCAACGGCAAGAGGGTGGTGGTGGAGGTCTCTACCTGACTTTCACACCCGACGGTACAGATGGCCAAGAGGATTGCTGACAATGAGAGTAAGTATGTCTTTGTCATCGAGTTACTTCCTTTCTTTTGTGAACACTTGCCATATCTGTTTATTATAGGTAACTTTGTTGGGGTGTGAAGCAAATAAATCTGGAATTCTTTGAAGAATTAGGCCGGGGGGATTTTTGTTGCCAAAGGGGGTGGGTTTTGGCACAATAAGAGCGGAAAACGGGCTGGATGTCCGTGGTGTGTTAATTTTGGATGGAAACAGGCGTGGTTTTTACACTGCATCGTTACATTTTCAGGGAGTTGTTTCGGGTCTTTGTGCCGGCGACGGTGGCCATGATGCTGATGGTCTGCGTGGGGCTGCTGGTGCCGATGATCATTGACTACGGCGTCAGCCCGGGGCAGATATTGCGGCTGATCGGGTACTTTTTGCCGGTGACACTGACGTTTGTGCTGCCGATGAGTGCGTTGTTTGCCGCCTCGGTGGTGTATGACCGGTTTGCCGCCGACCGGGAGTTGGACGCCTGTCGAGCCAGCGGCGTCAGCTTGGCCGTGATGCTGTATCCGGGGATAAGTCTGGCGATTTTGGCGGCGGCGGCCAACCTGATTTTGAGTTTTTACGTCTCGCCGGCGTTCGTGCATCGCAGCGAGCGGAGCGTCAAGTCCAACGCCGAGGACATCCTGTTTCGCAACATCCATCGCCGCGGGTATTACAATCTGCCCCGCAGCCGGTTTCGCCTGTATGCGGACAAAACAGTTCCGGAGATGAATCTTCTGGAAGGTGTGGTGATCCTTGAAACCCGTCCGGATTTTTCGACGCGGGTGATTTCCGCCCAGCGGGTTCGTGTGTCGATTGAGACCCATCGCAACTACAATCAGGCCGTGATTGTCGCCGAGGATGCGTTTCGCTTTGACGACATTTCGCCGGTGTATATCGGGCGGCTGGAGGTGGAAGAGCAGTTTCCGCCTCTGCTGGGCGACAGCATCAAATTCAAAGAGATCGAGGAAATCAAGCGGATTCAGGCCGACAAGATGAACTATTTCCCGATTCGTGAGCGGGCGATGGAGGCACGCGCCCAGCTTGCGGTCGAATTGCTGGCCGAGACGCTGAACACGTCGTTTGCCGACAACACGCCCGTGCTGCTGGAAGAAGCCGGCGGCGCGCGGCGGTATGTGCTGCTGGCCGAGGGCTGTTCGGTCGATGCGTCCAGGCCGTTTCGGCTCAATCTGATCGGGCCGGTCACGCTGGAGCAGCGCGATCGGTTTCGGGAGGATTTGGCCGTGCGGTATGTCAGCCGCAGCGGGGACAACCGCATCGCGCTGCAGGGCGACGGCCCGGACCTGCGGATGGAGATGTCGCTGGAATCGCCCGCGTGGGAACGCACCGGCGGGTTTAGCGGCACGGCCTTACGCAAGTATGTCAATGATGTGGACTATCCGAAGGCGACTGCCGACCGGCTGGGGATCGATAATCTGCTTGCCAAACTCGAAGCGGCGGGGTCGCCGGGCGCCGTGCTGGAGGGGGAGCCGAGCGGAGTGTTCACACAACTGACAGCGGATGTGCAACGTGCCGTTTCGCGGGCCGAGCGTGAGATCGCCTCGGAGGTCAACTCCCGGCTGGTGTTGGGGCTGGGGTCGATTGCGATTACGATGATGGGCATCGCGCTGGGGATTCGGTTTCGCGGGGGGCATTTTCTCAGCGCCTTCGGGGCCAGTTCCATTCCGGCGGGCATTCTGATTGTGTTTATTATGTCCGGCAAACAGATGATAAAAAGCTCCTCGACGCCCGAACTGCTGGGCGTGGCGACGATCTGGGCAGGACTGGCGCTGCTGAGCGTCATGACGCTGATCGCCTATCGCAAACTGATGCGGACGTAAACGATGAAAACGCTTGACCGATATATCGCCCGAAATTTTATGAACGGCTACCTGATCGCCCTGGGGGTGATGATGGGGATGTTCCTGGCGGTCGATTTGTTTTTGAATATTGACGAGTTTGCCGAACATAGCGGCTTGGGGCTTTCGGGGATGCTGTACAATATCGGCTCATATTACGCGGTGCGCAGCATTTTGTGGTTTCGCGATCTGGGCGGCGTGGTGATTGTCATCGCGGCGGTGTTTTCGCTGACGCGGCTGACCCGCAACAATGAGATGATTGCGATTATGGCCTCCGGCGTCAGTCTTAAGCGGGTTTTGGCACCGATTCTGTTTTTGGCGCTGCTGCTGACCGGCGTATTGATTGTCGATCAGGAGCTTATCCTGCCGCGTGTGTCGGGCGAGTTGACGCGGAAACAGGATCAGCTTCCCGGCCATGCGTCTTACGACCTGTGGTTTGTCAATGACGCCAACGGCAGCCTGATCAGTTGCGTCGAGTATGCGGAAAAGGAAGAGACGATGCACCATCCGGTGATCGTACTGCGCGAGCCGCAGGATGCCGAGACCTGGCATGTGATCGGGCGGATTCAGGCGCGTCAGGCGGTGTATGACCGCCAGCGGGGGGGCTGGAGGCTTGAAGACGGCCAGTTGATGCGTATCCCCGGACAGGAGTTGGACGATCTGACGGTTCAGGACGTTGAGACCGTGGACTTTTATGCCACCAACCTGACGCCGGACGAATTGCCCCTGCGCCGCCGCGAACGGTTCAAATCGCTGCTCAGTCTGCGGCAGTTGACCGAAATCGAACAAAACCCCGGCACACGCCGAACCGAGTTGGTCGATATCGCCGTGCAGAAACACAGCCGCATCACGATGCCGATCATCAATCTGATTATGCTGATGGTCGCGCTGCCCGTCCTGGTCTGCCGCGACCCGAAGGATATGAAAAACGCGATTGTCACCAGCTTTCTGACGACGGCGTCGTGTTATACCGTTGCGTTTCTGTGTTCGCTGTTCGCCACCGAGGTCATCCTCGGCCAGATGCGCCCGGCGATATTCAGTTGGCTGCCGATTTTCATCTTTTTCCCCATCGCACTCATTCAGATCGACTCCATGCGCACCTGAACCCCGATTTTCTTAGACGGGATAACAGGATTTGCTGGCTGGAAAGTTCTTAGTTCTTAGTTCGTAGTTTGTAGTTCAGTGCAGCAGACCGATGAAAAAACCCGTATCATTCGGCCGGGGTCATAAATGCGGGCATCCGGCGGGGTTTTCCGTGGGCGTCCACGCAGGCCAGGATGGAGGTGCCTTCGCAGAGGATCAGGCCGGAGGATGGGCGTTTGAGGGTGTAGGTGTGCTCGACGCGGGCGGAGGTGACGCGGGTACAGGCGGTGGTCAGGTCGAGGGTCTCGTCGTAGAGGGCCGGGCGGCGGTACTTAGCCGTCAGTTCAGCGACGACAAAGAAGACGCCCGCCTTTTCGAGGTCGCTGTACGCCAGCCCGTTGGCCCGCAACAGCTCCGTCCGCCCCATTTCAAACCAGACGGGATAGACCGTATGATGCACCACGCCGGCCTGGTCGGTCTCGACATACCGCGGCACGATCTGAATCGTGCATTCCTGCACCGTCGTCCGCGCCGGAAACGTCGCCTCGACGTTCATCTTGTATTCCTCTGTTCTGGGCTGTACCCGCATGATAATATCTCCGCTGCTGTTGATAACAGTATATCCGAAATCGCACCGAGTTCAATAGCCGTCAACTGTTTCTTTGAGGTGCAGGAGTACTCCAAAAAAAGTTGCCTGTTTAGTCCATTCGATCATCTCTTGAAATTCTACTTTGGCCTTGAGGAAGGCCGGTTCCTGTGATAAAATCATACGCGGTTCTCCTGTAAAGGTAAATACATTGCTTCCATTCCGTTATGTTTAGCCTTTCGAGACCCGTTGTGGCCTAATCAATGAATCGTAACCATAGTATTTATAAGGCGTTATGTCGTCGTATTTGTGGCTATAAAGCGGAGTATAAATATGGATTTTTTTGAAACAGTCAAAAAACGACATTGTTATCGCGGTGCATTCGAGTCCTCCCCTGTCCCGCGTGAGCATTTGAGGCAGATCGTTCAGGCCGGGCTGGATGCGCCGTCGGGCAAAAACGCCCAGACGACGCGATTTGTCATTGTCGATGATCCGATGCTCGTTCGCCCAATCGCCCAGATGCACGAGGCGAACAAGGCGATGCAGCAGGCACAGGCCTTCATCGCCTGCATCGTGGACGATGCGCCCGATGTGGTCTATGAAGGGCTGTCGTTTCAGGTTGAGGACTGTGCCGCCGCGGTGGAAAATATGCTGCTGGCGATCACGGCCCTCGGCTACGGCAGTGTCTGGATTGACGGCTGGCTCCGCGTCGCCGGCCGGGCCGAGGCCATCGGCCAACGGCTCAATCTGCCCGCTGGCAAACGCATCCGCATTCTGCTGCCCGTCGGCGTGCCGTCGGAAACCTACAAGCAACCGCCCAAATTACCCTTCGACCAACGCGCCTGGTTCAACGCTTATGGGAAATGATCAGAAGTCGAATGCCCAACAATCTGTGAAATCCGTGGTTTTAAAACCCACCGGTCAGCCTCTTCGATGCCCTAAATGCGGATCGACGGATATTGCCGAGATTGTGTATGACCCGCCCGCGATGACGGAGGAGCTTTTGGCACAGATTCAGGCCAAGAGGGCGGTCGTCCGTGTCGGCGCGCAGAAAAAGCACCCGCCGCGTTACTATTGCAACTACTGCGGGTATGAATGGTAAGGAAAGAAGCCCTCGGCTACGTAAAGCTGTGTTTGACGTTGACTACCCGGCCGCTGCTGCGCTTGCGATTATTGGTCGCTCGCCCCTTGCTGGTGCGTTGACGGGCGCGAAACCCGCTCTTGCGGGCACGCTTAACCAGACTCTTGCGATGATTCTTCACGAATATCTCCTGTTATTATCTAAGCTTAACCTGTTTCGAGACTTCCATTATCTTTTATTCTTGTGTCGCACAATTATACAGAGTTGCCGGCCGATTGCAAGCATTGCTTGAAATTCTTTTTGAAATTCACGGTCCATCACGTTATTTCCATTTCCTCCGTGCAATTGTCGGCCCACCCTTTACATTATTCCCGAAATAGCGAACGATGAAAAATCTGCCTTTCGACAATTTGCAGCGGCTGGCGATGATCAAACTCATCCTCGGATAACCACAGTTCTGCCTTTATCAACAAGCTGATGCTTGAACTACGCATGTGTGCTGCTTACACGAAACGGAGTCGGATGTCGTTTTCCGTCAGGTCGATCTCGGCGTAGTGGCTGTCTTTGGCGGGGCCGGGGTTGAGCAGGGTCGTGGGGCCGATGTTGTCTGTTCCGATAATATCGTGGATGTGGCCGCAGACGGCCAGCCGCGGGCGGGTGCGGTCGATGAAGGCTCGGATGGCCCGGTTACCGGCGTGCCGGTCGGGGCCGATGGCGTCCAGTCGGGTGTTCCATGGGGGCTGGTGGGATACCACGACCAGCCGTGAGGGGTCTTGGCAGTGGGCCAGGCCGCGGTCGAGGGCGTCGGTGAAGAGGCGCTCTCCCGCTTCGTTGGGCAGGCGGCCCAGTTCCGGCAGGGTGCCGCCGGCACCGACAAACCACCAGCCGTCCACGCCGACCGCTCGTCCGTGCAGGTTGCGGCCGTTTTGGGTCAGCCAGGCATCGACCATCGGCGTGTCGCAGTTGCCCGGCACGGCCAGGATCGTCCGGGCGTGTTGGCCGAGCGTGTCAAAGACGGCCTGGACGTGCTTTGTGTTGCCGAAGTTGGTGATGTCGCCGGCCAGCAGGACGACGTCGGCGGCTGACAAGGCCGTGTGCATCCGCTCCAGCGGCTCAAGCTGGCTGTGAATATCCGCCAATACCACGATTTTCATTGTCGCAACCCCTTATGCAAAATCCAAACGCTGGCCATTCTATGGCTTTGGCAGGAAGAATCAACCCTGCTTTGCCTGTAAATTGACTTCGTTTTTCAGAAGTCAGGAGTCAGAAGTCAGGAGTCAGAAGTCAGGAGTCAGGAGGTCGAATTTTTCTTGTTGTTTAATGGTGATGGGCTAAAGCCCATCCTACGACTGGAATTTTTGTTGTTTTATGGGCGAACACGTAGGTTCGCCCCTACGAGGGTGGCGGGTAGTCCCCCTTTGCGGGGGGAGAGTTTTACCCATCGGTCTGCTGCGCAGAGCCGATGCCACCCGGGCGATGGTCAGCCCGGCCGGGACATGGGGGGGGATTGCACCCGGAAGTTAGGTATTTGTCAAACAGAATAGTTCTTAGTTCTTAGTTCTTAGTTCGTAGTTCGTAGTTCGTAGTTCGGAGTTCTGAGTTCGGAGTTCTTAGTTTGTGGCTTCGTGGTGTTTTTTTGATTTTTTGAGGAAATTGTTGATGTAATGCGGATTATTGCGTATGATTTGAACTAATTGCCGCCGGGGAAAGGGCGGCTGGGAGACATAAACAGAAGCCGAATTTTTTGAGGAGTTTTATCATGAGTGGAAGATCGTGAGATAACGAATTTATCCTCAACAACATTTGGAAGGTCTGTTATGGCAAACAAGCTTATCGCATATATCCATAGGGTTCATCATTCCCGGCATGAAGTGGTCGAACGTCTTGGGACGTTTACAAGAGGCCGAAAACAATACGAGATACATTATCTGAAGGAATCTGTTTGTGATCTACAAGGGACGATAGAGTTTCGCCGCGCCGATAGTTTATTTAAGTTTGAGTTCTCGACCCTTGATTACCGGCAAACACTGAAGAATCTGCGTTTTGCCATCGACGACATTCTGGACAGAGAAACGATGTGGGAATGGGGCAATAAAGTGGATATAAAACAAAAGTCAGAGCGCGATGTTCGCATTTTCCTGCGCCTGCTCAGCCGAAAAATCTTATGGATTTCCGATCCACTGGTTGCCATCCCTTCAGAAGAGGACCCTGATGATATCAATGAAGCTTCCTTGTATTTGGCCAAAACCGCCGGCTGGATACGGAATAGTTACTGCCTCTGTAAAGCGTTGCGATGGGTCCCTTGGCGCCATCGCAGTCGTAAAGGGAAAAGACGTTATGGCCGTGGTTTCAATATTTTCAGACTCAATCGAGAGGCTTTGATTTCATTAAGAAACGCCATCAACGAAATTGGAGACGGTGATCGGGGGAATAATATTTATTGAGGGTATTGGGGGAAACTTGTATATTTTGTGTCAACCTTTAAACATTGAATAGTGCACGGGCAAGATGCCCGTGCCACGGATTTTTAAAGGGTTGCCTTGACAACAAAGTTATGGAAATATGGAGTAAAGTTATGAAAAAAGCCGGGTTATTCGCACTGATGTTGAGTTTGTGGCTTCCGTCTCTTGGCGCCACGGAACTGGTGTCGCCGAATAAAAAAATCAAAGTCGTCCTCGAACTCCAGGACAACGCCCAGCCGCAATTTAAGATTCATTATTCAGGCGGTGAAAAAACCGTTGACGTCTTACAGAATTCGCTGCTGGGTTTGAAGACCGATAAGCAGGATTTTTCGAAGCTGACGCTGGTCAGCGAATCGCCTGAGACACAGGTACGCGACGACTATACGATGCTGCACGGCAAACGGAAACATTGTCAAAACACGGGGATTGAAAAAACGTTTCGTTTCAAGAATTCATCGGGCAACTGTATCGATATTGTGTTCCGTGTCTATAATGACGGCGTTGCCTTTCGATACCTATTGGGTGAATACTCCGACGCGCGGCATTCGATCACGGAAGAATTGACGGAGTTTTCTGTTGCCGAGGGGATCAATCGCTGGGTACAGCCGTATAACACCGGTTATGAGGAGTTCTACCCGCTCGCCACAAGAGGCTCGCGGCAGAGACGATGGGGCTTCCCGGCCTTGTTTAATATCGAAAACGATGTCTTTCTGCTGATCACCGAGGCGGATATCTCCCGTGCGAATTACGGCAGCTTATTATTTAACAAAGACAATGTGAATGCGTACACCGTCGCCATGCCCTCGGATGCCGGCAGCCATTTCACGACCCCGTGGCAGTCGCCCTGGCGGGTGCTCATCATCGGGCATTTGAGTGACATTGTTGAATCGACGCTGGTGACAGATGTCAGCGGTCCCTGCGTTTTGCCGGATACGTCGTGGATCCAACCGGGTCCGGCATCGTGGATTTACTGGGCCCATAATCACGGCACAAAGAATTATAAACTCTTAGTCGAATATGTGGATTTGGCGGTTGAAATGGGATGGCCCTATACGCTGATTGACTGGGAATGGGATCAGATGGGCAATGGCGGGACCATTGAGGATATTGTCAAGTACGCCAACAGCAAGGGGATCAAGCCGCTGATGTGGTACAACTCGGGTACGGCCTGGATGGACCCGACGCCGAACGACCGAGTAAACACAGCCGAAAAACGTGTTAAGGAATTCGCTTGGCTTACCACGATCGGAGTCTATGGTATCAAAGTGGATTTTTTCTCGGGCGACCAGCAGAAGACGATGAACTACTATATCAGCATTCTCGAAGACGCCGCGAAATATAAATTAATGGTGAATTTCCATGGTTCGACGATGCCGCGGGGATGGCAACGAACATACCCGAATATGATGACAATGGAGGGGGTGTATGGTGCGGAATGGTATAATAACCGTCCGACACTGACCAACAGGGCGGCCGCACATAATGCGACTCTGCCGTACACCCGCAATGTCGTCGGTCCCATGGATTACACGCCGGTAACGTTTACCGATTCCCAGCACAAGCATATTACCTCACACGGCCACGAATTAGCGCTGTCGGTCGTGTTCGAGTCGGCATTTCAGCACTTTGCCGATCGTCCAACGGGATATCGCGATCTGCCCGAAGCGCCGAAGCAATTCCTGAAAACCGTCCCCGTTGCCTGGGATGATACCAAACTGATCGACGGGTATCCCGGCGAAAAGGTTGTGATTGCCCGGAAAAAAGGAGACCTGTGGTATATCGGGGGCCTCAACGGCACCGATGAGGCCAAAACCCTGACCGTGACCTTTGATTTTCTCGACAACCAAACCGCCGAATTAGTGCTGATTCAAGACGGTACAGACGACAGGTCGTTCGAGACCAAAACCGTGTCGGTCAGAAAAGGACAAACCCTCGACATCCCCTGTCTGCCGCGAGGCGGGTTTGTCGGCACGCTGCGGTGAATAGCGACCTCGTTGTTTGACGATTGGGGCAATCGCAGGGAAATTTTCAGGGCCGGACACAATAGGCAGCCTTTAAAAATTGAATAGAGCGCGGGCAAGATGCTTGTGCCACGAATTTATAGAGGTTGCCTTAATCGAGAGGCTTTGATTTCATTAAGAAACGCCATCAACTAAAATTGGAGACGGTGATCAAGCATCCATCGTGCAGTTGAGCAGTTCTCTGTTTCTGGCGGGGTGTGTGATGATTTCTTCTGCCGATGCGATTACCTGTTTATTGCAGAAAATCGGGGAGGTATTCGTTGTCGATTTGGGCGGGCGGATTCGGCTGACGGAGGCGTGTGCGTTCGTTCCGCAGTTCGATGTAAGAGCCGCTGATGATCCGGTCTTCCCTGCCTGTACCGGCCGTTATCTGGATGGCGGCTTTCTCCAAAAGTTCACTTTCTTTGACGTTGGCCGCATAACAGCTTGCCTGACATAGCCCGCAGCCGACACATTTTTCCTCAAGGACAACCGGCGCCAGGAAGCCCGAATCCGCGATCGGCCTGTTCCGGTTATCATACTGGATACCGATTCGGCGGTATTCGATCGCATGGTACCCGGCCGCGGCGCAGGCTTCATAACACAGGCCGCATACGTCTTTTTCAGCATGCGGCAGACACGTTGTTTCATTGACTTGTGCCAGTCCGATGCGGGCTGCGCGTTTTTCTTCGAGCGGCAGGTTTCGGATGGCTCCTGTCGGACAAACCTGGCCGCAATTTGTACAGGAGGACTGACATCCGGCGATGTCAGCTTTGATCGTGGGGGTCCAGAGTCCATCGAGGCCCAGCTCAAGCCCGGACGGCTGCAGCACACGACTGGGGCAGATTTTCAGACATTCCCCGCATCGGACGCACTGTGCGCGGAACCGAGCCTCCGGCAAGCTTCCCGGCGGACGAATTGGAAAGGTATTTGTATAGCGGCCGCGTTCCCATCTGATCCCTGCGGCCGCAGCCGCACCGGTTCCGGCGGTTCCGATCAGGCTCAGCAAAAAGAGACGTCGCGAATTCAGTGACGCCGTCGTCGTCGGATCGCCGGAAGCTTTCTGCTTACGATTCCATCGCCATCCAAATCGGAAGGCCTGTTTGGGGCAGACCGCTTCGCAGTTTCGACAGACGGTGCAGTTCATGTCTCGGGTGGAATAATCCGGAGCAATCGCATTGAACGAGCATTGCCGGAGGCACCGACCGCAATTGATGCAGGAGGGTTCGACGCGGCGGCGAAAAAGGCTCAATCGGCCTGCCAGGCCCAGCAGTGCTCCGCTTGGACACAGGTACGCACACCAGAAACGCGGACGCAGCAGGCCGAGTGCAAGAATCCCTACAAAAATCACAATTGACGCTATCTGCCCGCCCGTGAGGGCGACCGCAGACGCCCGGCCGCTGAACAGGCCGTCCTGCAGCGGTGCCGCCAGAGACACTATCCCCCTTGTCAGTACCGGAATCGCAGCAGCAAAACCGGATACAAGAACACCAAACACGGCCGCTGTCAAGATACCGACGAGCAGATGGAATCGCAGATAGAACCAACGGGTCTCGGATTTCAAACGGAACCGTTTAATGTGACGGTTAATGCTCCAGTCAGTCATGTCAATCAGCGTTCCCAACGGGCATATATATCCGCAGAACCACCTTGGAAAAACCATTCCGATCAGCAGAACGGCTCCGGCCGTCACTAGCGACCAACTCATCGCCCGCGCGGCCAGGGTTGTGGAAATACCGACCAGTGGATCAAGCCTCAGGAACAGTCCGAGCGGGCCGGACAAGAGGTTGTTTTCACGGGTGGCGTCGGCCCGGTCGGACCAGCCGCCGGAGAAGAGTACATACAAAAAGACGATCAGGCAAAAGGCCTGCGCCACACGTCGAAACGGGAGCTTCATAAGCATCTCATTTCATGCCGTCGGACAGGGCTTTGGCCGTGCCGTGTATGATGGCCTCTGCGGTAACCGTCGCGCCCGTCACCGCATGGACACCTTCGAACCCCTGGCGGGCAACAATCTCCCGCGTTGTCGGCAGTGCCATGATCAGGTAGGAGAAGGTTTCGGAATTCCGAAGAATGTCAACTGATACAAGGCGGCCCTGTTTGATGTCAGCCTTGACAGTCATTGGGCCGCCATAAGCATTCACAACGGCCGTGTATGAGCCATCGGGAATGCGTTTTATGTCGAGTGTTTTAAGGTGTTGGATCGTGGCTATGTTCATCCGGGCCTTGTCTTTCCCGTCGGTCGCATTTCGGCGCACCGGCTGCATCGCTGAATCGGGCAGGGCCAAGACTTTTTCATACAGGACAATCGCCTCATCATACCGGCCCGCCGCGCGGAGAATACCTGCCGAGAGAAGATATTTATCGCTTTGCGATAACCCGCGGGCGACCCCTCGGCCACCGCTCTGGCCGTCAAAGCCGGACTCGATGAGAGCCAGAGCCTTATCCACCTCGCCTATCCTGGCCCACAATTTGACCAGGTCCCGGTTGTTGCGGGCGGCATTGCTGTCAAGCGACGCGAGCAGGGCTTCGGCGGCGGCTTTGCTTCCCAGTTCATGGTAACAACGAGCCATTTTCAGCGGATCGACAGAACCGCCCATCTGCGCGTATTTCTGCCACCAGAACGCGGCCCGGGCATAGTCGCCCAACAGTTGATAAAACATATCCCCCAACATGTTAAGCGACCGTCGGAGTTTATCCGAGTCGTCCTTGTGGAGGATCATGAGATGATGCACCAGCCGGATACCCGCCTTATAGCGGGGAGGATTCGGGTAAATCACCTGCGTCAGATAATCGTCAACATTCGTCGGGGAAGCTGTCCCCGATCCGGTCCCGCGGGCGCCTCGCCCTCGTCCACCTCCTCCGGGACCTTGGAGCCCCTGCCGGACCGGCCAGCTCAGATCCAGCGTCTCAGGATAATTCAGTTCTACCGAATCCCACCACTCCGGCGAGGTACTGCCGGCGGTCCTGATTGCTTCGTCCGCTTCGGCCTGGGTTTTATGCGCGCCGGTCTGGCCATTGATCTGCAATCCACAAAATACGAATCCAGATGCCATTAAAACAGCAATATATTTGATGATCAAATCGGTGTTCACGTTACATTCTCTCCATTATTTATATTTTTATGCAAAACGAAACGTCCCCATGCGCTTATGCTGCTTTGGAAAACAGTAGGCCCTCCGATGCAATTGAACAGCATCGGGAAAACTTAAGAAACAATCCAAGCACCCCTGCGGGATTGATTTAGCAGGCAAAATAATCATTGATGTGAATCCTGTCGATGTCGCAGGCAAACGCACAGATACTGATCACCAGAGTCTTTCCGTCAAGGAGGCGGAAATATAATAGATAGTTGTCTCCGTACTGTTTTCTGGTTTCGGGTTCGCCGAATATCTCCAGGAACATGTCGGTGGAGTGCAAGCGATCCGATGTCTCGTAATACTCATCGCTTTCGCTTAACACGACCTGTTCGGGCATTTGCCCCATCATAAAATCAATCATCACGGCATTAATTTCGTCGCTGTGATAAGGCAGCGTTCCGCTTGCTGAGCCGACATTATATGAATGTGTATTTATTAATGTTTTCATCGCAATATATCCTTTTTAAGCCGGTTTATCACCGGAATTATCATCTCTTTTTTATCCGTGCGGCCTTGTTTTCCGTTTCGCAACCGCTTGTCTCTGCCCTTATAGTGTCCGCACGAGGGTCAAATGTTTCAAAACAATTGCCATTTTCGCTTGTTTTTTGATCCGGCCTGTTCAGGGCTGCACGTAAGTCGTTTAAATGTAAAAAGATAGAAAACAATCCACAGTCCCCATGGATCCCTTAGGTGACGGGAGGAATTCCGTTCTATGACGCCCGGTGCCCCCGAAACCGCGACAGCATCCCGCAGGGCGACATCGCATAGGCGGATACATATATGAGCGGTGAACACCTTGAAGCAGGGCACGGCAATTTTTTTGCGGTACGGCATTTTATATATTATAGTTTTTATAGACGTGTAATATTGACGAGGTCTTTATGCCGACCATAAGACGCGAAGACAAAGAGATTATTCATAATTTATCGCTGCTGGGGATGCTGTTCGGCGCGATTGTCGGGGGTTTTCTGGTTCTGCATTCGCATCGGCAGGCTCAAGGCCGCTACGACATTGAGACGGCCGCAGTCCAAACCCACAGTTCATTGGAGCGGCTCAGCAGCAATCTGACGGCTGCTGAGATATCGGTCGCCCAAGCGGCTATGGGCCAGGTTGTTGGTACCGACGCGGAGGCGGCCCCCGATGGCGTCAACCCCGTGGAAAAATCCTTCTGGATCGACCTGCCTCAATGGGGGTTGTGGGGTATTTGCGGGGCCGCGGCCGGGGTCGGGGCCGGGACAGGCTATCTGTCGCTGTGGGGCGCCGGTTGGCTCGGCTCTCTGTTGACGTACTGGCTGATCCGTGTCATTTATCGCATCATTCGAAAAACAGCCCCGAACTCCATCGCAGCTCAACGCCCGTTTTCAACGGCGGGTATGCTTCAGTCCTATCAGCGCGACGAGGGACGTCTGCTGCCGACCTTGGTCAAGCTGTTTATGCTGCTGGCGATGGCGTTAGGGGTCCTGGCGATCGTCGTCTGGCAACTGACGGCGATGTAACGCTGCTGCTTATTTGACGTCGATATAATCAAACTCGACCAGCAACTTTTTGGCCGCGATCCCCTGCCGGACATCGAACACATCGATTTTTCGAGGAACCATGCGCGCCAGCCGTGGGTGGTATCGTGGATTGAAGGAGTGCGCCATCCAGTCCAGCCCTTTGCCATCGGCGACCCGTGCCCATTCATGCAGGCCGGTTTCAGCGTTTCTATAAAGCGTGACCGTGTGGCCCGCTTCGCCCGTGACCTCAAACGCCTCGTACCGCTGTCCCTCGATGTGTGCCGGCTCGACGGCGTTCATCCCGGCCAGCTGAACCCCCGCCCCGGCGGTAAAACTGTAATACGTCAGCTCGGCCAGCGGTGCGTTGAAGAATTCTGCCGGCAGCGCCTTGGCTGCCGCGCCATCCAGGCCGGATTTTGAAAACTGCCCCTTGGTATAAACGACGCGATACGCGCTTTCCGGTTCGGTTCCCCATACCTCCAGCGACGCCGACGACGGGCAAAACCGCTGATTCTGAGTGGTCCAGTAGGGAGCTGCGTCCCGGTGATAGGCCGTCACGCAGCGGGTTTCGATGCAGTCCTCTCCCACATTGACATCGTCTGTACCGCGTTCTGCGGGCATTTGGCACCCGGCCAACACCCCTGCAATCAACGCCGTGACCGCTATCCCGTATCGCATAAGACACTCCTTTATATAAACAGAAAGACAGATAATCCAAAAAAAGGCCCGACGCCGCATCCGGCGGGTCGGGCCTTTCAATTACTCGATTAACACTCAAGCTGTGAAAGTTTTTCCAGCAGCGAGAAGCGTCTGGCGACATCCTTTTTGGCCTGCTCCATCAGCGAAGCAGCCACCTCCGGCTGAGCCTGCTTGAGCGAACGGAACCGGTTCTGGCCGTAGGCAAACTCTGCAAAGTCCGTTGTCGGAGCCTTCGAATCCATCTGAAGCGGATTCTTGCCCTCGGCGCAGCGCCGCGGGTCAAACCGATACAGCGGCCAATGCCCGCTGGCCACAGCCTGCTTCTGTGTCTCATATCCCTTCGACATATCGATGCCGTGGGCAATGCAGTGCGAATAAGACACGATCAGCGACGGGCCGTCATAACTTTCCGCCTCGGCAAAGGCCTTGACCGCCTGGTTCGGGTTAGCGCCGATGGCAATCGCCGCCACATAAATCCCGCCGTAGCTCATCGCCAGCAGACCCATATTCTTCTTGCCCATCCGCTTGCCGCCGGCCGCAAATTGAGCCACCGCAGCCCGCGGGGTGGACTTGCTCATCTGTCCGCCCGTGTTCGAATACACCTCGGTATCCAGCACCAGCACGTTGATGTTTTCGCCGCTGGCCAGAACATGATCCAGACCGCCGTAACCGATGTCATACGCCCAGCCGTCGCCGCCGACCACCCAGACGCTCTTTTCGACCAGGAAGTCCGCCACGCTGGCAAGCTGATCGCACTCGGCGCACGACGCTTTCTTCAGCGCCGACTTCAACTGCGCCACCCGCGCCCGCTGCTCTTCAATGCCCGCCTGCGTCTTCTGCGTGCCCATCCCGTCCAGCAGCGACTGAGCCAGGCCCTTGTCAACACAGCCCTTCTCGGCCACCTTGCCGACCAACTCAACCGCATACGCCTTGAACTTGTTGACCGCCAGACGCATCCCCAGCCCGTACTCTGCATTATCCTCAAACAGGCTGTTCGACCACGTCGGCCCGCGCCCGTCAAACCGCTTGGCATACGGCGTCGTTGGCAGGTTTCCACCGTAAATCGACGAGCATCCCGTCGCGTTCGCAATATACGCCCGGTCGCCGAACATCTGCGTCAGCAGCTTGACATTCGCCGTCTCGCCGCACCCCGCACACGCCCCGCTGAACTCGAACATCGCCGGAATCAACTGGCTGCCCTTGACGCTGGCCACCTTAAACTTGCTCGGATCCGTATCCGGTATCGACAGGAAGTAATTGAAATTCTCGCGCTCCGACAGCCGCAGCGGTTCCTGAAGCGACATATTGATCGCCTTCCGGTCCGGGTTCGTCTTGTCCTTGCCCGGGCAGTTGACCACGCACGCCGTGCAGCCCGTGCAGTCTTCCGGTGCCACCTGAACCGTAAACTTCATCCCAGCAAAATCTTTGCCCTTGGCCTCGGCGCTCTTGAACGTCGCCGGGGCGCCCTGAAGCTGCTCGGGCTCGTACGCCTTGATCCGGATCGCCGCATGAGGGCACACCAGCGAGCACTGCCCGCACTGGATGCAAACATCCGGCTCCCACACGGGAATATGCACAGCGATGTTCCGTTTCTCATACTTCGTCGTCGCCGTCGGAAACTTCCCGTCAACCGGCATCTTGCTGACCGGCAGCTCGTCGCCGCGCCCCGCCAGAATCTCCGCCGTCACGTCCTTGACAAACTGCGGCGCATCGTCCGGCACCATGCTGGCCATGTGCGTCCGGCTGGTTGCCGTATCCGGAACCTTCACCTCGAATATCTGGTTTATCGCCGCATCCACGGCTGCATTGTTCATCGCAACAACCTTGTCGCCCTTGCTGCCATAGGATTTCTTGATCGCCGTCTTGATGGCCGTGATGGCGACCTCGGGATCGATCACACCGCTGATCTTGAAGAACGCCGTCTGCATGATCACGTTAATCCGCGACCCCAATCCCAGCTCCTCGGCAATCTTGATTGCGTCTATCACATAGAACTTCAGCTTCTTCTTGATAATCTGCTTTTGCACTTCCACCGGCAGCGTATCCCAGACGTTATCGGCGTTGTGCAGGCTCGTCAGCAGGAAAGTGCCGCCCTGCTTGACATGGCTGAGCATATCGTATTTCTCAAGGAAGCTGGGGTTATGACACGCCAGGAAATCGGCCTTCTTCACCAGGTACGGGCTGCGAATCGCTTCCGGCCCGAACCGCAAATGCGACACCGTCATCGCACCGGCCTTCTTCGAATCATACACAAAGTAACCCTGTGCATAATTGTCCGTTTCCTCGCCGATGATCTTGATGCTGTTCTTGTTGGCGCCGACCGTACCGTCCGACCCCAGCCCGTAGAACATCGCGGTGTAGGCCTTCGTCGGTACGTCAAACGTTTCGTCAACCGTCAGGCTGGTCTTGCACACGTCGTCGTTGATGCCCACCGTAAAGTGATTCTTCGGCTCTTCGCGGTCCAGGTTGTCAAACACTGCCTTGACCATCGCCGGCGTAAATTCCTTCGACCCCAATCCGTAACGGCCGCCCACGCAAATCGGGTACTTCGTAAACGGCGCGATCTTTTCCGCCATCATCTCTCCGATCGCCGTCCGCACGTCCAGATACAGCGGCTCGCCGATCGACCCGGGTTCTTTCGTCCGGTCCAGAACCGCAATCTTCGATACCGTCTTGGGCATCGCCTTGATAAAATGCTCCACGCTGAACGGACGGTACAGCCGGACAATAACCAGCCCGACCTTTTCGCCCTTGCCCACAAGGTAATCCACCGTCTCATGCACCGTCTCGGCGCCCGAGCACATAATCACGATCACCTTCTCCGCATCCGGAGCGCCCACATAATCGAACAGATGATACTGACGGCCGACAACCTTGGCAAACGTGTCCATCGTCTCTTGGACGATCTTCGGCGTCGCTTCATAAAACTTGTTGACCGTCTCGCGCCCCTGAAAATACACATCCGGGTTCTGTGCCGTCCCGCCCATCTCCGGACGGTCCGGGCTGAGTGCCCGGCTCTTATGCGCCGCCACCAACTTGTCGTCAATCACCGCCCGCATATCGTCATACGTCAGCTCTTCGACCTTCTGAACCTCGTGGCTGGTCCGGAACCCGTCAAAGAAATGCACAAACGGCACCCGGCTGGCCAGCGTCGCCTGCTGGGCGATCAGCGCCATGTCCATCGCCTCCTGCACATTCGCGCTGGTCAGCATCCCGAAACCCGTCTGACGGCACGCCATCACGTCCGAATGGTCCCCGAAAATACTCAGTGCCTGACAGGCCAGCGAACGGGCCGTCACATGAAACACTGTCGGCAGCAATTCCCCGGCAATCTTGTACATATTTGGAATCATCAGCAGCAGCCCCTGAGACGCCGTGAACGTCGTCGTCATAGCACCCGCCGACAGGGCGCCGTGAACTGCGCCGGCCGCACCGCCTTCAGACTGCATCTCCGTCACCGAGGGAATCGTCCCCCAGATATTCGGCTTGCCCGCCGCCGTCTTGGCGTCCGATATCTCGCCCATCGGCGAACTTGGCGTAATCGGATAGATCGCAATCACTTCATTCGTCGCGTGCGCCACATGCGCCGCTGCCGCATTTCCGTCAATCGTTACCATTTTTCGTTTCATTCTGAAACACTCCATATAAAAGAAGGAACCTCAGTATGTGTATCGCGAAACGCCGCAATACACGAAGACTTGTCATTGCCAGTAAAGATCATTGAATATAACAGAAGACATTCGAACTGGCAAAACATTTTCTGCGGATTATCAAGAGATTTTCTTTCTCTTGAATGACCAAAAACAACCGGTGATTGCTGAAGTCGAAAAACACTCAAAAACCAACCCGGATTTCCCATATAAATCCGTGCAAAAAAGTAAGATTATGATAGCATAGGGCTTATGGATGCTGTTTACAACAGTTTTGTGTTCAGATTTGGAGAACCTGATGGGTGAAGCCAAAAAGGTTGCTCTGAGAGTCAATTTTGACAACTCATTGAAGCTCGAATTTCATGGAGTGAAAGTTACCAGCGACGCGGGCTTTTTGGCGTATCGAGAGATTGATGATGCATTCGGACTGACAGAAATGACAGCATTTACAACTAACGGACAATCGAATCGGCAAAAACACACAGCACAGCACAGTCTTGCTGCGTTATTACGACAATCAGTCATAGGTACATTTACGGGATTTTTGGATAACCGGGCATGAAATGGTTTTTTCTTGACCTTGCCGGAGTGAATTTTGAAAATAATCGATATCATGAGGAGATAATCGTGTTTTTTAACCGTGTAAATGGGAAATGTCAGGATAAACGACTTTTCATCTTGTTGTCACTGTTTTTAGTGACCGTAGGGATGTTTTTATGCAGGAGTTTTATGAGACGGTGTGTTATTGCTGGTATCCAGAGAGTCAAAGGAGTGGCGACCGTCAGTGATCGAGTCAAAGAATATGGGCCGGCCGTTAAGGCGCGATTAGCCGGTGATTTTGAGCGTGTTGGTGTCACTTGGCCGCCGCGAAAGATGGCTCTGATCGGGCTCAAAGATGAGAAATCACTGGAGGCGTGGATCTCCCAGGATGGGGATACGTATCATCTTCTAAAGTCATATCCGATCCTCAACGCCAGCGGGAAACCGGGACCGAAGCTCAAAGAAGGGGATTGTCAGGTGCCGGAAGGACTTTACCGGATTGAATCGTTGAACCCTAACAGCCGATTCCACCTGTCACTTCGAGTAAACTATCCAAATGATTATGACAAACGAATGGCCGTTCATGAGGAACGCACAGATCTTGGCGGGGACATTATGATTCATGGCGGACACAGTTCGATCGGCTGCCTGGCAATGGGAGATCTGGCGGCTGAGGAATTATTCGTTCTCGCCGCAGAAACAGGAGTTGATAATATTTCCGTAATCCTAAGTCCGGTGGATTTTCGAACGAAAGAATTCGAAGGCGATTTCTCATCGATGCCAAGCTGGATTCCGGATTTATACGATCAAATCAAAGCGGTGTTAATGAAATATCCCAAACGTACAGATGGAACAAATTGAACCACATTCATTATGTTTTTGATAGATCTAATGGAGGACCGCATTTTTTGCAGTAAGCCGCATCCGTATCATGTTTTTGTGTGTTACATCCCAGCTTACGTATAATCTACGGCCCCGAATATACGATAGAGAAGAATCTGAAACGACTCAGAAAACGAGGTCTCAATACAAAACGTTCATTGGCAATACGAGACCCAATAAAATTGTTGATTCAATAGCGATTTTTTCGGGTTCAGTGATATAATATTGCCGGCGTATGGATCACTAATCAAGAATATTCCGGAGCAAAGAGGTTGGAAATAATGACCAAGACCACGATTGTAACATGGCTCGGGCCGTCGACGGCGATGGGGGCGATTGGGAAAGCGGCCCGCACTGTGCCGTGGGCGGTGTGCGTGATGGGAACGTTATGACGAATCGTCCTTTACAATTTCAAAATTATGAATCGAAAGAGAGAGAGTTGGATGAATTGGAGAGATTGATCCACCTCTACTCTAATAAACAAGAGTACTATATTGCTCTGTCGCTTGCTTTTTCTGCGCATTGCTATGACTTTGGATACAGGAATTTTCAGCATTATATGAAAAATAAGTGCCTCTTCAAAAAAATTTGTGGGTTTCAACCGGTTCCGGTAATGCACCAAGATTGTGATACAAGGCCAATTCCAGCGTTTTGAAGCTCTTAAAGCCATACGCTTTTCTGGTAGCCAGTTTTGCTTTG
>Ga0209723_1001584_pt1 | contig 34571 bp, 34 predicted proteins | sample BiotimSIPDNA_2_FD_185750 | JGI IMG/M metagenome (GOLD analysis project Ga0209723, IMG submission 185750) | Anaerobic biogas reactor microbial communites from Washington, USA - Biogas_R2 time_0 SIP DNA (SPAdes) (version 2) | ecosystem: Engineered > Bioreactor > Anaerobic > Unclassified | place... | reverse complement strand
CGTGATCGCATTCTGGCGACCCATACTATTCCACCCTTAGCCGAATTGATCGCTCAAACGGCGCAAGCTCTGCATCTGGAGGATTCCTGGGCTGCGCCGTGATTCCCCCGTTTTTTTGATAAGATACCGTTCAACTAAGCAACACGAGAGACACGATCACTATTCTGGGGCCGGACGATCAAATCATTGATCAGGTGTCATACCAATCTCGTAACCTGCCCAGAAAAGGCTATACAATGATTTTTTGAATTTTACATTGGACAAAAACCAAAGCGAACGAAGTATCGCGTTCTGGGAAGAACGGAGGTTCAGTCAGGATATAATGAAAGGGTTATTCTATGTCAAACAAAACTAAATCCGCTAACGATTTAGATTTTGCCTCACAAGGCAAAGTCTTTCCGTCGCCATATGACTGGCGAGATCAGTTCATCTATTTTCTTCTGGTTGATCGTTTCGATAACAATCAGAACAATATCCCCTTGTATGACCCAGCCTCTGCACCACACGGACGCGATCCAGAACAGGGTAGATTGTTCCAGGGAGGCAATCTCAAGGGCATCACTCGCCGGCTGGATTATATTCAAGGCCTTGGTTGTACAGCCATCTGGCTAAGCCCCATATTTAAGAATCGTCGGGAATTTGATGATACCTACCACGGCTATGGCATTCAGAACTTTCAGGAAGTGGATCCAAGATTCGGCACTTTGAAGGACTTGCAGGAGCTGGTCAAACAGGCTCACAACAGAGGAATGTATGTCATTCTGGATATCATTATCAACCATACGGGTGACAACTGGGCATACCCTGAGGACTACCCCTACTACTACTGGAAAGCTGCGCCAAGCCCGTTTGACTTTGGTTTTTGGCGAGAGCCGGATCCAACACCAGGGTTCCAGGAGGATGATGCAGTCTGGCCTGTGGAACTTCAGGACAAGGAGTACTACAAAAGGAGGGGACAGATCAGAGATTGGAACGATCCTGATGAGGCAATCAACGGTGACTTTCTTAGTCTAAAAGAACTGGATATTACTCGATCTAGTGTATTGGATACACTCATCAAGGTTTACAAGTACTGGATCGCCATTGCTGACATCGATGGGTTCCGGGTGGATACAGTAAAACACATGGAGAACAGCGCTACCGCCATCTTTTGTAATGCGGTGCGTGAATACGCCAAACGCATTGGTAAACACAATTTCTTCATATTCGGTGAAATAGTCGGTGACGATGAAACCCTACAACGCTATATCGGTCGCAACAGCCGTATTGAGGGGACGAATGAGCGCTTTCCTTCACTCGATGCAGTTCTGGATTTTCCACTGTACTTTGTCCTGGAAGAGATCATCAAAGGTTTTGGAAATCCCGAACACCTGCGCGATCGTTATGAGCGATTCAAAACACTGTATGCGGACCATGGAGAGGCTGGTCGTTACTTTGTTACCTTTGTAGACAACCATGATCAGATGTCCCGCCCTTACCGGCGTTTTATGCATCACAATCCCTGTCTGCAGCAAGCAGTCCTCGCCATCGGCTATCTGCTGACCAGCCAGGGTGTTCCTTGCATCTACTATGGGACTGAGCAGGGGTTTGACGGAGGTGGCGATAACGACCGTTTCGTCAGGGAATGTATGTTTGGAGGCAAATGGGGAGCCTTTGACACAACTGGCGTCCACTTCTTCAACGATCAACATCAGATCTACCGAGGAATTAGCGCTATTGCCAACATAAAAGCCCAGGAGCAAGCCCTGAGGTACGGACGGCAGTACTTTCGCGAGATATCCGAAGACGGTAATGAGTTCAGCTATCCTATCAATGGTAAATGTACCCTTGCTCTTTCCAGAATCCTGGACACGGAAGAGGTTCTCGTCGCCATGAACCTCGATGCATCCCAAAGACAAGACTATATCACTGTCGATAGAAATCTTACCCCACCGGGCTGCAAGATGAGGGACTTGCTAAACGGAGGCCCTGCCATAACAGTCGAAGAAACATCTGGACGTGCTTACATACATGTTCCACTTCATGGGCATCAAATGGCCATCCTCAAGCGAAAAGAATAATGGCTCGATGGAGTTAACGTGCGGATTCACGTCATAGAGAAAAGCAAAACGGGGTGGAATATTCCACCCCGTTTGTTTTTGCTACTTTGTGACCCGCACAGGACTCGAACCTGTAACCAAGGGATTAAGAGTCCCCTGCTCTACCATTTGAGCTAGCGGGCCGTTTTCGGCGCGACGATTATCCTACCACAACCCTTGAATTTGGCAAGCGTTCCAGTCTCCCCCATACCAAAACGCCCCCACGTTGCGGTGGGGGCGTCCGGTTGACAATCAGAACTACGCAGTAGCAAGTTCCTCAACGACGGCTTCCACAACCGTCTCAGGTTCCTCTTTGTGGATCATCTCCTTGAGCTGTGCCTGCTTCTCCTCGATCAACGTCTTGGTGTGCTCTTGGAGTTCCTTGGTGCGCGTTTGCAGTTCGTGGGTTGCCTCATCGAATTTCTGGCGGGCCTCGGAGAGCAAATGCTCGGCCTTCGTGCGTGCTTCCTCGGCCTTCTGCGTGGCCTGCTCACTCAGTTCCAGGCTCTTCTTATGGATCTGCTCGCGCGTCTCCTCGCCGGATTGCGGCGCAAAGAGCATCCCGGCCGCCGCACCCAGTAGCGCGCCGACAAAGAAACCGATCAAGAACGAACCGAAATCACTTTCCTGGTTGGACATCTTCATTACCTCCTCTTCGTTTTTGGGATGATTTTGAACGCGGCCGCGCCGCCCCCGCGATGTGGATGAGATCGCTCGTCACCCGTTGCACCGCGGCGGTGAATCCGGCCGCCTTGATAAAGGGCGAAACAACATTCTGACTGACAAAGGCTGTCGTGCCGCGCACTGTCGAAGCCGTATCATTGACGGAACGGAGCAGCGGTTGAACTTCGTCTCGCAACACCTGGATCAACGTCTGAATCTGGAAAATCAGCAGCAGGATCGCCAATCCGATCAAAAATGTTTCCACGGCAACGAACACGATCGCAATGTCTCGGATTACCTGGGTGGCTTCCTCGTTCATCGCCATTAGCACGATCGCGGCGACCAGAAGGACCAGGAAAAGCACCGCACCACCGATGATCATGATCTGCGTGCGTTTGCTGACTTGCTCGGCGGCAGGGGCAACGTCTGCCACCACGACTTTCGTGGCCTGGGTTTCTACAGTCTGCGCTGGATGGGACTGCGAAGTCTCGTTTTCCATGATTCCCTCCCTGACCCGGATGAACCGGAGCCAAAAGTCCTTTGACGGCCATTTCCTTGCGCGTTGGCAAGAAATTCGGCAGGCAAGCCTCAATTGGCTTACATAGTTTGATTATACCATGTTGCGAAAAAAGAAACAAGGCATCGCCGAACAAGCGAACAAGGGGTGCGGTTCAAGGTTTTGCGTTAGTATTCTTGCCAACAGGCTCGAAGCGCGCCCAGTCAATCGGCATACGCCGCCAAGGGTGATTGGTCGCCGGTTGCCTGGGCGCAGTGGGTGCAGAAGGTTTTGTCGACTGACTCGTTGGGCAGGGTGTGGCGGTCACGTGTTGTGGCGTGGCGGGGACGGGAGGCGGAGCCGGAGGTTGGGGGGTGGTTGCCTGCCAGCGGTGACGCCGTGCAGTGCGCCGTTGCTGCTCTTGCTGGCGCAGCGTGCAGACAATCTGTGGCCAGGCTTCTTCCCACCGGTCACTACAGACAATGTTGCGCAACGCCAACATGGGATCGACGTGCGGACGCGTCCAGCGCGTCCCACTCCTCTTCAGGCGCGCTTCGACCACCAGCTTCTTGGTGCTCTCCACCGCCCATTCCCAATCGGCCAACCGGCCGCACAGCCTGCGGCTGGATTTGCAGTGGCTGCGCGAAGCGGCAGGGGTGGAATACAAGACACCTCACAAACTGCGGCACGGTCACGTCGTCCACGCCATTCAGAACGCGCACACACCCGCCGACCTGAAAGCCATCAACCAGAACGTGATGCATTCGAATCTGGCAACGACGGACGGGGTGTATGGCATTTTACAGGATCGTGATACAGGGACGCGGATCGGGCGAATGGGCGGCGAAGCGGCAGTGACGCCGCAGAACGCGGCGTTGATCGCGCAATTGGAGACGTTGTTGGCGCAACTTAAAAAGGAAGGATAAGCCTATGCCGTTTGATAAAGTCCTCGAAGGAGTGCGTGTGCGGCTGGGAGCGGCCCTGCATTCGCAGTTGGATGCGCGCGGACAGGAGATGTTGAGCCTGTACGCACTGCCTTTGTTGTACGAATTGGGCTTTTCAGGAGCTATGCCGGAGCGATTTTCTGCAATTTGGACACGCAAACAAGGGGATGGTCTGCTAAAAAAAGCGTTGGTGTGCTTCGATGATACGGCACACCAACAAATAGAAATAGATGGACCTGGAGGGATTCGAACCCTCGACCCCCACAATGCCATTGTGGTGCGCTCCCAGCTGCGCTACAGGCCCAAAACTACCTTTAACTTTGTATTAAAACAACATCAGGCCCCACTAAGGCCCTTATGGAGCTGAGGGGATTCGAACCCCTGACCTCTACAGTGCGATTGTAGCGCTCTCCCAGCTGAGCTACAGCCCCGCAACAACCGCGCGGCTTCCACAACGCAGGGAGTGTACCACAACTAAAGGGATTGTCAAACCTATTGACCTCCATTGCCGTCGAACAAGTCACGCAAGCCTCGTGTCCACATGTCGCCAAGCGGAATGAAACGCTTCCCCGTGAAATCTTCAGCCAGGCTCTCAATGTAGTCACGAATACGCAGATCTGGCGTTTCCCCCTCCAGCCGATCGATCTCGGACTCAATGGAAGTGAAGAGCCGTTCGCTCTCGCCCTCCAGTTCTGTCAAATCCAGGGTGAGATTGAACATGTGATTGACCCGCTTGAGCAAATCATACCAGGCCTTGAAGTCGTTCTCGATACTGAAGCCATGTACCATCTCGGAAAACTGCGAGAAATCGTAGGCCGGTACAAAACCATAAAAGACGACGAACTCAATACCCCGCTTCTCTGCTTGATCCGCCAGATATGCACCAATCGTCGTACCGCCTTCGTAATCGGAGAAACTGACGGCGTAGCGCGTCAGCTCTTCCTGCATCTCCTTGAGACTATAGACGCACGAGACTTCCCGATCCTTGTCGTATGGCACAGCCCCATACACGCCGCCGACGGCCACTACCCGTTTGACGCCTAGGGCTTGCACCACGTCGAAAAACGCGTCGGCGTATCGTTCGGCACGCAGGTGTGGCTCTTCCCCCAGAAAGATCACTAACCCTTTTTCTTCATCACCCGAATAGAAGAACTCGTTATCGCGCGTGGACATCGCCTGCCGGTAGCCAGCTTCGAGCTTGATCTGTGGACGCAGGAAGTGGTGCGTGCCGGGGATTTGGAACAGGTAGTAGTCCTCCGAATCCAACTCGCCGATGCGCCGCGCGCTCAGTTTTTCGATGAGATACTGCGGCAACCCCGACGAAATCGACCCGGCGTCGGCCCATTGGTGCCACCCGGCAAGCATGTATTTCTCTTTAGCTCGGGGAATTTCCCACAAATCGAACGTGTCCTGCATCGTGCACCCCTCCTGCCGCCTACGCCATTTCACCAAAGCGGCGACTGAACTTCAAGAAAAACCAATAGCCAAAAACCAGTATGATGAACGCCGTCACCGCTGTGCGTCCTAAAAAGTCCAGCCGCGTGAGCGTGCCGTTGTATAGAATATCCTGGTACGTGTTGATGATCGACGCCATCGGATTGAGCCGGAACAACCACACCTGTGGATTGAAAGTGATGCCCAACAGCTGGAACGTCTCCGGCAGGCGTTGGTACGTGTACACAATCGGCGTCAGGAAAAACCACGCCTGCATCCCCACGTCCATCATCATGTGCGTATCCCGGTAAAAGACCTCCAACGTGGAAAGGAACAGCACCATGCCAATCGTAAACGTCACCTGGATCAAAATAGGGATGGGCAAAAACAGCACCCACCCCGTCAACGGGACGCCCGAAATCACGATCAACAACAGCAGCACCGGCAACGAGATCAGGAAATTGACCAGATTGGAAAGCACCACGGCGATGGGCAGCGCCTCCCTGGGAAAGTAAACCTTCTTCACCAGATGACTGTTCCCCACGATGCTCGGGATCCCCCCCATCACCGCGCCTGTAAAGAAGTTCCACGGCAGCAGCGCGCTCAAGAAGCGAATGTGCGGATTGTCGACGGCCTGGTCGCCCCACATATAGCCAAACACAAAGGTGAAGATGAGCATCATCAGCAGTGGGTTCAGCCACGACCAGAGAATGCCAAGCAGCGAATTTTTGTAACGTACCTTCAGATCGCGCACCACGAGATTGTAGATCAGATCACGGTACGCCCACAATTCTTTGAGATGTTGGATCATTGTCCGGCAAGTCCTTCGTTTAAGTTAGCTGCATGAGATTATACCATACCACCAAACGCAAACTACAAAAGTCTCAACACTACAGTATAATCATCCCTTGATGAAACGCTATTACCTTTTCGGCATGACACTCGTGCTTCTGGTCACGGCGGCGCTGCGCCTGGGCGCGCTGCCCGACCTGCCCGTGGGCCTGCACTACGACGAAGCCGCCAACGTCATCCTCACGCGACAGATCGCCGCCGGAGACTATCACCCGGTGTTCATCCGCGCGTACACCGGCAAGGAAGTGCTCTTCTTCTACAGCGGCGCCTTCTGGATCCGGGTGACCGGCAGCGCGCCGTGGGGCCTGCGATTGAACGCCGCCATGCTCGGCCTCCTCACCGTCGCCGCCACCTTCGCCGCCACCCGCGCGTTGTTTGGGCCGGGCACGCGGTCCCACTCTATCGCGCTGCTGGCGGCAGGATGGATTGCCGTGGCCTTTCCGCACGTGTTATTGAGCCGTTACGGCTTCCGCGCCATCTCGCAGCCGTTGCTCCAGGCATTGACGGTCGCTGCCCTTTGGCGCGGCCTGCGCACCGGGAAACGCGCCTGGCTTGTCGCGGGCGGCGCATGCCTCGGCCTCACCGGCTACACCTACCTAGCAGCGCGGCTGTTTCCATTGCCATTGGCGTTCGCCCTCGGCTGGTTGCTGCTCCGCGCGCCGGAGAAGGCCAGGCAACGCATCGCCCAGTTGGGATTGGTGGTACTGGCGGCGGTCATCGTCTTTGCCCCGTTGGGCCTCTATTTTGCACGCGACCCCAGCGCTTTCACCACCCGCATCGCGCAAGTTGCCGCGCCGACTTGGCGCGCTGCGCTGCGCGGCGTGTGGCTGTGTCTGCGCGCGCTGGTCTGGCCCGGCGCCGGCGATCCTTACATCCGCTTTAACATCCCTGGCAAGCCGGTGCTGGACGTGCTCTCGGCGGTGCTGGCCCTCATCGGACTGGCGCGCCTACTCTGCTCCACCCAAGGTGACGCCCTGCACCGCGCCGGGCGGGCTTTCATCGTCGCTGTCCTGGCGACCATGTTGCTTCCCAGCGCGCTGGCAACCTCCGAGATCACGCCAAGCAACCTGCGTCTGATCGGACTGTTCCCTTTCATTGCCATCCCACCCGCGTATGGCGTCGTCGATCTTGCCACTGCCATCACCAAAATCACGCAACGGAAATTGCTACGTCCTGCATCCTGCATCTTTCTGGGACTGCTTTTGCTGCTCGGCGGGGCATTGACTGCCCGTGCGTATCGCCGATGGGCGACGTCTACAGAACTATTCTACGCTGCCGATGGCGAGATGGTGTTGGCGGCTGAAGCGCTCGATACAGCCGATTTGTCATCCACCACCATCTATATCGCCAGTGAACACTACCGCCATCCCACGGTTGCGGCCCTGGCGCGCCGATACTTCCAGGCCAAATGGCTCACCGGCGGTGCGACGCTTGTGCTGCCGCCGTCCGGCGACGCCATCTACCTGTGGCCGCGCTCACTCAACCCACCAGCACCCTGGCCTGAGGTTATCGCCGCCAAATGGCACGCCACCGTTCTCAGCGACCCCAGCGGCGAACCGGCGCTGTTGGTGAAGCGTCTCAACGAGACTGACAGCGCCGCGCTGCGCGCGCGAGCCGCCTCCTCGGCAGCTACCACCGACTTCGCGCACGTCATCCATCTGTACGACGCACAGCCGGCAGGCGAGTGCCGCGTCGCCGAACCGTGCCCGATCCTTATCACATGGGCGGTCAACGCGCCATACAGCACACTCCAGCCCGTCGTGCGTCTGCTGCACCCGGAAACGGGCGAGTGGGCGCGAGAGACCGTCTTCCACTATCCACCGGAGCAGTGGACGGTGGGTGACCTCGTCTTCGACCAATTCACGCTAACCCCGCCCATAGGCGTCCCCCCTGCGAGCGGCTACGAGATCGGCGTGAGTTTCTTCGATCCCGATGGCGGCGAGGTGCTGCCCCGCCTGGAAGCGGAGCGCTTCGCCGGGCTGGAAGCACGCTTCCCGCTGACCGGCGCGCTACTGCCCATGGCATCTACACCCAACGCCGCGCAGTCTGCCGCCGCCTGTCCGGGGATTCCGCGTGAGATCGGTGCGCTGCACGGCGACCTGCAGTTGGCAGGCGCTACGCCATTGCCCGAGCGTCTGCGTCCCGGAGAATCCACACTGCTGCGGTTGTGCTGGCAAGCGACGGGCGCTGCCTTGCCTCAGGACGACGTCACCCTGACACTGACCGGGCCGGAGACGCGTATACTCTATGACGGCGCGCCGGCCAGTGGCTACGCCTTTGTGCAATGGCGGCCCGGCGATGTTGTCGAGGATCGCTACACCCTGCGCTTACCGCGAGAGATGGTCGCCGGGCAGTACACGCTGGCGCTATCCGTAGGGGAAACACGCATAACAACGTTGGGAACCGTAGGGGTAGATGCTGTGGCGCGCACTTTCGTGCTGCCGGAGATGCAATACCCTTTTGGGGCCGACTTTGGCAGAAGCATCCGACTGCTCGGTTACGACGTTGGGGCACTCGGGGCCGGGCAGTCTCTGGAGGTGACGTTGTACTGGCAATCGCTGGCCGAGCTGGACGAAGATTATCTCGTCTTCGTGCACGTGCTGGATGAAGCCGGCAGCATTGTTACACAGGTGGATGAAGGTCCACAACAAGGCAGCTATCCCACATCGTTGTGGGCCGCAGGGGAAATCGTGGCCGACCACCACACACTAAACCTGCCGGGTGATCTACCGGCGGGAGATTACCGCTTGCGAATCGGCTTCTATCGCCAGGAAAACGGGGACTTCCTCGCAGTGAACGGCGAACCGCATGTGCTTTTGCACATCAGTAAAGCCAAATAGCCATCCCCTTGCGAAAGTTTGAGCAAACTGAAGGTTCGCATACCTTTCGCAAGGAAGACATCTACGGCTACTTAATGACCGTAACTTCTCCGGCCGGAAAGCGGAAGCGTTCCCGGTCAACCCGGGGGCCATCGGGGGGCACTTCCACAACGACCTCGCCTTTGAGGATATCCAGATCGATGACGCGCCCAATGCCTTTCTCCGTCTGCACGCGGGCCTTAATCTTCGGCAGGCTCTTGGCTTCCTCTTTGTAAACTTCGTGTTCGTACGCCAGGCAGCAGCGCAGCCGCCCGCACATGCCGGTGATGTCGGTGGGGGCCATCGATATGGCCTGATCTTTCGCCATGCGGATGGACACCGTCTGGAACTCAGTGAGGAAGCGGCAGCAGCAGCGCGGCTCGCCGCAAACGCCGTATCCGCATAGCGTCTTGGCGTGATCGCGCGGGCCGACGGTGCGGATTTCGACGCGGCAATTCATCCGGCTCGCAATCCGCCGCCGGAAGTTGCTCAAATCACGTTTATTGGAATTGCCGGTGCAAAGTACGATGGCACTGCTGCCATCCAGCGCGAACTCCGCCGAGAAAACCTTCATATCCAATTTGAAGGCCTTGACTTCTTCCCTGGCAACCTCGACCATGCGCTCGGCACGCTCGTGCATTAGTTGAAAGCGCGCCATATCCAGGCCGTTAGCCCGCCGCAATACAGGCTTCAGCCGCTTGAGCGAAACGCCGTCAGGCAATCTGGCATTCATTTCACCGACCTGACCTGCCTGTTCGCCGTAGACAGTTTCCACAACCACCCAGTCGTCACGCTTCAGCGCCATTTCCACCGCGGCAGCAAAGTGATAGACTTTGCCGGCTGTCTGAAAACGAATACCAACGGGCGTAGTTGGTCCGGTGAACGTGAGTTTTCGTGGCGCTTCAGACTCCGCTTGAACGTAAAGTTCACCTTGCGCGTCGTCGAGCGCTTCCTGATATTCATCCAACCACGTTTCGATTTCTTCAGACCACGCCTGATTTTCGTCCGGCGTGGTATCCTTAACCTCGTCCATACATCCTGCTTTCGTGATATAACATTTACCCGTAACTATACCTTACAAGAGCGTTTTGGCAACTGCCCAGCTTTATAAGGCTATCGCGTTTAGGGAACTTTTTCCTAACATACCGTCATTGTAACGCAATTTCAAGCATAGGACGGCGGCTGAACTAGTCAAATACAACAGCTCCTAATGTTTTGAGAACCGCTCTAATATGGTAAAATCAGTCTATGCGACACATCTATTGGATCATTGACAACATCTTGGGTGGACGTCCTGGCCCGGTCCGCGAGCCGTGGGACCCGCAAGCCCTTTATGCGGGAGGTATTCGCACGGTTGTTTCTCTGGCGGCGGAGGAAGCGGTGGAGGATTTAAGTCCATATGGCCTGGAGCACTACTGGGCGGCGTTTCCGCCCGTATTCCTCTTTTCGCATGGGATGCGGAAGGCGTTCATCTACCAGGCGTTGCCGGTATGGGAATTTATCCACACGCAGATCGAGGCTGGAAAGCCGGTACTGATCCACTGTCACGCCGGCGCTGATCGCACGGGAGCAATCCTGGCGGGGTATCTTGTCCTCTACCGTCTCGCGTCACCAGAAGAGGCCATTGCCCAGGTGCAAGCTGTCAATCCCTGTGCGATGGCGGCCCCAGGCTACATCGAAGCGGTCACCCTCCTGCAACCGGGCCAGTTTCCCGATCCTAAAACGCTGCTATAAACCAAAACCCTTGTGCTGCAGGATACGTTCCAACGTCTCGACACCCTCCTGGAGCGTGCTGCCCAAAAAGAGGCCCTGGACTTTAGTTCGCAGTTCAGGCTGTTCATTGAAAGCCAACCCGCCATAGGCAACGATTGGCTCCTCTGTCCGGGCGGCTTCGGGCAGCCAGGTCGGCCATTCTGCCAGCGCGAGAGCTGGCGCTTCGGTCATCGCAGTCAACACTACCGCAGACGACTTTGTCGCTTGGACAAATTTCGCCAATTCCGGCAAGGGGATGGATTGGCCTAGATAGGCGATAGGCCAACGACGACGACGCATCAATGCACCGAACATCAGGAGACCGCTCTCGTGCCATTCGCCGGGCGCGCAGGCCAGCACGATGGGCGCTGCTGCGTAAGCGGGTGGGCCGCTGCGCATCCACGCGAGCAGGTATTGGCGCAGGTAGTTGGTCGCCAGGTGTTCGGTCGCAATGTCGATCTTGCCTTTCTCCCACCCCACACCGATGTCGCGCAATGTCGGGCCGATCAAATCGACGATCAGGCTCTCCGGTGTGTAAAGCGCGAAGGCTTCGTTGAAAACCTGATCCGCTTTTTCGGTTTCGTGAGCCTGCAACGCATCGAACAGCTTTTTCCGCAGTGCGTCGATATGCACATTGACAATCTGATCGCCCTCGGAGACATCAACGCCGCGCTCATCCGGAGATGGCGACGCCGGCTTTCCTACCACAAGATCCTCTCCCGCCTCCACTGCGCGCAAAGCACGAATCGCCTGCCGGACCTGCATCCCTTCATCGAGGCGGGCCTTGACCCAGCGCAGCCGTTGGATTTCCTTGTCGGAGTAGAGGCGGTGTTTGCCTTCCGTGCGTTCGGTTTCGGGAAAGTTATAGCGCCGTTCCCAGATGCGCAGCGTGGCTGCCGGGATATCGGTCATCCGCGCGACACTCCCGATATTATAGATCGATTCATCGTTGCTCATCGTCGCCTCCTGAGATAGTCAGATAGTCATTCGTCGGATAGTCGCTCATTGGCATTCTATATTGATCGTATAATTACAGCTTATACGGTAAGCATACCAGAAGATTAATGTTTTGTCAAATATACTTGTACATAAAAGCGTCAATAAGTTGACAAAACCGCTCTTTATGTTAAGATACGAATAGTAGAGTATTTTTCTCTGTGACCTCTGTGACCTCTGCGGCGATTAACAAAGTAGAGGAGATACTTATGAACTGGATCAAGGTTTTACCCGCAGCACAACTACCCGAAGGAGAACGCCAGGTGGTGAAAGTGCAAGATCATTCGATCCTGCTCATTCACGAACAAGGCAAAGTCTACGCGATGCTCAGCGCGTGCCCGCACATGCGGCTGCCGCTCAAGGGCGGCAAAATCACCGAAGACGAAGCCATCATCTGCCCCTTCCACCGCAGCGCCGAAGGCAGCGTCTGGATCGGCCTGGACTAACGGCTATCCGACTACACGACTATCAGACCACCCCTGGAGGATCAATGACAGAACCAATATCAGAACGGGTAACACTCGGCAACACCGACATCGCCATCACCCCGATGGGCATCGGCACGTGGGCCTGGGGCGACGGGGTGATGTGGGGATACGGCAAAAGCTACACCGACGCTGACGTGCGCGCCGCCTTCGATGCGACGGTAGCGACCGGCATCAATTTCTTCGACACGGCGGAAGTCTACGGGCTGGGACGCTCAGAAAAACTGCTCGGCCAGTTCATCCGCGAATCCGGCCAGATGTTCGTGGTGGCAACGAAGTTTATGCCGTTCCCCTTCTGGCTGACCAAGAACGCGCTGCGCCGTGCCTTGCGCAACAGCCTCAAACGCCTGGGAATGCCGCGCACCGACCTGCACCAGATGCACTTTCCCCTGCCGCCCGTGCCGGTCGAGACGTGGATGGACGCCATGGCCGAGGCCGTCGAAGCGGGCTTCGTCCGCGCGGTCGGCGTCTCCAACTACGACATGAAACAGATGGGACGCGCGCACACGGCGCTGGCGAAACGCGGCATCCCGCTAGCCTCCAACCAGGTCTTCTACAGCCTGCTGCACCGCGATCCGGAATTCAACGGCGTGGCGCAGCTTTGCAAGGACCTCAATATCACGCTGATCGCCTATAGCCCACTGGAAAAAGGCGTGCTGACCGGCAAATACACGCCCGACAATCCGCCGCCCGGCCCGCGCAAGAACATCTACAGCCGTGAATATCTGCAAAAAGCGCAGCCGCTTATCGAGATGCTGAGCGACTTCGGCGAGGCGCACGGCGGCAAAAGCCCTGCACAGGTGGCGCTCAACTGGACGATCTGCAAAGGCGCGATCCCCATTCCCGGCGCGAAGAACGTGCGCCAGGTGCAATCGAATGCCGGTGCGCTCGGCTGGCGGCTGACGGATGATGAAGTCGCCGCGCTGGACGAATTGAGTCTGGCCGTCAAAGCGTAGGCGCGGTTTCCATACCGCGTGGTAGACACAACGATGACCTCCATTTGGTGGATTCGCCGCGATCTGCGCCTGAGCGACAACCAAGCCTTGCACGCCGCTCTGGCGCACAGCCGCTATGTGCTCCCCGTGTTCGTGCTCGATCCGGGACTGTGGCACTCCGGCTACACCGGCGACAAACGGAACGCGTTTCTGCTGGGTGGATTGCGCGCCCTGGACGCCGACCTGCGCGCGCGCGGCAGTCGTCTGATCGTGCGCCACGGTCGCCCCGTGGACGAATTAACGCATCTCTGTGATGAGACTGGAGCCACAGCCGTTTTCGCCGAAGCGGACGTCTCGCCGTATGGGCGTCGCCGCGATGCGCGAGTGGCAGCACACGTGCCGCTGCACCTCGTCGGCGGATTGACCGTCCGCCCGCTGGAGGCCGTGCGCAAGGCCGATGGCGGTGTCTACACCGTGTACACGCCGTACAACCGAGCGTGGCGTGACCTGCCACTTCCGGACGCGCGCGAACTGCTCCCTGCACCCGACCGGATTCCTTTACCGCCAGATATCGATCACGCGCGCTTATATCGCCAGATACTGCCCGATACGCCGGTTTTACCCTCAAGCGTTCCCTTTCCGCCCGGAGAAGCGGAAGCGCAGCGCCGCCTGCAGGACTTTGTGGCAGAGAGAATCTACACGTACACAACCGGACGCGATTGGATGGCCCGGGCGGGCACGTCGGGGCTTTCGCCATACCTGCGCTTTGGCATGCTCTCTGCGCGGCAGGCGGCGGTTGCGGCGTTGATGGCACGTGAAGGCGCTCAACCAGGGCCAAAAACCTGGCTCGACGAGCTGATCTGGCGTGAGTTCTACATGAGCATTCTCGTCAACTTCCCCAACGTCCGGCGCGAAAGCTTCCGTGCCAACCTGCGTCATGTTGCATGGGACAACGACCCGGACACCTTCGCCGCCTGGCAAGCCGGGCGCACCGGCTATCCTATCGTCGATGCGGGAATGCGCCAACTCCTGGCAACCGGCTGGATGCACAACCGCGCGCGGATGATCGTCGCCTCGTTCCTCACTAAACACCTGCTCATCGACTGGCGCTGGGGCGAGCGGCACTTTATGCAGTATCTCATCGACGGCGATCCGGCGTCGAACAACGGCGGCTGGCAGTGGACCGCCGGCACCGGCACGGACGCCGCGCCCTATTTCCGCATCTTCAACCCGGTGTTGCAAGGCGAAAAGTACGATCCCCACGGCGAGTACGTGCGGCGTTGGGTGCCAGAATTGGAGCGCGTTCCCAACGCCTATCTGCACAAGCCGTGGACGATGCCCGCGGATGTACAACGCAAGGCCGGCTGCGTCATCGGCGCAGACTATCCCGCACCCATCGTCGAACATGCCTGGGCGAGACAGCGAGCGCTGGCTGTTTACAAGACTTGATCTCGACCATTTTGCAGCCGGCTGGATTGGGGTACAATCCAGACACAGCGAACTGGAGGGCAATCATGATTCCATTGGGTGACAATATCCCATCGAGACGTTTTCCCGTGGTCACGGCTATATTGATCGTGGTCAACGTGATCATCTTCCTGCTAGAAGTGTTCTTCGAACCCGCGGCCAACCAGATGGCCCAGATGTTCGGCGCTGTGCCCGCCAACATCACCACGCAATGGACCAATCCGTTGACGCTGGCGACGTTGGTCACGGCGACGTACCTGCACGGCGGGTGGGCGCACTTGATCGGCAATATGATCTACCTGGCGATCTTCGGCGATAACGTCGAAGATCGTATGGGGCGCGGACGCTTCTTCATCTTCTACACGCTCTGCGGCGTGCTCTCAGGTCTGGCCCAGGTGCTGGCGATGCCTACCTCGCGCATCCCCGCGATCGGCGCGAGCGGTGCGATTGCCGGTGTGCTGGGTGCGTACCTGCTACTGTTCCCACGCGCGCGAGTGCGCACGCTCGTCCCCTTGATCTTCATCTATACCACGATCCACCTGCCAGCCGTGCTCGTACTCGGTGGGTGGTTCCTGGTGCAGTTCCTCAACGGCCTGGCGTCGATCAACATGAATGTGCAGACCGGCGGCGTGGCGTGGTGGGCGCACATCGGCGGGTTTGTCGTCGGTATGATTTTGATGCCACTTTTCCGCCAAAAGCAGCCGCCCGCGCCGCCAACCTACGTCTATGATGGCAGTCGCTACTGGCGTGACGATTTTTAGTCCGATGACGGCCTCGATCTCCGCCAATCTCGCCCACATTCGTGCCCGCATCGCCGAGGCGGCCCTGCGCGCCGGACGCGCCCCCAACGCCGTGCGCCTCGTCGCCGTGACCAAGACCTGCCCCATCGAAGCCATTCTTGCCGCCTGGGAAAGTGGCCAGCGCGATTTCGGCGAGAACCGGCCCGAGGAGGGAGCACAGAAAGTCGGGGAGATGGCGGAGCGGCTTGCCGCCGAGAACGCGAAACCGGTCTGGCATATGATCGGGCACGTGCAGCGCCGCAAAGCCAATCTGGTTATCGCCCACTTCGACGTCGTACACGCGATCGACCGGCTGGCGCTGGCGCAGAAGCTGAGCGCGCTGGCGGTCGAAGCGGGGCGCGCACTGCCCGTGCTGCTGGAGTGCAACGTCTCCGGTGAGGCAAGCAAGTATGGCTACGCCGCTGCCGGTTGGGAAGGCGATTCCGCTCTCCGCGAGCGCCTGTACGCCGAAGTCGCGGCGGTCTCCGCGCTCCCTGGTCTGCGTTTGGAGGGGCTGATGACGATGGCGCCCATCGCCGATGACGCCGAGACGGTACGTCCGATCTTTGCGTCGCTGCGCGGGTTGCGGGATGCGTTGCGCGAATGGTTTCCTGACATGGCGTTGCCGCACCTGTCGATGGGGATGACCGACGATTTCGAAGTCGCCATCGAAGAAGGCGCGACACTCGTACGCATTGGGCGCGCCATCTTCGGTCCGTACAACCCATAACGCACAATTCCGTATTTCATATAGTGATAACACTCCAGCGTTCTCACAGGAGGTGAGAGAATGATCAATACAATTATCCAAGTGCTTGACATTATCTTCGGCGTGGTAGGATTGCTACTGATTCTGCGTATTGTGCTTCACCTGTTCAAAGTTCCCCAGGAGAATCCGGCGATGCGCATTGTCACGCTCATCACCGACCCTCTGATCAGTCTGTCTGGCAAGCTGTTGGGCATTCCGACCTACCGGCGTTACGATCTCTCTACGATTGGGGAACTGGCAGCGGCAGTGATTGTCATCTGGGTGGGGCGAACGCTGATTGTGTGGGTGTTGCAATTGCTGCTCTACGCCCCGATGTGGTTCCGCAATCCACTCGGCAGTATCGGCACGATACTGATTTTCATCCTGCGACTGGTCTTCGATCTGTACAGTATGGCGCTGCTCGTGCGTATCCTCTTCGAATGGATCCGCATCCCCTACTCCAGCCGGGCGATGCGTTTCTTGTGGAATATCACCGAACCGCTGCTCGCGCCGATCCGACGCGTGCTCCCGTCGTTTGGTGGGCTGGATTTTTCGCCGTTGATCGCCTTCTTTCTACTCAACCTGTTGCAACGGGTGGTGTTCACGATGCTAGGGTGGATCTTCTAAACAAATTTTTCACTCCTCCCCCGGCTTGACGTTGGTATTTTTTTGCGCTATACTAGGAACATCACCCATTCGAGAGTACTATCAGCACAGGGTAGCACATAAAAGGAGGCTTTATATGGGGTCCAGAAAAGTGCAACGCAGTATCATCTTGCTGGTCTGTGTGTTGGGTGTCTTTTCCATCGCCGCGACCAGCGTCCAGTACGGTGGAAATGAAGGCACGATCCGCGGCGCGGTATTCGTGGATAGCAACCGCAACGGCAAGATGGATGCCAACGAGAAGGGCCTGGGAGGCGTTTATTTCACAGTCTCCAACGGCGAGTACAGCCACACCTACTATTCGGAACAACGTACTGTGGACGAACTCGGCAACACGTATGCTACGGGGACCTTCGGGCCAGCGCCACTGCCAAATGGTGGTTGGAAAGTGAAGTTCCATATTCCCCAAGGCTATGCCGCTACCACGCAGGCGGAGCGTGTGGTCTACGTGCCGGAATCAGGGCAGGTCACCTATGTCTACATGGGACTCTATCCTGGAGCAGGTGTGCGCGGAGCTGGCGGGGTATTACCTTTGAGTGGCATGGAGAACACCCAGGCCATGCAGGGGGCACTGGCACTGTTCGCACTCGGCAGCGTTATCTCGATTGGATTGGGGCTGGCCCGGCGTCGTTCATAACCACGCCCATCATCCAAACCATGACACAGACGGCGTGTGACGCTCACACGCCGTCCTTCTATGTCAAAAGCAGTCCACGAAGAGCACAGAGCTTCGCAATTCATAATTCGCGGGAGTGTATATGCAGGTATATATCGTGCATTTTGGCGAACTGGGCCTAAAGGGCCGTAACCGAATCTTCTTCGTGCGCCAGTTAGTCGAGAACATCCGCGCAGTGTTGCACGACGCGGAGGAAGCGAACGTCAGTCCCTTTTACAGCCATATTCTCGTCAAGGTGTCCCCAGATTTACCGGCTGAGATCATCGAAGCACGACTGGGCCAGGTATTCGGCATCGCCTACTTTGCCCCGGCGATGATGACACCCGCCGAATTCGAAACGATCAGTCAGGCCGCGCTACAGCTTGCCGAAGGCGTGGTGACGTCCGCCACGACGTTCAAGGTCGATACCACGCGCGGCGACAAGCAGTTCCCGGTCTACTCTCAAGAGGTGGATCGAGAAATCGGGGCGCGCATCGTGGAGCGGACCGGCGCACCGGTCAAGCTCAAGGACCCCGACGTAACCGTGAGCATCCAGATTTACGAGGACGCGAGCTACTGTTTCGTGCGGCGTCTGCCAGGAGCAGGCGGTCTACCGGTGGGCGTGAGCGGGCGCGTGCTGACGCTGTTCTCCGGTGGCATCGATTCGCCTGTGGCGGCGCATATGATGCTGAAGCGCGGCTGCACCCTGGATTTGCTCCACTTCCACCTGCTGCCCAACGCCGAACTGGCGCGCGCTTCCAAGATTGTGGACATGGCACGCGCAGTGCTGGCCCCACACCGGCTCGCCGCGCCGCTGTATCTTATCTCCGCCGCGCCCTTCGAGACGGCGATGGCGAGTGTCAACACACGCGTCGCCACGGTCGTCTTCCGCCGCTTTATCATGCACACCGCCGAGCGCCTGGCACTACAGCGCAAAGCCTTGGCGTTGGTGACAGGAGAGAGCATCGGGCAGGTGGCCTCGCAAACGCTGCCCAACATCAACATGATCAGCCAGGCGACGACGCTGCCTATCCTGCGTCCGCTCATCAGCTACGACAAGTCCGAAATCGTCGCCGCCGCGCAGCGCATCGGCACCTACGAATTTTCGATCCAGCCGTACAAGGATCCCTGTTCCATTCACGCGCGCAATCCATCGACCTGGGCTAATCTAGACGAGGTCATGCGGGTCGAAACCGAGATTGACGTACCGACCTTGCTCGAAACTACGCTGCGCGATTACGTGGATGAGGTGTGGATCAATTTCTAATCCATGCTATCGGTAGCAAATTCGCAAATCGAAGCTAAAATGAGAGACTAGATTTGGTCATTTTCAACTTCCAATCTGTAACCTGTAGCCATTTTCATTAAGGAGGGCAAAAGATGAGTACGATCAACCGCGTTGTCATTGTCGTGGCGCTGTTGTGCCTGATGGCCCTGTTCACCGCCATTTGCATCTTGCCCCACGTCATCTTCACCACCGTGGGGGAATGGATGGTTGAGCTGGGCCGGTACTTCAACAGCGTACAGCCTATGTGGCGGCTGGTTTTGGGGGTCCTGTTGTCGCTGATCCTGGACGTCATCATCCTGTTCCTAATCTTCCTGGAAGTGCGTCCCGGACACCGGCGCTTCATCCGCGTGCAACAGGTAACGGGTGGTATGGCCACCATCAGCACGGATAGCATCACGCAACAAGTCGGCTACAAACTCGATCCGATTCCCGGCGTGTTGAAAGTTTCCCCCAAGGTCAACGCCAAAGGGGATAAAGTACGGGCCGTTGTCGATGTCGAAGTGGCCGCCGGCAGCGATGTTCCCGATTTGGCAACGCAACTGATGGAGGCCGTGAACGCGGTTTTAACCGGTAGCCTGGGCCTGCAAGTGTACGGGCAGCCGGAAATACGGATCAAGGTCGCGTCTAGCCCAAGCCCTGTGATCAAGAAACCCAAACCTGTGGTGGAAAAACCGGCACCGGAGGAACCACGCCCGGTCCTGCCAGAAAAGCCTGTCGAAGTTCCGCCGCCGCAGGAATGGGCCGGGCCGCCGCCCCTGCCCACTGAAGAGGATCGCTAAGCGTGAGCGAAACGACGTCACTGACGCCGGATGCTCTCCTGGAGGCACTGCTTTTCGTCGCCCCGCAGCCGTTGGCGCTCGAAACGTTGGCTGAAGCGGCGGGCCTCTCGCTCGAAGAGACTGAGACCGCTCTCGCAACGCTGGAAGCGCGCCTCGCCACGGGAGGCCTGCGGGTGCAGCACAGCAAAAAACGCATGCAGATCGTCTCCGCGTCCGAGGCTGCCCCACACATCGAGAAACTACTCGGGCTGGAAGTGCACCTGCACCTCTCGCAAGCCGCGCTGGAGACGCTGGCGATTGTGGGCTACGCCCAACCCATCACACGCCCGCAGATCGAGGCGATTCGCGGCGTTGGCTCCGACAGCGTGCTGCGCACCCTGCTAAATGCTGGCCTAATCGAAGAGGTGGGCCGTGCCGAAACGGTCGGTCGGCCTATCCTCTACGGGACAACGTTCGAGTTCTTGCAGCAATTCGGCCTGCAAAAACCGGATGATTTGCCACCGTTGGAACGACCTGAAAAACAGCCCGAACAAGCATCCCCTGAGTTGCCTGCGCCATAAGGTGGGACGCGCTTAACAGTGCGTTCCACCTCAGACAAGCAGGAATGATGAGTTATGAAGCAACGTGAAAGCCACCTGCCACAACACGCTGGCGCGCGGATGCATGTGCGCGTCGGGTACTCTTGCACTGCGCGACTGGGACAGCTTTTCACGGTCTTGCTGCTGCTGATCACCCTCAGCGGCAGTAGTGCTCACGCGCAAACCCCCATCGTGCCGGTGGGCGTCTACTACGTAGGTCTTCAGGACGCCATCGCCGAGGCCATCGACCTGGCAGCGCCCTACATCGTGCGGGTCGACCAACCAGACCTGGCCCAGGTCTTGGTGCTCAACGACTTCCTGCCGCGCAACGAGGAGACACTGGAACAGTTCAAAGGGATGGTCCAGCAGAACGACATCGGGTTGGTGATCTTCTGCGGCCCGCAGTTCCCTCAAACCATCGAGGACCTGAGCGTGCTGTTGAACGTGAGAGCGTTCGGCATGGCACGCTTCGCTGACGCGCAGCCCGTCCAAACCGGCGATCAGGTCGACGAACTCCAACGCGCCATCACGTGGAGCGCCGCACCACCGATTCAGGCCCGCACCGTCATCTCCAACCCCAACTTGCTACGTCCGCTCATCAACACCAGCGCGCGGGAGCCAGTAATCCAGCGCATCCGTGGGCGCGAACGAGCGCAGGCATTCATCGTCGGGGGCTGGCTCGCGCATCCCAGCAACAGCGAGTGGCAGAGCTGGCCCTATTTCCGCTACCTTGTCTACCGCCTAATCCTCGAGGCAGCCAACGTACCGCACATTCTGGCTTTCGCCGATTATCCTCTCTCCCCCGTGCCGCAGGGACGGGGGAGGTTGGGGATTATTGGCGGTGGCCTCGCTGTCATCTTCTTCACCGGGTGGATGTTCTACCTGGGCAGAAGGTGGCTTTTTCTGCACCCGGAACTCTGGGGCGAGATCCGCTTTCCCCCCCGCGGGCAAACACAGCGCGATGATTGGGAGCAGGTCGGATTTCACCGGTCACTAGGCGGGCTGCTGACACTGCTGCTGCCCTACTTTCTGCTGCTCATTCCCGTCGCCGCGTATCAGGGCGACCTGCTGCCCAATACGCTGATCCCCTCGCTGCAAACCCTACGCACCTGGGAAATCGTCGGGCTGGGATTGAGCGCGCTGGGACTGCTCCTGGATATGGGGACCGGCATCGCGGCGGTCTATTACTTCGTTACGCTGCGCATCCGCTACCCGCAAGAGGCATTCCGCTACTTCCAATATTATGTATGGTGGCAGTTGCTCAGCGGCGCGCTACAATTGGGACTCGCTGTCTTTGTAGCGACTTTCATTCTGCCCGGCACAGCCCAGGCATACCTGGCGTTTTTCCTGATCGCTCACGCGCTGATCCAGTTCCCCGGCTTTTTCCAGTGCTTCCGGTTCTTCTTCCGCGCCGTGCAGCGATTCGATTACGAACAATATCTGACCCTGGTACTGTTTGGGGGAACTGCTCTGATCCAAAACTGGACCGTGCGGCTTTTACGGGAATGGGGCGCAACCCAACCGGCGCTCGGCGAGAGTCTGGGCGGGATGTTGGGATTGGGATTGGGGCTTTACCTGGTGGAATTGACGGTTTTCGTGATCGGCCTGGGATTGTACAAACGTCTGGGCTATGCGCTGCGCGCGCTGCTGCTGCCGACATTCGACCGGCACATCGTGGGACATATGGCGAGTTTCGGCGGGCGGTTGGCTTTCGGCATGGCTTTTGTCCCGTTGGGCGCTGTCGCCCAGATGGTGCTTCTGCCTCGCTTGATCCCCACCTATAACACACTGTACAACCCGTGGATACTGGCTATCACCTTCGCTACCATTTTCGAGGTTCTCCTGACCGGCCTGTACAACGGCTTGCTACCCGCCATTGCCGAAGCGCATATCCAGGGATACGAGCGCCTACTGCGCTACTACGTCAGCGAAAGCGTGCATTTCGGGTTGTGGTTCAGCCTGTTTCTGTTCACCGCGCTGCATGCCGTGGGTGATCGCGTTATCCGCGGAACGACAGGTGCATCGGCGTTCGAGATCATCCATTGGTTGCTGCCGATCTTGCTCTGGGGTTCATTCCAATGGCTGGCCTGGTCCGCCAACCAGATATTGATTGCTTTGGGCCGCCCGGCGACGGTCTCCTGGTTGACCATAGGCGAGCAAGTGGCACGCGCGGGATTGCTGGTGGTATTAGCCCCGGCATACGGTATGGTGGGGCTGCCGATCGCTTTTGCCGGTGCGCTGATGCTGCGCGGGCTGGTGAGCTGGTGGTTTGTCGGGCGGGCGACCGGTCGCACGCGCGTCTACGTGTGGCGGACATTCGTCGCGCCCGTTGGCGCGGCAGCGGTATTGCATGGCCTCCTGCGGGTTATGGGCAAATGGATGTGGACGCCGACGACTCTAAGCAGCATCGCGCTATTGCTCGTGGGGCTGATTGCGGGGTTGGGACTGTACGGTTTTTTCACTGCGCTGTTGGGCGGGTGGGACGATGGCGGTATCGCGGAGCTAACGCGTGCGACGCGCATGAGCGGTCTCGGCTGGCCATTGGCGTGGTTGCTGTCGGCTTCCGTGCGGCTGGGCGCTCACTTCTCACCGCTGCACGGACGTTTCCCCGCGACGCTGCGTCAATTTGCCGAGGAAGAAGCCCGCGCCGCCACGTTGGGCATACGTGAATATCCCTCCGTAGCAGGCGACTGAAAGTCCATACACAGCCCACTCTCGGAGAAGGTATAATGGCCGTAGATCAACGGCCCAGATGCCAACACGCGCGGAAGCAGTTCCGACAGGTCTTCGACCAACGGCAGCGTGTCGAGTTCCGAGCGCGCCACCCAGACCGGTGCACCTTCGGTCGAAGGTCGAAGGTCGCCCGGCCGGGCGGACCCGGCAAAGACGAAAAAGAGCACGCCGGGAGCTTGAGGCATCGTCACATGGACGACGGCGCGGAGCATCAGCGCATCCACGGTCAGCCCGGCCTCTTCATTCACCTCACGCACAGCCGCCTGATGCGGGGTCTCCCCCGGTTCGATATGCCCACCCAGACCGTTGTACTTCCCGGCCCACAGCTTCTTGTCCGGCGCCCCGTGTAACAGGAGCACCTCATCGCTACGCGTCAAAAACACCAACACGCGCGGGACAACTGTGTATCGCACGCCGGCGTTCAGTTGGTTCTCAGGGCGCATAGATGGTGTCTCCATAAGTCAACGTCAAAGTGTGAACGGCCTCAAAAGTGAGCCAGCGGCTGGGATGGTGAAGGCGCTCTTCAGACAACGCGGGTGTCGGGCGCGCTTTGTTCCAGCGTCCCTCTTCGTTTTTGAGTGAGAGCAATAGGTAAAGCCACCCCTGAAAACGGGGATGGGTGCGAAAGTCGGTCTGTGAAACCACACGACATAGTTCGACAATATCGGAACGGTAGTAACGGGGGAACGTGGGCTGGAGCCAGTCCGCATCGCGCCCGGTAAAGTCGAAAAGATAATTGATGAGGGATTCGCCCAGCACCTCGATGGCGGCGACTTCGTCACTGCTGCGTTCCTCGGAGGGGATGCTCACCAGCGCAGCCAGGGCTTTGACCAATCCATGGGTGCAGACACCGCTGGCAATCGGGCAAGCCAACAGTTCCGACCGCAGGAGCACGGTATGGAGCAACGCCGCCAAGGCCGATCGCACGCGCAAATCATTGTTATAGCCAAAGCGCCACATGATTTGCAACGCCATGCCGGTATAACAGAGCCACGGCACGCTGTCGATAGCGGCATTGCCGGTGGAAAACCGCCCGTTCTCGTCGCGCCCCTGGTTGAGCAGGTTTTCGCACGCCGGTTCGACTTCTGGGATACGCGACAACCCCAACTGGGTTAGAAGGTAAAGTGAGCCGAAGTTGCCCAACGCGCCGCCGAAATAAGGATCGTGTTCACGGCCCCAAAAATTGATAGCGTCCCAATGTTCCCGCAGGATAACGATGGGCGACCAGGCCAACAACCGGGCATTTTCCTCTTGCAGCGCAGATTCGGGGCGCTTGAACAGATGGCGCAACGTCAGCAAACGGGCAGAGGGATTCACGGGATCCAGCAACCAGGGCACCGGATCCCGTTTGAGCAAATCCAACCACCGTGTCGACGGCATTGTGAGGCAATCTCAGCGCGTGGTGACGGGCTAAAGTTTGTAGCCGATCATCCGCAAGAAGCCCTTGCGCCAGGCAATATCCTCTTCGCCCTCGATGTCCTGCGTCAGCATCCCATCGATGACGCCGAGGATGCCGCGACCCTGTGCGGTCTCAGCGACAATGACCTGGGTGGGATTGGCCGTCGCGCAGAAGATGCGCGCGACTTCCGGCACCATTTTAACGGTGTTGAGCACATTGACGGGATAGAAACCCTCGCCCAGGAAAATGATGAAGCTGTGACCGGCGCTCAAAGCCAGGGCGTTGGTGCGCGCCAGCTCGAGCATCGCCTCATCGGTGCCGGACCAGCGTACCAGGGATTTGCCCGATGCCTCGCAGAAAGCGAGGCCAAACTTGATGCCAGGGACGGCGGTAACCAGTGCCTCGTGCAGGTCTTCCACCGTTTTGATGAAGTGGGATTGGCCCAAGATGAAGTTGACCGGTTCTGGCTTCTCAATGGGAACGATGGTCAGTTCTAAGTCCATAAAACACCTCCTTGAAAACGGAAAACAGCAGTCGAAAGTTCGATGTAATTCGGTCACTCCGTTGAAACAGGCAGCTCGCTGACACGCAAACCGGCGGCTTCGGCCGTACGACGCAGATCGGCCAGCGTGTCTTGCGCGGCGGCATGCGCGGCTGTGGCTGTGGCTGCCACAGCCACAGCGATCACCTGCAAGCCCTCGACGCTGGCAGCGGGGAAGGGCTTCGCCAGAGATTTTAGATAGACCTCAGGATGGCGCCGGGTCACATCACGTAGAGGAATGGTGAGATCGGCCTCGTCGTCGCAATAGACGAACAGCGTATGCTCGGCCCATATCCCCGGATCGAAAAGGCGCAGGAGTTCCGGTGTGATTGAGGCTGCGAAAATCGCTTCCAGTTCCGCCGGGACGCCGGGCAGGACGTAGATCACCGTTCCCTGATGTTCCAACCTGACACCGGGCGCAGTTCCCACCGGGTTAGGTAGGGGCTGCGCGCCGAGGGGCAACGTCGCCATCTTCTGCCGCGCAAACGCCGGACCGCGCTGTGCGAGGTAGTGCTGCGCCAGCAAGCGATCATAGTGGCTCTCGACAAGGTCTGTCGCGGTGTCGCTGAGAGTAAGCGGGACGTGCAGGGCCTCTGCCAGTGCCGCCAAGGTCAAATCATCTTCAGTGGGGCCGAGACCACCGCTGCACAGCAGCACATCCGGGTGTTGGGCGAGGAGAAACAAAAACATGTCTGCGATTTTCGCGGGGACATCGCGGACCATCACGGCACATTCAACGGTGAAGCCGAGCCGCGTGAGATGTTGGCTCAGCGAGAAGAGGTTGGCGTCGCGGACTGCGCCATTGAGCAGCTCATTGCCAATCGCCAACAAGCTCGCTGTGGGCATGGGGATACTCCTGATAAGTTGGAAGTGGGGTTAACTTTCTATCCCTAGCACGCGTTTGACACTATCCCGTAATTCGTGGGTGCTGAATGGTTTGACGATGTAGACCTGCACTTTGGCAACATGTTCACCGAGCACCTTGTCGATGGGCGCGCCACGCGCGGTAACAACGATAACCGGAATATCGCGCATGTCCGATTCCTGTTTCATAGCCTGATAGACTTCCCATCCGCCGATATCAGGCAACATCAAATCAAGCAAAACAAGCGCCGGTTTGACCTGACGAATGGTCTCCAACGCCATGTGTCCTTCGCGGACCCCAATAATCTCAAAATTATCGCGGCTCAAGATGACACCGACGAGATCGATCATGTCCTGATCATCTTCGATATAAACGATTTTCATGCGTTCCGCCATAGTATTCCCCACCTCCCAACATGCAGTTACCTTTCGAGAAATCAAAGCGCCGGGCTTACAGCGGCCCAGCGCTTTGGAACGTCACTGCCAGTCTTGCTAAAAGGCGTAAGCAGACAGTTTTGAACTATGACGTCGAAAGCGACCGGCTGTTATAATTTGGTGCCCAGCACTTTATTGACGCTGGCGAGCAATTCTTGCGGACCAAAGGGCTTGGTCACATAATCGTCAACTTTGGCAATGTGTAAACCAAGGACTTTGTCGATGCTTTGGGCTTTGGCCGTAACGACGATGACCGGAATGTGGCTCAACTCTTCGTCTGCCTTCATCTGTTGGTAGACTTCCCAACCGTCGATATCGGGCATCATCAGGTCGAGTAGTACCAGCTTGGGTTTGATTTTGCGCACGGTCTCCAGACCTTCGCGCCCGCCTACAGCGCCGATAAGCTCAAAATTCCGTCGCCCCAAAATCAGACGGATCAATTCGATCATTTCAGGTTCATCTTCGATACAAACAACCTTGAGTTTTTCTTGCTCAGGGGCAGCGTCTTTTTGCGTTCCCGCGAGGGTGGATTGTGGATTCTGTTCTTCTGTCATAGCATACCTCCTCCGTCATACGCCTCAAATTCAGTTTAGCACAACCCATAAGGATGTCAATAAGCCATAGACAGAATCTGCAAACCCAGATAAGAAAAAGCGGGGGCATCGCCAACGCCTCCGCTTAATGCAGATAGTAATCTGCCCTTACAGGCTCCTCGGGTAGGACTCGAACCTACAACCAACCGGTTAACAGCCGGTCGCTCTGCCAATTGAGCTACCGAGGATTAACAAAAGCCATTATACGCAGAACGAGGATTTCGTCAAGCAACATTACAGGCACACCTACGGCGAGAAAAACGTTGTAGGGATAAAGACGCGCCAGGGAAGTACTTCGATGGCATAGACGCGGTTGAGGTAGTCGCCGCTCCACCCGCCGACGACGTACAGTGACGTGTCCCACGCCGTCAGGCCCAGATTGCGCCATTCGCCCACGATAGGTGTCTGAATGACTGTCCAAGTATCATTCGCCGGGTCATAGCGCTCGTTGAACCCCAAATAGGCCGTCCACCCGCCGCCGATCGCGTACACCCGCCCGCCGATCGCCGCCAGCCCCAACCCGCCGCGCGGCAGAAGCATCGGCGCACAGCTTTCCCAACGATTGGCTTCGGGAAGGTAAACCTCGCAGGTTGACCACTCGCGTTTATCATCGTAGCCGCCCACGTAAAAGATACGATCGACCAGGGTCGCCGCTGCGCCAAACCCACGCGCTTCAGCCGGACGTGCGATTTCCGTCCAGGTGTTGCTGGCGCTATCGTAGACGTAACTCACGGCCTGATACGCCACACCATTCCATCCCCCAAAAAGGTATGCCCGTCCGCCGTATCCCGTCAACGCATAAGCGCACAACGGTTGAGGCAACGGCGCAACCTCGCTCCATGTGTCACTTTGGGGGTCATAGAGATGGGTGACCACTTGCGGCATACCGCTCGCGTCGCATCCGCCGGGAACGAGGAGCTTCTCCGTCAGCGCCACGATGCCGACATTCGCCAGAGCCACCGGACGTTCAGCACCACTCCGCCACAGTGTGGTAGCAATATCGTAGATGTCCAATCGCCCGGTAAGGCCATCTTCTATGCCGCCGCCGACAACATAAATGCTGTCCCCCAGCGATGTGGTACCCATCCGTGCGCGGCGCACGGGCAACGGCGTCAACTCGTCCCAACGCGCATCGCCATTCTCCCCAACCGGAACATCGGGAACACGTTCGGCCACAGTCTGATCGACCAAGCCGCTGCCCGTGGGGACGGCAGCCTGTCCCGCGGGCTGCCGGGGCAAGAGCAGCGCCACAAGCGCCAAGAGCAGGCCGACCGCCAGCGCCGCCCAACGCGCGCGTGGCCAGGGTGGCAATGCCGGGGCCTCTGGTTCTATCTGAACAATGACTTCCGCCGGGACGCTTTCTATTGTGCCATCTGTCGCATCAGTGACGCCAGGCACGGTGATCCAACCCTCCTGCATCGCCAGCACCGTCAACTCAGTGCGGGAGGCCACGCCGGTTTTGGTGAAGATGTTGCGCAGGTGGACCTTCACCGTGTTGGGGCTGAGGTAGGTGCGAATGGCGATCTCGCGGTTGGTCAGCCCGGCGGCGACCAATTCCACGATCTCGACCTCGCGCTCGCTCAGCGGTTCTCCGGATTCAGCGGGCATTCAGCACTCCCGGTTTGGGGAATTCTACAATCTCTTTCCCCGCCAATTTGTCCTCCACGCGCTCGGCGATGATCTCCAGATGTTCGGGGTAATGGACAAAGTCTAGATCATCCCCCGGCACAGTCAGCACGGGACATTGATCGAAAGTCGCCATCCACTCATCGTAGAACTGTCCCAGGAGCGTCAGATAGTCGGCGGAGACGCTGTTCTCCATCTCCCGCCCACGCTGGCGAATGCGTGAAAGCAGCGTTGAGGGACATGCCTTGATGTAGATGAGCAGCGCGGGGCGCGGCAAGGTGTTGATCACCAGTCCGTAGAGGCGTTGGTAGGCCTGATAGTCGCGCTCAGTCATATTGCCGAGACTGTACAGCGCCCGCGCGAAGATGTGAGCGTCCTCGTAGATGCTGCGGTCGATAATGGCCGACTCCGGCAGCGCCATCAGTTGGCGGTGCTGTTCAGCGCGATGCCCCAGGAAGAAAATCTGGAGGTGGAAACTCCACGCGCGCATATCGGTGTAGAAATCGGCCAAATACGGGTTATTGTCCACCGACTCATACGCGACATGCCAGCCAAGTTGTTTCCCTAGCCTCTCAGCCAGCGACGTTTTACCCGCACCGATGTTCCCAGCAACTAAAACCAGATGTTTCGGCATAGAAGGCCCCTACGGTCCACAGAATCGTAGATAGACGACGCGCCGTGTGTCCGGGCGTACCAAAGCCGCCTCGCTCAGCCGCGCCCCCACCACCCACAAGATGCGTCCATCCGCTTCGACGAGCGGCACATAATCCCGCCACGGGCGTGGCATCTTCAGATTGATGAGCAAGTCGCTCAGCCGTACCGTTGCGTGACGCATTCCCTGCGGCTGAAAGAGATCGCCGCGCTGCCGGGTACGCAGGATGCCCCTGGAGAAGCCAGAGGTGTCGCCTAACACATCAGCGTCCATCCACGCTACCAGCGGATTGCAGTTGTTGGCGATGGCCTCCAGATTCCAATGCGGCGCTTCCTGGACGTGTAAACGCCAACCGTTCGGCAAATCAATCTCGGCGGGGACAGACAGGGGGATAGCGCTTCCCGGCGTCAGCCAGGGATTTTCCGGCGGCAGGTGCAGCACATCCTCTCCGGCGATGGTGAGGGTGGTATAGCCGACCGTCAAACGCAATCCGTGCGGCAAGGTGGCCTGCGCGCCGGTTGCGCCCTGTTGGGCGATGTGCACCGCGTCCTCGACGTGGATAAAGCTCACGTCGCGCAAAGAGTGACGTAATTTGTATGCCGCGCGGCGGATGATGGCCCGCTGGGTGGCGAGCGGCTGCGCCCGCCAGCCTTCGAGATTGAAGGCCAGCAGGTCAGGCGCGCCTTTGACTTGCAGCGTGTCCCACGCCACCGACACAAACTCGTGCAGCAAATCGTAGTCCGCGCGCACGACCTCGGCCAGATGGCGCAGGTTCTGTGCTATGCGCGGGTTGGTCTGCGCCAGATAAGGCAGCACCTCGTGGCGCAAACGGTTGCGGAAGAAGGTGGTGTCGAGGTTGGAGCGGTCGAAGCGGGTAGCTAACTGCTGTTCCGCGCAGTAGGCTTCAATATCGGCGCGGGGAATGGCAAGCAACGGGCGGATGAGCTTCATCTCCGATATCGGTTTGAGGCAGGGCGTCAGCAGGTGATAATCGCGCAACGGGGTCGCGGGCAGCATCCCGCGCAGTCCCGCTGGGCCGGCACCCCGCAGCAAGTGCATCAGCACCGTCTCGGATTGATCATCAGCGTTGTGGCCCACCGCGACGCGCAGCGCACCGGTTTGCTGGGCGACGCGATGCAGAAAGGTGTACCGGGCGCGGCGGGCGGCTTCTTCCAGCGCCAGCTTCTGCTCTGCGGCAATCGCGGGCACGTCGACCCGCTCGATGGTGCAGGGCAGTTCCCAGTCCGCAGCCAGCGCAACGACGAACTCGGCGTCGGCGTCAGCATCAGTGTCACGGATGCCATGATGGAGATGCGCGACGTGCAAGGTGAAGTCCAGCGTACCGGCCAGGCGCTGTAGCACGTGCAGCAGCGCCATCGAATCCGGCCCGCCGGAGACACCGACCACCACCCGCGCTCCGGGCTTCAGGAGGCGGTGCGCGTCGATGTAGTGTCGCACCTCGTGCAGTAAATCCATTCACATCCTCAACACGCTGAGTTGATCGCCTTAAATATTGATCATCATCCCGCAGTATTGGCACTCCACTTGCTTCATCCCCTTGTAGATCGGGGGCAGCGTGGCGTTACACGCGGGGCAGCGGGTGGGCAATTCGGTGGCGGGTTTGGCCGCTTCAGCTTCCGTCTGGGCTGCCAACACTTGCTGAGGCGGGGGCGCGCCGAAGAGATCGGCGGTGATCTGCCCACTCTTTACCTGGCGGATAAGCGCCAGCCACGCCTCATTGGTTGCTCCACCTTTGAGATGCAAGGTCGCGTCGCTGGGCAGTTCGCGCGTGCGCTCGGCGAAACTCAAGGTGAGCAGCTCCTGCCGTCCCAAGCCAAACAGGCCCGATTTCTTGTCATCCGCTTGTACGTCGTTGATCGTGCCCACTGGCGTATCCCAGAGCTTTTCCTGGACGAGTTCCTTCTCGGAGGAGAACAGTTTCTTTTTGATCACGCGCTCTTCCCGTTGTTCGAAAATGAGACGACTATCAGTGAGGAACAACATGCCCTCCGGCTCCTGATTGTCGCTGATCCACTGCGCCTTGCACACCGCCACGCCATGCTCGTCGGGCAGCAGGTCGAAGGAGGCGCTGTCCAGCGCGTCCAGCATCGCACGCACGTCACGCATCTCTTCTTGCAGCTTGTCGATTTCCTGTTCGGTATTGTCGAAGACACCGCGCACGTTGCGCTGCGCTTCGTTGATCTGGTTTTCGAGCGCCCACAGACGGCTGTCCACTGTATCCAACAAGCCGGTATTGCGCTCAGCTTGACTGAGAAGCCGCTGCGTCTCGTTGGCGGCATTTTGCAGGACATTGCGTTGATCCTGGAGCAAGCGATTGGCCGACATCTGCTGCTGCGGCCAGCGCGATTTCAGAGTTGCGGCGCGCTCCTCTAGAGTACGCCCAAAACGATAGCCACGCACGCGGAGTTGGGCGATCTCATGGTCCAAACCATCGACTTCGCTGGTGACAGAGGATAGCTGGTCGAACAGGGCGCTCAATGCGACCAGGCCGGCCAACCGCTCCCAACGTGTGCGCGCACTGGCAAGTTGCTGAACGCCCGCATCGACCTGTGTTGGCATCGCCGGCGAAGGAGCGGGGCCAGACGCTGGTCTGGGGATTTTCGCGCCAGACGGTTTGGGCCTGGAAGCCGGTTCAGGCGCAGACCTGGGTATGCGCGACTGAATGTTGCCACCGCCGCCGGAGGGTCTGGGTGGGCCGCCTGAAGGTGTCTTTTTACCACCGCCCTTAGGTCCGCCAGAAGAAGGCTTCTTGACACTGCTGAAGCTGTGATCGGAACGACTGAGGCTCTTCTTATCGGTCATCGATTTCCTCCTTAAATGGTGTTGCAAATGCATCCTTTAATCTTGATATTCGCTCATCGTATGGCGCAAATACGCCTCCATAAAGGCGTCCAAATCTCCGTCTAGCACAGCTTGCACGTTGCCGGTCTCGTGGTCGGTACGGTGATCCTTGACCATCTGATAGGGATGCAACACGTAGGAGCGAATCTGGTTGCCCCATCCGGCGTCCACGTGCTCGCCCTTGAGTGCGTCGAGCTGTTGGCGACGTTTCTCTTCCTCGAGTTGCATCAGACGCGCTTTAAGTACGCGCATAGCGACCTCGCGGTTTTGCGTCTGCGAGCGTTCGTTCTGGCACGAAGACACGATGCCCGTGGGCAGGTGCGTGATGCGTACCGCCGTCTCGTTCTTCTGCATATGCTGGCCCCCGGCAGACGAAGCGCGATAGGTGTCGATCTGCAAGTCGTCCGGGTCGATCACCAGCGGCGCATCCTCGCCCAGATCAGGCCAAACCTCAACAAGTACGAACGAGGTATGCCGCCGGTGGGCCGCGTCGAAAGGTGACAGCCGCACCAAGCGGTGGACGCCGCGCTCCGAGCGTAGGTAACCGTAGCCAAACTGTCCCCGCACGCCTACAGTTACGCTCTTGATGCCGGCTCCTTCACCCTCCATCGAATCGAGGATGTCGGTCTTGAAATTGCGGCGCTCGGCCCAGCGCAAAAACATCCGCAGCAGCATAGCGGCCCAGTCCTGCGAATCCGTCCCGCCGGCCCCGGCATGAATGGCCAGAATGGCGTCCCCCCGGTCATGAGGGCCGGAGAGGAGCAACCGGAATTCGGCCTGCGCGACCTCGTCCTTCAGTTTATCCGTCGTTTGTTCAAGTTCAGCAAACAGGTCTGCGTCGCCAAGAGCGAAAAACTCCTGGGTGTCGTGAATCTCCTGGCGCAGATTGGTCCAATACTGCACATCCTCTTGAAGCGCCGCCAACCGCTGCATCACCGCACGGGCGTTGTCAGGATTATCCCACAGGTTAGGATCGGCACTTTGCGTGTTTAAGGTTTCGAGTTCCTGGATTTTGCCAGGTAAGTCAAAGACGCCTCCAGATAGCTTCCACACGAGAAGCCAGATTTTCAAGACGATCTGTAAATTCAGTCATTGTTCCTCCCATAAAGCGTAATGCGTAAAACGTGATGTGCGAGTCTTTTTACGTTTTGCGCCTGAGTTTTAGTCACCCAACAGTCCTTGCACGAAGGCTTCGCGGTCGAAGGAAGCTAAGTCTTCCACGCGCTCGCCCGTGCCCACGAAGCGTACCGGCAGGCCCAATTGGTGAGCAATCGAGAGCACCATTCCACCCTTGGCGCTGCCGTCCAGCTTTGCCAGGACGATGCCGCTGACCTTCACAGCATTAAGAAACTGCTGCGCCTGAATCAGCCCGTTCTGGCCGGTGTTGGCATCGAGAACAAGGAACGTCTCGTGCGGCGCCCATGCCACCCGTTTGGCGATCACCCGCTGAATCTTCTCCAACTCTGCCATCAGGTTATGTTGTGTGTGCAAACGGCCCGCCGTATCGACGATGACCATATCGGCCTTGTGCGCCTGCGCGTGTTGAATGGCGTCGTAAGCCACAGAGCTGGGATCTCCCCCCTCTGGCCCGGTGATGACGGTGACGCCCACCCGCTGTCCCCAAACAGCCAACTGGTCCATTGCTGCCGCGCGGAACGTATCCGCTGCTGCCAGCACGACCTTGCGCCCCTCGCGCTTAAAGTGCGCCGTCAGTTTGCCGATACTCGTCGTCTTTCCCGAACCATTGACCCCCACAATCAGCACAACTGCCAACGGCCATTTCAAATTCAGCGGTTGGGCTTCCGGCAGCAGCGCACATAACTCCTCACGCAATATCTTTTGCAGATCGGCTGTTCGGTAAATGCCATCGGCGCTCGCGCGCTTGCGCAGTCGCTCGATCAGCACCAGCGAAGTCTCCACCCCCACGTCGCCCTGGATCAACACCGCCTCAAGGTCTTCCCAGGTATCCTCATCGATATCGCCGGCGCCCAAAATATGCGCGATCTGTCCAAAGACGGCGTTGCGGGTCTTGCGCAGACTATCAAAAATGCTCTTCATACCCTCTTTTTTTCCTCCTGTTGTGGAGGGATTATATCCTGAGGGGATAGAAGCGTCAAGCACAAAAAAAGCGGGTGAACTTGGCGTTCACCCGCTTGTGCGTTATAATGCCGAAGGTGGGAGTCGAACCCACATGGGAGTTACCCGAGCGAGTTTGAGTCGCTTGCGTCTGCCTATTCCGCCACTTCGGCCTGGCAGTAAGTATAGCTAAATTCGGGAATACGTCAAGCGGGTAGCCCCACAGGGAATCGTGGTCAGCCCAGCCACTGTTTTTGGAGCTCCAAAAAGACTTGGGAAGGCCGCCCGCGTCGTTTTGGTAAGATTGGCGGCTTGGGTACCTTGTAGTGCAACAACTCGT
>Ga0209723_1001583_pt1 | contig 34605 bp, 35 predicted proteins | sample BiotimSIPDNA_2_FD_185750 | JGI IMG/M metagenome (GOLD analysis project Ga0209723, IMG submission 185750) | Anaerobic biogas reactor microbial communites from Washington, USA - Biogas_R2 time_0 SIP DNA (SPAdes) (version 2) | ecosystem: Engineered > Bioreactor > Anaerobic > Unclassified | place... | reverse complement strand
GATCCGGGATAAATACTATGAGAAGATTTCCCAAATTCGGCCCGATTCCATTGCAACAGACACAGCAAATGCATAAAGCAATCCGGAGGCATTTATGAAGAAAAGAGACGGACTAATTCCAAAACTGGCTTATGGTTGTGGAGACATTTATGGGGGAGGATCCTTTCTCATTGTCGGTCTGCTGATTCTGGTATTTCTGACAGATGTCGAGGGATTGTCGGGAACTCTGGCAGGCCTTATCGTCCTGATCGGCAAGGTGTGGGATGCGGTAACCGACCCCTTCATGGGAATCCTGTCTGACAAGACCCGCTCTCGTTTCGGAAGACGACGGGTTTATTTTTTATTCGGAAGCATTCTCGTATTGATCTCATGGATCATGCTCTGGTATTCCTTCGGAATCTCCGGGACCATCGGCAAATTTGTCTATTACACCTTCGCATATATATTCTTTTCGACGTCTTTTACCATTGTAATGGTTCCCTATAACGCCATCCTTGCTGAAATGACTACCGATTACAGCAAAAGAAGTTCCTTCACCGGTGTGCGGCTCGGTTTTTCCGCTGCCGCCGCGATCATATGCGCCGTAGTGCCCGCGATGATCACCGGAGCATTTTCAGACGAACGAATAGGCTATCTGGCTATGGCGACCATCTTTGCTATTATCTTCGGCACTGCGTGGCTTCTTGTTTATCTGGGCACTTGGGAAAACACTCAGAGCACGAATGAAGAAGGCTTTTCGTGGAAGGACTGGCTCTCTGTATTCAAAAACAAGACCTTTCGAAACTATATCCGTATCTTTGTATCCTCTCAGATGGCGATCGATATAGTGATGGCACTGGCGGTGTATTTCCTCAACGTCAGCATTCGTAAGGAGCACCTCTATATACCAACCATGGCGGCAATACTGGGAGTTCAGCTTGCTTTTATCGGCGTATTCTCCGTACTGGCGCAAAAAACCAACAAGAAGATCCCGGCGGTTATCGGTGCGATTACATGGATTTCCGCTAGTCTGATTTTATTGCTGTTCTCGCCACAGACGCCTGATATCATAATTATCATTGTATGCGCTTTCATCGGCATCGGCGCCGCAGGATGCAACTTCATCTCCTGGTCGATTCTACCTGACATATCAGATGTGGATGAACTGATGACGGGCAAGCGTCGGGAAGGCTTATACTCCGGGGTGTCCACCTTCTTGCGAAAAATGGCGGGCGGTCTCGCAGTCGGAGGAATCGGTCCTCTGTTGGACATTTTCCATTATAGCGACCAGTCCGTCAAATCCGGTCAGATCGAACCCCTTACCGATATAGGCATCAAGTTGATGTTTTGTATAATCCCCATTGTTTTGCTGCTGTACACGTTCTTCTCACTCCGGAGTTACAAACTGGGCAAAGAAGAATACGGTGTGCTTCACAAGCTTCTGGCAAACTACCGGAGTGAGGATAACGTCGCACAACTCGAACCTGAGGCCATTCAGGTCGGAGAACTATTGACCGGCGCTAAAAGCGAGACGTTCTACGGAAAGTGAAGAACCGTGTAGTTGTCGCGTGTTGGAAGCGTCGCTAAGGATTCGACACCAGGATCCTGAGCGAAACTCCGAGAATTTACGTTTTCGCTCGTTATAAGCCATGCGTACATCCTAATCAAAAATCGCTCGTTTGGCGAAGATAGTTTCACCCGCTATGTCTTCGGTTCCCGATATAGTCAAACAACATATAAACAATTCGATACACTTACTATTGTAAGCGATTATCAAATGGATACATGCGGTATCCGACAAAGAGACGAAGCAAGTGTGCGCCCTTAGTAAATGTGTGCCTTCAGGAGGTGTGCACTTGCTCTCTATTTGGTCTTTACACCGTTGGGTCACCCGAAGCTCGACTGTTGAAGGAAAACATGGTTGCCGAAAACCGGTTCCTGCATCATAATAGCCCTTAACAGTACTCAAAGACATGCATTACAAAGGAGAAACGGGGGAACAGGGCTATCGCCAAGTTGTTGATCGTCGAAGACGACTTATCATTAAGTAACGGCATTGTGATCGCGCTCAAAAGCAGTGATATTTCCTTTGTGCAGACACCCAACCTGCGCGGCGCGCGGCGGGAAGTCGAAAGCACGGCTTTTGATCTGATCATTCTCGACATCAACCTCCCGGACGGAAGCGGGCTCGACTTTCTTCGGGATCTTCGCAAATCTTCCGCTGTTCCGGTCATCATTTTGACCGCCAACGATCTGGAGACCGACGTGGTCACCGGCCTCGAGCTGGGCGCGGACGACTACATCGTCAAACCCTTCAGCCTGATGATTCTTCGGGCGAGAGTTCAGGCGCGCCTGAGGAATGCGGGCTCTTCCGCAGATCCGATCCGGATCGACGGCTTCAGCTTTTCTTTTTCAAAAATGGAATACTTAAAAAACGGTATCCCGATCGATCTGAGTAAAACCGAGCAGAAACTTCTCAGGATATTAATTGAAAACAAGGGGCTCACGCTTCAAAGGGATCGGCTGATCGACGCCATCTGGAGTGACGGCGCGGAATATGTCGACGAGAATGCTCTTTCCGTCACGGTCAAGCGACTCCGTGATAAACTGGAGGAAAACCCTTCCTCTCCCCGTTACATCAAAACAGTGTACGGCATCGGCTACGTCTGGGCGGTGAAGTGATGAGTAAGTGGATTTATATCAGCGTCATCATGTCGGCTGTCGCGGTTCTCGCTGCCGTCATCGTCATCATGGTCAGCCGGAGAAGATCCCGGCGCCTCCTCCGTTCCCTTCAAAAAATGCTCGATCTGGCCATAGACGAAAAATTCACCGAGCATACCTTTGATGAGTCCGAATTGTCGGCGGTGGAGACAAAAATGGTCCGCTATCTTTCCTCTCACGCGATGACTTCGGAGAAACTTCGGCTGGAAAAAGATAAAATCAACTCGTTGATTTCGGATATATCCCATCAGACTAAGACCCCGATTGCAAATGTCCTTTTATACGCCGAACTTTTACGGGAACTCGAAATGCCCGGGGACTATAAAAAATGTACGGAGGCGTTATCCGCCCAAGCAGTGAAACTCGACTTCCTCATAAGCTCTCTTGTAAAAGCATCCCGACTTGAGGCCGGAATCATCACCGTGAGAGCGCAGCGCGGTAAGGTTCAGGAACTCATAAATGCAGCCGTTGAGTCGATCCGACCCAAAGCAGACAAAAAGAATATTTTCATACAGGTCAATTCAACCGACGGCATGGCCGATTACGACCCCAAATGGACGGCCGAAGCCCTTTATAATATTCTGGATAACGCGGTGAAATACTCACCTCCCGACAGTATTATCGAGATTAAACCAATCCCCTATGAGATGTTTTATCGAATCGATATCGCCGACCGGGGAATCGGGATCGCGGAGGAAGAACTGGGGATGATCTTCGCCCGTTTCTACCGAAGTCCGTCCGTGGCAGAGCGGGAAGGCGTCGGGATCGGACTTTATCTCGCAAGGGAAATCATTCAAAACGGCGGCGGATATATCAAGGTTTCCTCGACTCCGGGGCAGGGCTCCGTTTTTTCGGTCTTTCTTTCGACCGAAAAGTAGTTAATTCTTTCAGAACCGTTATTTTTCAAAAAGAATCCGGAAAGCTTTTTTTGTTATCCTGTCTATAGGACAAGATATCTCAACACCATTTTCCGGAGGATTGACTATGCCCATTTTGAAAACAACGGATCTCAGAAAGCAATACGGAACCGGTGACACAGCGGTCCACGCACTGGACGGCGTTAATTTTTCGGTCGAGAGCGGCGAGTTTGTCGCAGTGGTCGGCACCTCCGGAAGCGGCAAATCTACATTGCTTCATATGCTCGGAGGCTTGGACCGACCGACCGGCGGAAGTGTATCGGTCGACGGTAAGGAGATCTTTTCGCTTCGGGACGAAGAGTTGACTATTTTTCGGAGAAGGAAGATCGGCTTTGTCTTCCAAAGCTACAACCTAATCCCCTCTTTAAACGTCTACGAAAACATCGTTCTTCCGATCCAACTCGACGGCAACGAGCCCGACGAGGATTATTTGACGCAAATCATTCAATCGCTCGGTCTGGAAAGCAAGCTCAACAATCTTCCGAATAACCTTTCCGGCGGCCAGCAGCAGCGAGTCGCCATCGCAAGAGCGCTCGCTTCCAAGCCGGCAATCATTCTTGCGGACGAGCCCACGGGTAACCTGGACAGCAAAACGAGCCAGGATGTGCTCGGTCTGATGAAAGTGACGGGAGACAAATTTAAGCAAACGATCGTGATGATCACCCATAACGAGGAGATCGCGCAACTTGCGGATCGTATCGTACGGATCGAGGACGGAAAAATCTCCGGGGGTGACGGCGCATGATCCGGGTGAATAACAGAGAGGTAATCCGCCGTGTGGCGGACGGCAATTTTCGTTCTGCGAAAATGCGCAACATCATTGCGGTGATTGCGATTGCCCTGACATCGCTTTTGTTTACCAGCATTTTCACGATGAGTTTCGGCGCGATCGAAAGCATGCAACGCGATACCATGTACATGTCCGGCTCGGACGGTCATGCATCAGTCAAAAACATAAGCGATGAGCAATTCGACAAGGTCAGCCGGCACCCGCTCGTCAAAGAGATCGCCTATTGTCGCCTGCTATGCGACGAAGTGGAGAACCGGGAGTTCATTCGTCGGCATACCGAGTTCTGGTACTATGACGACATCGGCTTGAAATTCTGTTTCTCCGAGCCAACCGGCGGACACGCGCCGTCAGGAGAAAACGAGGTAATTGCCGATACCATGACTCTTCAACTGCTGGGTGTACCGCTAGAAGTAGGCGCACCGATCCGATTGGACTTGAACATTCGCGGCGAGAAGGTCACGCGCGACTTCGTTCTGGCCGGCTGGTGGGAAAGTTACCCGGGATATAATGTCGGAATTATCCTTTCCTCCCGCGCGTATGTCGACAGCCACGCGGACGAACTTCGGAGCACCTACAATATAGATTACTCCGGAACCGGAACCATCACCGGTATCATCAAATTTTCGAACAGTTTCAATATCGAAAAGAAACTTGAAACCGTTGTGACCGATACCGGTTTGTCGACAGATCCATTTTCTCCGGATTTCGTCTATATCGGTGTCAATTGGGCGTATATGTCCGCAAGCATGGAAATGGATCCCGGAATGATCACGGTATTGGCCGTCGCCTTGACGCTGTTTGTTTTTACGGGTTATCTGATCATCGACAATATTTTCCGGATCTCCGTATTACGGGATATTCGCTTTTTCGGTTTGATGAAAGCAATCGGTGCGACCGGCCGCCAGCTTCGGGCGATCATTCGACGTCAGGCGATCATTCTTTCTTTGATCGGCATTCCGTTGGGACTTTTCGGTGGATTTCTGGTAGGTATGCTCCTTCTACCGGCTTTGATGGAAGAGATTGCCATTGCCGGGAAGTCAGTATCTGTATCTCCTAATCCGCTTATTTTCGCCGGATCCGCAGCTATTGCTCTGATCACCGTGTTGCTGAGCACCCGTAGGCCCGGAACAATCGCGGCAAGAGTGTCGCCAGTCGAGGCGACCCGTTACACCGAAAACGGCCCGACCGGCAAAAAGAAAATCCGGAATTCAAAAAAAGGCGGCAGCCCCGGACGGATGGCTCTGGCGAACCTCAGCCGAAACAAGAGGCGCACCTTAATGGTAGTCCTGAGTCTCACTCTGGGAATTGTTCTGGCCAATACGGTGTTCACGTTCTCTCAGAGTGTCGACACTGAAAAAGCGCTTCACAAATTTATGGATTCGGATTTTCTCATCGGACACGCAGACTTGATCAATATGAATCGGAGCGAAGAAAGGACGTTGAGTGAGGACTTTGTCTCAGCGGTCATCAAGAAAGAAGGTTTCGAGTCCGGGGGGCACCTTTACGTTTTCGAGATTGGTTACGGTGACGGTTATGTATACGGTCTGGATGATTTTCCTTTTTCACGCCTGCGACTCATCGACGGTGAGCCGAACGAAGAAAAGCTGGATTCCGGATACTACATCCTTGAGGGTGTGAATACTGATGACGACGGTTCCTTAATTGAAGAGAGCTATAACTATAATATCGGCGATGTTATATCGATTGATTTCGGATCCGGAACACGTGAGATGACCATACTCGGGCACGTGATTTCGAATCCGTACACAAATGCTACCTGGAGGTGGGTGGAATCGTCCTTCTATCTTCCCGGAGATGTATTGAATAAACTCACCGATCAGTCTTTACTCATGAGCTACGCATTCGACGCCCGCTCAGATTCGGAACAGGATTTCGAGTCCTTCTTAAAGGACTACACGGAAACCGTCGAACCAACTATGAACTATAAATCCAAATTTACTGCCCTCGAAAGTATTGAAGGGATACAGAAAACGGCCGTACTGGTTGGCGGAGCGCTGGCTATTATCATCGGTCTGATCGGTATACTCAATTTTACAAACGCCGTATTAACCGGAATCCTTACCCGCAGAAGAGAGTTTGCCATGCTTCAAAGTATCGGAACAACCAGAAGACAGCTGATGAAGATGCTTTGTACCGAAGGAATATGCTATGCGGCGGCTACTTCTTTTTGTTCAGTCTTGCTAAGTATTGTATGCTCGCTTCTGATCGTCCGCCCGCTTTGCGGACAGCTATGGTTTTTGAGTTATAACTTTGTTCTCTTCCCGCTTATAATCCTTCTACCGCTGTTGTTTGTCTCGGGTGCCCTAATTCCGTTTATCGCATACCATGCGTCTGAACATCAGAGCATCGTGGAACGAATTCGAATGGTCGAGTGAAAAAAATGACCATTCACCAATATCCTTCTGACAATGTCCGTCGAAACATGGGGTTATGACGTGGTCCGGAGACTCGGTGAAAAATGATCTTATCCACATACTGAGCGCTATACGCGTTAATACAATACGCTGTCAAATACGCGATCACTGTCAAAAGTTATACTGAATTTGCCGCACGCTGACCGAAGCCACTGGCGCTCAGCCGCCGCACAGATCGCGGAGACATGCCTGAACTTACATTTGAGTTATTCCGTTTTTACAAACGGAACATCATTCCAAATCAAAAAGTCTTCCGGACGGAAGACTTGGAATGGCGTGCGCATATAGCCCATAGATAATACTCATCTATTGCCCTTTTTTTTCTTCTTCTCCTTATAAAGTTCGGCATCCGCCTCTTCCATCATTTGCTCAATAGACAATGTCGTATCCGGGTCGCATGGAGCGGCACCGGCGGAGAAGGCCAACTGAAATTGTTGATTACTCGATGCATTAAACTCTTCAATCGCGTGATCCAACCTCATTCTGATCTTTCTATATTCACGAATGGTACAGTCGATGGCCAAAATCACAAATTCATCGCCACCAATACGGGCAATGATGTCAGAACTGCGAAAAACCTTTTTCAGTAAACCGGCAAAAGACACAAGGGCAAAATCGCCAACCGAGTGCCCTAAAGTGTCATTGATCTTCTTCATCCCGTCAATATCAAAATACACCATCAATAGTTCGTTGTTATTTCGCTTTTTCAATGCAATCTGCTGCGAGGAAAGAGTCAAAAAGCCACGTCGATTATATAGCCCGGTCAACTCATCCATGACAGACAAGCGCTCAAGCTTTTCGCTGGTCTCTTGAACAACGTCCAGAGCTTTTTCCAGTTCAACCGTTCGGTCCGCCAATTCTTTGGTCCTCTGCTCAACCTCGACTCGCAGGTAGTCGGCATATCTCTTGGCTGATTCCAGCAGGCGCGCGCCTTTGAAGGCGCTGGAAAGGTGGTCTCTGATTATCTCAAGAACAGGAACATCTCTCGATGCCACATCGGACACAAAATAGCCGATGTTCTCCTCGCGGTAGAAAAGTGGCAAAATATGACGATAATATGGTCTGGGCAAACTGGAAAGACCGCCGCTGATGATTTGATTCTCGGGGAATGTATCGCCGCGGTTACCTTTCTGATCATATAATACTTCTGCCTTGCCCTGCCCTACATACTGAGACAATGAAAAATCGTTGATGTTAAGATAATTTAGTTGACCATCCAGTACCGTAAGAATCTCATCGATTTCAAAATTACCGATTAAGTCCCGCGTCATCAGATTCACAAAAGATCGCTGCTCTTCCCATTCGTTTCTGTCTTCATCCGATAGTATGTCGGGGGATTCTTCTCGATTTGCTTGTATTTGTGCTTCCTTTCCGGCTTGACAGCCGCAGGATTGTCGCACTGTCAACGGTGCAGACAACTGTTCATGATGTATGTCTATGTTATCAGTAATGATGCCTTCGGTAAGACGGCGCATGGCAAAAGCACCCAAGTCGAAGGCGGACTGATGGACTGTCGTCAATGCAGGCGTACAACTCCTGGCGCTTTCCAAGTCGTCAAAACCAACTACACTAACCTGCTCCGGCACGGAAATGCCCCTTTTTTGCAATGCTTTCATGGCGTAAAGGGTCATATGGTCATTTGCTCCGACAAGGCCGTCAATCTCTATTTTTCGATCATCCAGAAAGGCATTAACCGCCGAAAAACCGTCATCGCGAATAAAGGAACCCTCGTATACATAGCGTTCATCGTAATCAATATTATTATCCTTTAAGGCCTGCTTATAAGCCCTGAACCTCTCGTCCGCTTCATAAACTCCGCGTGTTCCGCTGATGTAGGCAATCTTGTTGCGACCGTGCTCCGTAATCAAGTGCTTGACCGCATCATACATGCCTGTAAAATTATCAATTCCAAAGGTCCGAACCGAGTCATGCCGAATACCTACATGTGCCGAAGGTATATCTCCGAAGCTCGCTATATAATCAAGGAAGCGCTCCAAGCCGACATAATTGGAAAGCGAAGAAGAAACATAAAAGATTCCGTCAAAGTCATCGGGGTTGACTAAAGAAAACAGGCGGTTTCTCATTCCCATGTGTTGAACAGGGCTGTCAATAGAACCAACCCCAAAAACAGCAAGAGAAATCCCCATTTTCTCGGCAACAAATCTGGCCCCCTTATAGACGGCCATACTATACTCATTATGAAAATCATTTAGCAATAATGCTATGGAGATATCTTCATAGTTCTTCATGCCATAATGATATAGAAAAATCCAATCAATATCAATGAATAACCTATTAAAATACCTGTAATAAGCAAACCAAAGGGACGGATGGGAGCAGGTCAAACAGAACATCAATTCAAAATTTTAGTCCTATTAACCTTCCAATTCTTACTTTGCAGTAAAGGGCACCCCCCGCGAAAGGGGGCCCTTTCTGTCATTATCCTTCGAAGATGATATTACCCCCGGTATTTTCCGCTCCGTCCGCCATAATAATCGTCACGCCTCCAACGAAATTATAGGAGGAGGAATCCTCTTCCAGCACGTAAGGGTTCGGATAAGCTGAATACAAAGATACTCTGGTTTCTCCACTGTCCCCATCCACGATGACACTCATAAAAGATCCATCTGCCTCCAGCTTGTCTCCGTCTATTTTAAATGTGATGATGAGATTAAAGATCTCTTTATCTTTGGTTGACATTTGAACTTCAACATCCACAAACCAGTACTCTTTATCACTATATTCATAAGGATCGGTCGGGCTCCATTCTTCACTTCTCCGATACGGAGTTCCGACCGTATAGGAATCTATCGTCATTCCATCGTCAAAAAACGCCTTCATATCCTTGATATAGTCTTCTTTAACCATCACGGTGTATTGATCAAGCCCAAGCAATCGATATGAATCGATTACTTCATTTTCCGCTTTAATTTTCTGATTAGAGTCAGCCACATACGTCTTGAAAATCACTTCCGGAATATAGGCTAAGCCAAGCCAATTCATCTCCGTCAGACGTCCGTTCTGTGTCGGGCGATAATAGCCTCTGCCGTCCGGCGCGTAATATAAGACATAAGTGTATGGACTATCCGATGTTTCACTTAAGAAATCGATGGCCGTAATCTCTGCGCCCAGTGAATTACCGGCCTTTATTGCAGCATCGGCAAACACCTCCGCGGGAATCAGGTTTTCTTGCCCGTTCTCAACATTTTGGATGATTGCCTGAGCCCAAAAATCGGCGTCACTGCCGCCTTCGCTATACGGTTCAAAAAGACTCCGGTCGCTATACAAGTCAACATAGTATCCTTCTCCGCCGATCTCGACGAGCAGATATTCTTGTGAGTAGATCAAATTATCCATGGGCTCATTGGTGATTTTTGCGTACATCTGCTCATAATCGCAATATTTGAGCGGTGCCTCATAGTCTCCCTGCTGAAGGTTTTTCATGTAGTCATTGACATTACGAAGGCCTTTCATATTCGAAAAAGCATAACCTTCGCCGCGGGTTTCGTTGTAGCCCAGAAAAAGTAGCCCGCTGAGCGGAATAATCAGGAGTATGCACAGGATGGAGATCAGCCATCTGCGCCTGATTTTTCGAATACCCTTCCTGAACGTCATCTCCTTGCCGATTTCCTCTTTTCGCGCCGGATCCGTCGTGCTTTCTCCGGAAACCGCAGGCTCTGTCATCGCCTGAAGGCTTTTCCGGCAGGTTTCACAAGATACGACATGCTCGTCAACGGCTTTTCGAGTGACATCCGAGCACTCGCCCGCCGCATAGGCCGGCAGTAAATCTTTCATCATTTCACACGGTATCATCTTCATCCTCCATCATTTTCCGGAGCTTTTCCTTGCCTCTGAAAAAAGTGACCTTGCCCCAACTCTCCGACTTCCCGAAAAGTGCCGCGATTTCGGAAAACGGCAGTTCTCCATAAATTCGCAGAATCACCACATCGCGGTATGGTTGTGGCAGCAAGGTCAATTTCTGCACTGCGCGGCGATGTTCTTCTTGTTTAATAAGGTTGATTTCGATCGATCCGGACATTTCCGGCATCAAGTTTGAGTTTACGCCGGATATCTGCGTCGCGTCCGACGTTTCCGATAACCCGGCAAGAGTCTCAATGCTTTCTCCCGAAAGCCGGCTAAGCCGACGGCACTCACGAAGCCAGGCGTTTTTCCCGATCTGACATAGCCATGTGTAAAGGCTGCTGCGCCCTTCGAATTTTCCGATATGCCGGAACGCCAGATAAAACGTTTGCTGCGTAAGCTCCTCCGCCTCAGTCGAATTACCCGTAAGCCCGAGCAAAAAACGGTAGACCCGGCGGACGTAAGCTGTATAGATTTCCTGGAACTCCGCCATTTATTGTCTCCTCATTTTTATGCTCTCATCTATTAGATAACGGAAATAGAAAAAGGTTACAAAATTTTGACTTACGTCTTGGTTTCATGAATTTGGATGATGTCTAAGCTCTCGCCAAAGCCGGTTCTATTATTTGTTTTTCGCATCGAAGCGACCAGGCCGATTCAACTCTTTTTATCGTAATATCGTTTATTTGGGGAATACCTCCGTTTTAAATTAAGAAAATGATCGTATGAAGACGTTCTAGTCTGTGGCTTTCTTCGGATAAGTGGTCTTCAAGATCTCGAGCTTTCTCCTCGAGTTGTTCGATAAAACGGCGGGCTATGATTCTCGTGTTAAACACCCGCAATTTCTTCAAGCGAAAAGTCTGCATCTTTCAAAGCCATGATCTTATTGACCGTCAGTAACTGCACGGAATCAAAATCTATGACTACCCTTTGGGGGCCGCTTCTCTGCTATTGCAGTTTGCTTGAGATTAATTTTACACCGACCTTCCTCGTTCTCATACTTGTGAGTCGTTGGTGATGAAGTTATTCCAACCCACTCTATTGACTTCATGTTTTACTAGGTATACAATTCATACAAATCATACTTTTCATCCCTATGATATTTCGGAGGTGCTGCCTTGAACCCGCCAAAAGGAAAATACGCCTGGACCGTAAAAATCGGTGAAAAAGGTCAATTCGTTATCCCCAAAGAAGCACGCGAACTTTTTGGTATCTCACCCGGCGATACGATAATTTTACTGGGAGATGAGAAGCGAGGCCTTGCAATCCCTCCCAAAAACACGTTTGCAAAATTTGCTGCCAGAGCCTTTGGCGATACTGTCCCGGAGGAAGAAACCGAATGAGTGCGATTATCATTACTGATCTGACTAAGAAGTATGGCACGTTAACTGCGGTAGATCACTTGTCCCTGACAATTGAAAAAGGCGAATTGTTTTCTCTTTTGGGAATGAACGGCGCCGGAAAAACGACTACGATCAAAATGCTTTCGTGTCTCATCCCGCCAACGGAAGGTGATGCCGTTATGCTCGGTGACAGTATCCGGGAGAATCCGAACGCAGTAAAGCAGAAAACCAATATCTCCCCTCAAGAGACGGCAGTCGCGCCCAACTTAACCGTTCGGGAGAACCTGGAGTTTATTGCGGGAATATACGGACAGAATGCGGAGGCCTCCGTGAAAAGCGCCAAAGAGATGTCGTCACGGTTCGGTCTGGACGATGTACTGGGCAATAAAGCCCGTACTCTTTCCGGCGGTATGCAGCGACGTCTCTCTATCGCGATGGCACTGATCTCCGATCCGCAAATTCTGTTCCTTGATGAACCGACTCTGGGATTGGATGTGATTGCCCGCCGTGAACTGTGGGCGTCCATCCGGCAACTCAAAAAGCAAGTCACAATCATCCTTACTTCTCACTACCTGGAAGAGGTTGAGGCACTGTCCGACCGGATCGGTGTAATGACCAAAGGCAAACTCGTAGCGGTGGGTACGACTGCCGATTTAACCGCGCAAACAGGCACGGGAAATCTTGAAGATGCCTTTGTCGTCCTTTCAGGAGGTGTGTTATGAGAATACTCCTGTTTGCCAGGCGTAATACCAAAGAAATTCTGCGCGACCCGATCAATCTGTTATTTGCGCTTGGTTTTCCGCTGATATTGTTGTTCCTGTTTTCAGTGATCAATTCGGCGATACCCGCCGAGGCCAAAAATGATATGTTCATCATCACAAAAACCGCTCCGGGTATGGCTACCTTCGGCACCGTCTTCTTCGCGCTTTTCTCAGGCGTGCTCCTGGCAAAAGACAGAACCTCTTCCTTTTTGATGCGCCTTTTCGCAGCTCCTATGACATCAATGGATTATATTATCGGATACACCTTGCCGATTCTTGCGATGGCCGCGATCCAGTCGATAATCACTTTTTCGGCCGCTGTTCTGCTCGGCCTTCCCCTATCGGTATACATGCCGGGTGCCGTATTGATTATGCTGCCCATTGCGGTTCTCTACGTTGGCGTGGGTTTATTGTGCGGCAGTCTATTAAATGAAAAAGCCGTCAGCGGCATCTGCGGAGCACTGCTCACGAATATAGCCGGGTGGTTTTCCGGCATCTGGATTCCGCTGGATCTTATTGGCGGAGGATTTAAGAAAGCCGCGGAAGTGCTACCTTTTTATCATGGCGTTGAAGCAACTAAGCAAGCGCTCGCCGGGGATTTCGCCGGAACAATTCCGCATCTCGCCGTAGTACTTGGATACGTCGTGGTCTTCTACGGACTGGCAATCATCATATTCCGACGCAAAATGCGAGGCGACAAAGCGTGATGCCCCTGCTTTCATAATTGATTGCTTTTTGGAGTATGTTTCAGAGGGAAAACCACTAATACTCGCCCATGTCGCGCATTTTCTGAAGAACGGCAATATAGTCATGTGCCTTTCCTCTGTACGTTTCGGGATTCACGGGATAATGAACGTTATAGATTAAGCCATCCTTCCCGTATCTCCCTTTACTCTTTTCATCGAAATTCGCTTCTTCCATACATATGCCCGTTCTTATTTACATTGCAAAGGATGGCATTAAATCCTTTCGGATTCCCGCGGAACCCGCCCAAGATTGCATGCAAGCGTTCGGCTTGCCGTTGGATTTATAGGAAGTCACCACAAAAAGCGGCGACGGGATTGCGGTCACGAAGTCCATCCACGAAAAGCCGTAGGTCTCCATTTCCGACATGGATGGCGGGATTAATGAATAATCTTTTTTCATGGTAAATCCTCTGAAAAAAAGTATTAGTTCAGCAGACTGTGCTACCCCGGCGCTCTCATTCGAGATATTACGCCGGCGCGTCTAATGAAGGCTGATAGGAGCTTAACATGTCCGTAATCTCTTCATCAGCATCTACATCGTATATATTCCCGCATCGCAATGGAGTATCTCTCCCTCAGCATCGTAACAATCTAAATTGCAAATGATGGCATCAGGATTATCGAAACCCACATCGTACTTGCCTTTAAGAAATCTATATGAGAGAAAATCAAACAGGAACTTATATTCTTAATTCGATAATCGTAATGGTTGAAAAGATTACTCTTCAATCGACCGGGTAGGGTATGTATCGGGAAATTATCGTCAATCTTTCCGGCCAATCGAGCGAAGCCATTTTTCGACTTCTTCCGGTGAAGCCGCACCGGCAATGGCAAGTCCGGGCAAAACCACGGATCCGGGACATTCCTTCACGATAACTTCCTCAATTTGACCGATCCCCCCGCCGCCATGCGTACAAAAAGGAACGATCGTTTTTCCCGAAAAGTCATGAGATCTGAGAAAACTCAAGACCGGAGGAGCCAGTGTTTTAAACCAGTTCGGGGATCCGATGAATATCGTCCGATATTCCTCTGTGGATTCGTTTCCCGATATCAAGCGGGGGCAGAACCCCCTTGAAATCTGATTTCTGGCTTCCTTAACGGCAGTATTATAATTAAAGGAGTAGTTCTGCTCCGGAACCAGTTCACGAAGTTCCCCGCCGGTCTGCATTGATATCTCCGCAGCCAGTGTCTCAGTATTTTTAAAGAGTGAATAGTACACGATCAGCGAAACATCCATTGCTTTCCCCCTTGTATATTGTTCATAATCAGGAATCAATCCTGATGAACTTCAATCTGTTATTCCCACAAACCACGTGGGATAATGGGCTTGTACAGTTGAGGGCGTCGTTCCCCCCCTTGAGATTTTGTCTCGTGCTTTAGAGTGACGCCTCAGCTTTACGGGTTGGATTCGAATGAGCTGGATGGGAGCCTCGTCCCGTATGTCTAACAAGGTAGAATTCCCGTAAAGACTTGTGGATAACCTCGCTGTAACTTTCATTGAAAGGTTGGTGCAACTATGTTTTATATTGGCATCGACATCGCTAAAAATTCGCATGAAGTTTGTTTTCTTGACGAGAGCGGGAACGTTCTGGATGGAAACTCCTTCAAAATCACGAACACGGCATCCGGAGTGGATAAGCTCCAGAAGATGTTCGGCAAACACGCGTTGTCTCCGGGCAATTCAATCGTTGGAATGGAAGCGACGGGACACTACTGGCTCGTTCTCTATTCTTGGCTCGTCGAGAAGGGTTTTGACGTTAAGGTCATTAATCCCATTATCACCGATGCCTATCGAAACATGCTGATTCGCAAGACCAAAAACGACCGAATTGACGCTCAGGTGGTTGCAAAGGTGCTCATGTTGGGCGAATACCAGGAATCGCCGGTGAGCGACAAAGACACCTTGGCATTGCGTCAGTTCTGCCGATTCAGACTTTGGCAGGTTCAATCCTGTGCCGATCTCAAGAAAAAGGTCATCGCACTTTTGGATCAGATTTTCCCCGAATATGAGAAATTGTTCAGTGATGTTTTTGGCTTAACTTCCAAGGAAATCCTTAAAAACTACACATCCCCGGAAGAAATTGCCTCCATTAACACGCGCAAACTGACCCACTTACTTGAAAAAGCGTCAAAAGGGCGATTCGGCAAAGAAAAAGCGTTGGAAATTAAGGCTGTCGCGAACCACTCTCTTGGCATCCAACTTGCAATCGATGCTTTTTCCTTTCAACTTCGCCAGCTCATCGAGCAAATCGAATTCGTTGAGCAACAGATCGCTTTGCTGGATCAGCAGATTGAAAATTACATGGAGAAACTCCAATCACCGGTCACGACAATTCCTGGCGTTGGGCCGGTCTACGGTGCGATCATTCTTGCCGAACTCGGCAACATCAAACGTTTTCCCAGTGGGAAGCAAGTCGTCTCGTATGCAGGTCTGGATGCTTCCGTTCACGAATCCGGAGACTTTGTCGGAACCCGGTCCCACATCTCCAAACGCGGCTCGCCCTACCTTCGGAGAGCCCTTTGGGGCGCTGCATTTGTTGCTTCCTGGGCGGATCCGGAGTTATCTGCTTATTATCATCGCCTTCGTGCTCGCGGCAAACACCATAACGTAGCGGTCGGAGCGGTAGCAAGAAAACTTTGTTACATCCTATATGCCGTTTTGAGCGAAAACAGACCTTTCGACAAACGACCGATATAATCAATCGAATCGTCTTTTTTCAAGGATCACTAAGCGTTCCTGTAACGCTTAGTTTGAGTTGCACTTTTCCTATTCAATTTTCAAGTTTCAATGACTTCCAGCGTCTACACTGCCTTTTCTTATAACTGCGTTTTTGATGGTTGACTTTTTATAGCTGGTCTAATTCAAAAAAACTAACTCGCGATTTTGTCATTATATAACATATCCGAGTTCAATTCTCACAAATATCGAGCTTATTGACCCAGGCCATCCGATACAGTAAGGCGGAGCTGTCGACCGCTATATGATAGTAAGTGTCCCGCGATTCAAGCGAAATATTTAGCACCACCTGATCGGGTTGGGCTGACGCCTTTCCGATTCCCTTGACGTGATTTTTTGTCATATAGAAGTATACCTCCGTTCAGCAGCCGGAATAAAATCTAAGGGAGGGACATATCCCAGTTTATCGGATTTCATTCGAGCTAAGGCCTCGAAGTCGCAGATACGACCGGTAGCAAGATCCATTATCGGTTGAAATTTTAAATAGAGAACTGCGCCGCCTTTATTCTCAATAATATTGGTGAATTCTTGCTTGATATCTTCCTCACGTTGGATCTGTGCTTCCATTTCTCTGTTATAAAAACATATTCCGACAATATCAGAGAGTCTCTCATTAGATTTTTACTTGTCCTTGATCCAATCCACAGACATTCTCAGTGCTTCAATCGTCTTTGTTTCGAGGACACATCTGCAATTGTGTGCCCTCGCCATATTCAACCGATCCGAAATATCTATCTCTCCGTCACCGAGCGCAAGATGATTCTTCGGCGGCACCTCTGATCCATCGTGGATATGAAAGTGCACGAGTTTGTCTTTATGGCTCATGATGAACGGAACATCCTTTTCGACGGCAGCTTTCGAATGACCGATATCCCACGTGAGTCCAAACCTTTTGCTCTGAAGGAGATACTCGATCGCCTTTTTCTCATACTCGCGGAATCCGTCCGTGTTCTCAATAGCGATCACGATATCAGCCTCACCGATCCAGTCCTCGCATAATGTTCTGAATTTTTCGAACGATCTCATGTAAGTTTCAAAATCTCTGTCGTACATTTGGACTTTTCGATCCGGCAGCGTTATGTAAATGCCATGATTCATATGCATATTGATGATCAGTGGCTGACCGTCGTTACCATTCCGGTCACGTAGTTCAATCAGACGCTTGGCAACATTAATAGTTCTTCTTACCGTTTCAAGATAGGCATTTGAAACGAGAGGATTAAAATCCGCAATATTCAGATTCTCATCAAGATGGATCGTATAGAAGATTCCTGCCAATCTTCCCGCGTCAAAAAAGAACTCCGTATTCTCTAAGCGGTCGATCTGGTACTCCGGGAAGTTCATATTCAATTCGATAAAATTCAGCCCCAGTTCTTTGCAAAGGCTAATGTTATCTTCAAGTGATTGATTTTCGATCAAAGTCGGCATGCCGTATTGCATTTATCTATTTCCCCCCATTCATAATGTTAGTACATAAAATATCCGAAATTGAATTTATTAATATCACGACCGGCTCGTTTTCTGATTCTCCGGTCAGCTGCTACCCGTTGCTTTGTGATTTCAGATATTCCCATAATGTCAGATCACCGTCCTTGCACTCGCTGTTAAACACGTACAACCACACCCAGTGATCGTAATATTCGAAGGGTTCACCGTTAGAATCCGTATACAGGCCGGTCGTATCCAGAACTTTTTCATATGTTGAGACGTGCACGTTAACACCCATGTCTTTAAGCCTCGCGATCGTCGCTTCGGAATTTTGCGCGGGCGGTACAGTCCGGTCCGATGTGCAATAGGCGTACCAGATCGGGATCTCCGAAAGAATACTCAGTTGGTTCGCACCGATCAGCTCATCCGGATAGTATGCACACACGGGAAACGCCGCGGCAAAATAATCCGAATAGTTGAATACCATATTAAGAGTCATATACCCGCCCATCGAGCACCCCCCGATGTAGATGCGGCCGGGATCGATCCCCTCATTTTCAGAAACAATCTTCTCAATGAGGCCCATCAGCGGTTCAGTATATGCACTCGTTCCATCCGGGTCGCCACCGTAAGAACCGTCGTTTTGAGTCGCCTCAGGCCAGTAACCCGGGCACTGAGGAACCAGAACGTATGCTCCCGAAAAAGCACTCTGTATTTCTTCTTCTGCAAAAGCCGTCACTCGATTTCCAAGAAGTGCGATTGTCGGATCGTCGCCGCCCTCACCCATCCCGTGGATCCAAATGATGAGCGGTCGCGGAGTGTCGCTTTCTTCCGGTTCAAAAAGTGCATAATTCAACGAAATATCTTCTCCCGAAAAACTGCCCGTCTGCCAGACCTCAAGATCCGGGATTATCATATCCGAGTATGAGGGATCGACTGAAAGGGATGACAATTTGCCCTCCGAACCGGCTTCAGGTTCAATGATCAGACTGTAATTGTCGCTGTATACATTTCTTAAGACGACCATATCATATTTAAAGACGGATCCATCCTCGTACGGGATCACAGCCATTTCAATTGAAAAATATGAAGATTCATCCGCGACACGGATTCCGTCGGAATCGGAGAGATACACGTCCGTCACGGTCCGGTCTCGCGTTTTTCCGTCCGGCGTTGTTTCTGTCACTATAAATTCGCACAGATCGGATTCCCGGCAGGGCTCAGGGAGAGCGATAATCGCTTTGACCGATGCAGGACCCCAGTCGAAGGCGTCCACGATGACGCTGTAGGTCGCTGAATAGTGTTTCGCGGTTTCGGTCTGCACGACCGAATCTGAAGCCGTGGTTTCCGAAATAACTTCTGAAGTTACGTTCGTTGCGGAAGCTGAGGATATCGTTTTTGCATCCTGCGTTTCGGAAGCTCCGGAGCAAGAAGCACAAAGGAAAATAATCAAACAAACTGACAAACATGCCATGTGCCTAAAATGTTTCATAAATCTTCCTCCGACGGAAAAAGTGACATATACGTATTGTATTACAACCGACTACCGGCGATTTGAAACCGGTATTTAATGAATTCTAATAGCTTATCCATCTTTAGTCATCTTGATAAACGAAGGTTTACGTTTCGCTCATGCTACCAATTTCAAGCAGATTGCCTTCAGGATCAGCGACGTAAAAATTGCGGATTCCGAAAGAAAATGTCGTGGGCTTTCCTGTCGGAAATTTCACATCCAGCTTCGACAGACGTTCATATTCAGCATCGACATCAGCATAACTTGGTAACCAAAAAGCGAGTTCAAATGTTTGATTGATCCCTTTCGGAGGAACATAGCGCTCATTGATCGACTGTACAAATGCTTTTCTGCTATACATAAATAGTGCCAGCTTGCCACTCGCTGTCTCAAATTCAGCAAAATCACCACCGTCCCACTCCGCGTGAAGACCCAATGTATCTCTGTAAAATCGAACCATGGCATCCATGTTGCCAGCAAATATGCACGCGCCTGTCGTTGCATTTTTTCCATTCATTCTGATTTCCTCCTGATATCACAGCAATCTATATCTCAGTATATCTGATTCATTACTCAAGCTTCATTTTTTCAGTCGGATAGTTGAACTTTTCGCTGCGCACGATTTTTTCCGTATCGATGCCTCGTTTCGCGTCGCCCTTGTGAATGTAACAGAATTTGCATCCTTCACTGCATCTGTGGCAACCTCTCCAGGGATCCCATCGTGACATGTTTTCATCCTTTCATATGAATCCGGAAATCGATTAAAACGTTACGCTAATAATATTCACAATGCCATGTAAAATCATACACATCCATACACTGTTCGTTTTCTTATACACCATTCCAATGCAAATTCCCTGCAAAAAGGCACTGGCAAGTTGCCAGGTCGACCAATTGATATCGCTCCCTCCGAATCGCCAAGAAATGTGTGCCAGGGAAAAAAACAGGGCTGATATTAGAACGTCAATATAGACTTTGTGTTTTGTTCCGATCTTAATGACCATCTCATCTCTCCACAAGAACGGCAAGATCGCAAGCGGTAGAGATCTATATAAAATCTCTTCACCCAATCCCGAGAAGAAAAGCTGAAAAATGAACGTATCAGCCTGAAAACGAACTCCCCAGGATTCAAAGATGATGTTAATAATAACCCTAAGTACAATCATAGTTGCAACGGCAATACCGCACCACTTAATTCCCTTTTTCCATTCTTTTATGTGGTAGCCGAAGTCTATTCGCAGAAATTTGCTTATCGATAACGTGAGCAAAAACGCAAGCAAAAACATATATGAGTGATGGATCATGAGATAACAGTCGTACGATAATCCCGGAATTACTTCTTCAGTTTTTTGAAACAGAACGATCATCAGTTGCGAATACAGTACTTGAAAGCAAAGTATCGCAAGAGACGCGATGATCACTTTTACTCGTCTGTTTATCGTTGTTTTTTCCATTAATAATCCTACCTAAATTGAATTTTATCAGAAAATCCATTGCTGTTTTTCTGTTAAAAAACAGTATGAAGCACCAAACGAAGGTTTGCCATCTTTGCATATCGCTGTTACATGCCGCATATAAATGTAAATGATTCCTTCGCACAATTCAATAAAGACATGAGCCGCTCATGAGGACAGAAATTGAAAGACCAAATGAATCGAGTCCTACTTTATGCTTTTCCTGAAATCAACTAGCATGAGTACGGTCTCAAATATTTCGTCCGAGCACAATTCAAATACTACAGGGAAAAATCTCAGTTTTCCCATTTGTTGTGAAGCCGCTATCATTTGTTTAATCTCATTTTTGAATGGAAGACTCAAGACATCGGCACGGTATTTTTCAGGAATATAAATGTTCACCTTGAAAAATCCGTCCCAGATCGACAGCCAAAATATCGTTGTCTCATTTTGCCCGCCTCGAGCGCCGGTCCACTTGAAAAGGCCCTTTGCGAGCCACGACTTGCCGTCTTTGTAGTAACGCCACTCCAAATGAATATCGTGGCTTGTGAGTTCACTGATAAATTTTATATAGGCGCTGTTTGAATCTCCGAGCGCCTTCTCAATAACGTCACTAGTCGGTTCGATATCGGGATCTCTAAGTAATTGCTTCTTGGTTGCACTCATGACTGTGGCCTCCAATATCTAGTAATCAGTCCTATCAAATTATAATTTGTATGAAAAGCCATTGTTGTTTTTCTCCTGAAAATCAGCCTGAAGCATCAGCACCGGACTCATTATCAATTGTACATTCGCCGTCATCTGTCTTTTGCGATCTCATGAATTATCTCCGATGATTCTTCCACACCATTTTTCAGCGTGTATTCTAAGCGACGCGGTCCAGACCATGTCTCCCAAACGTGAGGCCAAGCAGAAAGCTCGTGTGGCGGCACTCGGTGTAAAGTATTCTAAATAATGAAGTCCTTTATGTATCTGGGATGAAACACCCAACCATGAATGCAATTATCTATTATGTGATCGCTCCGGATCATGCAAAGGAACCGATTCTAACCACCGAGAAGCGGCTGATCGTATTGAAAGAGGACTTGGTTAATTTCAAAAATGTCATACCTTCGATGGAAGATAAAATACTCGACAATGACATCAAATTTACTACTTCCGGACAGCGCATAGCCTGCACAACGCAGGAGGCTGCCGGTCTCTTCAAGGCTTAGTTCGAGCCCCACTGCAAGCGCAAGCACCGTCCGTTTACTTGGAGTGTATCCGTTGCCGGTCCGAATCTTGGAGAATAGTTTCCGGTCGATGTTCGCCTTCTTGTATACCTGAACGTCATCTTTGCCCTTTGCGTCGATCAGACGAAGGATCGTTGTCGAAAAGGGCTCGTCCAGATGCTCGATGACGGCATCCAAATCGGATGTCGGTGCCGAAGCGTCCGGCAGCGAAAATGGTCGCCAGGCATTCAATGACTTGAGTTCCACATCAAAAAGATCCTCACGGTCTTGATAAGTGCGCCTCCGATCCGTTCTCTGTTCGACATAATGTTCGTCGATGTAAGAAGCGACCTCACCGAGAAGTTTTTCGCTAATTTGGAATGCATCTTTATCGAAGACCGCGAGAAATACATCCATATCATGCTCTGAAAGAAAGTCCCGGATCGCTTCTGTCGCGACGCGCAGGGCTTCCTCCTTCGGGTATCCGTAGATGCCGCTCGAAATCAACGGGAACGCAATGCTATTGCAGTCATTTTCAAGGGCACACTTCAAACTGTTCAGATAAGCGGCACGCAGCAAAGCCTCTTCTCCGCGCGTTCCGCCGTGATATACCGGACCGGCCGCGTGAATAATGTGCTTTGCGGGAAGCGAAAAACCCTTCGTTATGACGGCTTCTCCGGTCCGAATCGGTGCGAGCAGATTGCATGCGGCCTCCAGCTCTCGAGCCCCCGCTGCCTTATAAATAGCACCGCAGACGCCACCGCCTTGTTGAAGGTCGATGTTCGCGGCGTTGGCGACTGCATCCACTTTAAATTTTGTGATGTCCTGTCGAACAATGGTAAACGGCATACTATTATTCTCCTTTGCTGCACGAGAGCATTCTTTTCAGAAAGCCATGAGCCATCCTATCCAATTAGATTCCGATACTTATACCCTATCACTTTTTTGTCCATTACATCAATCCTACGCCCCGGTACGAATCACAGAATAACACTTTTTGTGGCAACGTTTTGGCAGAATGCCCGGTCATGTTCTACGAATAGAATCGTTGGCTTGTATTCTAATATCAGGTTTTCAATTTGCATTCTGGATAATACATCGATGGAATTCAGCGGTTCATCCCAAATAAGTAAATGCGATTTTTCACATAAACTTTTTGCAATTAAGACCTTCTTCTTTTGCCCGTCGCTAAAATTACTGATATCTTTCTCAAATTGAACTCTTTGAAAATCCAATTTGCTTAGAATGGCTTTGAAAAGACTTTCGTCAATATTGTGCTCTCTTGCATAATCAGACAGATCCCCTTTTAAGTAGGAAGTATCTTGTGAAACATAAGATATTTGCATCCTCGAGCCTATTTTCAAATCTCCGGTATACGGAATATTCTGCCCGCAAATCAACTTAACTATACTCGACTTTCCACTGCCATTTTTGCCCGAGATCGAAATGCGGTCTCCTTTTTCTATAACAAAAGATACTTTTTCACAAACGATGTTCTCGCCGTATTTTATTGAGACCTCATCAAGAGAAACTAATCGCAATGTGTGATATGGCAATTGAAAAAGCTTAAGGTTTTCAGTTGTTTCAAGATTCTTCAAAAGCTTTGACTTGTCTTCGATTGCATTTTCTTGGCGTCGAACAAGTACTTTGGAACGCTTCATTGTCTTTTTTGATTTTGCACCTTCATAAGATCGTCTACCTATACTTTTTTCAGTTTTTGCAGGATCGAATCCGATCTTGCGACTCTCGGCTTTATTGGCCCACTGTGCTTTTTCTCTTGCAGTCTCTTTAAGTCGCTTAACTTCTCGTTTTAGTTTTTCATTGTCTGCAAGTTCAAAACTATCCCTTCGTTCTTTGTTGATCAGCCATGAAGAAAAATTTCCGCGCTCAATTTCGATGTTGCTTTTATTTATTGAGATTATATGATCAACACATTCATCCAGAAAACAGCGGTCATGAGATACCAGAATAAAGCCTGATTTGCTTTTCAAATATTCGCTCACTATTTTTCTGCCTGTAATATCCAGATGATTTGTAGGCTCGTCGATCAGCAGAAAGCAATTGCTTTTTAAAAATAAAGCCGCAAGCAGTACTTATGTCTGTTCTCCATTTGAAAGTGTTTCAAACGGGCGATAAATGACATCTTCCGATACTTTCAAAAGATTCAGTTCCCTGATCAGTTCCCAGTTTTGATAGTCAAAACAAACGCTGTTCACTGCATCAATCGTGTTAACGCTTTTATCAACGATTTCAAACGGGAAGTATTCAAATTGTACAGATGCAGAGATCTTTCCGATATACTCATGTTTCCCAAGCAAAAGATTGAGAAAGGTGGTTTTGCCTCTGCCGTTTCTGCCTATAAACCCAAGCTTCCAATCTGTGTCTATTTGAAAACTGACATCACTAAATATGTTATCGTAACTGCCCGGATAGCTGAAAGTAAGTTTACTGACATTTATTAATGACATGGTTCTGTCCTCCTGTAATTCAAAAGTGGTTGCAAGAAAGTCAATTCTTGCAACCACTACCAGAAAACAAATCTTATCGAGCATAAGACAGTTACTTACAGTAAGAGTTCAAAAAGACAACCTTCTTGCACAGGCGCAAACAAACCACGGTATCCACCGTATTTAGTTTTTTACACCAATATTCAGCAAGAAGATTTGCGCATTTTTTCACCCCATTCATGACATATTTTTCTAGATAATAACACGTATTCGACGTTTTTTCTATTTTGTGAGTAATCCTGGCCAAATTGAGAGAGCGTTCCGGTGGGTGAGAGCCACTTAGTCGGAGATCGAGCCTCCGCTTAATGTGGAAATATGATTTCTGCCGCTCCCCAGAAAATGATCAGCAATCCAACAAATATGGACAAAAACACAAATACTGCTCTGTCTTTGAATTTTAAAACCGAAATGATTCCCATAATAAAGCCGATGATTCCCAATATGGCGATAACCGGCGACGGGAGCGGAAGCCGGATTCCAACATTCAATACTTTTAGTCCCATCAAAGCAGCAAAGCTATTCTCTTTCCTCTGCGGGCAGCAAGTGCGATAACGATAGCACCCTGTCCCATCTTTACACGTATTCATTTCTGAGCCACGATCAAAAAACGATGAATCGTGCCCTCAATCACACCCTCTTTATCCATTCTGCTTTGCATCTGCAATAATCGATCAAAGCATTTATCGACAGAGAACTCCGGAAACTCCCATTCAATGACACGAGCAAACCAGACAAAAGCACCTATATCGAAAAAACGGATCGGGCGAAAGGTCTCCTGATCTCTGAGTATTCGAAACCCTACTTCTTCAAAGGCATCTCTTTGCTCATCCAAGTTTGCATGCGGAAAAGGAATCGGAGCATCCGGCAAGACCATTTCTACCAAGTCCCTGTCATTTTTACTTCCTACCTGTTGCGTCACAAATATTCCGCCGGGCTTTAAAAGACGATATATTTCAGGCGGGCAAATGTTTATAGTTATTTTTATTCATTTGACTGTAGGATTTCATCTGTATTTCCTTTCACGTAACGATTGTATATCTTGCCACGAGGTTTTCTTTCCCGTGTTCCGAATCGGAAAGTAGCTCTCTTTTGAATTTGATATTCTCATGCTGCAGACAGAGTTCCATGAATAAGAGAAAAATGCCGGTATCGATTTTATTATAGAAGGACACCTTCAGGATCGGCATAATGCCGCGGCTGCCAAGGACTCTGTATACGTCTATTTTTTCCGGCGAAGAGTGTACAAGCCACGGTTGCGTATTGCAGGCGCTCGGAGCGTAGCGTACAACATCAGCCATCTCGCGAAAAGCTTCTCCCTGCCAGACTTCCGCCACTTCCTTGCGCTTCGCTTTTGTGAAATCCTGTCGGAACTCCGAAGGCTCCGCCTTTTCAATCCCGAGCATGATCACATAATCTAGCCCGTTGCATTTTTTCTCTTTCGTACGACCCAGGCCCAGCCAGCAGGCCCCGATATTAACGGACGCCAGCCAAAGGTCAAGCTGCTGAATTATATATCCGATGTTGTAAAGATAGTAATCACGCTTTTCACTGTAGAACAGAATACAATACTCACCGCTCTTCCGGGACGTTTCCTTGCGCGGGACGATCTTCCATGCGATTCTGATCTCGGGCACGAGATGGGCCAGTGTGCCGATATGCTGTTCAATCATCACAAGCTCAGCATCCGTCAGTTTCAAATTGCCTGAGAAAGTATGAAAGGATTTCCTCTTGAAAATCATCGGATACAGTAAATCGTCCATATTGCCATCCCCCGTTTCCTGCTTGAACTCAGCGTATTTCTATTTAAAATAATAATCAAGCAATATCGTTCTTTTTTCATCTCATAATCTGAATAACAAAAGTATCTTCTCTGAAGATGATCATAGCACCTATCTCATCATTTTTATTCAGCGAGGGAATGACAATACTCAATGATTGAGTTTTCTTTGGCATCAATTTGCTCAACATAAACCTTGTTGATAACCCCTTCATAATTGATGTCGTCGGGTAGCCTACTGATGGCACGAAGGAAATCTTCTTGATTCTTTATTCTGCCAACAGTCAAATGCGGTACATAAGAACGTGAACTGTCCAGCTGACTTCTAAGGTTCCCACTATACAGTATGTTATGGATTTGAATGATTTCTTCTTTGCCCTTCTCTACATTCAAAAAGATATAGCCGTCTCTGAAATCTCCGGTGAATCCCGTAAGGCTGAAATCAAATTGTCTGTACCCGAGGAGGTTTTCGGCCAAGTGTTGCTGAATCTGTTCCGTCGACAGATCGCTTTCAAACGGGAAGACGATAGTTATGTGAGGAGGAATGCAATCCGCCAAGGGGTCATACTGCTTGCGTATTTCCCGGATGTCTTCAATCCCCGTAAATGTTGGCAACAGAAAGATCGACCTAAGCATGTTCTGTCTCCCCTTTTGATAAAAAACGCGTTTATAGCTTCCTTCTGCTTGCGCCCTGATGTCTAACCCCGGCAAAATCACGGTTTCCTTCCCATGCATAAAAGAAATGTATCTGCAAAAGTAAAACTCCCTCCGCAACGGTTTACCGCATCCTCGATTTCGCCCAGCAAAAGGATTCTATCCGCTTCCGGAATTGCCCTGTGATCAGAATAAGTACCACAAAGTGTGGCGTAGTCACTCGCCTTCAAGGATCTCGTGTCGCGATATAACATATCGACTACTTCGACAAAGCCAAATTGCCTGAAAGCATTGACTCTCCGGGCTTGAGTCCTAATCGCATCAGGCGTCCGGTCAAACTCCAGTGTCTTATCTCCGAAATATCTGCTGTACTTCCCATATATTGCCTCCAACTCATCATGGAGATTTCTGTCCGAGGGGGCAGGCTGAACTGAAATCCAAGCAAACACTCCGCCGCTTTTTAACAGCCGGTACACCTTGGGGAAACCAATTTCAGGCTTTATCCAGTGAAATGCCGTGGCCGAATATATCATATCGAAGGATTCATCATCCAGTAAGGCACTCTCAAATTCCTGATTAATAACGGTAAAGCGCTCATACTCCACGAACTTTTCTTTTGAATACCGGGCCAGCTGCTCGCCGATTTCAACGGCGGTAAGAGCGCAACCGGTTTTCAAAAACGGCAAGGTTGCTTGCCCAGCACCGATTCCGATTTCCAATGCATTTTTTGAATCGTTCAGCATAGAATAAGCGATCAAATCCGCAGACAGCGCATCCGGATAATGAGGTCGTAAACGGCCATAATCCTCTGTGACTTCATCAAAGGTTAAACGTAAATCCATTGCAGAGTTCCTTCAGATATTCAAAAGCTTTCTATACCAGAGATTATCTCTTCATTTTACATCCGACTCTTGCCTCACTTTGTATTCCGTAAATCTCAAACCATTATGCCAGCATATATCAGACCGATGGATCGGACGGAGCCGGCTTTATCCTGCCGGCTTTCAGGTTTTCGTCGATTACACTCTCAACATATTCCCATAAATCGGGAAGTGCTTCCTTAACAATAGACATGCGCTTATAGATCTGATCCACGGTCACACCATGAAGAACCCAGGTATGCCCATCTGTCAATGTGTTGTTGATGAAAGGCTGTAAGCGGTCAATCGCCGAAGTATAGATTGCATCCGGCGTTTGCATTGCGTCAAATTCCTCCCATAAAGCCCGGTAAACAGAGCTTTGTTCCATAGGCAGCAACGAAAACAGCTTGTCAGCTGCTTCGTTTTCGCGTTCATCTTTACTCTGATATCCGGCGGTATCATAAGCAAAGGTGTCCCCCGCATAAATTTCTACCAGATCATGAACCAAAGCCATACGAATAACCCGATCAAGATCGATCTCAAAGGGTACGTATTCCGCCAAAGTCATCGCCATCAGCGCAATATGCCAGGAATGCTCGGCATCATTTTCGCGACGCGACTTATCAACCAAGAGCGTTTGCCGCAAGATAGACTTCATCTTGTCCGCTTCGATAAGAAAATCAAGCTGTCCCTTCAGTTTATCGTTCATCTTTTTATTCTCCCAATATTGATCCGAAATCCCTTTCATTATGACAATTCAGTCATGGCAGGACCGATAACCGTGTTCTTTTCCCATTTTCCGGAAAGATAATAAACCAGCAGAATCAGACCTGAAGCCAGGCTGGCAACAGGTGCCGCCAGACCCAGTCCCCACAGGCCTTTTTGCAAAACTATTCCAAAAAATATCCCTATCGGGATACGAAAACCAATGGACGACAAAATTCCATTTATTGATGATACCACGGTATGACCTGAACCGGTTACCAAGCCATTCAGACAGAATGTCGCAGGCACAATCAGGTAATCGAATGAAAAAGCCCTGAGATACTCTACCCCGGCTGCGATCGTATCCGGATTATCGTCGAAAAGAGATAAGATTTGCTCCGGGAAAAGCTGCGTGATAACAAACAATACAAAGGTAATCGAAAAAGCAAGCACAAACCCGGTTTTGAATGTCTTTTTGGCGCGCCCTATTTCTCCTGCACCCATATTCTGCGCAACCATGGCAGATACGGAAGAGCCGACTGCAATGGCCGGTAGTATTGCAAAGCCGTTATATTTACCGACAATACCAACCGCTGCAGAAGCATTGACACCCATACTGTTTGCAATGGAGGTCAGCACGAGGAATGAAAAGTTTACAATGACGTTCTGAATCGAGACCGGTATACCTACCTGCAATATTGTAGCGAGATGTCTTTTAATGATTCTGAATGACTTAAGTTTAAAATCAAATACAAAATCACTTCTAATTAAAGTAATTATGCAAAGGATCATGCTTATGGCCTGCGAAATAACGGTTGCAATCGCTGCGCCCTCTGCCGCCATGCCAAATCCTCCGACAAGCAGAATATCCAAAATAACATTAATCGCGCATGCGATGGATACGAAAATCAAAGGCCTCCTGCTGTCACCAAAAGCTCTCAAAATAGCAGAAAATGCATTGTAACCGAATATAAATACCGTGCCTAACAATGTAATATCAAGGTAATCCCTGGCCTGCTGATAGGACTCTGCCGGTGTTTGCATTAAGCGGAGTACCTGATCTGAAACACTTAACATAATAACAGTAATGAGAACACCGAAAACAAGAAGAAAAGTGAGTAGAGTTCCAATGGATTCTTTCACACTCTTACTATCTCCGGAACCCAGATACTGACCGATAACAACGGTACCACCGACCGTCAGGCCGATAATAATATTTGTCATGATAAATGTGATCTGGCCGCCTATATTTACCCCGGAAATGGCTGCCGTCCCCGAATAATTACCGACGATCAACATATCCGCTACATTGTAAAGGCTTTGAATCAAATTCGATAACATAAACGGGAGTGCAAACTGTATAAGAAGCTTAACAACACTGCCCTCCGTGAGATTCTTTTCAATCGATTTCTTTCCCATTAGTTTTTCCGGTTCCTCTCCTTGTGTCAATTTGTGTCACCTACACCGCCGTGAAAATCATTTAAGTCTTAACACCGGCTAAATCAGCCTGCTCTCTCACATATTCCGCAGCCTTTTTATAACTCTCAAAATCAGGCAAATGTTCAATAAATAGCGTTGTATCCGGCCCCAGTGACTCGCACAGCCCGGCAACCTTTTGGTAATTGACCCTTCCTGTTCCCGGCATGGATTCACGAATGACGGTTGAATAGACATTCTCCATAATCACATCTTTACCATGTATGCTCTTAATGTGCGGGCCAAGTTTGGCAAAACACTCCTCGATGAATTCATCGCAGAAGAGGTACCTCCGGGGACAATTGATCATATTAACAAAGTCCAAATGCACTCCAAAAGCCTTTCGATCGACATCTCGGATTAATTGAAGGTATGCATCCGGCGAATCCGGTATCATCCAGGGCATCGATTCGATCGTATAGAAGGTTCGCTTGGGTTTCACGGAGTCAATAATATCTCTTACAGAATCAACAATCAGTGTATAGGTATCCTTAGCGAAGTTTTCTTTATAGAAGCCATCCCATATCTCGCCTTGGCTTCCGGCGATGTTGACACAGCAATTCGCGCCCAGCTCCTCTGCCAGTTCCAGTTGATTCATGCAATACTCCATTGACACTTTTCGCTCATCACGATCTACGGAGATCACATTTTTCCAGACACCGACTTCTCCAATGACCAGATCATGCTCCCGGGCACATTTCACATAAGCCTGCTTCTCTTCCTTACTTGCTCGAAAATCAACCGGTGCCAGAACTGCCCTGTATCCCAATTCTCTTACGAGTTCAAGCCACTCTTCCGGATTATGATAAGGTTTCTCGATTGCTCCGCCAATTCTCAACGTCGTCTCTCCTTCCCTTCCGTATTCTTCTCTCTGCTACCAATTTCTATGATGGATCACTGACGGGTCAATATGTCTGAGATCCGGGGAACAGGTTCTTGCCATGACCCCGGCCAATTCTTCCGTCATCTGAATAATCTGATCCTTAACTCCCATGGAGCCATTCTTTTTTAACGGCTCCATAATGACTCTGCCTGCGCATACTGCATCAGCGCCCAACGCAAGTGCTTTGAAAACATCCATTCCGCTCATTATGCCACAGTCAACGAAAATAGGTATCTGACGATTGATGACCTTCGCGATCCCGGGCAATATGTATAGCGGTGGAACTGCATAGTTCATAATTCCATGGTGATGAGAAACAACGATGCCTTTCGCTCCGACTTCCAGGGCCTTGTATGCATCCTGCTCACTGAGAACACCTTTGATGATAAAAGGCAATTTCGTAGATTTAATAAATTCCTTTAGTTCCACTTGGGACTTCACTTTCATCTCTTCGCCAAGAACAACATCATACTTGCCATTTCCTCCGAAAGAATGGTCTACATCCATACCCAGAGCCAGGACTCCGCAGCGCTCCGCATGCTCAATTCTACGGAAAATGTATTCATTATCGACATATGGTTTGATGATATTTATCGTACGCGCACCGGTAGCCGTGATGGCAGATATTTCCGCTTCGTCACCCATGCCTGCCCAGTTAACCGCATTGGCATCATGGGCACCCTTGGCCATCTCAACCATTCCGTTTTCACATACGTTGTTCAGATGTGACAGCGCTGCCATCATAATGGGCGTATCAAAAGTCTCCCCATATAATTCCAACTTGGTTGAAGGAATAACGGCATCAATATGCCGCATCTCAAGGAGTAACGAGTCAAAGTATTCTCTTGTGATCAAATTCGAATCCCATGGTTTACTGTTTGCTTCACTGTCTCTCATGTGTCATGCTCCTTATATGGAAATACACTTTAAACTGTAACGGATTTACAACTCAAAGTGTACCAAAATTATAGCGAAAACTAGGTTGTTTTTGCATTTTGTTGCAGTTTAGATTGTTACGCCTTCTGCAATGAGAAGGTTCCATACATTACACATCTCTTTCCTTTCTATAATGATAAGTACCGGTGCAAACACAACCGGCGATTATTTGTATATTTTAACGAGTGACAATCTGACGGCAACTGTGTTATAAAGCAAGGATATGAATATTACCGTACATTATATGACCAAAAAAATGAATTGCGACAGCTCGGCGCGCCCTACATCAAAGTGTGATAAAAGATGAGAATTTTGAAGCATTATGACTCAGATATGTGCAACGGACCATTGTTCGGAAAGATCCTGATCTTTGCCTTGCCGATCATGGCCATGAATGTTCTTCAGTTACTTTTCAATGCAGCAGACATGATCATCGTCGGACGTTTCTCGGGCAGCGAAGCCTTGGCAGCCGTAGGCGCGACAGGGTCGCTCATCAATCTGCTCGTCAATTTCTTCGTGGGATTGTCGGTCGGCACGAGTGTCGCCGTGGCACAAGACTACGGCGCCGATCAGCCGGATGCGGTGAGCCGGTCAGTACATACCTCGATCATCATCAGTGTGATCGGAGGATTCCTGGTCATGGCGCTGGGTCTCGTTTTTTGCGAACCTTTGCTCGCGATGATGGGTACACCTGCTGATATTATCGATTTGTCGACTCTATATATGAAGATTTACTTTCTCGGTGTGCCCGCCAGCATGATCTTTAACTTCAGTTCAGGCATCCTGCGCGCTGTCGGCGACAGCAAGCGTCCGATGTATTATTTAATCATTGCCGGCATCCTAAATGTAATCTTGAATATGTTCTTTGTGATTGTGCTTCGTATGAGCGTCGACGGCGTAGCCTGGGCGACGATTATCTCCCAGCACCTGTCGATGGCACTGATTTTGATCTGCCTGCTCCGGAGTGAAGGCGCGATACGGATGATCCCCCGGCAGCTTCGGATCGACCGGGAGAAACTGGGACAAATTCTCCGGATCGGATTACCGGCAGGCATCCAGAACCTGTTGTTTTCGATCTCCAACGTCCTGATACAGTCAGCTATCAACTCATTTGGCTCCACGATGGTGGCCGCCAGCTCCGCTGCTGCCAATATCGAAGGTTTCGTCAGCTCCACCATGACTGCTTATTACAACGCGGCCATCACTTTTACCGGCCAGAATATGGGCGCCGGGAAATATAAACGAATCGACACCATCGCCAAGGTCTGTACAGCACTTATATTTGTCACCTGGATCCTCCTGGGCGGCAGTGTCCTGATCTTCGGCGGCCGGCTGCTGTCATTCTATACGACCGACCCGGCGGTCATTGATCTCGGCATGATCCGCATGCGGGTCATGATGGCGGCTTTTTTTACTTGTGGCATTATGAATGTTTTTCCGGGCTTATCCCGCGGCATGGGCTATTCCGTTTTGCCAATGGTCATTTCCCTGGCCGGCGCCTGCCTTATGCGGATCGTGTGGTTGGTGACGATGTTTGCCTGGTATCCCACGATCAGCATGCTTTTTTTCAGCTATCCGGTTACCTGGGCGCTGGCAGGATTAGGCCAGGTAGGCATTTTTTTCTACGCGCGGCATAAAGTTCGGCGGAAGGCGTCATCTGAAGCGGTCATAAGCTGATCAGGCGATCTGTTTACTTACTTCAAATCAAGCTATACGGCTTGCTCTTCACCGGTATTCCGACTACGATAACCGGGACAGTGTTGTCATGTGCTTCCTCTCGGGATCCGAAGGAAAGGGAATATCCGATGTTCTCTGCGGATGTTCCGATTTCACCGGCAGACTTCCCGAGCCTTGGTACGGATCAATAGATGAGATCGGCACAGATGAATGTTTTTTTGAGGTTGGATACGGTCTGTCATACCCTGATGGATTCGCTTCCCGTACATAAATGCAGCATCAAAAATTTTATCCGGCATATCAAACTCTGATAAATCTACTTCTTCCCGGCTATGATTAACTGCTTCGATAATCTTATTCGCAATTGCATAGTACGTCTCAACAGCCTTGTCCTCACCGGAATAGGTTAAATTCTTGGTATAGTCATAGCGCAATTACCGCAATTGCAACCCGATAAGCAATTTGTTTCATTCATCAATCTCCTCAATTAACACGATATAACCCTCGTAACGTTCACGCCTTGTCACAAGCACGATGCATCCACATCACCGTCTCCACGTGGAATGAGAGCATCAGGTTGATGTCTGGTATGTATTTTTCGTTTTGTCCGTTCTCGGGAACAGTTCAATAGTGGTTTTTATGGGGGTGTTCTGTTCGAGGGAACAGGTCAATGGTTTTTATCCGTTCGGGGGAACAAGTCGATACATGGGGTTTAATTCCTGTCATCTCCGGTGGCAAAGGTACTAACTATTGATAAAATGCACCGCTCCAAGTAAATCGTTAAAAGATGCACCGCTTTGCACACCCTTAATTGTTACCCCATAGGACTATCGGTTGTTATACCACACAAACCAGTCAAATTTTCTGTGTCGACCTTTGCTATGTATATTGTTTCGCTCAAGGATTGAATCTATAAGCGCTAAATATCCCTCATAGTCATAAGTTTGGCGCATTTTTTCAATACAGTTTTTGATTTGTGATGCTTTGTATATTTTGCCTTTATACTCGTAATGAGAAAGAAACTGGGTGAATTGTAAAATGAAGTGACGCGAAAATAAAAAAGATGTCCCACGCGGACAATCTCACATACAATGTTAAGTGACTAACCCAAACACGAAGGAGAAAGCTCGTGGGACACGAACATTGTAACCTGAAACGGACGAAGAATAAACATCTGAAGTATCGTGATCGACTCCGAATCGAAGGAATGCTCAAAGACAAGAAAAGTCCTCTG
>Ga0209723_1001581_pt1 | contig 34608 bp, 36 predicted proteins | sample BiotimSIPDNA_2_FD_185750 | JGI IMG/M metagenome (GOLD analysis project Ga0209723, IMG submission 185750) | Anaerobic biogas reactor microbial communites from Washington, USA - Biogas_R2 time_0 SIP DNA (SPAdes) (version 2) | ecosystem: Engineered > Bioreactor > Anaerobic > Unclassified | place... | reverse complement strand
ACAGGAAATCAATCGCATTGAACAGTGGCTGAACACATATCCCCGGAAGATACTGGACTACAGGACGCCACAAGAAGAATACACCCGGGTCGCTTAACAACTGCGACACTTAATATTGCAATCCGCAGAGATGATTCTTGCGCAATATCATTCTTGCGCAAGTTATTCATTCAGGGTACAATAAGTGTAGCGATTTGTGCGCGGTGATTTCCGCAACGAAGTGTCGATGGGGAGGGATATATGAAAAAGGATTGGGAAACTCCGACGATTCAGAAGATCTCGTATAGGTGTACCGAAGGCGGGACATATCCTTTTACTGTGGAGTACACTATGTACAACTGGAAGACCGGAAGTTGAAGGAGGAACAGTGAATGAGTAGAGATTGGGAGACCCCTAGGGTTCAGAAATTATCCGTTGATAATACCGAAGGCGGATCTTCATTAAGTTTTTCAGAGTTTTCCATATATAAGACCGGAAGTTGAAGGAGGAACAGTCAATGAGTAGAGATTGGGAGACCCCGAGGGTTCAGAGATTATCCTTTATCAGAACAGAGGGCGGAACGTCGACTTTTACCTACGAGGATTCCTTATATAAGACCGGAAGTTAATACGTGCGTGCATTGCGAAACGGGATCCGATCTGTTTTCCATATCGGTAAGTGAAAATTGGAGGTAGGCGATATTTATGCCATCTCGCGGTAGCTTGAAGCGGAAGGTATATTCCGCTTTTGGTTTTTTAGTAGAGTCAGAAATTGAAATTCCGGGACTGGCGGCGGTGCATTCGAATTCACCGTCGGATGTTCGGGTCTTTTTTGGGCGTGTTCCCGACAAGATTGCGGAACCGTACGAGACAGCATTTCGCAAAGAATATTCGGCTCGAGAAGCCAAGTTATTTATCAGTCCGAACCTGATGTTTTATATCGGAAACGGCGAAACGATCATCATTCAGGCAAGCGACGAGGTTCCGGAGGATAAAATTACAGCATTTCTTTTGGATGCTCCGTTTGTGGTTCTTTTAATTCAACGCGGCTTTTTCGTGTTGCACGGAACCTCGGCGATGGTTGACGGTCATTCGGTATCCTTTCTCGGACGAAGCGGAGAGGGAAAGTCCGCGCTGATGCATGAGTTGTGGAAGCGGGGGAATACGATTATCACGGATGATATTTGCGCCATAAAAATAGAGGAAAAGAAACCGATGATTTATCCGGGGATATTTCGGTTGTCTGTTTGGCGGGATACCATTGAAGATCAGGGGGAGATTGATCAGCGATACCGTAAGGTTCGGGAGGAAATAAACAAATATTTTATTGATTTTTCGGATTCCGAAAATGCTTATCCTGTTCCGGCGGAGCGTTTTTTCTTTATTAACGAGAGCAATGGTGACCGATTCTCCGCAAAAGAGGTCAAAGGCTGCGAAAAGATGAAGACCCTATTATCGGTTTTACTTCACCACCAAATCTCGGAACAAATTCTCGGCAAGGGAAAGATGTTCGGCATGTGTACGCAAATCATGGGGGCGGTGACGGCTGCGTCGATCTATAAGAACTCGGATTTATTATCCGTATCGGAGTTTGCGGATGCCGTCCTGTCGGAGTTGAGCCGATGAGCGGCTTGGTGTATCTTGCGTCTTACCCGAAATCGGGGAATACCTGGTTTCGAACCTTTCTTTCATTTCTTCTGAAGGAAAAAGACGAAGAGATTACCATTAACCATCTGAAGACGCACGGTATTTTCAGCTCAAGAAGCATTGTTGACGAAATCTCGGGGATGAAGACTTCCAATATGACGTTTTCGGAAATTGACGAGTTACGTCATTCTTCATTCGAATATCTTGCCGAAAAAACCCGAATCATGAGTATTATCAAGATACATGATGCATATACATTTCTTCCGGACGGGACTGCGCTTGTGCCGGGCAATCAATCCAAAGCCATATATATTCTACGTAATCCGCTGGATGTGGCCGTGTCTTTTGCACACCACTCGAATAAGGAAATCGATCGAACGATTGAGGATATGGCAAACGAGCGGTTTGCGATGTGCGGGGCGAAGAAGCGACTGCTCAAGCAATTCAGACAGCAGTTGCTTTCGTGGAGCGGTCATGTTGAGAGTTGGACAACCGCGGCGAATATGCCGATCCATGTTGTCCGGTACGAGGATATGCTCAAATCTCCGGTGGAGACCTTTAAGGCGGCGCTTGTTTTTCTCGGGCTGGATTTCTCGGATGAAGAAATTGAATGCGCCGTAAAACTGGCATCATTTGATCGATTGAAGGAGCAGGAAAAGAAAATCGGTTTTCGGGAAAAACCGACCCAGGCGAAGTCCTTTTTTCGAGAAGGAAAAGCGGGCGGATGGAGAAATCGATTAACCGAAGAGCAAGTGGATAAATTAATCCGTGATCACGCAAAAGTAATGCGTCGGTGGGGATATTTGGATGATGCGGGAACCCCGGTGATATGAAACGAAAACAACATTAGGGGGTCGACATGGGTGCAATTTTCGGAATATGGAATCGAAACGGTGTTCCCGTCCATCGGCAGGAGATGTCTCAAATGCAGGACATTCTCGAAGGTTACGGAGCACCGGCAACGGGTCCGGTTATTCGTGAAAATACCGGTTTCGGGTGCTTGGACTTCCGGCTGAACGCAGGAATAAAACCGAACGGCGTTGAAGTTTTTAAGACCAAACAAGATATGGTTCTTGTTGCTGATGCAAAAATCTATAATCGTGATGAATTGCTCCGTGAGTGCAACCTGCCCTCTGCGACGGACGTTTCGGACAGTGAGATTTTATTGGCTGCTTACCTCCGATGGGGAAAAGAAACGCCCCTTCATGTAAACGGCGATTTCGCCTTTGCCATCTTCGACTATGTCCGGGAGGAACTATCTCTGGTATCGGATCATCTGGGCGTTCGACCGCTCTTTTACTATGAAGACGACCAAACCGTTGTTTTTGCGACAGATATAAAAGCGATTCTTTCTCTTCCGAAAATTCCCCGAAAAGTCAACGGGATCGCAGTTTTTCGCATCATGTCGTCGGAATATATCGAAATCCCGGAGGATACGCATATGGAGCATATCCGTAAACTTCCTCAGGCAAGTATTGTAACGGTGAGTAAAACTGCGGTCCGAAAAACGAAGTATTGGACACCCGGGCAAAACAAGCGTGAGCTCCCGATTGATGAAGAGGCGTGTGCCGGGCGGATAAGGGATTTGATGCAAAACGCTGTCGAGATTCGAGTCGATGCGATAACGGAACCGATAGCGATGGAACTTAGCGGCGGTTTGGATTCTTCCGCCATTACGGTTTTCGCGGCCAGGCACCTTCGCCGGAGAAACGAGACACCCGAGTGTTATTGCTGGGCTCCGTCCTTTGCGTTGGTTCCCGAACAGCCGAGAGATGAGCGAAAGCTTGTCGAGGCGGTGTGCGAACAGGAGAATATCCGGTGCGGGTATTTTTCGGTGATTGACCCGAAAGAACGGGCAAAACTGCTCTTCGGCTCCGGAGCCGGAGCCTTGGAAGAGGAGTTGCGGGTGCTGTCTCAAAAAGGAATCCGGGCGGTTTTTTCGGGCTGGGGGGGAGATCAGGCCATTACGCACCGGGCGAATCTCTCCGAATTGCGTGTGAACGGTTATTACAAAGAGTTCATGGCTGAAGTGCTTAGGGTGTCTCGAAAATCCGTTCCCCGCGGCGCAAAATTATTTTTTCTGAACTCCCGCCTGTATCATTGGGTTCAGAAGATTTTCGCGCGAGAGCAAAGAGTTACGGCTCGGTTGATTCGACCGGAATTCAGGAAGAAAATGAGAGAACGATTCGGAAGGGATGATTTGCAATTCAACCGTGACCTGCTTCGACATTTGGAGTCGGGGAATATTCAGTCACGAACACATATGACCGCTAAGCTTATGCCGCGATACGGTATAGATTATGTATTTCCTTTTTTGGATTTCCGATTGGTTGATCTTGCTTTTTCACTGCCCCGATCTATGTTTTATAAGTACGGGGTGAATCGTTATATCGCGAGGAAAGCGCTCCGTGACATTCTCCCGGAGGAGGTTCGGAATTATATACCTAAGGATGATATTGTACGTTGCTCGTTTTTCGAAGCCGAGCGGAAAGAATCACTGAAAACGGAAGCGATATCGACAAAAGAGATCCGAAAGGAGCTTTTTGATCCGTATATCGACTTTGCGGAGCTCGACCGCCTGATCCAATCGGAAAAGTTTCAAAAAAATCGTCCGTTGCGTATGAGGATCAACCGAAAAATAAACCAACTCAAAGAAATTCAGGCGGACTTTTAAGTAACCGGAAGGGGAATTCGTGAGCATTTTTTTACGATCCGTCGAAAAAAACACATGCGTGAATCCGTTTTGCTTCGTGTTCCGCTTCGGGCACGGAACGACCGATATGGATCGGCTTCGATTTTTTGTTTTTCGAAAACTATTGGCAGGCTGTACATTCAAAACCGGGCTCCTGCGGGTTCTGACCCTGGTTTTTCGTCCGGTTGTCGTTACCGTGCTCAGCTTTCGGTGTCTGCGGCGTTTCTATCGTCCGATAAAAAAAACGTTTGGGATCGGAAAGGTTCGATTCTTTTTTTCTATGCTTTGGGTGTGTCTGACGCACCACGTCACGCCGATGTACTATTGTCGACATCAGTTTTATCAAAAGGAATCGGGGGATTATGACGCGTATCTTTTCGGAAACGAGGCCTCGGTTCTTCTGCCTCAGCTAAATGATGATCCCTGCTCCGACATCGTGGACGACAAGGAGAAGTTTTACGAAATCTGCGCCGCAAACGGTCTCCCGATCCCCCTGATTTTCGGCGTTATCGGGACGGACGGGACTGCACCGGAATTTTTGCACGAGGATATCGTCGTGAAGCCGGTTCGAGGCAGTAAGGGCGAAGGAATGGAGATATGGAAATATCAAAACGAGCGCTATATCGGACCGGAAGAAAATGTGCCGGATGCGTCTTCGCTTTTCGATGTCCTTCGTTCCAGGGTTTGTACAGACGGGAATCGGTTGATCGTTCAGCGAAGATTATGGAATCATCCGGCGCTGGTCGACCTCTCGAAAAGCGCTTTGATTACTGTTAGAATAGTCACGTACCGTGATCCCGAAGGGGCGTTTCGCGTTTTGAACGAGTGCCTGATTTTGCCGCTTGAGGGTGAATCCGGCGGAATCAGACAGGCGGTCGCACCGATTCTCGAAGACACGGGTCGGCTTGGCGTTGCGGTTCCGTACGGAGTGATTCGCAAGGAGCTGGCGATTCATCCGGTGTACGGACTTCCGATCCTTGATGTGCCGGTCCCGTTTCGGGAAGAGTCTCGCTCACTGGCAATTCGGGCACACTCGTTTTTCCCCGACTTCTTTTCGTTGGGGTGGGATATCGCGATTACAGGCGACGGGCCGATTATCCTGGAGACGAATAGGGTGTGGGATGCGGAAACGGCTCAAAGACCGAATCGGCGGCCCATATCACAGACCGACTGGATTTCCGCGGCTGTTACGGTCGTCAGAAATAAAAAATCAGTAAAATTTGCGGGCGACCGGTCAATCGACGGAGGAACATGTGGATCATCTGACGGCTCTTGAAAACAGGAGCATTCATATTTTGCGGGAGGCGTACAGCCAGCTCGGCAATCTTTGTATGCTTTGGTCGATCGGAAAGGACAGCACCGTGATGCTGTATCTGGCACGCAAGGCTTTTTTCGGGCATGTCCCTTTTCCTTTGGTTCACATTGATACCGGATATAAAATCGAAGAAATGATTGCGTATCGAGATACCCTGGCCCGGGAATGGAAGCTGGACATGATTTTCGGGATGAACGAACAGGCTCTTCAAAACAAAGAGACATTCCCGGACGGAAAAATCAGCCATGTCGCCTGCTGTAAACTTCTGAAAACGGAAGCGTTGGCGCATACGCTGAGCGGCGCGTGGCCGAGGTACCGGATGAACCATGAGACCGGAACATATCAGGTGGATCGGAATACCGAGCCCTTTACCGGAGTGATCGTCGGGGTCCGTGCCGACGAAGAGGGAAGCCGATCCAAGGAGAGATATTTTTCACCGCGGGACCGGAATAACGACTGGGATGTCGGAAATCAACCGCCGGAATTCTGGAATCAATACAAAACGGACTTTGCCCCCGGAACACATGTGCGCGTACATCCGCTTCTCGACTGGACCGAACTGGATATATGGGAATATATCGAGCGGGAGAGCATCCCGATGGTATCGCTCTATTTTGACGACGGCTGCGGGAAACGTTACCGCTCTTTGGGGTGCGCGCCATGCACCGCTCCGATTGAATCAAGAGCGAAAACGGTACGCGAGGTTGTGGACGAACTGCGTACGGGGAAGCTGGCTTCCATCGCCGAGCGATCCGGGCGGGCTCAGGACAAAGAGGACGGCGGCGGACTGGAAGAATTGCGAAAACAGGGGTATATGTGATGGCGACGGCGACAAAACGGGAGGATATGAATATCGTGATCGTCGGACATGTCGATCACGGGAAAAGCACCGTGATCGGACGACTTCTGGCGGATACGGATTCGCTTCCGGAGGGTAAACTCGATGCGATACGCGAGCTTTGCCGGAGAACCTCCAAACCGTTTGAATACGCTTTTTTACTGGACGCGCTCAAGGATGAACGCGCGCAGGGAATCACAATCGACGCGGCGCGGTGCTTTTTTAAAACCGCGGCGCGGAATTATACCATTTTGGATGCGCCCGGTCACATTGAGTTTTTAAGAAATATGGTGACGGGCGCGGCGCGGGCGCAGGCGGCTCTGCTTGTGATTGACGCAAAGGAAGGGGTACGAGAAAACTCCCGACGGCACGGATATATGCTTTCCATTCTGGGTATCCGACAAATCGCCGTGGTCATTAACAAAATGGATCTGGTCGGATTCAGCAAAGAAACTTTCGAAACGATCCGAAAGGAGTATACCGCTTTTCTGGAGCGACTCGGAATCGTTCCGAAATTTGTACTTCCGGTCAGCGCATTTTGCGGGGACAACATACGGGATCCCGGCGTGAACATGCCGTGGTACGAAGGGACTACCGTGCTCGAGACGCTGGATCTTTTCGAAAATGAGCGAGATGATGTTCATCATTTTTTCCGCATGCCGGTTCAGGATGTCTATAAATTCACTTCGGGAGGGGATGACCGCAGAATCATCGCCGGAACCGTCTGTACCGGCAGAATCGAAGTCGGGGATGATGTGGTCTTTTTTCCGTCCGGGAAAACGAGCCGGATCCGATCCGTTGAGTCTTTTCCAACCGGTCCGGCAGCTTTTGCCGAGGCCGGTGCCGCAACGGGGGTAACGCTGGAAGAGCAGATCTATGTGACGCGCGGGGAGGTAATGGCCAGAAAAGACGAGCCGATGCCGCATGTTTCGACGCGGCTGGAGGCAAGTATTTTTTGGCTCGGGAAAAAGGATTTTCGCGAGGGGCAGGAGTACACGCTGAAACTGGAATCCAAAAAGGTGCGGGTAACGCCGGAGAAAATTCGGAGCATATTGGATTCGGGAAGTCTTGCGAAGCGAAAAAGAGATCGCGTTCGCCAGAATGAAGCGGCCGACTGTATATTAAAAACCGAGAAGCCAATCGCTTTTGATACAGCGAATCAAAACGCGTCCACCGGACGATTTGTTCTTGTGGACGGATATGAAATTGTCGGCGGAGGAATTATTACCGCCTCTTTGCCGGACGACCGGAGCGAGCTAAAAACGAGGGTATCGATTCGAAACAGTAAGTGGGAGTCCGGATGGGTGAATCCTTCCATGAGAGCCGAGAAGTACGGACAGAAACCGATTCTTTTCATCCTGACGGGGGGTGCCGATGCCGGGAAAAAGGATCTCGCGAAAGCGTTTGAGAGTCAACTGGTCCGTTGCGGCCACATCGCTTATTTTCTCGGCATCGGTACATTTTTGTACGGTGTTGATTCGGACATGAAACTGTCCGGCAATAATATCCGCGAAGAGCATATTCGCCGTTTCGGTGAGGTCGCCAATCTGATGCTGGACGCCGGAATGATTCTTATCGTAACCGCTCGAAACATGACGCAAGCCGATTTGGAGATCATGAAAACGGTGATTACCGGAGATGTCGCGGTGATGTGGGTCGGAAAAGAACGAATGACCGATATTTTCGCGGATCTGTGTTTCCCGGACGCATACAATCCGGAAAATCTTGTAAAAATGAACGAGCACCTTGCGCATTACGGCGTGATTTTCGAACGAAGAGGCGAGTCGTTATGAAGTTGCGTATCGTCGCGATGTTTCTTATCGTACTGATCATGAGCTCGGGTTGCGTGCACTCGAAAAAGAACCAACGAATCCGGGTCGCTTTTTTCCCGAATGTTACCCACGGACAAGCCCTGATCATGAAGAATCGATCGACGCTTGAGAGCGCGATGGGGGAGAATGTCACGGTCGATTGGAAAATGTTTAATGCCGGTCCGGCCGTGGTGGAATCGATGTTTGCCGGGCAGATTGACATCGCATTTATCGGGCCGGTTCCCGCAATCAATGCGTTCATCAAATCCGACGGGGACATCCGCGTCATCTCCGGATCGGCGAACGGGGGCGTCGGTCTGCTTGCCGCAAAGGATTCGGGAATCGTCGAAGTCGGAGATCTGGACGGAAAAACCGTCGCCATCCCGCAGCTGGGAAATACCCAACACCTGTGTCTTTTATCCTTGCTTCAACAGAATCATCTTCGTCCTTCCAGTGAAGGAGGGAGCGTGCATGTGGTTGCGGTTTCCAATCCGGATATCCGGGGGCTTTTGGATCGCGGCGAGCTGGACGCCGCTTTGGTGCCCGAACCGTGGGCGAGCATTCTTCAAATCCAGTGTGATGCGATATCGATCCCGTTTGAGGGGAAGGATGCGGCCACCACCGTGATTATCGTCCGCAAGGACTTTTTGAATGAGAATCCGGAGCTGGTCGAACAGTTTTTGTCCGAACATCGGGAAGTCACGCAAAACATGATCGCCGATGGGGAAGCGGCCAAAAACGATATGAACGCACAGCTTGAACTCCTGACCGGAAGCGCGATTGCTCCCGAGGTTCTGGATGCGGCTTTTTCTCGCATCGTTTTTTCGGACCTTATCCCGACGCAGTCATTGTCGGAATACGCGGAACTGTGTCTTTCTCTCGGTCTGATCAAGAAGCTTCCGGGACCGGAGTGGACCGAATCCGTTTAAAGCAAGCGACGGAGGATCAATACCGTGCGGTATAATGATGTCAAAGCTACTTCGGGTCGGCATGGCTCGGCGAAAGGAGCATCATGACACTATGGGTCGATCGGGTTTCCAAAACCTTTCCGGGCTCGATGAAAGCCTCGATTTGTGATGTATCGTTTCAAGTGTCCGAGGGCGAATTTGTTTGTGTTATCGGTCCGTCCGGAAGCGGAAAATCAACGCTTATCAATTTGATTGCGGGCTTGGAAACACCGAGCACGGGGGAGATCACTCTGGATGGAAAACCGGTACGGGAACCCGGGGCGGATCGGGTTGTTATGTTTCAGGAATCCGCGCTGTTCCCGTGGCTGAACGTATTCGATAATGTTCGTTTCGGATTGAAGAATCAGAAAAAGACGCCCGAAGAGCAGGAGAAAATCGCGACGCGGTTTCTAAAAATGGTCCGCCTTTCGGAATTTGCGGAATATCGGGTTCATCAATTATCGGGCGGTATGAAACAAAGGGCCGCGTTGGCAAGGGCACTCGCTCTGGATTCAAAAATCCTTCTGATGGACGAACCGTTTGCATCTCTGGACAAGCAAACCATCAATTTGCTGCGCGAGGAACTGGCGGTGATTTGGAAAGAAACCCGAAAGACGATTATTCTGGTGACGCACAGTGTGGAGGAGGCTCTTTTTTTCGCGGATCGAATCATTATGCTTTCCGCGGAGCCGGCAACGGTCCGCGAAGTGATGAATATCGATCTTCCGCGGCCCAGAAGCATTGAATCCGAAGCGTTCCTGTCACTGAGAAAAGATATTCTGAAGCGATTAAGGGTCGAGGTGGAAGAGGTTGCCAAAGGAGAGCACGACGCGCGGTAGAGTTCTGCGCATGATTCTTTTTTTATCGGCGCTGCTGATGATTTGGCAGGGTGTGTATTTCCTGGGCGTAGAGATTCTTTCCGTATGGAAGTCGTATGCGGTTCCTTCCCCTTTGGGCGTTCTGAATTCTCTGATTGAGGTTACTTCCGGATCGGTTCTTTCCGTCGCCATTTTCAAAAGCCTTCAGCGGCTTCTGGTCGGTTTTGTGATATCGATGGGTCTGGGCTTGATTCTGGGGCTTATGATGGCCCGGATCGATTTTCTACGGCAAAATATGAAACCTTTGGTTCTGGGTCTCCAGACACTCCCGAGCATTTGCTGGGTGCCGTTTGCGATCCTCTGGTACGGACTCAGCGACTCGGCGATCATTTTTGTGATCATTATTGGATCCATGTTCAGCATTTCCCTGGCTATCGAAAACGGAATCAATACCGTTGATCCGATTTATGTTCGAGCGGCCAAAACGATGGGAACTCGAGGCGGTGCTTTGTGGAGTCGCGTGGTTTTACCGGCAGCCATGCCGTCTCTGATTGTCGGGATGAAGCAAGGCTGGTCGTTTTCCTGGCGATCCCTGATGGCCGGTGAAATGATGTTTTCTTCCGTCGGCTTGGGGCAAATCCTTATGATGGGAAGAGATCTGGCGGATATTGATCGGGTGATGGCGATCATGGTTGTAATCATCGTCATCGGAACACTGATGGACCGAATGGTGTTCGGGACATGGGAGAAATCCATCCGAAAATCGAGAGGCTTGGATCGCGATGATCAATAAAGATCGGAGGAAAACCGAATGGAGAGCGAAAGCCAAAACTTTTTTTCCCCGAGGACGGGAATGGGAAACAACGAGGACCGAAGTTCCTTTCCCGGACAAAAAGGCATCGTTATTTGGATGACCGGACTTTCCGGATCCGGAAAATCGACGATTGCCGAACGGGTCGAAGAACACCTGAAAGCATCCTCGAAAGTGGTTTTCCGCTTGGACGGAGATGACCTTCGTTCCGGAATCAACAAGGACCTCGGCTTTTCCGAGGCGGATCGGACGGAGAACATCCGAAGGGCTGCTCATATCGCGGCACTGTTTCGGAAAGCCGGCATCATCGTACTTTGCTCATTTATTTCTCCGACTCAAAAAATGCGCGATATGGCGCGCTCCATCATCGGACCGGGTCACTTTATTGAGGTTTATGTAAAGGCCGGCCGGGCGGCCTGTGCGAAGAGGGATCCAAAGGGGCTGTACCGGGCCAATACCCAAGGACTTACCGGCGTATCGTCCCCGTATGAAGAGCCAAAATCCCCCGATATTCTTCTAGATACCGAGGTCCTCTCGATCGGTGACAGTGTCGATCTTGTTGTTTGCGCGATTCTTCGATCGATAGACGAGTCTTTGTCGAATCGGGACCCAAAGCATTCCGATGATAATCAATAGGAGGAGTGTGGAAGCAATCCGGACACTGTTGTTAATCAGAAAAGGAATACTGAAAACCCGAATGGCCTGGAATCGGTTTTCCGTCTCCTTCTCACTCGCCTCCTCGGAACTCAGGACATCGATTGTGTTCATGGTGTATTGACCGTTATAGACCTCGACCTCCAGATAACAGACGTCGTTTCCCGGTTTGACGGTTCCTCCGAGCACGCCGCTCGTGATGTAGGTCGTTCCGCCGATTTCAACCCGGCCGTGATAATGGGAATGTCCCGCGAAAAAAACGTCCACACCATACTGTGTCATCAGGCGAAGAAGATAATCGCTTTCACTTTTGCTGTGAATCGTATGCAAAGTTTCGGGATGCAATGTATTGGACGTATCGAACGAGCCGGTTACGGTATCAATGGGAGCCATATGAGAAAAAACAAAAGTCATCGACGAATCATTGTTTTCAAGTTCGCCGATCAGCCAATTGAACTGGTTCTCTCCGATAATCCCGGAGGAACTGTCCAAAAAGATAAATTTCGTTTCGCGGAACACAAATGAATAGGAGAAAGGTCCATAATACTTGTTATACGACGTGCTTCCCCCGTTCCAAACATCATGATTTCCGATTGTGGGATAAACGGGGATCGGCAGAATCTCGGTCGTTGCGGCGGCCATCATGTATTCGGCCGGATAGCCCAAATTGGTAAAATCTCCGTTGATAACCAGAAAATCCGCATCATTGCGAAGAATATTGACAAGTTCCGGAACGAAAATGTTATAACCCGAATGGAGATCCGAAAGAACGGCAAACCGAAACGAATCTTGATCTGTTTTTTCTGCACCGGGCAGGATTTCCAAGGTCATCGTCTCACCGGCCGTGATATCCACATCCATAATGACGCCGTTGGATAAGGTTAAGTGACGGGCACATAAAATCTGATCGACGGTGCCGGTGATCGTTTCTTCTCCCGTCCATCGGGACTCGGATACACGAAGCCCGTCCCGCTTTTCCTCTCCGTTGAGAATAAGCCTTCCGTAACGGGGCATATTGAGTAAAACCATGCGAAGGGTTCCGGATTCGTAAGGGTATACGGTAATCTGAGCCGAAGGTGCAGTCATCTTGAGCTTGATTTCCCCGCAAAAATCGGTTTCGGATCGTGAAAAAAGAGAGGGCGAATCCGAATCCTGCGAAAGAACGGCCCCCGTATTATAAATGAATCCTCCGTCGACATTAACAGTAATTGCAGGACGGTTGCTTTCGCTGACATAGCTGGAAATTCCGCCTCCGTTCGGCTCGCTGTAAATGCGTGTCTGCGCTTCCCAATCAATGACCCAAATGAGGATAAAAAGAAGCGCGGAAGACAAAACGAAGACAATAAACAGCGGATGAATACGCAAATACGTACCGCGGGGAAGAGAGGCCGTTTCCATGGTGATGCGGCTTTGATCGGGTTGGTCGGAGCGCATAAACCGCCGGATCGGTGGTAGGGAAAAGAGGATAAAAACGATGACCCAGAAGATGACAAAGAAAATAAGTCCGAATTGAAATTCGTTGGAAACGGCCGAAAAGAAGAGAATAAAAAGGAGGCCGACGACACAGAACGAGCGAAGAACGGCGGCGGCGAATTCGGAAGAAGGGGAACGGAGCACAAGAATGCCGCCGACAATGCCGATAATGTTCAAAAGGAGGGTGATATACCCGAGAAAGGTGAAAACCGCTCCGTGATCAAACATTTCCGCGGATATCATAATAAACAGGATGGCGATGATGATCGAAATCCCGGCGGTGATTCGAAGAATCAGAGTCGCGTGATTCTCCAAAAAAACAGATGCTTTCTTCGGCATACGAACCTCCCTCGTCGGTGACGCACGGGAAAATCGAGCGGGAAATCATGGTATAATGAATGATATTTCCATTTTAGCACGCTTCGGTCCGAATGTTGAATAAATAAAAAACGCGAAGGGGAAGAAATGACCGCGCAAAGCATGCAAAAAAGGTTTTCCTTCGGCGAGTTTTACCGGATACTGCGGGACGGTATGAGAACCGCTCCCCGCCTCAGTCGTGCAAGGCGACTCGGGTTGATGGACAAACCGTTCATGGAGCGGATTATGATGGCGGTCACCGAGGTGAACGGCTGCGCGATGTGTTCGTATGCGCACTCGAGAATGGCACTGAGTGCCGGTATGAGCGACTCCGAAATCAAAAAGATGTTGGACGGTCGTTTCGACGATGCTCCCGAGGAGCAAATGACGGCGATTCTTTTTGCACAGCATTACGCGGACAGCAGGGCAAAGCCGGATTCGAAACTTTGGAGCCGATTGACGGATCGTTACGGAACAATCCGGGCGGAGGGAATACTGGGTGCGATCCGAATCATCATGATGGGGAACGCGCTGGGGATTCCCTGGGGTTCCTTGATCGGTCGTTTCCGGAGAAAAGCGGATCCCAGAAGCAGTCTTGCCTACGAAGTCGGTATGCTTTTTGGATTCATCGCGATTTTCCCCGTCGCCGTTGTGGATGCCGTGATCGCCGGAGTAACGAAAAGACCGCTGATTCGGTAATCGGATATTGCATTGCACATATGAAGTAAATCGAAGGGAGAAAAATATGCAAACAGGAAGAACCTCGAAAGTGATCCCGCTGATTCTGTTGATTGCGATTATGCTTTCGGCATGCTCGATTGAGGTGCGAAACCCGGACGGGAAGGACATATCTTCGACACGATCCCCGGAGCCGACGCGCCAAACAAGCGCCACTTCGGGAAGTTCCGATGAAACGTCGGATCCCGGGGGGACGGAAACCGATCCGGAGCATGAGATTACCGCGTTTGTTACATTTTCGGTCGACATGACGGTCGAAAACGGAGAAATTTCACCCTATATATACGGACGCAATTTCTATGAAAACGAAACCTTCTCCGAGCATCGGTATACGTTCGGCCGAATCGGCGGGAATCGATGGACCGCCTACAACTGGGAGAACAACGCATCCAATGCGGGGAGCGACTGGTATTTTCACAGCGACGGCTATCTTTCCTCATCCGATAAGCCCGCGGTTGCCGTGATGGATCGGGTATCGGCGATATTTGAGAATCAGGCGACAGCGTTGGTAACGGTCCCGATTCAGGGGTATGTCGCGAAGGATAAGATCGGGATTGATGTCCGGGCAACCGAGGATTATTTAACCAATCATTTTCTGAAAAATGTTGCTTTTCATCCCGGCGAAACGGGTGATGCTCCGGATATAACCGACGAATATGTCTATCAAGACGAATTTGTGCGCTATCTCGAACGTGCGTTTCCGACCGCCGAAAGAAACGGGGAAAGAATTTTTTACAGCTTGGACAACGAGCCCTCATTATGGGCATACACACATGAGGAAATCCAATTGGAACCGATATCCTATGAGGAATTGGCGGAAAAGAATATCGAGTATGCCCGGGCGATTAAATCCGTCGTACCCGATGCCCGGATTTTCGGCTTTGTCGGATATGGATACGGGGCATTCATCGATTTGCAGGGAGCGCCCGACAGTGATTTACACGGAGAATTTATCGACTTTTATTTGAAACAAATGAAAAGGGCGGAGGATGAATACGGCGTCCGCCTGGTGGATGTGCTTGACATTCATTGGTATCCCGAGGCCAGGGATCGGTCGGGGAATCGGATTACAGAGGAATCCGGCGATGCGGACATGACACGGGCGAGAGTACAGGCACCCCGATCACTTTGGGACACCGGATATATCGAGAGCAGTTGGATAACGGATGTGTTCGGCAGGCCGATCGCACTTTTGCCGTGGCTTTTCGAAAAGATTGACCAATACTATCCCGAGACCAAGCTTTCCATCTCCGAATACTATTTCGGAGGGAGCCACCATATTTCCGGCGCGATTGCTCAGGCGGATTTTCTGGGCATTATCGGTCGTGAGGGTGTATACGCAGCAGCTCTGTGGCCCCCGCTCGATATGAAGGACAGTTATACCGAAGCCGCCTTTGATATGTATCTGGACTATGACGGCAACGGATCCTCCTTTGGGGATATCAGCATCTATGCTCAGTCTTCCGATTGGGAGAGCACATCGGTATACGCATCTGTTTTTTCCGACGATCCGGATAAAATGGTCTTGATTGCAATCAATAAGACCGGCGAATGGACGGAGGCGACAATGGATATGAAAACAACCGGGGCCCGCTTCGACCGGGTCGAAGTATTCCGCTTGTCCGAGGCATTCCCCGCGCCCGAGCTAATCGCTTCTTTGGAATCGGAGGATGAGAATTTTTCGGTTGAATTGGCACCGTACAGCATACAATGTTTGGTTCTGAACCGATAGCGGAGCAACGGGATGTGTTTTTCGATGATGAACGAACCGGATATCAGGCTTTTTGACCGATCAAGACTTGACGGCAGGGCGTGAGCAGGAGCGCACGCGCAAAACGTTCATCCGTAAGCCATGGTGTCCGGTTATGATCGGGTACCACCAACGGCATCCGATCATGAAGATGGCGAACCGACTCGTTCGCGTCTGCGGTAAGAATGACAAAAGCCGCGAAACGAGAGTTATCATCCCTCTTGAAAATCGAATACAGACCGGCAAGCATAAGTACAGGTGAGTCCTCGGAGCGCAATAAAAACTTATCCACTGTTTTCCCGTTTTCATGAGACCATTCAAAAAAACCGCTGACGGGAATAAGGCATCTTCGGCTTGTGAGGCATCCGCGAAACATCGGCTTGTCACCCGCAGTTTCCGAGCGGGCGTTGATTATGACACCTTTTCGGGGTGTTCGAGGAAAACCCCAATTCATCAGAACGGCCGTTGGCGTGCTCTTTTCATGAATCAGGACCGGTGCCTGATCCGTCGGATAGATCTCGCCGGTTTTTACAGAAATGCTTCGATTCGCTCTGTATCGAAAATTGAGTTCATCGCAGATTTTTCGGATTTCCTTATCGGTTTCCGGATTCGCGATAAAGTATCGACCGCACATATGAGACTCCTCGTGTTTTTAGGTGAAACACAGTTTTGACGATTTCATCATACCGTTGGGTTATGAGGGATTCAAGCAATAAAGGATGAAAACCGCAAACAAGAACACCCGGGATGATCATGAAAATGAAAGAGAGGATTGCTCGTTTTAATAAAATATCAATGAAAACGAACTCTTTTTTGTTAAAAACTTGTCACATCCCGCGAAAAATCCCCGAAATAAAGATATTTTGATCGTTTTGGGTATGGAAAGATGCTAAAGAATCGATTAGAATAAAAGGGAATGTTATGAAGTGGACGGATTATTAATAAAGGGGCGCAAATCTATGAAGAGGAAGTTGATTGTCGCGGTATGTGTTTGGCTGGTTGTTTTGTTTTCCATCGTTCTTGCGGGTTCGAGCCTGAGTAGCGTGAAGCCATCTGGCGGCGCTCGGGAAGGTTTTTATGATGTAAAGGATACCTCTCCCTCCAGTTCATCCGAATCTTCGGAGACATCCGAAACTTCGGAGACATCGGCTTCGGCTACGCCGTCGCCGTCACCGTCGCCGTCACCGTCGCCGTCACCGTCGCCGTCACCGTCGCCGTCACCGTCGCCGTCGCCTACGCCGACGTCAACACCGACTCCCTCACCGACGCCGACACGGACCCCGACCCCGACGCCGACACGGACACCGACTCCGACGCGGACGCCTACAGCGACACCGGTGCCGACAGCGACACCGACGCCCGAGCCGACCGCAACGCCGACGCCTGAGCCGACGCCCACTCCGGAGCCGACCGAGACCGAAGCCCCGACCGAGACGACACCTCCGGAGGAGACAACCGTTACGGAGAATACCGAAACGGCGAATCCTTCCGATACGACTGCGGCACAAGCACCGAAAGATACTTCGAAAAACAAAGCACGCTTTTTCAATGTATTGATCGGATTGGGTGTTTTCCTTTTTGTCGGTGGTATTGCATCCGGATTCATTGAGGACTTCCGGTATAAGCACTCGAGAGTGAAAAAGGACGAGTAATCCCGACTCGAGATTGATTGGATAGATTTGAGAAAAAACCGCTTCCCCGATTCCGATCGGAGAAGCGGTTTTCCTGACGGGTTCGAAGGATGGATTACGATTCTTTTGAACCGAGGAACATCCCGATGTCGTCTTCAACGGTTCCGATTCCCGAAAGTCCGAATTTTTCGACCAGAACTTTTGTTACGCCCGGGGAAAGAAATCCCGGAAGCGTGGGTCCCAGATGGATGTTTTTTACGCCCAGGAAAAGGAGCGCGAGCAACACAATGACGGCTTTTTGCTCATACCAGGCGATATTGTATACAATCGGTAATTGATTGATATCGGACAGCCCGAAGATCTCTTTGAGTTTCAGGGCAATTACCGCAAGAGAGTACGAGTCATTGCACTGTCCGGCGTCGAGCACGCGCGGAATATCACCGATGGAACCGAGTCGATTTTTGATATAGCGGTACTTCGCGCATCCTGCGGTCAGGATTACGGTGTTGGAAGGCAGTTGTTCGGCGAACTCGGTATAGTATTCACGGGATCGCATTCTGCCGTCACAACCGGCCATGACAAAGAATTTTTTAATCTTTCCGGATTTTACCGCGTCAACGATAGTGTCGGCGAGCGTAACCACCTGGTTATGAGCGAATCCGCCGACAATCGTACCGGTTTCGATCTGCTCCGGAGCGGGCAGTGTTTTAGCCATTTTTATAATTGCGGAGAAATCCTTTTCTCCGTTTTCCTTCGGGACGATGTGGGTACAGCCGGGATACCCGGCCGCGCCCGTCGTGAAGATTCGGGCCCGAACCTCCTCACTCTTGGGCGGTACAATACAATTCGTCGTAAAGAGAATCGGACCGTGGAATGTTTCAAATTCACCGACTTGTTTCCACCATGCATTACCGTAGTTTCCGACGAAGTGATCGTATTTTCGGAAAGCGGGGTAATAATGAGCGGGGAGCATTTCCCCGTGGGTGTAAACATCGACGCCGGCACCTTCGGTCTGTTTCAGCAACTGCTCGAGATCCGTAAGATCATGGCCGGAGATCAGGATTGCGGGATGATTGCGAACACCGAGTTCAACGGTTGTGATTTCCGGGTTGCCGAACCGAGACGTATGTGCCTCGTCCAAAAGAGCCATGACCTTGACCCCGTTCTCTCCGGTACGAAGCGTCAGAGCGACCAAATCGTCTGCGGAAAGATTATTATCCAAAGTGGAGGAAAGGGCTTCGTAAATGAATGAATAAATCGAAGAATCTTCCTTGCCGATGTGAAAAGCGTGCTCCGCGTAAGCGGCGATGCCTTTAAGACCGTAAGTAATCATTTCCCGAAGGGAACGGACATCTTCGTCATCCGTTGCAAGAACTCCGACGGATCCCGCTTTTTCAAGCATATCCTCATGCGTTTCGATGGAAAACATGGCCGCATCATCCAGATCATCTATCCCGGTTCTGTCGCGCAAATCATCACGAATTCCGATCATCTTTTGAATCTGAGTCTGTATTGCATCCGGATCGAAATTTGCATTGGTGATGGTCATGAAAAGACTGTTGACGACCTCATGATTGACATCGGAAATCGAAGAAACGTTGATTCTGCTCTTGCGGACAATGATGGAGATTCCTTTGAGCGTGTAGATTAAAAGATCCTGCAATTTCGCGACGTCCTCGGTCTTTCCGCAGACACCCCGTATCGTGCAGCCTTTGTTGCCGGCGGTTTCCTGGCATTGAAAACAAAACATACTCATCTTTTCACCTCCCGAAAAAATAATAAAAATATATCAGACCGGAGCCGGTGCTTTGACTACAATTAACTCCAGTGTCTCCGTATGACGATTGGACACATTCATCCGGGTACCGACGGGGATTTTGAGTAGTGCTCCGGCCTCGTAAACATGGGGCTCCTGATCATTGAGAATGATTGAAAGACGCCCTCGAACGACCGTCATATACACATTGGAATTTGAGAAATGGACGGGTAATCCGTCGTCTTTCGGGAAGATCATATGGATATAATGAACGTTCTCATCGAAAACCACTTTCTCGATTGCCTTCGAGTCACCCCGATCCAGATGGAAAACCTGCTCGATCATGAAAGAACCCTCCTTTTCCAGAAGACTTTAAATCATTTGTACCATAAAGAGGGCTCGGAAAACCAACAGAATCGTGAACAATTCTAAAACAGTTCATCGGAAAACGAAAGGCGGGAAATTTCAAACGGAGAATGTATCGGACGGTTGTTTATTTGCGGATTGACTCTGCCCAAAGGAATGGGAAATATGGTATTTTTAATAATGAAAACAATCATTAAGCGTGAGAAGCACCCGAATAAATTACACGGAGGCATGCATGACCAATCCATGGGAAGAGATCCGCCTGACGGATTATGAGCGGCATATGAGCCGAAAAAACGTTTTTCAGCTTCAGGCCATCAATCGGATTACGGCGGAGCAGTTATTCGACTTTAACATCCGGTCCGTCATGATCATGGGGATCACCGGCGGAAACGGACTGGAGCATATTCATCCGAGTAATTTTGACAGAGTATACGGAGTCGACATCAATCGGAATTATCTGGTGGCCTGTGTTTTACGGTTTCCGTCGCTTGTCGATATTTTTGAGCCGATTTGCGCGGATTTGCGTGAGGAAAGGATACGGTTACCGCACGCGGATTTGGTCATCGCCAATTTATTAATTGAGTACATCGGGTATGATTCATTTATTGACTCCGTAAAACAGGTGGCGCCGCGTTTTGTTTCCTGCGGAATCATCGATGACGCAAATCTGGACCCGGTGTCGGATTCATCATATTCCGATGCTTTTGACCGACTGGACGAAGTATATCGGCAAACCGACGAATTTACCCTGACGATGGCGATGCGTGAAATCGGTTATTCTCAGATACAGCGCAAGGAGATTGATTTGCCGAACCGAAAATCCATCGTGCGTCTGGATTATGTTGCGAAAGACCATGCGGTATCGGACGACATGAAGGGCTCATAAAGAAAAAAGGGATCCGTATCGGAAAGAGGTAATCGAAATGGCTTTCATGGGTATTTTCATAATGGGATTAGTCATGATGCTGATCGCCTTGCTGATTTACATGGTTATCTTAGCGGCCGGAGCGACATTATTGACCACGGGAATTGTCTTTCTGATCGGAACCCGTTTTGAGAAAACATCCGTGGTGCGTTTGTTCGGCTACGGAATTTTTCTCCCGAGCCCGGTCTCCCGCGCATGCGTTTTTCGGTAAAGAAGCGGCGTCATACCGGTGTGTTTCCGAAAGATTTCCGAGAAGTAGCTCTGGCTCGGGAAGGCGAGGACCGAGGCAATCTGCGCCGCGCCGTAATCGGAGTAGGCGAGCATGTTTTTGGCGGTGTCAATCTTCTGTGTTCGGATATATTCGGTGATTGTGATGCCGGTCTCCTTCCGGAAAAGCCGCGAAAGGTAGGAGGAATCCAGCCCCGTATGATCGGCGAGCCGGGAGACGGTAATTCTCGTGTGCAGGTGGTCATAGATGTAATCGACGCACTTTGCGATGTGTCCGGTATGAATCTTGCGCTTGCGAAGAAGACGCATTCGGCTTGCATAGTCAAGGCATGCGGTACGGTGAAGGGTCTCGATTTCCGCGGGTGTTTTGCATCGGTCGGTTTTCTGAATATAGATATCGCTCAACCCGTATGCCTCGGCAAGATCCATGCCCCCTTCGATACAGTAACGGGCACTCATCGCGATCGTAATCACCAGATGGTATTTAATATTCTGAAGAGGGTTTTCGGACAACGTCCCGAGTCCCTCTTTTTCGATGATGGAGGGACTCATGAATTCGCGCGTTTTTCGGATGTCGCCGGTTTTTATCGCGGTATAAAATGCCAACTCGGCAGGGTAGGACGCTCGAAAAGTGTTGTGCTCTCTTCGAATGTACTCCTTATAAAATAGCTCCCGATCCGTAAGCATGGATTTCTCCTCCGATATGTTTTGCGATAACGATCGTACTGCTCCGCATGAACAGTATGTCATAAAAACGACAATAAAGACAGAAAATAGATATCATCGACAGAGGTTCTGTGCGATTCTGCAGGTATATTGAAGCATTCTGCATCGAACCGACGGGAGGCAAACATGAAATTGATTCGAGGAATCAACATCGGCGGATATTTATCCCAGTGCATTCATCAGAAGGATCATTATGATAAATTTTTCGACGAAGAAGATGTTCGGAGGATTCGTGAATGGGGCTTTGACCACATACGATTGCCCTTTGACTACTCCGTCGTTCAGGACGAGAACGGGGAGGCAATACCGGAGGGAATGGCACTGCTTCGAAAAAATGTAATGTGGGGACAAAAATACGGACTCAACGTGATCCTCGATCTTCATAAGGCGAGCGGTTACGACTTCAATTTCGCCGGTGATTCATCTAAAAACAACCTATTTACGAACGAAGTCCTGGTCGACAAATTTCTGTCGCTTTGGCGGATGATCGCCCAAGAATTCGGCGGATATGACAATGTGGTTTTCGAGCTTTTAAATGAGGTCGTCGAGACGGAGAACGCAAGCGCCTGGAATCAATTGATCGCAAAGGCGGTCCCGGCGATCCGTGAAATTGCGCAAACCACTCCGATCATATACGGAGGAATATTTTGGAACAGCGCCAATACGCTGAAGTTTCTGGATCCGCCCGCATCCGACAACATCATCTTCACGTTTCACTTCTACGAGCCTCTTTTGTTCACTCATCAGAAGGCGCATTGGGTTCCGAATATCAGCATGGACGACGTCCCGTATCCCGATACGATGGAGTACTATAAGGCGCTTTCCGAGAAGATGGGTATGCAGGGCAGTGTGGCCGTGATGTCCAAAGCCGAGACGATGGGGCCCGAGTTTATTAAAGAAATGGTCGATCAGGCCGTCGAGGCCGCGCGTAATGCGGGCGTACCCCTTTATTGCGGCGAGTTCGGCGTCATTGATCAGGCACCGACCCCGGACACGCTTCGTTGGTTTGCGGACACCGTTTCGGTATTTGACGAGTACGGCATCGCACATGCGATGTGGACGTATAAGGAAAAGGACTTCGGGCTGATCGGCAGGCACTATGAGCCGATCCGGGATGATTTGATCCGGATCCTGACCGGAAAGAATCAATGACGAATCCAACCCCGTTTTTCGACGATCGGATTGGAAAATGCAACGAAAGAGAGGAAACCAGGAATGAAAAAACTTTTGAAAACGGTCGCGATATTGATTATATTGACCGTCGCCGGCTCCGCTGTTGCGGGGTGCGAAAAAACCCCCGATTCTACGGTTGCTTCGACAACGCCGGCGAGTACGTCCGCGACGGAACCGGAACTCAAAAATCAAACCGATCAGGATCAGGTACCGGAGATCGCCGGCTATTCGCTTCTGTGGAATGACGAATTCAACGGAACGGCGATGGACATGACGACCTGGAATTACGAGCCGCATGAGCCGGGCTGGACGAATAATGAGCTTCAGGAATACACGGAGTCGGAGGAGAATGTTTTTGTCCGGGACGGCGTTCTTGTGCTCAAGGCGATCGCGACCGAGACCGAAAACGGCGGAACGTATTACACGTCCGGCAAGGTGACGACGCAGAATAAACAGGACTTCATGTACGGAAAAGTTGTCGCCCGCGCCAAGGTACCGGAGGGTCAGGGCCTGTGGCCGGCGATCTGGATGATGCCGACCGACGAGAGTTATTACGGTCAGTGGCCGAAGTGCGGGGAGATCGACATCATGGAAGTCTTGGGCAACCAGACCGATATCGCGTATTCGACGATCCATTACGGGGAGCCGCACGGCCAACAGCAGGGGATGCTGACACTGACCGACGGAACGTTCGCGAGTGACTTCCACGAATATTCGGTCGAGTGGGAGCCGGGCGAGATGCGTTTCTACATCGACGGGACGTTGATCCTGACGGTCAATGACTGGTTTACCGCCTTACCCGGCGAGGACGAGAAACCGTATCCCGCGCCCTTTGACCAGACATTTTTCGTTCAGATGAATCTGGCGGTCGGCGGAAATTGGCCGGGAAACCCCGACGAAACGACGGACTTCTCCAAAGCGGAGTTTGAAATCGATTACGTCCGGGTTTATCAGAAACCGGATTACGATACGAACGTGACAAAACCGGAAAAGGATTTTCGTGATCCCCTTCCCGACGGAAACATGATCTATAACGGCGACTTTGCCGAGGCCGAAGATCTGACTGACGACATCAACTGGAAATTCCTCCTCTTCCACGGCGGCGAAGGTTCCGCGGAGATCAAGGACGGATCCATCATCATCACATCGCTTCAAGAAGGAACGGAAGAATATTCGGTCCAATTGGTACAGCCGGATCTGGCAATGATCAAGGGGAACAAATATCGGATTACGTTTGACGCATATGCCGCCGAGGAGCGCGACATCGTCGTGTGCGTATCCGCGCCCACCAACGGATGGATCCGGTATTTTCCGGATACGCTCATGACTCTGACCACGGATTGGGAAACGTATACCTTTGAGTTCGAAATGACGGAAAAAGATGACAACAACGGAAGACTCGAGTTCAACATGGGCAAACGCGGCTCAATCGCTCAGATTCATATTCGAAATGTCCGGGTTGAGGTCATCGAAACATAAACGACCGGATTCAAACGAATCCGAAAATTCAGGGGTCCTGCGGCTTTTGCTCTTCTCTCGGAAGCCTCGGGACCTCTTCTTTTCAAGGGATTAGTTCGAATGATCAGAGAGTTGTTCAATAATGAAGGGAACGACCTGATCCGGCTCAATTCCGAGGACAAAAGCAAATTCGTTGGTCAGCAGTTTCTCCGCTTCCTTCATCGCCTCCGAATCCGAAAAGGCGAGACGCTTTCCTTCGTTTTCGAGATCCTGCTTTCTTGTATACAGAAGCTTAATCATTCGGATGAGTTCGCTTTGGTCTTTGCTGAGGATTGCGTGATGAAACATCTCCTTGCGGGTCGCATTATCCGCTATCCACTCATCATTGGTATCGGGTAAAGTCCAGACTAACTCAAGAAGTTCTTCCTTTGTCATTAACGGACGGAGGACGGATTCGTAGTTGTCCGTCGGAATATAAACCGTCATCGTGTTTCCGTACACCGTCTCCAAAACAAAATATTCGCTTTCCGATGCGTCGCCGAAATCCTTACGGCAGATATCGATGATTCGGCATACACCCACCGAGTGGTATACGACATGATCGCCAATCTGGTACACAAATTACCTCCGGTACACAAAAAATGATACGCTCTTAACCGCTGCGGGTCGTTCCCGTTGAAAACAGAATCCGCTTAGGATGATTCCGATCACAAGGATTCGAAATGCCCGAAAACGAGCGTGGTCAAAAAAAATACAATAAATGAAATAACATCTTAAATTTTAGCACAAATCCGATAAAAATTCATGTTTTAGCGCTAGGGGCCGGCCTAAGAGTAAAAGAAACACGGCTCCATATCTGTTTTCGCGAAACACGTAAAAAGCGACAGCCCGGGAGCAGGTGGATGAGAAGGACGTGGAACGCACAAGTTATTCGTGGATGTTTGAGCGATTCCCACATCTACTTACGCAACCTCATGAATGCCTTTTCCGATAAAAATACCGGCAAACGACGTACCTTTCGGCATTTTTGCCGGTACGCGCACCTCTCGAAAAGCTAAAAATACCGGCAAACGGAGCACTTTTCGTCGATTTTGCCGGTATCCGCGTTCCGTCAAAGCAATCTCTGCATATTGTGCGACGATCCCGGGAACAATGATTGTCGTGGGTCAGAAAGGTTGCCGACAATTATATCCAGTTCCTCATGAGTGATTGCTCCGGATGATTTGTCCCTTCCATTCCGTCCGTCAAGCGGCAACGGATCTGTCATCGATGCTGTCCCGAAAATATGCCGTCAAATCTTTGAAGGATTCCGGGTCATGGACTGTGGGGAGTGGCCGGGAGAAAAAAAGAGCTCCACCGGACCATCCGTTTATAATCTTTTATGAAAAGAAAATAACAGAGTATTGACAATAATGTGTGACGTACAGTATATTGAATTCGGAGGTGATGCACGTGGGCACGGACAAGGCAATCATTGACAGTCTGCGGTTGGAACTGAGAAGGGGGACGCTCGTTCTTAGCGTCCTCAGCCGGACGGATGAGCCGAAGTATGGGTATGCACTGGTGCAAAGCCTCCTGGAAAAGGGGGTTCCCATTGATCCGAATACGCTTTATCCGCTGCTTCGCCGTCTCGAGACCCAGGGATTGCTCATCAGCGAGTGGGAGACGAGCGGACCGAAACCGAGGAAATATTACCGAAGAACCGAGCTCGGCACGGAGATCTACAAGGAGCTCCGGAATGAATGGAATCAAATGGCGGGAGCGATGGAACTTCTGATGAAGGAGGAGTCATAATGGACGATAAGGATTTTGAATTAATGGAAAGATATATATATCAAGTGGTCCGCCGCCTGCCGAAGGAGCAGCGGGACGACGTCTCCATGGAACTCCGGGAGTTGATCGGCGATATGGCCGAGGAAAAAGAATCGGTCCGGGAGGCGTTGGTCGCGCTCGGGGATCCGGCGGAATTCGCCAAAAAGTACGCCGGCGAGTCGCGCTATCTGATCGGGCCGTTGTACATTGACACGTATTGGAACGTTTTAAAGATCGCGCTGACGTGCACGGTGATCGCCATCTTTTCGATTACACTGGGACAGGGAATCGTCGAAAGATATGATCCGGGTCTCGTTACGGACCTCGGATCGATCATCGGATTCGTGACGTACCTGTTCTCGACGACACTTTCCAATACGATGAACTCGGCCATCGGGATCTTCGGCATCGTCACGATCGTATTTATGATTATGGAACACTATAAGGTCGATCTCGAAGAAGGTAAAGATAAGGCGTGGACTGTCGACGATCTTCCGAAGAAGCCGTCTTCCGAGAAAGACGGAGTCGATGAGCGCGCAATATGGACTCCGGAGCGTCTGGCTCCCGTTCCGGGTAAGAAGGCCATGCTTCCGAGGGGCGACAGCATTGCGGACATCGTCTTCTCGGTCATCTTCGGAGCGATCCTGATTTTCGCTCCGCACATACTCGGTGTGGTTTGGGTCATTGAAGACAACGTGATCGGAAAAGGCGTTATGACCATCCCGATCTTTAATCTGGACAAGTGGAACCTGATCCTTCCTGTATTCCTGATCAGTCTTCTGGCGGGATTGACGGATGCGATCCTGAGAGTGATCATCGGACGATATAACCTCAAGGTGATGGTCAGCAGTATTGTATCCGGTTTGATTCAGATCGTTTGCTCGGTCACCTTATTCAAGATCCTGCCGATCTGGAATCCGCACTTCGGTAACGAACTGAGAAGGTTTTTGGATAACGAGTTCGGCGCAACGGAATTTGCGAACTACTTTGACCCGGTCTGGTTCTCGAACGTCATTCTTACGATTATTATCATCGCTACCATGGTCGAAGTGGGCATCACCGCATACCGGACTCTGCGGTACGGGTTGAATGAGGAAAGAAGCGAGGACAAAGTGAAGGCGTAGTGCTTTTCGAGCGAAAATCGGTTTGTGCCGGACTGCGCCCGGCGCGACGGTCGACCCCGGGCTATGCTTTGAAAACAATATACTCGAGTACGAGCCACACGGCGATCAGTACGCCGATGACGATCGTGGCGATCGTCAGGATGCTCTTATCCTTGAATTTCAGAAGCGCGATCAATCCGAGAAGAGACCCGAGGAGACCGACGACCGCGAGGTGCTGCATGCTGAGCGGCAGTCCGAAACGAAGGCGCGTGCCCAGGAGTCGGATCGCGCCGAGAAGAACGAGTATGCCGGAGACGACGACCGCGGCTAAACCGAGCTTGGACGACGGGGCAAGTTTTGCTTTCATGGGGAGCTCCTTTCATGATGTATCGTTCAGGTCGGTCTGTTTCTACTTGATCTTTCTGATGATAATTTAGCATACAGACCGATTTGATGATAGAAGCAAATCGTGCAAGTGATTATCCGATACGATAAAAACATGCAAAATATGCAAGTTTTTGATAGTGTGAATAAAAGGATGCACTGTATTCGGAGAGACATCATGGAATTACGAATCAATCGAAAAGCCTATCTGGATCAGCTGACTCAGTGGCGAGAGAAAGAGTTGATTCGTCGCGGATACATCGTTTCGATCGGAAAAGCCGGGCGCAGTGCGGAGATCGATTTTGTCGCTGTCCGGGATAAGAATACGGAGTACTTTCAGGTTTCCGCTTCCGTATTGGATGAGACGACACTTCAACGGGAGATACACCCATTCGGTCAAGTCGAGGATCATTATCCCAAATATTTATTGACACTTGATGAATATGAATCCGATCACGAGGGGATCCGACAAAAAAATCTCGTCACATGGCTTCTCGAGGAGTAAAAAACATGCAGATCCACCGCCTTTTTGCAATCGTATACGTGCTTCTGGAGCGGCCGACCGTGACCGCCCGGGAGCTCGCCGGGCGCTTCGAGGTCTCGACGCGGACGATCTACCGCGACGTCGAACTGCTCGCGCAGGCCGGGATCCCGGTCTATATGAGTAAGGGCAGGGGCGGCGGGATCTCGCTGATGCAGGACTTCGTCCTCAATAAAGCGGTCCTTACCGAGCATGAAAAGAGCGACATCCTCGCGTCGTTACAGGCGGTCGGCGCGCTGAGCGGGACGGGCGACGACTCGGCGGTCCGAAAGCTCCGGAGCCTTTTCGGCAGTAAGAATGCGGATTGGATCGAGGTCGACTGGTCCTCCTGGGGCTACTACGGCGACGAGGCGGCGATTTTCGAGACGGTCAAGACCGCGATCCTCGAAAAGCACGTCCTGCGCTTCTCGTACTCGAGCGGACGGGCGGAGACACTCCGGCGCGAGGTGTGGCCTTTAAAACTCTTGTTCAAGGGGGCGGCGTGGTACCTGTACGCCCACTGCACGCTCCGAAACGACACGCGATTTTTCAAGCTCCGGCGGATGACGGAGATCGAGCTTCTGCCGACACACTTCGAGATGGAGGCGCCGACGCGGGTCGTCGCAGAGCCGGTCGCGTACTCGAGCATGAACGTAAACGCCGAGTTTCAGGTCGACGCGTGCATGGCTTTTCGCGTATATGACGAATTCAGCGACTTCATCCCGCTCGAAAACGGCGACTTCCTCTGTCGCGTGACGCTCCCGGATCTCGAGACCGTCTGCATGTATGCGTCGTCTTTCGGCACGCACGCGCGGATCGCGGGCCCGCCGGAAGCGATCGAGGCGATGCGGGAGCGGCTTCTGAAGTCGATGGAGCTGTACGGGTGAGGCGAGAATACAGTGATCAGAACATCGCGATGACTCATTCGGAACGCAGACCAATGTAAGAAATGTCGATGCGGTATTATCTCGCTCGCTGATAGTCCGCCGGGCCGGAATTACCGCCTGGATTCGCATTTTAACCGTTCTAGGCGGTATTTTCTCGTTCTCAGCCCGTCCGCCGGCGTAAAATTACAGCCTAGATTCGCACTTTGACCGTTCTGGGCGGTATTTTCTCGTTCTCAGCCCGTCCGCCGGCGTAAAAATACCGCCTAGATTCGCACTTTGACCGTTCTGGGCGGTATTTTCTCATTTTCAGCCCGTCCTCCGGCGCAAAAATACAGCCTGGATTCGTATTTTGACCGTTCTGGGCGGTATTTTCTCATTTTCAGCCCGTCCTCCGGCGCAAAAATACAGCCTGAATTCGCAGTTTGGTCGTTCTGGGCGGTATTTTCGTACTCGTTTAGCTCTTTCTCAAATATGACGCCCTGATGACATATATACCGCGCGACAATAGACGTACCACACAAATGGAGGTACGGATATGGCGACCGATTATAAGAAGCAGGATAAGGAACTGTATCAGCCGGGGACCGAGCCGTCCGTCGTCGACGTGCCGGAGATGACATTTATTCGGGTGGACGGCGAGGGCGACCCGAATGATCCGGAAGGGGAGTACGCGACGGCGGTCGAACTCCTGTACGCGCTCTCCTACGCGATCAAGATGATGCCTCGAAGCGGCGAAATCCCGGAGGGATACTTCGACTACGTCATGCCGCCCCTGGACGGCTACTGGTGGGTGGACGACGATACGGAACGCGCCTTCACCGACAAGTCAAAGTACAAGTGGACCTCGATGCTCCGTCAGCCGGAGTTCGTAACGCCGGAACTTTTCGAAAAGGCGCGCGCGATCGTCGCGAAAAAGAAGCCCGGTCTCGATTTGAGCAAGGCCCGGCTCGTGCGTTTCCGCGAGGGACTGTGCGTCCAATGCATGCACGTCGGCCCGTTTTCGACCGAGAAGGAAACCATTGCTCGGATGATGGCGTTCACCGCCGCAAACGGCCTGCTGGAGGACTTCTCGGACATTCGCCGTCACCACGAGATCTACCTGTCGGATCCTCGAAAAGGAGATCCCGCGAGAATGAAGACGATCCTGAGACACCCGGTGAGAAGAGCGTGACACGACGAAGACACCGCCGGTGAAGCGGATGTGATACGATGAGGAAGTACACTGAAGCAGGCCGGAGTGCCCGGTGAAATGCGTGTGAGCGCCCGTGGGAAAGATCCGGACAGGAGGAATAATTATGCTTGAATTACCGGAGGTCCTGACCCTCAGTAAGCAATTGAACGAACACGTCGCCGGGCGGACGATCGAGGCGGTTTTTCTTCCGACCAAGCCGCACAAGTTCTGCTTTTTTGAGCCGGAGCCGGCGCTTTTCGAAAAGCAGATCGGCGGAGCGCGGATCGAGCGGGCCGAGGGCTTCGGGATCTATGCGGAGATGATTTTCGATAACGGGAAGCGTCTGTCGGTGGATGACGGAATCAACCTGCGACTCCTTACGGACGACGAGGTGCCGAAGGATTATCAGCTTCGGCTCGCCCTTTCGGACGGCAGAAATCTGGTGTTCACGGTTTCGATGTACGGCGGGATCAACGTTCACGAGGAAGGCTACTTCAACAAATACTATATCGCGAGCCGCGAGTCGGTCTCACCGTTCTCGGACGGGTTTGACGCTTTATTTGCCGGGCGGTTCGCGGAAGCCAGGCCGAACCTCTCCGCGAAGGCGTTTCTGGCGACCGAGCAAAGGTTCCCGGGTATCGGAAACGGTTGTCTGCAGGACATTCTTTTTGCCGCGCGGATCCATCCGAAAAGAAAGGTCGTAACGCTCAGCGAGGACGAACGCGCCGGGCTTCTTACGACGATCAAGGAAGTGCTCGGGGAGATGACCCGGCTTGCCGGGCGTGACACGGAAAAGGACCTCTTCGGAAATCCCGGCGGCTACCGCACCGTGATGTCCAAGAACACCGTCTTATCGCCCTGTGCGGTCTGCGGCAGTACGGTCGTCAAGGAGAGCTACATGGGCGGCTCGGTGTATTATTGCTCCGGGTGCCAGAAAATGGTGGAGTAGAATTCCGAAAGATGTAGGAGTGAAATATAGAAATATGAAGGGATAGAAATGCTAAATATGTGGGAATGGAATTGCAAAATATGCGGGAATGGAATTGCAAAATATGTGGGAATGAGTTATTCTCTTCTTAGCGAAGGGGGTGGCGCGAAGTGAAACAAGAATACCGTCCGCGTTTAGTGGATCAAATGATCGAGCAGTACCTTTCGGCTTTCGGAGCGATCTGCCTCGAGGGACCGAAGTGGTGCGGAAAAACGTGGACCGCGACACGCCACAGCAAGAGCCGGATTTTTTTGGGTGACCCGAGCGGAAATTTCCAGAACAGAAAATTAGCCGAAACGGATCCGATGCTGGTTCTGGAAGGAGAATCTCCCCGCCTGATCGATGAATGGCAAGAGGTTCCGGCATTATGGGATGCCGTGCGTCATCAGGTGGATCAGTCCGGCCATAAGGGACAATTCATTCTGACCGGTTCCGCGACGCCGACGCACAAAGGAATTTTGCACAGCGGAGCCGGAAGAATCGCGAAAGTCCGTATGCGCCCGATGTCGCTTTTCGAGTCCGGCGATTCGAGCGGCGCGGTATCCTTGAAGTCCCTGTGCGAAGGGCATCTGGATCCGGTCATGACCGGAAAGACCGACATCCGAGATCTTATCGGGCTTATTATCCGAGGCGGCTGGCCCGGAAGTGTCGGACTGCCGATTCAAGAAGCAATACTTATTCCCAAGGAGTACTTGGATGTGATCATCGACGATGATACTTTTCGAGTCGACGGCGTACGCCGGGACGCGATCAAAATGAAGCGCCTTCTTCGTTCGTTGGCACGCAATGAGAGTACACCCGCCTCGGCCGGAGCGTTGAGAAGGGACATGCAAACCACCGACGATGACGACATCGACCCGGGAACGATCGCGGATTATCTGAGCCTTTTCGAGCGACTGTTTCTGATCGAAAATCAGCGCCCGTTCACATCCGAAATTCGCTCTTCGACGCGGATCAAACTGGCGGAGAAGAGACATTTCAGTGATCCGTCACTGGCCGCGGCTCTTCTGGAGGCGACTCCGGAGCGGCTTCTCAATGACCTGGCGACGCTGGGCTTCCTTTTCGAGGCGCTCTGCGAGCGGGATCTTCGCTGTTACGCGGAAGTCTCCGGTGCGCAGCTTTTCCATTACCGCGACTATAAGAATCGCGAGATCGACGCGGTAATCGAAAATCGGGACGGATCATGGTGCGCCGTTGAGATCAAACTCGGCGCAAACCGGATTGATGAGGCGGCCGCTAATCTTCTCCGGATCCAAAAGGAAATTGCGAATGAGCCCGGAGGGATCCCGCCTTCCGTGCTCTGTGTCCTCTGTGGATTATCCAACGCTGCGTACCGAAGAGAGGACGGAGTATTTGTCGTACCGATCACGGTGTTGCGCGATTAGTCTTCAGGAAAACTCGAAATACTATTTGAAGGAGGCCCCATGAACCCCATCGAACAAACCGTGCGCGACCGGCTTTTCGCGCTTGCTGACTTGGGATACCGCGACTTTCACGCGAAGCTGATGCCGACCGTCGAAAAGGACCGCATCATCGGCGTACGGACGCCCGCGCTCCGCGCCTTTGCGATCGAATTTTCAAAGACCGAAGAGGCCGCCGAATTCCTCCGGATCCTGCCGCACCGCTACTACGAGGAGGATAACCTCCACGGCTTCCTGATCGAGCGGATCGGGGAATACGAGCCGACGGTCGCGGCGCTCGACCGGTTTCTTCCGTACGTCGACAACTGGGCGACGTGCGACCTGATGAGCCCGAAAGTTTTCGGGAAACACCGGCCGCAAATTCTCGAAAAGCTTCGCGCCGACTGGCTCTGCTCCCCGCACACCTACACGTGCCGGTACGCGATCGGCATCCTGATGCGCCATTTTCTCCGCGACGCGTTCACCCCGGAGATCCCGGAACTCGTCGCGTCCGTCCGGTCGGAGGAGTATTATGTTCGTATGATGATCGCGTGGTTTTTCGCGTCGGCACTGTGCGATCGTTACGACGAGACGATTCCGTACCTCATTGGGCGCCGATTGGATCCGTGGACGCACAACAAGTCGATTCAAAAGGCGATCGAGAGCCGTCAGATCAGCGACGAGACGAAGGCGTATCTGAGGACACTGAGGGTGAAAAGGTAGAAAGCGCGTGGCTTTTCGCGCTTAAATTATTCCTGCGCGCGGAACATGAGGGCTTTTTGGACCGAAAAGGAGGAATGAATCATGCCGATTATGGAGATCAGTATTGTCCCGATCGGAACCCCGAGTGCTTCCGTCAGTAAGTATGTCGTTGAGGCTCTGCGCGTATTGGAACGGGAAGAGGGGATCACGTATCGCTTATGTCCGATGGGGACCGTTGTGGAGGCGGACAGCGTCGAGGCGCTTTTCGAGGTGGCAAAAAAGATGCATGTGCGTTCGCTGGCCGGTGAGGTACAGCGGATCGTGACATCGATCAAGATCGATGACCGGACGGACAAGAAGCTTACCATGCAAGGAAAAATAAAAGCCGTTGAGGACCGACTGTAAGGAAGAGCTTCTGGCGAATATTGTTTTCCGATGATCGCAAATCACCGCTTATCGAAAAAACAGTTCCAGGCATCCGTAACTCAGTGCGGCGACGACCAGGGATCCCGCCGTTACGATTGCGCTTCCTTTCAGAAAGCCGATCAGATGAAAGTTGTAATTGCGGTATGCCTTGTGTCCCTCGCTGCCCGGAAGAACGATAAAAGAAGGACGCCAAGTACAAAATATCAACCAGTCCCTCACCAGAAGATCGAAAAGATTCCAGCACATGGTCACGATCCACACATGCAGAAAAATCGATCCGAAGCCGGAATTCGTCTCGTGAAAAGTATAAATCGGGCTCCAAAAATCGTTAAAACATATTCTCTCGTTTATATCGTGATATCTCGTCTAAAAAACAGGGCGTTTTTCCATATATTCTACATATTTTTCATGGTTTCATTTGTTCTTGGGGTCAAAGTGTAGTCACGAAAAAAGATGTTAAAGCGGCAACATTTTGCATGCGAATAATTATTACTTTTATCTGTGCCAACGGATAGAGGGGCGTTCTTGGGAACATATCAACGCACCTGATTAGTCCTTCAAGCAACCGATCGGAATGACAACGACTCCATCCTCTCTGCGATATCCATACTGTGTTCCTGTAATGATTAGCTTTAAATCCGGCATCCTGATCGGCACTTGTTTCTGGGTTTTATTATGCTCTGCAACCAGTCTCTCAATCTCGCAAAGATGTCTTGCCCCGTCATCAATTTCAGATTGTCCCAATTTAAACTCAATCAATGCATATCTGCCGTCTTCCAGATGAAGGACGGCATCCGCTTCCAGTCCCAGTCGATCATGATAATATGAAACACTTCCTCCGGCGGAAGCTGAATATATCTTCAGATCTCGAATACAAAGACTTTCAAACAAGAATCCCAATGTTTTATAATCGCTCGAAAAATATTCGGGAGAAATCCCAAGCGCTGCTGCAGCAATAGACGGGTCAACTACATTTCTTTTCTTTGATGACCGGATGGATGTCTTGGATCGAATCGCCGGACACCATGCCTCAATGTCATCAATAATCAGCAGCTTTTCAAATCCATTGATATAGTCATAATATGTTTGTTTTGACATATCACACGTTGCCGTAACATCT
>Ga0209723_1001580_pt1 | contig 34664 bp, 33 predicted proteins | sample BiotimSIPDNA_2_FD_185750 | JGI IMG/M metagenome (GOLD analysis project Ga0209723, IMG submission 185750) | Anaerobic biogas reactor microbial communites from Washington, USA - Biogas_R2 time_0 SIP DNA (SPAdes) (version 2) | ecosystem: Engineered > Bioreactor > Anaerobic > Unclassified | place... | reverse complement strand
AAACCGCAACAGCGGAATCTGGTGGAGCTGGGGGGATTCGAACCCCCGGCCTCTTCCGTGCGAAGGAAGCGCGCTCCCTCTGCGCCACAGCCCCGGCAGACCAACGGCGATTATTGTAATGAGGAGAGGCCGACTTGTCAAGCGTCCAATACTGAGATAATCTATGGTTTTAAAATCAACGATACAGGAAAAGGTGATTTCCGTGTCCTCAGGACCAGAACTCTTTAAAGCTCTTTCCAAAGCTCTTTCGGAAACCCTCTTCCCGGCAAGGATAGGGAAAATAGAAACAGGCGATTCGTGGGCATCTTTTCGGGTCACACGCAAAGGCGGGTGGCTTCTTTTCTCGTGGAGTCCCCGAAGCTACGGCTGCGGTATCGCAGGCGACTCCATGATCTCATTCCTCAAAAAAACACGGACAGGCAGATCTTCCTTCGGAGAAGCCCTGAAGAGCAATTTTCTGAACGGTTCCTTTACTTCCGTTAAGCAGCTGAACAATGACCGCGTCCTGGTTTTCCGGGCTGAACGGCTGGTCGGCGCCGGTTTTCCGGTTCACGTAAGCCTTGTTTTCGAGGGAACCGAGAGGAACAGCAACCTTCTCATTCTTGACAGTGAAGGGACCATCCTCGAACCGGCAAAACATATTTACGGGGACATGAACCGGTACAGAATGCTTCTGCCCGGAATCAGCTATACTCCCCCGCCCCCCCTGAAAGGCCGGGAATGGGAAGCTGGGCAGTACATCCGGTCTCCAGGGGAACTTTCAAACCTCACGGGGATAGGGAAAGGTCTTGCACGGAAGATTGCCTGCCTCTGGGAAGAAAAGTCGCCCGGGTACTGGACCGGCTGTCTCTCGTCCATTCTGGACGAAACCGCACCGGTATCCGCGCTGGTCCTCCAGAAAATCGGCACCTATCTCACCGTTTTTCCGGATCTCCTCCAGGGAGCGGAAAGCGTCCCCGGCGGCATACTTGGAGGCGCAGGGCAGGAAATAATCTCAGCCGCATTTTCGGCCCACAGGGAACATACCCTGGCAGAGGTACGGAAGACGATAGCGAAAGAGATACGAAGCAGGATACGCCATGCCGACGGGTTGCGGAACCAGGCGACGATGGCTGAAAGAGCCGATGAATTCAGGAAAACCGGCGATCTTCTTCTTGCGGCGAAAGACTCCATACCCCCGAGAGCAAGGGAAATAACCCTGGCTGACTGGGAGACAGGCGAAGAGGTACGCATACAGCTGGATGAAAAACTTTCTCCCTCCCAGAATGCAGAAAAGTATTTCAGGAAATACAAAAAAGGGAAAATAGACGTCAACGAGACAAGGAGCAAAATACTCTCTCTCGAGGAAGGCATAAAAGAGCTGGAGGAACAGCTGGAGGCGCTGGAATCCATCGACGATCCGGACCTTCTGGCCGCCGCGGCGGCAGATATCCTTGACTGGGTTTCTCCGGAGAAAAAAAGGCAGGGGAAGAAAAAAAAGGAGAACACTCCTCCCCACATACAGTTTCAGAATGGAGAGGACCTTATTTATGTCGGACTGAACGCGAGGGGAAACAGGTATGTCACATTTAAATGCGCATCACCTTCGGACCTCTGGTTCCACGTCCACGAGATCCCCGGTGCCCATGTCATTCTGAAAACCCCGGGAAAAGGCATGAGCCCCCGGGATGACTCCATTGAAATAGCCGCTTCTCTGGCCGCCTGGTACAGCAGGGCAAAAAACGCGGCAAAGGTTCAGGTGGACTACACTGAGAAAAAAAACGTCAGGTCAATTCCCGGCAGCGCCGTCGCTCATGTAACCTATACCGGCCCCCGTACCCTGCTGGTCAGTCCCGGCCTGTGGAAAGAACATCCTGAAGCTGCCCTCTCAAGGCGGCAGGAAGGATCGAAGTGAAAGACATCCTTGTACCGGCTGCAGGGTGAAGAAATGAGAGCTTCCAGGAGTGAAGAAACACTCTCCCCAGCACGGCGGCCGCTTTTTTATCCCCGCCATAGAGGCTGTCGCCCACTATGGGGTGGCCCAGAAAACCCAGATGGACCCGGATCTGATGGGTCCTCCCCGTCTCTATGGAACATTCAAGAAATGAATATCCCTTTGTTCTCCACAACACCCTGTATTCTGTAACTGCATGCCTCCCGTCCCCGGAGACCGCCATTTTAAGACGGTTTGCAGAACTCCTTCCAATAGGCAGGTCGATCCGGCCGCAAGCCTGCTTTATTCTTCCGTGAACGAGTGCGAGATATTTTTTCGAGACAGTTCTCTGCCTGAACTGTTCCTGCAGGTTTTCAAGGCTTTTCTGTTCCCTTGCCACCACCATGAGCCCTGATGTGGTAGCGTCAAGCCTGTGCACGATGCCCGGCCTGAGGACGTTATTGAACGCCCCGAACTCCCTGAAGCGGTACAGAAGGCCGTGGACCAGCGTTCCGTGCCAGTTTCCCGGCGCAGGATGGACGACGACCCCACCCGGCTTGTCCACGACGATAATATGTTCGTCTTCATAGACGACTCCGAAGGGAACTTCCTCGGGCTCGAGGTCGAGGGATTCCGGAGGAGGAAGAACAACACGTACTGTTATCCCCACCCCCATTCGCAGGGCAGGTTTCGCCTTTTTTTCGGGGGTGAGGCTTACGTTTCCGTCATCGATAAGCCTGCGGACGAAAGACCGTGTAATGCCCAGGCGAGAGGCCAGAAAAACATCAAGACGGATCCCTGAATCCTCCTCTTCCGCGTTGAGGATTTCAAGAGATCCGTCCTGTGAATCGGAAAATCCCCCGGAGTCCTCTCCGTTATCCGGCAAAAGAAGCCCGGGGGCGTCATCCTGTATCATTGATCGTTAGTGTCAGCGTCTCACTTGGAAAGGACCGAGGCGCACCTCGGGCAGAGTCCGCCTTCATTGCCCTGTTCCGTGTACTGCCAGCATCTCGGGCATTTTGCCCCCCGTGCCTTATCGACTCCCACTTTCACAGAGGTCTCGCCGTCAATTTGCACGACAGCCAGATCACTGACCTCGTCCACCCATGAGAACCCCGAGACGATGGAAAACACCCGAAGCTCTTCTTCAGTGAATGCGGATGCGGCTTCCGGTGCGGATTTTCTTTCAACTTCCACCCGTGCGTCAAGGGGATGGCCGATTATGTTTTTCGTCCGGGCGGTCTCAAGTACCCGGCTGATCGCGGAACGAACAATCAGGACTTTCGACCACTTCTCCTCAAGCTCCCTGCCTCCGGCAATCCCGATCGCTTCAGGCCAGTCGGAAAGGAAAATGCTTTCAGGCAGTTCGCTGTCTATCCTGCGCATCTCCTGCCAGATCTCCTCAGCAGTGAAGCTCAGAACGGGGGCAAGCATGCGGGTGAGGGATGAAAGCACCACCCACATGGCGGTCTGTCCGCTCTTCCTGGTGACTGAGTCTGTTCCGTCGGCATACATCCGGTCCTTGCTGGAGTCGAGATAGAATGAGCTCAGCTCGTTCACGCAGAACTGGTGGATCGCGAAGGTCGGGATATGGAACTCGTAGTCGTTGTACGCAGCGTTCGATTTCTCGATCACTCCGTTGAGCTTCTGCAGTATCCACCTGTCCATCTCCACCATCTTTTCGAAGGGGACATTGTCCCTTCCCGGAACGAAATCCTTCAGGTTGGCGAGAAGATACCGGGCAGTGTTTCGTATCCTCCTGTACGACTCGCTCAGGTTTTTGATTATCCCCTGGGAGATCCTGATATCGTTCCTGTAATCGGTGGAAGCGACCCAGAGGCGGAGGATATCCGCGCCGTACTGGTCGATGACCTCCTGGGGACTCACCACGTTGCCCAGGGACTTGGACATCTTCTTCCCTTCACCGTCGACGATGAATCCGTGTGTGAGGACCTGCTCATATGGAGGCTTCCCGTACATGCCCACTGACGTGAGAAGGGAAGTCTGGAACCATCCCCTGTGCTGGTCGCTTCCCTCGAGGTACATATCGGCAGGCCACTTCAGTTCCGGCCGCACTTTGAGGACGGCAGCGTGGCTCGAACCGGAGTCGAACCAGACATCCATGATGTCCGTTTCTTTCCTGAGATGCTTTCCTCCGCAATGGGGGCATACACACAGGTCGCCCAGCAGTTCCTCCGGAGACATCCGCCACCAGGCGGAACAGCCTTCCTTTTCCACATGTTTCTGCACGGAGTGGATCCGGTCCTCCGTGAGGACCGGTTTTCCGCAATCCTCGCAGTAAAAGGCGGGGATGGGAACTCCCCAGATGCGCTGCCTGCTGATGCACCAGTCAGAGCGGTCGCGGACCATGTTGTAGATCCGCTCCTTGCCCCAGTCCGGAATCCAGCGTACATCCTCCTCGATGCACTTCAGGGCGTTTTCCCTGAAGTCTGAGACAGCAACAAACCACTGGTCCGTGGACCTGAAGATGACAGGTTTTTTGCATCTCCAGCAGTGGGGATATGAATGGCTTATGGAACTGCTCCCCAGGAGCCTTCCGCTTTCGGTGAGGATCTCAAGGATCCTGCGGGAGCCTTCATGAATAGAAAGACCCTCTACCAGTCCGGTGCCTTTCTTGTAGTACCCCTTGTCGTCCACGGGGTTGTACACCTCGAGACCATACTTTACCCCGGACTCGTAGTCCTCGACTCCGTGGCCGGGTGCCGTGTGCACGCACCCCGTTCCCGTATCGAGAAGGATATAGTCGGCGAGAAGAATAAGGATTTCCTTTTCGGGATAGAAGGGGTGAACCGCCTTGTGCTCCTCCAGCTCCCGCCCCTTGACCACAAGGACCTCCTCATCGAAAGAAAGTCCCGTCTCAGCGGCAACACTCTCCCGAAGGGCTTTTGCAAAGAGATAAATCGTGTCTCCCGATCTGTAGAACCCGTAATCGTGGTCTCCACCGATGGCTACAGCAAGGCTCGCAGGAAGCGTCCACGGGGTGGTGGTCCACACGATGACGTTCACGTCTTTCCCCTCGAGGGAGGGGTGAATTTTCCCCGCTTCAGGCATGGAATAGGCAACAAAGATGGAGGGCGATGACTCGTCCCAGTATTCGATCTCCGCAGCGGCAAGGGCCGTCTGGCAGTCTATGCACCAATAGACGGGCTTCTGTCCCTTGTACACCAGCCCTTTTTTCACCAGTTCGGCGAAGGCGCCGAGCTGTGCAGCCTCGTAGTGCGGGGCGAGGGTCATATAGGGGTTCTCCCAGTCACCGAGCACGCCGAGACGGATAAACTCCTCCCGCTGGATATCACGGAACTTCAGCGCGTGCTCCGTGCATTTCTCCCGCAGAAGAACAGGGTCTGCCTCGTCCTTCGAGACCTTCAGGTTTTTGATGACCTGCAGTTCGATGGGAAGCCCGTGGGTGTCCCACCCCGGGACATAGGGGGCGTAGAACCCCTTCATGGCTTTATATTTGGGGATGAAGTCCTTGAGGATCTTGTTGAACGCCGTTCCGATATGAATATGTCCGTTTGCGTAGGGAGGGCCGTCATGAAGGACAAACGACGGAGCACCTTCCCTGTTCTTGAGCATCTTTCCCGAAATGTCCCGTTCCTTCCAGAACTCGAGAAAACCAGGCTCCCTTTTCGCCAGGTTTGCCCTCATGGGAAAATCTGTTTCGGGAAGGTTCAACGTATTCTTATAGTCCGTACTCATGCAGGTACCCCCTTGTGTAATAGGAAAAACCGTCCCCCCGGTCCAGGGGGACGGGCAAAAAGCCGAAGTTATTTTAGCACAGCAGCAAAAAATCCCCAATGAGCGAATTGTAAAGCTCTTTTTTCGTATTATCTCAATGAGAGAGAAAATACTCAGCGGCAAACATCCTGTCCACTTTGAAAAGAAGGAGTTCACCGGGAAAAAGAACATGCAAAAGCCATTCCTCTTCTTTTATTCGAAGGGTGTTTTCTCCAACGGCATCGTTTCCTGCGCGGTACCTCAGCATCGGGAATGAAAGGCGTCCGCCCCGAAAAACCATGAACTCCCCTCCGGGGAAAAAACGGCCGCAGCTCCCTGGCTCAGTCGGCAGTCCGGCGTTATGTGAACGCACCCGGACCTCCCACTGCCGGAGACGGCCTCCTGCAGCGCGAAGTTCATCTTCAACCGGGGTCCTCTCCACTGAATGGATATATCCGAGTACGATCGGCGTACCGGGAAAAACGATCCTCCGAAAAACGGCTTTCCCGTCTCCGCGGGAAACCGAGAAAACGTACACCGGCGCTCCAAGAAAATAGGCCAGGCATAAAATAAAAAAGCCCATGATAATCCGCCTTCTGACGAGGATTCCCATGGACATTCACTCCGTTTCATATTCCGGTTTAAAATGGCGAGCCTGGGCCGATTCGAACGGCCGACCTACAGCTTAGGAGGCTGTCGCTCTATCCTCTGAGCTACAGGCCCGCGACCTTTTCGTGAACAGGGGACATAGTACCATCCCTCCGGCGAAAATTCAAGTTTTTTGGTCCCGGCTCTCCCGTTCAAAAAATTCCGTCATTCTTCCGTCTCTCCCCGGAAAGGTGCCGGGAGACAAAATCTGAAACAGGTGATGATAAAACGGCGAAGACTATATCCTGCTATTGAGTTAACGTTTGACAAATCTGCGTGTTTAATGTTTATAATAGCGGAATTTCTGATGCAGGGAGGAAAAAGCAATGAAGAGAGTATGGATTGCAGTCCTGATTCTGTGTTTGGCGGCAGTTTTTGCCGCGGGAGCGGCAGGAGAGGAGAAAGTACGCCTTATATTGAAAAGCGCACGGCAGGCATCGGTGTACTACGCGTTTGCCGTCGGCCAGGCCGGGGCAATCATGGAGGGTGCGCCGGACGTGGAGGTCACCATAGAAGAAAGCCCGGGATCCATGGTAAATGTCAAGGAAAGCAGGATCCGGGAAAACTTCGTCTTTACATCCCCGACAACGCTCATATCCTCTGCAAGACAGGGCAAGGGCGACTTCAGCGAAGGAGGCTATGAAAAAATCAGGAGTCTCTGGCCACTTCCGGGAATAATCATGCACTGGGTCGTCCGGGAGGACAGCGGCATTAAGGACTTGAAGGAACTCGCCGGGCAGCGCTTTATCCCCGGCGGTGCCGGAAGTGCCGGGGTAAAGGTCACGGAGACTGTTTTCGATGCACTCGGAATAAAAGACAAGGTCACCCTGGTGCTGATCGACTTGAACGAAGGGGTCCAGGCTGTAAAGAACAACAGGGCAATAGGCTTTGCCACATCGAGCTCTGTGCCCGCAGGCATGATTTCAGAAATAGCGGCCACCATGCCCATCCGTCTGCTCGGGCTGGATGACGGGACCTATGAGAAAATCTCCGGCCAGTACTCCAGGCGTGTCATACCGGCGGGAACTTACAGCGGTGTGGATTACGACGTAAATACCATAGGGCAGATAGTTGGAGCCTATGCAACCCTGGACGTCGCTGAAGACGTGATATACAAAATAACCAGGGCGTTCTGGGAAAACAGGCCCGTATGGGAAAAAACCCACCCTGCCATGAAGCTGATACAGCTGGAGGACGTGAATCTCCTCGAGGCACCGGTCCATCCGGGCGCCCTCCGCTACTACAGGGAGATCGGATTCAAAGTAAAGGAGAACGGGGAATAAACCCGAACAGCAGGTACTGATCCGCCGGGTTACAGGGAAGGAGCTGTTTTTTCTTGCGCACCGCAAAGTATGTGGCCATCGCCTCGGCAATTTTCGCAGCATACCAGATCATTCTGCCCGTTTACGCATTTATGCCCGACATCAGGGAAAGGGCAGTCCATCTCTCTTTTGCCTTTGCTCTGATCTTCCTGGGCGGAAACATACGGCAGCGGAGACAATGGATCGCGGATCTCGTCCTCACCGGGGCAGGGATCTTTCTGTGCATGTACGCATTTTTCAACTATGAAGCGATCATGGGGCAATACGGCATACCTACCGGTACATCACAGGTCGCAATGGCATTCCTCCTGATCGCCCTCATCCTTGAAGCGGCCAGGAGGGCCGTGCGCCCGGCTCTTCCGCTTATCGCACTGGCGGCACTGCTCTATGCCCTCCTGGGGCACCTCATCCCGGGCTATTTCGGACATCCTCCCTACACGCTATCCACACTCGGCGGAATGTTTTACCTGACGACCGGGGGTATATGGGGCCAGCTCCTCGGCGTAAGCGCGAACACCATTGCGATTTTCGTTTTTCTGGGGAGCTTTATCGTCCACAGCGGCGGAGGTGCGGGTTTCATGAAGATATCTCTTCGCCTGGCAGGGCGGTACGTAGGCGGTCCTGCCAAGGTCGCCGTGATATCAAGCGCACTTTTCGGCTCCGTATCAGGGAGTGCGAGCGCAAACGTGGCATCTACGGGAGTTTTCACCATTCCGATGATGAAAAGGCTGGGATACAGGCCGGAGTTCGCTGCAGCCGTAGAAGCTGTAGCCAGTACCGGAGGGCAGATCATGCCCCCTATCATGGGAGCCGGTGCCTTTGTCATGGCCGAGCTCATCGAGATTCCCTACCTGAGGATCGCTGCGGCAGCTGCCCTGCCTGCGATCCTGTATTTTTTCGCAGCCTGGGCCGGGGTACATTTTTATTCGCTGAGGGAAGGATTCCGGGGCATTCCCCGCGAGGACCTTCCAGGCTGGAAGGAAACGCTCAAGGCCAGCGGTTTCTTCCTTCTGCCCTTCACTGTCCTGATTTACCTGATGGTAAGGGGACGTACCCCTCAATACGCAGCCTTTTGGGCCCTTCTCTCGACACTTCCGCTCATGTTTTTGAACGAGCACTGGGAGCCTGATGTCCACAACACTTTCGGGAAACTCAAAGAGGCAGTGATGAACGGAGCCCGCCAGGCAGCGTTCATTGCAGGCATCTGCGCCTGTGCCCAGATCATCATTGCGACCATTGCCTTTACGGGCCTTGGGGTAAAAGTCAGTTCAAGCCTCCTGGCGTTCAGTGAAAACAGCCTGTTTTTGGCCCTTCTTCTTGCAGGTATAACGAGTACGGTTCTGGGAATGGAAGTTCCTACCACCGCAGCCTACACAGTAGCGGTAGTAGTGGCAGGACCCGTCCTCGTGGAAGCAGGGCTTCCTCCGCTTGTTGCCCACATGTTCGTCTTTTACCTGGCCATATTGTCGGCGGTTACGCCTCCCGTATGCGGCGCGGTATTCATTGCGGCGGGCATGGCAGACGCGAACTGGGTCAAGACTGCCGGTACAGCCCTCAAGCTCAGTTTTGCGATTTTCATCCTGCCGTTCTACTTCGCCTATTCCCCGGGTCTTCTCATTTTCGATTCGCCGGCCGTAACGGCTGCACATTTCCTCAAGACAGCCCTGTCGCTGCTGGTCCTTTCCTCCGGATTCATGGGATATCTCCGCTCAAGACTGGGCCCCCCGGTTCGGATTCTCCTCGTAACTGCGGGCATTATGATGCTTTCCCCCGTTGCCTGGATATGGTGTACGGGTACTGCAGCGTCCCTGCTGCTTTATTTCAGGGACAGGCGGGGAGAGGCAAAAGGGGTCTCGTGATTCTTTTTTTTACAGGAAGTATGGGATTTTTTGCCCGAAATGACAGCTCAGAAAAAGGGGGGGCATATCCCCCCCTGCCTTGTTCAGAAATATTTTTCTGCCCCTTCTTACATTTCCTGTTTTTCCAGAACCCCGGCAAGCCGTTCATAGACATCACATCCCTGCATCCTCAGGCTCTCAAAGATATCCCGCGCCCTTTCAACATCCGCTTTCATCTGTTCAGCGAGCGCTGCAGCCGAGTCGAATTTTTCCTCATCGCGAAGAAACTGCTCCAGGAAGACGAGGATCCTCCTGTTGTACAGGGTACCGTTATAGCCGATTATGTGCGTCTCCGCCCTGACCCGGACTTCCTCCGGAACAAAGGTGGGGTTTATGCCTACATTCAGTGCCCCCGGCAGCCACTGTGAATCCACAAGAACCGAAGCAACATACACACCCCGCCGGGGCATCACTTTTTCCGCCGGGTAATGAACGTTCGCCGTCGGGAATCCCAGCTTCCTTCCGCGGCCTGCACCGGGAACGACCTCTCCCTCAAAGAAAAAAGGATACCCCATCAGTTTCCTGGCCGTCCTGATCTCTCCGTGGGCCACATGACTCCGGATCGAACTGCTTCCGACTTTTTCCCCGTCTATGAACAGAGGCTCCACTTCACTGAAGAGCCAGTTTTTACTGCGTGAAACCGATCTGAGATACCCCGTATCCCCCCCGCGGTCTCTTCCGAAGCGGAAATCTTTCCCCACAACTATCCCGGAAACACGTACGAGGGTCTCCAGGAGCACAAGAAATTCGTCTGGGGACGCTGACGCAAGCTCCGGTGTAAAGGGGATTTTTATCGTCCTCGGAATCCCCAGGTAACGGGCAAGGATATCCCTTTCGCTTTCCGTGAACAGGACGGGAATCTCCCGGTTTTTCACCACGCTGCCCGGATGGGGGCTGAATGTGACTACTCCCCAGTCATCGCTGCAGCCGTTTTCGGAAGCAAGTTCCGCCGCGCGGTCAAGAAGCAGGCGGTGGCCGAGATGGAATCCGTCAAAAGCTCCCAGCACAACGATCATGCCTATGCCTCCAGGGGAATGTTCATCTTCGGCTCGAAAAAGCCGGAGGCCGTTATGTTTCCGAACGAAAAAAGATCCCTGCAGAGAACGGCAGCCTTCTTTCCGGGATCGGATATCCCCGGGTTCAGAAATGACATAGCCGAAAGGGGTGCGCTTTTTCCTGCCATCAGCATCCGGCACGTTTCCTCTTCCCCGCTGTACCCGTAATACTGGGCCGCAAGGCTGGAGAGAGGCAATATCCTGTCCTCCGGTGAAAAGGAACCACGCTGCAGTTCGTCAAAAATCATGGCGTCCGCGAGCCGGAAAAGCCCTGTCGCCGTCCGGACAAGGGAAGATACGTGGGCACCGCATCCGAGCCTTCTCCCCAGATCCCGGACGATGCTCCTCACGTATGTGCCCCTGGAACAGCGTATCCTGAGCTTCAGCGTAGTATCTTCCGGTCCTGAAAGAATGCGGATATCCGTCACACGGACAGGACGCGGTTGTATCGCAGGCTCTTTCCCGGACCGGCTGAGAGTATGGGCGCGTACACCGTTAACATGTATTGCCGAAACAGAAGGGGGAACCTGAAGACGGGTGCCCAGGAAGGAAGGGAGAAAGCCCGCGGCCAGTTCCCCGGCATCCGGAGGAACCGGCCCTGAATAACAGACTTCCCCGGAGTAGTCATCGGTGGATCGCTCCTCTCCGAGGCGGACTTCCACGTCGTAGGTTTTCTGAAGTCCCATAACCAGTTCGCTCGCCCGTGTCGCCCCTCCCACGAGCAGGATAAGCAGTCCTTGTGCAGTGGAATCCAGTGTTCCCCCGTGTCCGACCTTTTGTTTTCCGGGGAGGGCACGCCTGAGGGCGGCAACACAGACGGTACTCCGGACTCCCTCGGGTTTATTCAGAAGAAGAAGACCGCAGGCCATCCGTCTCCTCCAACAGGTCCGCAACAGACCGCAGAGCTTCTTCAAGAGGGAGGGGCAGACTGCATCCGGCCGCCTGGGGATGTCCTCCCCCACCGAACCTGTGCGCGGCTTTCGCTGCCGAAATACCTCCCCTGGACCGGAAACTCGCCCGTATCTTGTCCCCCTCTTCCACCAACAGGACGGCAAACGAAACCGATCGCAGCGTGAGAAGCTCGTTCACGAGTCCTTCCGTCTCCGAGGGATCGCTTCCGGTATCGGCGAAGTCCTGCAGTGTAAGCCACGTGCAGGCTGCTGTCCCGCCGAGAGGGAATATCCGTTCCAGTGCTCTTCCCCGAAGGTGAAGGCCTTCCATGGAACGGCTGCACCGTATCATGCAGTCCAGTTTCTCCGGAGAGATGCCGCAGTCAAGAAGTTCACCGGCGGCTTCATGGGTCCGTGACGTTGTGCAGGAAAAAGTAAAATTTCCGCAGTCAGTGACGATTGCAGTATAAAGCGCTTCTGCCGCTTCAGGGGACAGCGCTGCGCCCCATGTTTTGAACAGCAGCCAGCACATTTCGCCCGTGGAAGATGCGGAAGCATCCACCCAGGCGATCGAGCCGAAGCGTTCGTTGTCATGGTGATGATCGATATTCACCACAGGTACCGTTTCAGGCAGGAAGTCAATTCCGGGAACGGATCGCTCTCTTGTGGATGTATCGAGTACGATGACCGCATCCCCTTTCTTCGGAGCCAAGGCATCCGGGGCAATTCCCTGAACATAACGGTCGGACCCGTAAAGGAACTCATAAGTTTCAGGGAACGGATCCGGGCCTCCCCACGCGACTTTTTTCCCCATAGATTCACCGAGCGCAAGAAATGCGCTTCCCGAACCCAGGGTATCTCCGTCGGGTTTACAGTGAGTCACAACGATCCACCGGTCCGCTTCCGACAGGATGCGGATTATTCCGGTGATCAGCTCTCCTTCTGGAAGGGGAGGCCTGTCGTTCATATTTCCTCTCCTTCGGAAAGTTCTTCCCCGCTCCCTTCAGTCTTTAGGGAATCGAGGAGCCGGTCCATCACCCTGCCGTATTCTTCGCTTGTATCCAAAAAAAACTCCAGTACCGGTATCTGGCGGAGCTTCATCTGCTTTCCCAGAAGGCTCCGCAGCGCCCCTGCTACTGAGGAGAGTGCTTTCTTCACATCGTCCCGTTCCTCCGGGTCTACAGTGGTAAAAAACACCTTTGCCTGCTCCAGGTCTCTTGAACAGTCCACCTCGGTTATGACAGCCTTCTTCGCCGTCTCGTTCTTTACCCTCATCTTCAGAAGCAGGGAAATTTCCCTCTGCATCTGTTTATTTATTCTTTGCATGCGAAATGTCGTCATAACTGTTTACCTCTCGCCAGTGATCGATGATTGTGAACTCGCCGGACTCTTCCTCGGTGCACAGAAAAGAGAAAACCGAGTTCAGTCTCTCGTCAGCCATATGAACGTCCGATGCGACCGCGGCGACGCCCAGGAAAACTTCAGACCAGCTTCCGTCCGGCCCGAGGTCCATGGCCGACACATTCCACCGTCCACGGATCCGGTCAAGGAGGGACTTGGTCACCCGTCTCCTGTCCTTCACGCTTCTGCTTCCAAGAACACGGAGACTGACGAACAGCAATCCCGAATATACCGCAGTTTTTTCTCCGTTACGAGAGATGGCGCTTCTCCTCCACGATCTCGTAGGCTTCAAGGATGTCCCCTTCTTCGAAATCCTGGTAGTTGCTCAGGCTTATTCCACATTCGTAGCCTGCGGCCACTTCCTTCGCGTCATCCTTGAATCTTCTGAGGTTCGAAAGAGAACCGTCCCAGAGGACGATGCCTCCGCGTATGAGGCGGACCCTCGCATTTCGCCTGATGACGCCTTCAAGCACGTAGCTGCCCGCGATCTTCCCGGCCTTGGGGACCTTGATCACCTGGCGGATCTCCGCCTGGCCTATGGTATTCTCCCTGATGGTCGGCTTCAGCATTCCTTCAAGGGCAGCCTTCACATCGTCTATGGCATCGTAGATTATGTCGTAAAGCCTGATTTGCACGCCTTCGGACTCTGCGATCCGCTTTGCGTTTGCGTCAGGGCGGACGTTAAACCCTATGATGACCGCATTGGAAGCAGAGGCCAACATGACGTCAGACTCGGCGATCCGGCCGACTCCCCTGTGGATGATATTTATCCCCACCTCGTTCGTTGCCATCTTCTCGAGGGACGCAGCCAGGGCCTCGCTCGATCCCTGTACGTCGCACTTGAGCAGAAGGTTGAGCTGGGGCACATCGCCCTCCTTGAGCTGGGTGTACAGTTCCTCCAGGCTGAGCCTTCTCGAACTGCCCTGCTGGGTGTTTCTCTGCTCCTGTTCCCTGGTGCTGATGGCGTCTTTTGCTATCCGCTCGTTTTCAACAGCGGTAAAGACCTCTCCCGGCTGCGGAACTGACGCAAGCCCCAATATTTCAACGGGAGTGCTCGGCCCGGCACAGTCTATGTTTTTTCCCTCGGAATCGAGCATGGCCCGTATTTTCCCGCAGGCGGTGGTAAAGAGAAGTATGTCTCCCTTGCAGAGTGTCCCTTCCTGGACCAGGACCGTAGCGACCGGTCCCTTGCCCTTATCGAGTTTTGCCTCTACGACAACGCCCCTCGGCTTCACAGTGGGGTCGGCTTTCAGCTCCTCCATCTCCGCCACAAGCAGGATCATCTCAAGCAGCTGGTCCATGCCCTGGCCGGATTTCGCAGAAACTTCCACCATAATGGTGGTTCCGCCCCATTCCTCGGGCACCAGTCCCGCATCAGAAAGCTGCTGGCGGACCCTTTCAGGCTTCGCAGCAGGCTTGTCTATCTTGTTGATGGCCACGATAATGGGCACGCCCGCGGCTTTTGCGTGGTTTATCGCCTCACGCGTCTGGGGCATCACACCATCGTCGGCAGCCACCACGAGGATGGCGATGTCAGTAGCCTGGGCGCCCCTGGCCCTCATGGAGGTAAACGCTTCGTGTCCCGGGGTGTCGAGGAAGATGATCTCCTTTTCCTTGTGTTTTACCGTGGACGCGCCGATATGCTGGGTAATTCCCCCGGCCTCACGGGCCGTGATGTTCGTCTTGCGGATGAAGTCAAGCAGGGTGGTCTTTCCGTGGTCCACGTGCCCCATTACAGTGACGATAGGAGGACGGGGTTCCATGTGGTCGCCGTGAAACTGGGGCCTCTTTATGACGGTGCATGTCCCGTCATCATCGCCGGTGCCTTCCTCTTCACATATCATGGTCAGGACAACATTGTACGCTTCCTCGAGGACCTTAAGACTTTTTTCGTCCACGGGGCTGTCAGCGGGAACCATAAGGCCGGCTCCTATAAGGCATTTCACCGCCTCGGCAGGAGTAATGCCGATAAGCTGGGCAACTGCTTTTACAGTAGATCCTTCTGAAACATCGAATGTTTTTGTTTTTATCACGCTATGCGCCTCTTCCTTTGACCCTTTCTCTGAGGAAGAAGCCCCGAGGCTTTCCTCGACGATCTGGGCGGTATCGTTATCGATTGAACTCATGTGGCTTTTTACATCCACACCGAGATCAATCAGTATATCAAGCAGTTCCTTATTGCTTTTTCCTAGCAGTTTTGCCAGTTCATAAACCCTGAGTTTACTCATTTTCTTTTCCCCCTTCCGCAAGCAGTTGCGAAATAGAACGTGCAAAGCCGCTGCGTAACGGTAAAGCAACAACCTTCACATTTCCTGATCCTACAGCAGCCGAAAGCGCCTCCCCGGAAATGTCCGGAAGAACGATTATCTGACTTTTTTCTGCTAACCTCCCGTTCCTGAGGGATCGATAAAAGGACGAGTCCGGCTCCGAAGCAAAGACCACCAGAAGCTCTTCTCCCCTGGCCAAGGAAGATTTTACTATATCCTGGCCTATTTTCAGGATATTCGCCCGCCGTGCAATGCCGAATACGGAGAGGATGCCGTCTTTTCCGCTTTTCATTGCCCCTCCGCCTCTCCGGACCGCCCCGTCATCTCCATAAGGGCGTCATACACCTCGGAAGGCACCCGTACCTTGAGGGCCCTGGAAAGGGCATCCCTTTTCCGGGCCTCCCGCACGCATTCCTCCCTGGCACAGACATAAGCCCCCCTTCCCGGCACTCTCCCGGAAGGGTCGATAACCACCTCGCCATCCGGTTTCCGGGCGATCCTGAGCATCTCACGCCTGGGCGATTCTTCCCTGCATCCGACGCAGGTCCTTGGCCTCTGCCGCTTCATGGCGCCCTCCGCTACTTCGTTTCGCCTTCGTCGATAATATCCTGGAATATATCATGGAGTGTCGGCATCCTCTCCGGCTCGAGAGCATTGATGTCTATCTTCCACCCCGTGAGTCTCGCCGCAAGGCGGACATTCTGGCCGGCCTTTCCGATAGCAAGGGAAAGCTGGTCAGGTCGCGCGAACACTGTTACCGCCTTCTCCTGTTCAAGAATGGGCTCTATCTTCACGATCTTGGCCGGTGACAGGGAATTGCGTATATACTGAAGAGGATCGCTGCTCCAGATGATCACGTCCACCTTTTCACCGCAGAGTTCCTTGCTGATCGACTTTATCCTCGCCCCGCTGTTTCCCACGCATGCGCCCACCGGGTCCACATTCATGTCGAGGGTCTGGACGGCCACTTTTGCCCGCGCACCTGCTTCCCTCACGATATTCTTGATCTCGATGACGCCTTCCTGTATCTCGGGCACCTCGAGCTCCAGCAGTTTCCTCAGGAGACCCGGATGGGTCCTCGAGACCACGATCCTTGGTCCGCGCGTAGTCTGCCTCACATCGAGCAGGTAGAACTTGAGGCGCTCTCCGGGGATATACGTCTCCCCCACGATGCGCTCTTCCCGGGGCAGGATCGCTTCGGTACGGTCATTCAGCCGTATCAGCACCTGATCGTTCTCCGATTTGAACACAACTCCCGTGACAAGGTCTCCCACCCTGTCGGAGAATTCCTCGAAGATTATCTGGCGCTCGGCGTCCTTGAGCCTCTGGATGATCACCTGGCGGGCCGTCTGTGCGGCAATCCGGCCGAAATTTTCCGGATTCCGCTCAATACGGATATAGTCTCCCTCAGTCACGTCCACAAACCCCTTCGACTGGGCTTCCTCGAGAGAGACCTCCGTATCCGGAGCGGTCACCTCGGCCACCACATGCTTCACCTCGCAGATGGAGATGTCCCCGTTTTCCGAATCTATGTGGACCTCAACGTCCTGGTTTCCGCCCTGGTACTTTTTATACGCAGAAATAAGAGCCGCTTCCAGGCTCGAGGCGATCACCTCGGGGGAAAGTCCCCTTTCCTTTGTGATCTGGGCCAATGCGCGGACGAAATCACGGCCAAGCTGCATTTATGAATTCCTCCTTTTATTGTTCTCTTCAAAGGCAAGATTTCCCTTTGTTATCCATTCAAAAGGGATCCTGACCGTTTCATTCTCTTCCGGACCCTTCCCGGTTTCCGTCCGGAGCAGGATCTCTCCATCTCCGCCCACGTGCTCCAGTATTCCTGAAAAACGCTTCTGGCCTCCGATTTCCTGCCTGGTCTTGATCTTTACCTTTTTTCCGCAGAACCTTCTGTAATCTTCAAGGGAGAAAAGCGGCCGCTCAATGCCGGGAGAACTGACTTCCAGGTAGAAATGCCCCCGGATAAAATCCTCGTGCTCGTCAAGGAAACGGTTCATTGCCTTCGAAACCGTCTCGCAGTCCTTTACGAGGATACCTCCCACCGAGTCAATGAAAACCCGCAGGATCTGCCGTTTCTCCTCGTTTACGAGCACAATACCGGCGCACTCGTAGCCCAGCCCCTCAACGATCTGCCGGAGCGGCTCCCAGTTGTTTTTTCCCTGTCCTTCTCCCATGAAAATCTCTCCTTGCGTCCGCATTAAAAAACAAAGAGTGGGGGAACCCACTCTTTGATGAGAATACTCCGATCAAACTGCCACATTGGAGTATAGCATATTTTGCTGCACATATACAACTTCCGGATCAATACCGGGTGAAAGTCAGTTATCTCTTGAACCTACTCAACCCAGTAGTTTGGCGCCTCCTTAGTCACAACCACGTCATGGGGATGGTTCTCCTTCACGGAAGCCGCGGAGATTCTCACGAATCGTGCCTTTTTCTGCAGATCGGGGATATCTTTTGCCCCCACGTACCCCATGCCCGAGCGCAGGCCGCCGGCAAGCTGGAAAACTACTCCAGAAAGAGCCCCCTTGTGGGCGGCAAGTCCCTCGATCCCTTCCGGAACGAGCTTGTCTCCGCTCGCACCCTCCTGGAAATACCTGTCCTTGCTGCATCCGTCCTTCATTGCCCCCAGGGATCCCATCCCTCTGTAGCTCTTGTAGGATCTCCCCCTGTAGATGATGAGCTCTCCCGGGCTTTCCTCCGTCCCCGCGAACAGGGAACCGATCATCACAGAATCCGCCCCCGCTGCAATAGCCTTCACGATGTCTCCCGAGTAGCGGATGCCCCCGTCCGCGATCACCATTTTCCCCCTGGCATGTGCTGCCTGTGCGACATTATAGATGGCCGCCAGCTGAGGAACCCCAATACCGGCGATGATCCTGGTCGTGCAGATGCTCCCGGGGCCCACCCCCACCTTGACAGCGTCCGCCCCCGCATCGATGAGGCTGTCAGCGGCATCGGCAGTGGCGATATTTCCGCCCACGAGTACGATCTCAGGATACTCGTTCCGCAGCATCCGTACGTTATCCAGCACTTTTTTCGAGTGTCCGTGGGCAGTGTCCACCACGATGACATCCACGCCGCTTTTCACGATGGCCTCTGCCCGTTCTGCGGTGTCGCTCCCAACACCGACAGCCGCACCGACACGAAGCCTGCCTCCCTTGTCCTTGGCCGCGTTGGGGAAATCCTTCGCCTTCTGGATATCCTTGATTGTTATAAGTCCTTTCAGAATACCGTTCCGGTCAACGATGGGGAGCTTCTCCACCTTGTACTTCATGAGGATGGACTGTGCATCCTGGAGGGTCGTCCCCTCAGACGCCGTAATGAGGTGATCCTTGGTCATCACCGCGCTTATGGGCTGTCCAAAGTTCGTGACGAAACGAAGGTCACGGTTTGTAATGATTCCCACGAGTTTTTTGCCTTCATCGACGATGGGTACCCCTGAAATGTGAAAATGCTCCATGAGTCCGATGGCCTCGCTCACCAGGTCCTCGGGGTGGAGATAAAAGGGGTCCACGATAACACCGGATTCGGACCGCTTGACCACGTCCACTTCCCTTGCCTGTTTTTCAATCGACATGTTCCTGTGGATTATCCCTATCCCGCCCTCCCTTGCTATGGCAATGGCCAGCCGCGACTCTGTCACGGTATCCATTGCGGAGCTGCACAGGGGAATGTTGAGCGAAATGTCCCCGGCGAGACTGGTCCTGATGCATACTTCTGATGGCAGCACTTCGCTGAAGCTTGGTTCAAGAAGCACGTCGTCGAAGGTGAATCCTTCGTAGGCTACAAATTTTTCCTCTAATTTCATTGCGGAACCTCCTTGCCCTGACGATGAGCAAACGACTTTGAGAAATTGTAGGCTTTTACCCCGGATTACACAACCCTCCCCGGAAATAAAACAGCAGTTCCGGGAAAAAAAGGGTGGCCTTATCTCTCTTCCTCCAGCATCCATGAAGGAATTGACATGGTTGCCGCCGCATGGCAGATGACGGCCCCGCAGCTGCCCACTGTTCCCTCTCCCTCACCGGACTTCACTTTCAGGTGAAGCCGTCCTTTCCAGTTCCCGGGAAGCACCCCTTCCAGGGCTTCTTTCATTGCGCCGAGGTATCCCGCAAGGCGCGGTTCCTGCACGATGGCCACCATGTCAGCCCACTCAAGGCTCCAGCCCGCGCCCTCGGCCCTCTTCGCCGCGTCCTCCAGGATCAGGAGACTTGATATATTCCTGTACCGCATGTCTGAAGCCGGATAGATAGTCCCGATGTCTCCCAGCCCGGCCGCTCCGAGGATGGCGTCGCTCAGGGCATGGGTCAGCGGATCACCGTCGGAATGGCCCTTGAAGCCAAGAGGAAATGACGGAACAGCGACCCCTCCCAGGATGAACCGCCTGCCCGGCACAAGGGCATGGATGTCATACCCTATTCCCGTCCGGCTGATCATCCGGAACTGCGACTCCGCCAGATCAAAATCCCCGGGCCACGTGATCTTCATGTTTCTCCTGTCTCCTTCAACCGCACCGAGCTCCCGGCCGGTCTTTGCCCAGGCTTCCCCCTCATCCTTCATACTGCTGCCGGCGGACAGGATCGCCTCCTCGAGCAGTTTTCTGGGAAACCCCTGGGGTGTCTGGGTCGCAAAAAGCCCCTCCCGTGAAACGGGCTGAAATCTCCCCCCCAGCTCCTCCCTTTTCAGGGCATCCGAAACGGGGAGAAGGGGCACGATCCCCTTCTCCCCGTCGACTGCTTTCAGTATCCGTTCACACAGGCTCACTCCGGCAAAAGGGCGGGCTCCATCATGCACGAGCACCACATCACCTGATGCCGCCCGTACGCCGGCCAGCACCGAGTCGCCCCGTTCCTTCCCCCCCGCCGCGATCAGAAAGGGGCTCCGGAAATGTCGTATCCTGTCCCTGAAGAGGTTTTCATCCCCAGGAGGCACAACCAGTACGGTCTCATCCACCAGGGCTCTTCTGAAAAGCCTTTCCCCGAGCAGGGCGCTCCATTCCCACAGCATCCGTCCGCAAAGGCTCCGGTACTGTTTCGCTGTCTCTCCGCCGGCCCTTTCCCCCCTGCCGGCGGCAACTACCACGAGAGATGCCCGTCTCATCAGGAACGGACTTCCCTCCTGAACCTCCCGAAGACCATCCTTCCGGCAGAGGTCTGGAGCATGGATGTCACCACGACCTCCACGCGCTTCCCTATGTAATTCTCCCCGTCTTCCACCACGAACATGGTTCCGTCATCGAGATATCCCACTCCCTGGTGGGGTTCCTTCCCCTCCCGGATAACGTCTATGATGATCGTCTCGCCAGGAAGAAGCATGGGTTTCAGCGCATTTGCCAGGTCGTTCACGTTCAGCACCCGGATACCCTGGATCTGGGCAATCTTGTTGAGGTTATAGTCGGTGGTGAGGATCTGGCCGCCGATGCTTTCCGCAAGGGCGACAAGCCCGCTGTCCACCGATTCTGCCTTCAGGACCTTCAGCGTCATGTCCGCGATTTCTATCTGAAGATCCTGCAGTCGCTGGAGCTCGTTCACCACGTCAAGCCCTCGTCTGCCCCTCGTCCTTCGTGCCGGATCGGTGGAATCCGCCACAGCCTGGAGTTCCAGCAGGACGAACCTGGGGATAATGACCAGCCCCTCAAGGAAGCCTGTGCGCGCCACGTCAAGGATCCTGCCGTCGATAATCACGCTGGTGTCGAGTATTTTTTTGCCGGCGCACCATGGATGGTCGTCTTCAGGATAAGCCGGGTGCTCTTCACCGTGATTCTCGCTCTTCGGTCCCCTGATCATGGAGATCCGTTCCCTGAGCCCCTGGATGGGGGTGAGGACACTGCGGAAGTCGCTCTGTCTTTTCAGCAGGATCCTGGCGCCGATATAGCCGAGCACAATGTTCAGCACAACGGCCATGTAGCTCCCGAACGGCAGGTCGGAAAAGGGCAGGGCGATCAGGTTGGCAATGATAAGCCCAACGATCATGCCCACTGTCGCAGAGGTTATCTCCGACCAGCTCGTCGTTTTCAGGTGTGTTTCAAAAAAGGCCCCTGTCAGGGCCAGCATTTTCAGGAACAGGGGGGAAAGCATCAAGCCGATAAAAGCAAATAAAACCACGGAAATAACAGTAACGAAAATCTTGCACGGAAGCCACATGGGGAGCCAGGTCGTTTCCGGACAGAACCACGCCTCGGGAACCATGGGAAGGATAAGCTGGGCCGCCTGTGCACCTATCATGCCTCCAAGAAGAATCAGCAGACCGGAGAAGATCATTTGTACGATCTTCCCGAAACCCTCTGTCATATTCTCACCTCGCTTTGTAAAAAAAGGACCCTTTACTCTCATAAGCGAATACTCCGAATGAAACCGCCCTTCATTCCTTTCTCTTCATGATCACCCGGGATTCCAGGGACGCAAGAAGCGTCGTCCTGTCGGCAAACTCGATGCTGCCGCCCACAGGAAGACCATAGGCGATCCGTGAGATGGACACGTTCCGCCCTTCCAGCTGTTCAGCTATCGTATGATAGGTGAGGTCACCCTCTATCCTCGGATTTGTCGCCACAATCACCTCCTCCGTACCGTCCTCGTCAATATGCCGTATCAGTTTTCGAAACACCTCATCGTCCAGGTCCTCTCCGTCCAGAGGCGACACTCTGCCTCCAAGCACATGATAGACCCCTGAGAATACTGCTGCCTGCTCTATGCTGATAAGGTCCTCCACGGTCTCTACCACGCACATGGTTTTTCTCTCCCGAAGCAGATCTTTGCAGATCGAGCACGGGTCGTTTTCAGTTATGTTTCCGCACCTCGAGCACGTCGTGATGCTGTCCTTAAGCCTTGCCAGGCAGTCAGCAAGTTCGCCCGCAAAAGAGGGCGGCTGCTGCAGGACAAAAAAAGCCATTCGCCTGGCTGTCTTCGCTCCCACACCGGGGAGCTTCCGGAACAGAAACGTCAGGCGCTCGAAAGAATCCGGAAGCGACACTGGGCGGAACCTCTAGAAAAGCCCCATGGATCCGAGTCCGCCGGTGACCTTTCCCATCCGCTCAGCGGCGAGTTCCCTGCCCCTGCGTGCGGCTTCGTTCACTGCAGCAAGCACAAGGTCTTCGAGCATTTCCACGTCTTCGCTCTTCACCACTTCCGGGTCGATCTTCACACTCACCACGTCGCCGTGACCGTTCGCTTCGACGATCACCATGCCGCCTCCGGCGCTTCCCTCGACCCGCTCTCCCTCGAGCTCTTCCTGTACCTTCGCCATCTGGGCCTGCATTTTCTGGGCCTGCTTCATTATCTTGTCCATGTTCATCCAAACCAGCTCCTGTTCTTTAAAAAAGGTTTCAGTGGTGATACTCCACGCCTTTCAGTATCGTACATGCCCGGTAGAGCTGCTCGAGAAGGAACACGTGGCACAGTTCGTGAGGCATTGTCATCCCTGAAAGGGAAAGGGAGTGATCCCCCCTGTTCTTCACTTCTCCCGAAAGGCCGTACGAACCGCCTATGACGAACACGATCCGCCCTTCCGTCCCGTTCACTGTTTCCGAAAACCATTCCGCGAAGGAAACGCTGTCCGTTTCCCTTCCCCGCTCATCCAGGGTCACCACGAAATCCCTTTCGCGGATCTTCCTGAGGATATCTCTGCCCTCGCGCTCCACTTTCCTGGCGGGGTCAGTGTCCTTCGCCTCTGAAACATATTCAAGACCCAACTTTACAAATGATCCGGTCCTCCGGAAATATTTATCCGCCAGTGCAGAAAAATTCTTCTCCTTTGGTTTTCCGACACTAAGGATAATGATTTTCATAGGCTGTGTCCAGTATGTTTTCCCGATTCCCGGCGGAAATGCCGGTTTTCTTTTTTCCCGCCCGCTTCGCCACGTATTTTTCCTGACGCTCCCGTTCGGAAAGAAGATCCTCGATCCTCCTGCTCTCACTGTGAAGGGAGGGAAGGAAGACATGCTCCAGTGTGTTTATCCTGAGCGTGGTCTTGGCAAGCTCCCTCTCTATGGCTCCCACCTTCGCCTTGAGGTTGATGTATTTCCACATGCTCTTCTCGCTCTCTTCCATGGCCTTGAGGAGATCCTCAAGTGAGAGGGACGTGACCGCAGGGTCAAAGGGCAGCTTCCACGAAAGCCCGGAAAGCTGCCCTTCTTCAGGAAAAAAACCTGCATACCGGCACCCCATTATGGATTTTTTTACCACATCCACTGAAAGGGGCGGATTGCCCGCGGAAAGGAAGTGAAGGGCCCCTTCACCCTCGAACATCCTCACCACGGTGTAGAGAAAAGTTATTTTTTTCGTCCGTTCGCGGAACTCCTTCTCAGCTTCCCTGAAAAGACGCCGCTCCTCATCCATGGCGCGCACAAGGGCGTCCCTCTTCCTCTCGAGCAGCTTTTTCCCGTGAGTGACTGAAAGGATCCTTTTCCTGACTGCAAGAAGGTGTTCCCTTGTGGGCGGTCCCGAAAACGTGCCCGTCATGGTCCTTCTTCAGACGCCGGGTAGCCCGCGTTTTCCACCACATAAACCTCAGGCAGCTTGAAAAGCTCCTCCCGCGGAAGGATCTTCAGGCACTCCCACGCCGCTTTTTCAGATTCGGCCAGCGACCGCCTTGCCTGACCCTGGGCAAGGAATCGTTTCTCGAAAAGGGAACCGAACTCGAGATAGGTCCTTTCCACCGGAGACAGCCCGTCGTCTCCCACGATCAGCCGCATTCGCTCCACTTCCCGCGCCCGGGCATAAGAAGCGTACATCTGGTCCGCCAGGGCCCTGTGCTCAGGGAAGGTCTTCCCTCTCCCTATTCCCTTGTTCATGAGCCGGCTCAGGCAGGGAAGCACGTCTATGGGAGGGTAGACCCCCCTCTCGCGAAGACGCCTGTCCAGAACTATCTGGCCCTCGGTAATATATCCGGAGAGGTCCACCACTGGGTGGGTCATGTCATCATCCGGCATGGTGATAATGGGTATCTGGGTAACGCTTCCGGGAATTCCTGCAATGCACCCTGCTCGCTCGTAAAGTTCGGCGAGGTCCGAATACATGTAGCCCGGATAGCCCCGTCTCCCGGGAATCTCCTCCCTGGCGGCTCCAACTTCCCTCAGTGCATCGCAATAGGCCAGCATGTCGGTCATGACCACCAGAACGTTGTACCCCTTCGTAAAGGCGAAATACTCCGCGGCTGCCAGTGCCGCCCTCGGTGTAAGCAGCCGTTCGACGGTCGATTCTCCCGCAAGGTTGAGAAAAAAAACACCGTTCCTGAGCGCCCCGGATTTCCTGAACGAATCCAGGAAATACTGTGCCTCTCTCCTTGTGATCCCCATGGCTGCGAAAACCACGAGGAAGGGTTCATCCGAACCCGGGATCCGCGAGCCTCTCACTATCTGCACGGCGAGCTCGTTTGCCGGAAGCCCCGCACCAGAGAAAACAGGGAGTTTCTGCCCGCGGACAAGGGTGTTCATCAGGTCGAGGGCGGAGATGCCCGTCTCCACGAACGTGTCGGGGCTGCTCCTTCGAACCGGGTTGATAGGCGCCCCGTTTACCGGAAGAAAGTCCTCCGCGAAATCTGCAGGGCGACCGTCCAGAGGTGCTCCTCTTCCGTCGAATACCCTCCCTATCAGCGATTCCCCCACGGGAATCTTCAGAACATCCCGTTCAAGCCAGACAGTAACGCCCCCCCTCGAGAGCCCCATGGTTCCCTCGAATACCTGTATGACCGAAATATCTCCCTGTATCTGCAGGATCTGCCCTGAACGGACTCCCCCCGCATATTCCACAGTGACAAGCTCCCCGTAGGCTGGGCGGGATATGCCCCGCACGAAAAGAAGCGGTCCCCCCAGTCCCTCCACCCGGCTGAATCCTTCCCTGTACAGTGGTTTCACTGGAGCACCACCTCTATTTCCTCCATCTTCGAGGCAAGCCTGTTAAGCCACTGGGTGCCCCGCGTCTTCATCTCATCCCTTCCGAGGCCGCGAAGGTTCAGGAGATCCGCCCTGTGCGGAAACGCCGAAACCTGTTCGAAGACAGCTCCACGGGCAAGTCCCCGGCGGACCGTCGTGTCGAAGTTCCCCAGAAGTTCGAGAAAGGCTTTCTGAAGCTCCGGGGAATAGGACGCATCCTCCGGGGCAAAAGCATTCTGCTGCAGGAAGAGCACCCGCACAAGCTCCGCCATGAAAAGGATCCACTTGTCCTCCTCCGAGAGCCCGTCCCGGCCTACGAGCTGGACGAGGTCCAGAAGGGACTGCTCCTTTTCCAGCATCGACTTGAGGTATTCCCTGAGCGGGAACCAGTCCTCTCCGAGGTTTTCCCTGAACCACGGGGCGAGCATTTCATCGTATAGGGTGTAGCTCTGGCTCCAGTTGATAGCCGGGAAATGACGCTGCTGGGCGAGACTCTTGTCCAGGGCCCAGAACGCCCCTGACATGCGCAGGCTGGCCTGGGTCACCGGTTCGGAAAAATCTCCTCCTGCCGGGGATACCGCATTGACCACCGTGATCGAACCGTTCCGCGAAGGGGATCCGAGCGCCCTGGCCCTGCCCGCCCGTTCATAATACTGGGCGAGCCGTGAGCCGAGATAGGCCGGGTAGCCCTCTTCCCCGGGCATCTCCTCGAGCCTCCCCCCGATCTCCCTGAGGGCTTCGGCCCACCGGGAGGTCGAATCCGCCATTATGGCCACGTTATACCCCATATCCCGGAAAAACTCACCCATGGCCATTCCGAGGTAAATACTCGCCTCCCTGGCGGCAACGGGCATATTCGACGTGTTGGCAATGAGGATCGTCCTGTCCATGAGCGGTCCCCCGCTTACAGGGTCGATCAGCCCCGGGAACTCCTCGAGCACTTCGGTCATCTCGTTTCCCCGCTCTCCGCAGCCTATGTAGATGATCAGGTCTGCAGAACTCCACTTTGCCAGGGACTGCTGCGTCACGGTCTTTCCGGTGCCGAATCCCCCGGGAAGTACGGCCGCCCCTCCCAGAGGTATGGGGAAAAGGGTATCAAGTATCCTCTGCCCTGTTATCAGAGGAATTTCGAAAGGCAGACGCTCCTGCACAGGGCGCGGTATCCTCACCCTCCACCGCTGGACCATGGAAAACTCCCTGCCGTCTTCAAGCCTCACCACAGTTTCCCTGGGCAAATATTCTCCCTCCGGGGCGCACCATGCTGCCCTGCCGTCTTTCTGGTCTGCCGGAACCATGACAAGGTGCCTGAATGTGGGATTCTCCCCGACAGTCCCGATAATATCCCCCGGGGAGAGGGTATCACCTGGGCTCACAGAGGGGGTGAAGGGAAAGGTTCTGCTTCCGGTAATGGACTCAAGCCGGGCACCCTTCGGGAGGAAAATGCCCTCCTTTCCAAGTACGCCGAGAGGCCTGCCGATACCGTCAAAAACACCGCCCAGCAGTCCGGGGCCAAGATCCACGGAAAGGAGGTCGTTTTCAAAAAACACCGGCGCGCCTGACGCCAACCCGTTCGTATCCTCGTAAACCTGGATCCTCACAGAAAATTCATCCACCCTGATCACTTCACCGAGAAGGCCTTCCTCCCCCACGCGGGCGACCTCGAACATTGAGGCCGGAACCTCTGTCCTCACCGTCACTACAGGTCCGGAAACCCCGATCACCGTTCCTTCTTTATTCATCCTTTCGGTCACCTCATTTCCCCGCCTTCACAGGAAGGAAACTGTATCCACACAGGGTCTCCCGATTTTTCCAATTTTTTTCTCAACGGTTCCTGGAGGCCGGCGAACCATCGCTCCTCCGCGACAACGAGTGCTGCCTTTTCTTTTGCGAGGGCCGCAAAAACCCCGGAAAGATCCCCAGGAGACTCGCACGGAAGGGGAGAAAAACCCATGAGTGCCCATAAATCGACGAATACCTGGCTTCCCACCGCAAAAACCGTTCTTTCTTCCGCCATCGGGATTGCCCTCCCCTATTCCCCGGGCAGCAGGAGATGCCGCACGATTTCCGCAGAGGGGATGTTCAGCGACAGCCCCGCCGCGATCATCGAGAGGTTCGCCCATTCAAGCTGCACCTGCGCCGCATATCCCATGGAAACGTGGATACCGAGGAGATCTTTGCGGTAAAGCCTTTTCTGCCAGAGATGGAAAAGTCCCTGGAACTTCCGCAGGACAACAGAATTCGCCTCTCTTTGTCCGCTCAGGAAGGGAATTTCCCATCCGCTCCCCTCAAACAGGCACTCCAGCGTGGCACACCCCTCCAGCTTCAGGGGCGACAATCCCCATCCGCCGCGGAGAAAAGACCTCACACCATGCTCCAGTTCAGTGCCTGACCGGAACCAGGTGCTCAGGTTCCAGGTATCGGTGAGCCTGCCGAGATACTCCTCCATCAGGCGTACATTCGTTCCCTTCAGGGGCCCCAGTTGTTCCCTCCAGTAATCGAGCCACCCGGAATACAACGCCCGCTCCGAAACTGAAAGGGACCCCGTTTCGTACAGCGTCCTGTATGCCTCGCCGAGAAGGGATGCCATTGGGTTTTCCTCTTCGTGACACCGAATCGCACCATCCGCAGCGTTGAAACATTTTTTCCACAGGTCATCGTAGAAAGCCGTACCGGCAACGCAATACATCCTCCAAAGCGGCGGCTTTCCCCTGGCTTCTCCTGCCCGGGATGCACGCAAAAGCAGGCGGCCGTTCTCGAGATCCGCCATGGAGAGCAGAACATCAAAAAAAAGCCCGGCTTCGCCCCTCGCGAGGGAAGCCGTCTCGAGAAGAATATCAGCTGTTCCTGCAGCAAGAGCGTTTTCCACCCGGAACAGGACAGACGAACCTCCGATCGCAAGCTGTTCCCGGCAGCGTATTCCATACACGCTCTCAAGAAGGAAAAGCTCGAGATCCTCAAGCGTTCCGCCGGCCAGAGTAAAAAAAACCTCCTGTTCCAGCAGTTTTGTCCCTCTGGCACGGATAACGGCATTCAGATATTCATAATTTGGAGATTCGGTTGTGGATTTCAGAAAAAGAGTCATTCATAAGCAGGGACAATCGTACAGAAAAGGAAGGGCTCAATCTTCTCCACCTTGCAAGGAGAGTATTGTCCACGACCATATTTTCCGATACCGCCCGGCATCCACCCCATCCGTCAAGATTTTCCTCCCGTATCTCCACACCATCTTCGAAGTCGCTTTCCAGGGTGCCGGAAGAAAGCAAATCCCTGTCCTGAGGCTCCACGAAGACAACGGCAGGCCTTCCGCAAACCCGGAGCGCCTCTGCCGCGAGACGGCGGAGGACCACGGCGTAACGCTCCCTTTCGCTTCGCCGGATCCCTTCGATGCATCCGCGGAGCGTTTCCTCGAATCCGCCCCTTATTTTAGAGAATTCATCAAGAAACGATGCCCTGGCAGCAGCATAGGAGTCCTTGCTCATTTCCCCCGCAAGGAAAAGGTATTTTTCCTCCTGCTCCTTCCGGAGTTTTGAAACCCGCCGCTGAACAGACGTCCTCCTGTCGGCGATAAGTTCGGCTATTTCGTTGTCCCTCTGCTTCTCAAGAGCTTCAACCTTCTGAAGATGCTCCCTCCGAATCGCCTCCCTGAAGGACGACAGGTCTCCTTCAAGTGAAAGACCGGTCACAGGGCATGCCTCACGCGAACTGAAGTATCAGCATGATGGCCACGACAAAGCCGAGAATGACCATTGTCTCCGGGATCGCCTCCAGGATAATGATCGTTCCTCCAGTTTCCGGCTTCTCGGCTACTGTTCCCGCACCGGCGCTCCCTATCTTTGCCTGCGCATATGCCGTAGCTATGGCAGGGACTGACACTGCGAGGGCAGCCGCAAATGCTATGAGTGCTTTTTCCACGAAGATCCGCTCCTCCGCTTAAATGGTTTGTATTCCTTTCCGCTGCCGGAATAAAACTTTCCGAAAAACTCCACGTAGTGCAGACGGGCTGAATGCAGTCCTGATCCTCCTATTGCCAGTACAAAGTTGAGCAGGTGTATCATGAGCGCAAGAAAAATCCCGAAGACGGAAAGCCCGAAGACATCCATGAACTTTGATGCCACAAGTGCAAGGATGGCCGACGAGAGCCCTATGGCCGCAATTCTTACGTAACTTATGATATTACCTATGCTTCCCAGCGTTTCGATGATTCCGCCGATCCCTCCTCCTCCGATGAGAAGAACCAGCCCCACCACGAGCAGGGATACGGGAAGAGTGAAAAAACTTCCGGGAAACTCCTGCTTCATCACCACAAGAGCCCCGACGAGGGAAAGCAGCACGGCGAGGTTTCCGGCCTTCTCCATCCACTGATGCCTGTGCCTGTTCTTTACTCCCTGGTACACTCCGATAAGCAGGCCGAAGAACACGTGCGCAGCACCCAGCGCAATGGTAAAAACCACCACCGGCATAACGCTTACAGAGCGCTCCACCCAGAGAGGTTCAAGGTGAAACAGGCGATGGCCCACATCACCGAAAAATTCTCCCCAAACCGCTCCCCAGACCAGGCTCCAAAGCGACATTGAGAACAGGATCGCCCCGATGTCGCGGACAAGAGGTCTTTTCCCTTTCTTCAGCCGGATCGATAACAACAGTATGATCAGGCCGTATCCCATGTCCCCGATCATGCATCCGGAAAAGAAGGGGAAAAAGAGTGCTATGGCCGTAGTGGGGTCGAACCCGGAATAGGAGGGCGGCCTGAGCAGCTTGAGAAAGAGCTCGAAGGGTGCTGACATGGGCCTGTTCATCAGCGCCGTGGGAACGTCGTTCCATTCATCCTCGCCCGGGCTTCTCCACTGGAGCAGCACATCGTCTCCGAACTTCTCCTTGAGGTGGGCAGCAGCAGTGCGCAATACATCCTCGGGCATCCACCCCTGGAGGGAGAAAAAATCCCTCCCCGTCTCCAGGCGAGCCTCCACGGCAGCCTGCTCCGTCCGTTCGTCGATGAAAAGAAACAGTGATGCGAGTCTTGGTCCCCATTCACCGGACGTACGGCTGATATCCGACATGATGGTCTCGATCCTAGCCGAGAATTCTTCTATCTTTTTCCCGAGGAAGGGGAGCGATTCCTCCGGCCGTATCTCCCCGCAGAAATCAGGCAGCTTCCAGGGAAGGGCCTTCCATTTCGCAAGAACCGCAAAGACCGCATCTTCACAGCTTGCGGGCACACGGAGAGCGAGTATGCCCAGGGAATCCCTACCGGGGAGGAAGTGGTGTCCCTCCCCCGCTTCATCTGCTTTATGGAGTTCCGCGTTCACCTCGGCAAGGGCCTTCTGAAGGGAAGATTCCGGAATCCACCAGATCGAGAGGGACTGAGGTCCATCCTCACCCCGCCTGAAAAAAGCCCCGAACCGTTCAATCGCATCCCGTGACTTTTTCGCCCTGCCCAGGTTATCCACGCACTGTGCCTTTTCCTCCTGCAGGGCTGCAAGCCTCCGGCCGAATTCCTCCAGGCTCCTGTCAATTTCAGGGACCAGGTCTTCCGAGGGAAGGCCTGAAAAAAACTTTTCCGCCTCAAGGAGGTAGTCCTCGGTAACAGAATTCCACTTGTCCCATTCGAGGGACTCGATGAGCCCCAGGATCTTGCCTCTTAAAAGCCTGAGACTGTTCAGCGTTTCCGTTTCCTCCCCGCCTCTGGGCGACCCGTGTTCCAGGTGAAGAACACCAAGCCGGTGCAGTTCCCCAACGATCTCCCTGCTTCGGCTCTGTACTCCCCAAAGTGAAAGGCGGATCATGTTCCGTATCATGCTGTTTCCTCTCCAAGCACCAGCAGAAGGGCTTCATTCAAAAGGGTTTCCATTTCCTCTCCCGAGAGTGTTTTCTCAGCAATAATCATCCGCATTTCCCGGGCTTCTTCCACGAGCTTCCCGTCGAGAACCGCAAGCTGCTGTTCTTTTTCCGCCCATTCACCTTCAACCTTTTTCACCGTCTCCCGCTCCATCTCCGAAAGACGAAGGAGCGCCTCTTCTCTTACGAGACGGCACTCCTGTCTTTTCTGTTCAAATTCAGCTTCCAGTTCGGCCTGAAAAAGGCGCATTTCTTCCTCTATGGAATCGAATACACCATCGTCTGTCTTCTGATTATCGACTTTCTTCACTGTCCTGCCCGCTTTCTTCCATAAGGAATTCACAGAAAGCCTCCCTGGAGATCATCCCCGCAAGCTTTCCGTCTTCCACCACGGGAAGCCTCTTGACAGACTTTCGTATCATAAGGTCGGCTACTGCCATCAGGCTGGTATCAGGCTCTACGCAGATGGGCTTCCTGTTCATGAATTCCCCTACCTTTTTACCTCCGAAGGAACGGAATCTCGAGAGGAGAAAAAAATCTTCGTCCTCAAGAAAGGAGGACCGCGCAAGAACTTCAAGGTAGGTGGGAACAGCTGCCTTTAGGATGTCCGATTCAGAGAGAAAGCCTACCAGGTTCCATTCCTCATCCAGAACCGGAACACCCGGCAGGTTGTGGCTGTACAGAACGTGTATGGCATCATGGACTGTATCGTCTTCCATCACGGAAGTCAGGTCGTAATGCATGAGATCTTTGGCCGTGGTCTTCACCTGGGATCTCTTTTCTTCCGGCTGCGGTAAAGGCCGGCCCTGGACAGAACGATCTTTCCTGCAAAGCGAAGGAGATCAAGGTCCTTCTTCCATCTCCATGGTTCCTGTATCAGGCGGTAGAGCCATTCCAACCCGAGCTTCTGCCAAATCTCCGGCGCCCTTTTCAGCATCCCGGAGATGACATCAAAAGCTCCGCCGACTCCCACGGCCACAAGGTTTCCCAGTTCCGCCGCGTTCTTCGTCACCCAGATCTCCTGCCTGGGAACACCCATGGCGACGAAAAGGACCCTTGCCCCGCTTTCCCGGATATCCCGGGCAACCGAAGAGTCATCGGGCGAAAAATATCCGTCCCGCCAGCCGGCGATAACGATCTCAGGAAACCTTTGCTTCAAGGCTCTCACGGCACCCTCAACCACGTGGGGCTTCGCCCCCAGGAGATACACGGGCCACCCCTCCGCGGATGCCATCCGTGCAAGCCTTGTCATGAAATCAATTCCGGCAACCCTCTCCTGCACGGGTGTTCCAAGAAACTTGAGCGCCCACACGAGCCCCGCACCGTCAGCAAGCGTGAGGAATGAATTCCTGAGCGCGGATGCGTATGCACCGTTCTTTTCCGCTTCCATGACGGCAAGGGCATTCACCGTGGACACAAGGGCCACTCCTTCGCCACCCGAAACCGCCGCCCGCGCCTTGGAGAGCGCATAGTCCATGGAAACATTATCAACAGACGTACTCCATATTACGGGCTTCAGCTGCATATCTCCATTCTCCTTCATATTCCGGATGAAAGGCGTGATCGTAAGTCCGGTGAAAATCACTGTGACGCTTAGCCAGATCGTCATAAAAACAGAGTTCCCCAGCTGGGAAATGGCAATGGCCGCACCGCCCAGCGCGCACAGAGAGGTAATGAACCTCACCGCGCTCGGGTGATCGAGGCCCCTGCTGATCAGCTTCCGGTAGAGTACCGCCGCTCCCGGGGATCTCGATGAAAACGCCAGGGTCGCGAAATGGAGGGAAGCCTCCATGATCGGAATGGCGAAAAGCCCCAGGGGAAGGAGGAGAAGCGTGCTGAAGGTGATCCCCTTGCTCACTCCCAATATTGACGTACCTGCGACGAGCACGCCCCACATGGCGGTGAGCGACTCTCCAATGCGGCGATACATGTGCCCGTGGCGGCTCCAGAAAACGCCGAGAAACGCCAGTCCGCACAAAGACATGAAAAATGCGTCGGCCAGGTCCTGGCCTGAGAACACAGTGGCGAGAAAAGGAAGGGAGAAGCTTATGGCCAGCAGATGTCCGGCCATTCCGGGTATATTGTCCAGCTCCTGCAGAAGCACCGGGAAAACAGCGACCCACAGGGCCGTAACGGCAATTGACATCCAGGAAGAGAAATAAAAATACTGCCCGTCCGGCAGGGCGAAGTAGGTGATCCTCGGGCCTGCCGCGGCGAACAGAAGCCCTATTCCCAGGTACGCGAGCTTCCACGACCAGTGAGGCCGCGAGTGCTGGAACGTGCCCGCCATGGAAGCGAATACCGCCATCCCCACGATGAACCGCGACACATCGCTCCCTGCCCAGAGGGCGGAAAGAAGCCACACGGAAACCAGCGCAAGATCCCTGAAATAATTGTACTGCGCAGTGTCCATACGCCTTCTGCAGGTGCGCTGCAAAAGAAAGCAGACCACCACGGCGGGCAGAACAAATGAAAGAACCTGTACCATGTATGTCTCCGCAATAAGTATTTGTGAAACCTCCCTGATAAAAAGGGGTCTGTTCCTGATTCTACCAGTTTATTTTAATAATTTCCAGTCCCTGGAATCATTCAGCCTTTTATTTCCGTTGCCCCGCCCATGTACGGCACAAGGACCTCGGGAATCTCAACTGAACCGTCCTCTCTCTGGTAGTTCTCGAGGACTGCGATGAGAGTCCTTCCAATGGCAATTCCCGAGCCGTTCAGCGTGTGGACGAAGCGGAGCTTCCCCCCGTCCTTCGGACGGAACCTGGTATTCATTCTGCGGGCCTGGAAGTCCTCGCAGTTGCTGCATGAGCTGATCTCCCTGTATTTATCCTGGGACGGGAGCCAGACTTCCACGTCATACGTCTTGCTCGAGCCGAAGCCCATATCACCTGTGCAGAGGCAGATGGTCCTGTGGGGGATCCCGAGGGCACGCAGCACCTCCTCGGCATTATCCGTGAGCTTCTCGAGCTCACCGTAGCTCTCCTCGGGTGTGGTGATCTTTACCATCTCCACCTTGTCGAACTGGTGCTGGCGCAGCATGCCCCGAACATCCCGTCCGTATGCGCCGGCCTCCCGGCGGAAACAGGGGGTATATGCCGTGTAGAAAAGGGGAAGCATGCTCTCCTCAAGTATCTCGTCAGCATGAAGATTCGTGAGAGGCACCTCTGCGGTGGGGATAAGCCAGAGATCATCGTTTTCACATTTATACAGGTCATCGGCAAATTTCGGAAGTTGTCCCGTACCCGTCATCGTTTTGCTGTTCACCATAAAGGGAGGCAGGATCTCACGATACCCGTGCTTCTCCGTGTGAAGATCGAGCATGAAGTTCAGCAGGGCTCTCTCAAGTCTCGCGCCCATTCCCTTCAGAACGGTAAAACGGCTCTGGGAAAGGGAAGCCCCCTTCTCGAAATCAAGAATGCCGAGCGCCTCACCAATGTCCCAGTGAGCCTTCGGCTCGAAGGCAAAGCTCTTTGGTTCGCCCCAGCGCCTGACCTCGGGATTATCGTTCTCGTCCTTTCCTACCGGCACAGAATCATGGGGACGGTTCGGAATCGAAAGAAGCATATCGGAAATCCCGGCGTCAAGTTCGGCGATACGGGCATCGATCTCCTTCACCCGTTCGCCCAGGGACCGCATCTCTTCCATTATCGACGCGGCATCCTCGCCCCTGGCCTTTGCTGCGCCGACCTTCTTCGATCCTTCGTTCCTCCTGGCCTTCAGGTCCTCCGTTTCGGTCAGGAGTGCCCTTTTCTCCTCATCCATTGCCAGAAGCGGGCCGATGTCCATGTCATTGTTCCGGTCGGCGA
>Ga0209723_1001578_pt1 | contig 34678 bp, 39 predicted proteins | sample BiotimSIPDNA_2_FD_185750 | JGI IMG/M metagenome (GOLD analysis project Ga0209723, IMG submission 185750) | Anaerobic biogas reactor microbial communites from Washington, USA - Biogas_R2 time_0 SIP DNA (SPAdes) (version 2) | ecosystem: Engineered > Bioreactor > Anaerobic > Unclassified | place... | reverse complement strand
AAGTTCTTCCTGACGTTTCTTTTCTGTTTGCCTTTCCTGCTCTGCAAGTTCTTCCTGACGTTTCTTTTCTGCTTGCCTTTCCTGCTCTGCAAGTTCTTCTTGATATTTAACTTGATGTTTCTTTTTAAATAAAAAACTGAAAATTCCCATTACATCCCCCAAAATTAATTAATAGGTAGTAAGTCCTTAGAATTATTATACAATTTTTTACAAAATGTTACAACACCAATATCCCTCTATCATCATAAATACTTCCACTACTTCCCTTATTCCTTATTGATCTATCCAGTGCCATGATTAATGCGACCGCACCATCAATCTTCTCAGTACTCTTTTCCTTATCAGGCTTTATATTACCTGCAGGATCATTCCTCACAAATATATTATCCATACACCACCTAAGAACTGGATGCCCGCTATGAGCAATTTTTCCCTCTAATGTAAGTTTCATCAACTCTTTTGTAGGAGGAGACATATCCTTAAAACCTTGACCGAATGGTACAACAGTAAATCCTAATCCCTCAAGATTCTGTGTCATTTGAACCGCACCCCAGCGGTCAAAAGCAATCTCTTTAATATTATACTTGGTTCCTAATTCTTCAATATAATTCTCTATAAATCCATAATGTACAACATTTCCTTCTGTTGTTTTTATATATCCTTGCTTTTCCCAAACATCATAAGGCACATGGTCTCTTCTGACTCTTAACCCTATATTGTCTTCTGGCATCCAAAAGAAAGCCATTACTTGATACTTGTCATCTTCATCTATCGGAGGAAACACTAAAACAAATGCTGTTAAATCAGTGGTACTTGAAAGGTCAAGACCCCCATAGCATTCCCTTCCTTTTAAAAATTCTGGGTCAACGGTGAAACTGCATTTGTCCCACACATGCATCGGCATCCAACGGATTGATTGTTTTACCCACTGATTTAACCTTAGAATGCGAAAGAGGTTCTCTTCAGCCGGATTATCTTTAGCACTATTATATGAGTTTCTAACTTTTTCAATATCTATTGTGTGCCCAAGCGAAGGATTTACCTTGTACCAGTTATCCTCCAAGCTCCAATCTTCATCGTCTTTCAAGCCGTATATTACTGGATAAAATGTTGAATCAATTTTTCTGCCTTCTAAAATATCTACTGCCTTTTGATGTTGCTCAAAGCAAATAGAATTCCTATCAGTTCCCGCTGTTGTAATAAGAAAATATAAAGGCTGCATCCTTGCATCACCAGAGCCTTTTGTCATAACATCAAAAAGTTCCCTATTTGGCTGGCTATGAATTTCGTCAAATATTACTCCATGAACATTCAAGCCATGTTTTGTAAACGCCTCGGAACTAAGTACCTGATAAAAGCTGTTTGTAGGCTTATACACTAGTCTTTTCTGAGACATTACCGGCTTGATCCTCTTCTTCAAAGCAGGGCACTGTTCAACCATCTCAACAGCAACATCAAAAACTATTGATGCCTGCTGCCTATCAGAAGCACAACCATAAACCTCAGCGCCCCATTCACCATCTCCACATGTAAGATAAAGTGCCACAGATGCCGCAAGTTCACTATTATGTGTTGGCACCATTGACTTGCCTGCTAAATAAAGTCTTGAAGGGCTATCTACTTGAATACACTTTACTGGAACTGATTCAACCTTATTAATACCTACTATGGTTCTAAAAGAATTACGAGTAGGTTTGTCAGGATCAACTTTTAATCTTTTTAATTTTCTTGACAATAAAAAAACCGGATTGCTCGAGTAGGCATAGAAATGTATTCTAAACTTCTGCCCGCAATCTTTGCCGTATAACATTGCTCTGCCAACACCCATAGAGCTTTTAAAACCAAGACTATTTAATAATTCTAAGATGTTATTAGCTAAAGTTTCATTAGTTGAGGTGTATTCACATTGCCCATTCTTTGAAACATACCCATCTGAATCCATCAAACCTTGTAATAACTCATACCTCTGTCTTATAGATGCCCTTAAATATTCTTTGGGTATGTGTTTATTCCTAAGTAATCCCATTTTTCTAAGTTTAGATTGTATAGAATTATTTCTTGACTTTTGTGCCCTATCTCCATTACCAAATGCGAGATTTATGCAACCCTTATTTTTTGATTTCCATTCTCTTAAATCACAATTATTATTAATAATATTATATTGTATTTCAACATCATTCACATTACATGTAAAACTTGCATTGTGACTATTTCCATCAGCGAGCCAAACACCTAATATATATGGAGGTATCTCTAAATTTCTTTCAGGAAGCTCTAAAGCATTATGATTATAGATTCTATGGCAATATCCTGTTTTACACTTTATATTATAGCTAAGCTCTTTTGTATTCATAATGGAACATTTATAATCTGGAAAATACGAATTGGTACTCCATAAGTGTTCTTCATCAGCAATTATTTCAGTTCCATCTGAAAATCTAACCTCATAACAATTATGTCCATACATTATTTCCGTGCAAGCTATAACTTTACATACATGTCCATTTTCATCAAATACATTATCACCAGGTTGTATTTGCTCCATGGTGGTCCATCCGTCAGGAGTTACTAAAGGAGTGTAAATTGACAGAGCCTTTCCATTTTTCTTTGGTATTTCAACATAAGCTGTATTATATTGTCTATATCCGTTTTCTTTAATTGTTCCAAAAACATCCCGAATTATCTCATCCTGCCATGGCAATAATTCAAATGGTACGCCTCGCCATATCCCTTTAGTGTGTTTTAATTGGTTGATAAAGTTTACCGCATGATCTGATTTTGCCTTGTCATACACTATTTAACACCGCCCTTGAACAACAACAGTTCCATTTCATCCGTTGCATCCACCTCATTATCAGCAGCAATCCTGCTTCTTGAAGATGGTGTAAGCCCGAACTGCTCACAGAATCTGTTCATTATTTTCAGATAGGTCTGTGCAATTGAAACCTGTGGAACCTGCTGCCAGTAACCTGATGGAGTTTTTACTATGGCTCCATGCTTTGATATAAATTCTTCTGCTTCCTTCCACCTTGCATATGCCTGGCAGTATCCGGCAAATGCAGCCATATCTATTTCAGTGAGTATTCCAAGCTGCTCCATCTGCTTTGCTAACCTCTTCCATTCTTTTTTTGCTTCTTCTTCAAGCCATGAAGGACACCTTGGAGCTTTCTTTTTAGGCTTTGGCTCATTTGCATTAAGTGGCCTTTTGCCCGGGTTTCCTTCCAAGACCTTAATTGCTGTAGGTGTCGGTTTTCTTCCTCTTTCAGCCATAGGTATCATCTCCTCTGTATATTGAACACAAAAAGAAGAACTCCCTAATTAAGAAGTTCCTCTTTCCATGATTGTTTTCTATGTTTTAACTTTCAATGCCTTTGTAGTTATAGTTACCCTTCTTAATTTCTTCTTGCTCCGCGTCAGCTGCATCCTTGTAGTCGGCTCTTAGCGTTTCTTTTCTCTTACATTCCATACAAATGCACTGCGTATTATAAATTGACATAATTCTACCGCCTTTTAAGCTCTTCCCACATCTGTCGCAGTTTTCCTGAATAAAAAACCTATCCATAGCTAATACCTGTACCTCTCATCCAGTTTCTTGTCTATCTCAAGCAGATTTTCAGACAATGCTATCCTTAATGTTTCAGTCGAAAAATTGTTGTCTATGTAACCCTGCCATATAATATCTTGATAATATTTAGTAGGCTGTGCAGGCATATCTATATATTTTTCATCCATAACATATACAAAAGCCTTTATTATCTCTCCACTCATTTTAAAAACTTCCACTTCACATTTATCATAAAGCCTTGGATAACCTTCATATATGTCCAATACTTTTTCACAATCTTCAGTTATGTTCCATAAAAGAACCGGAACCCTTCCACCTTTATGTTTCTCAATGTTTGCAACGCCCCTGCCGCTACCTCTAAAAGTCAACCTGTAGTCTTTCAATATTCCGATATCAATTGGTGTAGCCTTTGGACATCTTTTAAGCATCTCAATAAGATTTAGGTTGCTGCCGTATGCCGCATAAATCTTCATTGCTAAAATTCCCTCCTTTCACTTGGTAGTGTTCTGAATGCACCGTTTCCTTCAAGGTTCTCCAACAGGACCCTTCTGATATCTTTGTAGCCGTCACCTTTCATTCCAAGCCTTATAAGCCAAGTCCTTAATGCAAACTTTGGATTTTCATCTTGAGCAGGCTTGTAAGAAGTACGTTTCTGTTCCTTGGCATTTTCATTAATGTGGGTAGCAAGTTCAGTAAAGGCTGCTATTTTTTCATAGTTCATCTCATCTGCGGGAATGTTTAAGGTATAGGCATTCGCTTCAAAGTCAAAGGTTATGCCTTTGCATCTTTCCTTTCCCAATTCTTCAAATGCATTCCTGAATTCTTCGATTGTATCTGTCTTTATAAGACCTAAGTCTTTTGCAAACTCCTCATTCATAAAAATATGGTTGACACCGAGAGCCTTCTTAAGCAAATGCTGCTTACTTGAAATGATATTCACAACATTCTTAAGGGTCGCTCCTGAATGTCCCTCCAATGGCAAGCTGAGTTCCAGGTTGATAATGTTTGGTGTTTCCTCAACTTTTTCTTGTGCATTATAAACTGGTGGCTCCTCAAAATCTTTGTAAGGACTTACTGTTCCGCCAAGAGCAGCTTCATATGGAATTATAAGCCCCTCAGGAACAGATTCTGATTCTGGTAACGGACTGTCATATTCTTCTGTAACAGCCTTAAAATCGTGTAGTCCCAGTAAGTCCTCAACCAGCTCGTAGTTGTCCTTTCCCTTAAGTACTCCATTCTTGTCGATGTTGTAGCCAGCCACCTCGTAAGCAAAAGTAGGTGCCCCTAAATATTTTGAAGAAGCATTGAGTTCTTGGCTGATTGCATTTACTAATGATTTTCTTTTTTCGCCTGTAACATTGTAGTTAATTTGCATTTTTCACATCTCCTTTCTTTGTAGGTACATACATCACTCTAAACTGTAAATAAGTCAAGATATTTATGTCCTTCTACCACCTAAAGAGCGGTTTCCCGCTCGGTGGATGGTAATGCCGACTTGGTTAGCTATGCGGCTCTCTGAAACCGCCATGCTGCAGAGCCTTCAAGGTGCTGCAAAGGTGCTCTCTGCAGTTCTTAAAGTCATCACCTATCAACCCTATTCTGTTAAGCCATGTTCTCATTGAGAACTTCGGGTTTTCTGCCTGCGGTTTCTTGGTACTTGCACTCTTTTGTGTAAGCGCTTGGTGGTTCATTGCAAGTGCCAATACTATGTATGCCTTTATCTCGCCAGCGTGTAGTGTTCCGTTGAAACCTCTTAGTTCAACTGTTCCTACTCCGTGGAAAAAACTGTGAAGGTTTAGAAAGTGATATCTGCTTAGATGGTAATGCTTCCTTCTCACTGGTCCGTATCCTTCATACCATATATCTTCAATCTCCTGAATTGTTTTTGGTTTCTTAGTGTTAATTCTATTTACCAAATCCTCGTCTATCTTCTTGCAGTATCTCATCCTTTCCAATTCAATCTGCAAGCTGTCGTAAAGCAGGTCGTTTCTTGAATATATTATGTTTATGAAGTTTCTTAAGGATTTTTCTGTGTGGTCTTTACCGTCAAGGTGAATGTGAATTTTATCGAAAGCTTTTGATAAAATTCATTATCTAAAGTAAAATATTATGCAAAGTAGAGCCATAAACCCCTTATATTATAGGAAAAATGATAGAAACTACTTTGCATAATATTTTGATATTTACTTACAGGTGTTTCTTAGCCAAGACATTAAACTTGTATCATCGTTCCAGTTACCTTGGAAACTAGTGTCATCTATGGTTGATGAGATATTACTATAAGCACTTTCAAGAGCTTTCCTTTTTGCTGAGCCATCAACTTTTGCATAAATTTCTGTAGTTTTAAGGCTTTCATGCCCTAAGAAATCACGAATATATATTAAATCTATGCCGGATTGCAGCAGATGCATGGCTTTTGAATGTCTAAAACAGTGTGGAGATAAAGTATTAGGTATCAATGCAGGATTGATTGTTCTTGCAGTTTCAGCATGCTTTTTTAATATATATGTAACTCCTGCACCAGTTAGTTGATTTTGTGACCGATTAACAAAGAGTAGTCTAGAATTAGCATTGAATGAATTAAGCTTCTCCTTTTTTAAATAATTGCTAATTAAAGATGCCATCTCCTGTGATATAGGTACAATGCGTGATTTATTGCCTTTGCCATGCAACAGGATGGTAGCAGGGTACTCTAATCTAATATCACCAACTTTAATATTGATTAATTCATCTACTCTAGAACCAGTTTCATATAGAACTGACAAAAGTAGTAGATCCCTATAGCCGGCTTTAGTATTTGATTCAGGTTGTTTCAATAACAATTTTATTCCATCAATTGTAAGATAGCTCACAGTTGGTTTCTTGGACTTTTTATGTTTAATGGACAGTAATTGTTGCATTAAATAGATATATTTTGGCTCTACTAACTGTAAATATCTAAAAAAAGAACGTAAAACAGTAAGCCTATGGTTTCTTGTAGAGATGCTATTACCTTCATCTTCTAGATATTGTAAAAAATCAGTTAATAAATTTAGGCTTAGCATATCAAGAGTCAGTTTCTCTGGGACAATATTTTTTTCTGTTTTACAATATCGTAAAAATATATAAAATGCATCTTGATATGAACTTATTGTTTTAGAGCTAAGGCCTAAAACTCCAGGCATATAAGTGCTGAAATATTTTGATAAATGATATGCAAAATCAGTTGGCCTCATAATTTATTACCTCCGGAATAATTTCTCCACAAGTATCTTTTACTTTTTTAAGTATATTTGGATACATTTCAGAGGTTAAACGCAAATATTTTTCAGTGGCATAAATGTTTTTATGACCTAAATACGCAGAAAGAATTGGCAACAAAATATAGGTATCTCTCCCTTGAATTATCCAATTTTGAAGAGAATGAACAGCAAATGTATGTCTTAAATCATGTAATCTGGGGCCGCTTCCACGTCCACCATGTGAGATACCTGATTGCCATAGTATTTTTCTAAAATAGCCATAAATACATCTAGGGCTATATTGTTCTTTAAAATTGGTAGGGAATAAAAAATCATCATCTGCATATATAAGGTGAATTTTATTAAAGTAATCAATCAAATATATTTTCAAACTGTCAGATATGGGAACTATTCTATTGTTATCATTCTTGCTATCTCGAATGGTTATGGTTCCACGATTTAAATCAAGGTCAAAAATGCGTAAAGCAGTTGCCTCTGAAATCCTAAGACCACAACAGTATAACAATCTCAAAACAGCTGGAAATATTATGTTTATTTTTGATTGTCCCCTAGCTTCAGGCATATTGTCAGCATTAGAAATTAAAGTAGCTATTTGCTCATTAGTAAATATATACGGAGTAAAAGTTTTAGAAAATGCACTCCTTGAAATTTGTTGAGGAAGTGAAGCTGAAATACCATTTTTATTTAAATAAACTGCAAACGGTCTCATAACACTTACCCTTGTAAAATGTGTTTTTTGACTTTCAGTTTCACGTTTCAATGACCATTTTAATACAATGTCTTCAGATAACCCTGATTTATCAAGTTGCTCTGAAACCAAAAACTCATCTATATGCTGCAGCATACGGGCTTCACTTTGATACTTGTAGCCAAGGGAACGCTTTAATTTTAAAAAATCATATAGGTTATTTGAAAGAATACTGTTAAATTTAGGATCATAATTACTTTGCTTCATGAGGTACCTCCAATGCACAAAGTGATAGTTGAGGTAAGTCTATTTTTGTATATATAATAGTGCTATTAATTTCTGAACGACCTAGGGCTTCAGAAATAATATGCAATGGAGTACCTTGTTCTAAAAGATGACTTGCTAAGCTATGTCTTAATGTATGGATACCTTGCTTTTTCCCTTTTGGCACATGGATATCTGCTAAGGAAATATATCTTCTCATAATGCTAGAAAGATTATTATTTTCACCAAAAGCATCAAATGGAGAATTATGTCTAACAAAAACATGAGTACTATTTGTTTTAGGCCTTGCATTTTTAAGATAATCAATAAGTGCCCAGCCTAAAGATTCAAACATATCTAAAATTATTGGATTACCTGTTTTGTTTTGAATATACCTTATTTTTTGCGATTCAAAGTCTAAATTATTTAGTTGTAGACTTGTAATTTCACTTACACGCATTCCATATCTTACAGCCAAGAGTAGAATTGCATAATCCCTTTTGCCTAATGGACTGCCTCTATCTACTGCTTTTAAAAGCCTTTCGATTTCATCTACAGTAAATACTGATGGAATTGTTGATTTGGAATTAAATTTTATTGATGGTATGCATACTGAGAAATCTATTATTGTATAAGTTGTCTCATACGCAAAACTAAAAAAACATCTAAGAATATACAAAGCATATGCGATTGTTGGTTTGGCATAGCCAGTATAAGTAGAAATATATCCTTCGATAATACTAGGGGACACATCTGCAATAGAATTAATATTATTTTTCTCTAAATATGCGGTTAGTCTCTCCAATTGCATCCTAAACTGTCGGGCTGTTCTAGATGATAGCCTATTATTAACATAGTTATCTAGAAATGTTTCACAAACCTCCCTATAATTATCTGACCACCTATGTAATTTTGTAGGTTGTCTTTTAAATATAATACCATTCTGTTGAAAATCACTAAGAACCGTTACTGAACGTCTAACTGCACTAGGATAGCTTTTTAATCCAATATCAAAAGGGTTAATATTATATTTTTCTTTTAAAAAACTAATACCAAATTCAGTTGTAAAGTATACTATACCTTCCTTTTCGGCATAGTTTTTTAGAGCTGTCCATGCATTTTCATAATGACGCATGGTATCTTTTGCGTAATTTAATGATTTCAAATGCTCCCTAGTTTGATCAATAAGATCTTTTAGGGGAAGTTCTTCAATTGTTTTCTTCATAATGATTCCTCCAATATTATTTTTAAGGCTACTGCCTTAATTAATATTGTCGGATATTATCAAAAGCAATGGAAGAAATATTTGTTTATTTCTAAAGCTTTTATGTCTTAACTTTGCATAATATTTTACTTTAGATAATGTACCCCTGTTCTGTTTTGCTTTTCAGAAAAGGCTCCTGCTTTTCTAAGGCTCCTTACAATTTCTTGTAATGTGTTTATGTCTTCTTCGTAGGTTAGGATTGGGCTTACCAGTTCAACCTTATATGTATCATTGGCATTTACTATCTCGCCTCCAAGCTTTCTTTGTGCTATTATGCTTGAGTCGTAAACAACTTTCCAAACCCTACCGTCTTGTGCTGTTATTTTGTGTGTATCATATCTGTCAGCTAAAACTTCAATCGTACCGTTTAGGTATTCTGCAACAACCTTTGATGCCTTGTTTCTTGTAATGCCTGTCATCTCGATTTCGATTCCAAAGTTGCTTTTTAAAAATTCTTTGCTTGCCATTTTCTTTTCCCCTTTTCTTTTAGTGTGTTTCTTTTGTTATGTACATATATCACTCTAAAAGGGATAAATAGCAAATTATACTTTTTATAAATACACTTATTTTTATTGATACGTCAATGAATATTAGCTTTATTGCAAACTACGATTTACATAATAATACCTTAACTGCAAATAAAAACAGCCATCATTAATTTAGTCAGACTCGTTTAATTCTTTATATAAAATTCTTTTATCGTCTCTAATAAGATAAACTTTATCTGAAGTACCTATTTGATTAATATACCTTTTTACAATAACATCTGCATATTTCTCATCAAGCTCTATTGTGTAGCAAATTCTGTTTGTCTGCTCACAAGCTATAAGAGTCGAACCACTACCTCCGAATGGGTCAAGCACTATACAGTTTGACATACTTGAGTTCTTAATAGGATAAGCTACAAGGTTAACAGGTTTCATGGTTGGATGCAGTATGTTTTTACTTGGCCTGTCAAACTCCCATATTGTAGTTTCTTTCCGACCTGAATACCAGTTATGCTTACCATCCTTCTTCCAACCATATAGAATCGGCTCATGTTGCCACTGGTAGGGACTTCTACCAAGTACAAGACTTTGTTTTTTCCAGATGCATGTTCCTGAAAGATAAAACCCTGCTGCTTTAAATGCCTTTCTGAAATTTAAACCTTCTGTATCTGCATGAAATACATAAATTGATGCATCTGTTTCCATACTATGTTCCATATTTACAAAAGCCGCAAACAGGAAATTATAAAACTCTTCGTCTTTTAATTTGTCATTCTTAATTTTTCCTGCCCCTCCCTCATAGTCGACATTGTACGGAGGGTCTGTAACAACAAGGTTTGCCTTTTTCCCATCCATCAATAGGTCGAATGTCTCAGGAAGCGTAGAGTCTCCGCATACCAGCCTGTGATTCCCAAGTATCCAAAGGTCCCCTTGTTTGCTAACAGCAGGTTTTTCCAATTCTTTATCCACATCAAACTCATCTTCTACGAGTTGCTTATCATGTACTGAGTTGAAAAGCTGTTCAATCTCAGGAGGCTCAAAACCGGTAAAACAGATATCAAAATCAGAGTCCTGTAAATCTTTAATAAGATCTGCTAATAATTCCTTGTTCCATTCTCCGGTTATTTTGTTAAGTGCAATATTTAGCGCTTTTTCTTTTGTTTTGTCTATGTCTATTACAACGCAGTCTATTTCTTCATAGCCAAGTTCTCTTAATACAGTTATTCGTTGATGGCCTCCTATTACTGTTAAGTCCTTGTTAACTATTACAGGATCAACATATCCGAATTCAGTTATGCTGTTTTTTATCTTTTCAAACTCCTTGTCTCCCGGCTTCAGCTTTTTTCTTGGATTGTATGATGCCGGTATCAACTCGGATATTTTTATTTTCTTAAACTCCATCTTGTTCCTCCTTGTAGAACCTGTCTTTTATATAGCAGATTTGGCTGCAGTATTTTCTTTTTTTATTTCCATAGCTTTCAAACTCTCGACCACATTTCGCACAGATATTTTTATATATTGCTGTTTCTTTTTTATCTATATCATCAAGGTGTTTCTTCCACCATTCTCTTCTACAGGCTTCTGAACAGAACTTCTTCCGCCTTCCTCTAAGGGGCTGCTTTATAACCATACCGCATAGCAAACATGCATTTCCTTGTTTCATCTGTTCCTGCAGGTTTAATTTAGCTACCTCTCCGAATCCGTTTATTCCATTGTTTTTACAATAGTTTCTTACCGAATCTCTTGAGAGTCCAGTGGCAGTTGCTATGGCACGATAGCCTGCTCCTTTAAGTCTCATCTCTCTTATCCGGCAAGCCTGTACATCAGTCAAGCTTCTTCACCCCTTTTGTTAAATTGTTGTAATATATATTTATGAACATTAAAAAAGCCTGAAATCTTATATTGATTTCAAGCTTTAGATACTGATTATTATATATTTTAGCGAAATTAAACCCCTCCCCATTTTGCGAAAAGGTACTAAATTCTATTGTTTTTTCAATATTTTATTTATTTACCCCTATACCCCCTACTTAATATCGCGAAAATTAGCGCGAAGGGAGGCGGCGGTCAAGAAAACCAAAGCTAACAGAGATTTGACCTCCCCTACCCCTTTGATATCTTATATATAATTTAGCAAAATCTATTATCATTGTATATTTTTGTAAGTTAGTTTATAATTTATTTATATTATAAATAAGGGGGATTTTATCAAATGAAAATAAAAATATTTACTTTATTCATAATTGTTAATACAATTTTACTTATATCATGCAATACACAATCCGAATTAAATACCATAGAAGAAACAACTAATAATAAATCACGTTATGTATGGAATGTTGATGGCACCTATTTTGGTTATATAGCAAATGATAGACTATATCATAAAGATGGTAGATACATTGGTATAATTGATGATAATTATGTTTTTGACAATAGTGGGCAATACTTAGGCAAAATCAATAACAATGATCGTTTTATAGTAGGCGAAGGCAAAGCTAAAATGCCTAAAATTCAGCCCGTTCAACCCATTGAACCTATTAAGCCTATACAGCCTATTAAACCAATGCCTACAGTACCTCAATTTCCCAGTTTCCCTTAAATTTCTATCAATACTTATATTCTGTATACCTATCTTCAGTCATGGTCTTCTTATCATGACATGATTTGCATAGTGGTTGCCAGTTGCTTCTATCCCAAAACACCGTCTTATCACCTCTATGTGGTGTTATATGGTCGACTACTGTTGCTTTGACTAACTTTTTTTCCTTATAACAGCTTATGCATAACGGATGCTCTTTCAAGAATCTTTTACTTGCTTTCCTCCACTTGCTGTCATATCCTCGTTGTGCTGAATTGCCTCTGTCTTGTATATGTTGCTTTGTGTGGTGTTCGCAGTATTTTGTATTTGTAAGATTAGGACATCCCGGCTCATTACATGGTTTTCTTGGTTTTGTCGGCATTTATTAATCATCTCCCGGTCTTTAAAATATTAGCAGGCAGAATGGAAAGGAGTTAACAACTGCCTGCTTTTTAAAAAAGAGCAAAAGAAAAGCTATGAAGGAAAGGGGAAGACCTTCATGGCTTTTACATACACTCTTACATTTTATAGTATAACACAGATGCAGCCGGACAAAACGGACAGGTTTTTACTTTTTCTTAGGTTTTATTCTTAATATTAACACAATTAAATTAAGAAGTTTTTTTACAATGATATTTAATGTGTTATTATGTTTTAACTTCATAGCTAACTTAGGGCTATATTTATAGTAAAAAACAACAAGTTTTTTCCCTATTAAATTTGTTAGTAAATATTCATCCCTAAATCTTCTTAGTACAATTACTTCAGAACAATCATAATCACCATACACAGCTGTAGCTATATAGCATGCACCATTGTCATTTTTGTTGGTTCCTAACTTGTTTTCAAAATCATTTTTCATTTCTTTATTCTGTTCATTATACGAATTAACAGATTCTACTTTTATATTGTCTTTGTTAATAAGAGTTTTATTGTTCCAATCTGTATTCCTCAGTGATATTTCTGCATTATCTGGATATCTTTTTAATATGTTGTCTATATCCAAGCTCATAGCCATTACATAGTCTCTATCGGTAAATATAGCACCATTTTCAAGTAAAAGTTCAACAACATCTGATTGCTTATGTATTTTATAACTTTCTAAAGCAAGGCTAAATGCTGTATACGTAACTTTTTCATCAATTAAACTTTTATTTATATTAGCATTAGCCTGTAATAAGATCTTAATTGTTGCAATATCATTTGCTATAACTGCAAACATCAAAGGAGTAGCATTTGCTTTACTGTGAACAAAATCTATATAAATTCCAAAATCAATCAGCTCTTTAATCTTATCCTTATTGGTCTTGTTTTTAATAAATTCAATGAATATCTGATTAACATAGTTTTTCTCTTGGTCACTCAAGTCATTATAACTTTTGTTTTCTGCTATTAATCTATCTACAAACAATACCGCTGCTTTATCCATAAAATCAGCCTGACTACTATTAGGACTATAATTAGTTTTGTATTCTTCTAGCAAGCTCCTAAGCTTTTGATTCTTTTGAGCATATTGCAAGTCTATATCATCATATTTTGCACCATAATTAAGTAACATTTTTATTGTTTCTAAATCAATATTTGATTCATGTTTATTATTTTCAATGCTAACAATTATAGCATATCTTATAGGGGTTCGGTATATACCTGCATTATTCTTATATCCTTTATTAACATCTGCTCCGCCATTTATCAATAACTCAATAAGATAGTTATCGTTTAAATAAGCAGCTAACATCAATGGTGACAATGACTGCACCTCAAAATCTAAACGATATTGCGATTTAATCAATTCTTCAATTCTTTTATAATTTTTAGATTTTATATACCCCATAAAAGTTTTGTTCATATCTTCCGTTATACTATCAAGAAACTTAATCATTTCATCTCTCTTATTTTGGTTGTCTTCCATAAAAGAATACCGCCTTTTATTATAAATCGTTTATTTCGATAATTAATTTAGTCATGTATCTTAATTATAATCCATATTATTACAAATGTACAGTTGAAAACTATTTGTTATTTATTCTTTCCTCAAAAACCTATCATGAGCCTTCCTAACACTATCTCCGCTGGCATAAGGACTAATGTTCATAGCAACCTGCTCCCATGGAAGCCCGTTTATGTATCTGAATGTAAGTATCATCCTCATTTCAGCATCCTCAACACTTTCAATATACCTATTCAAACGATTTAGCTCATAGAAACATTTCTTTAAGTTCAAGTCCAACAAGCACTTGAGGTCTGCAATTTCTGCTGCATACTTTGCAATCTTGTCATTGATGCCTGTGGCTCTTGGCATTCCTGTTATATTGCTTGTCCCTGAAGTTGCTATGACTTCAAGTTCAAGAAGACGTCTTTGTTGTTCTTCGATTTCTCTATTTAAATAATAAAGCTGTGATAGCTCTTTTTTTGTCATCCAAGGGACCTCCAATAAGGCATTTTATCCACCAATTTGTTAATTTCAGAATTTATTTTATTTCAACCTTTTCAAGTGATTTTCTTTGTTCCTTATAAAGCTGTTCTTTTGTTTTTAAAAATCTACACTCCTCTCCGAGGCACTTGTCAATATTTAATATCTTGCAACTTCCATTAAAGTTAGCAAAACACTTGTCAGCATTGATTATAGCTTTAGCCGCTGTTGGGTCAGAATATCCGCTTGCATTTTTATATAAATCATTATTTATATTCTTCATTTTTTGTTCCTCCAGAATGTTTTAAGAATTGGTAACCGCTGCAAATCAGTGTTACCAATGGTTTTTAATAAAAAGTTACGTTACCTAATTTTCTTTAAAAGTTTTTATATATTTATCGTTCATACGTACGTTCATGTATTTATATATTATTTATATTTTTTAAGTAACTTAGTAACTATAATAAATATATATAAATAAGTATTGGAATTTCAATTCATGCCCCGGTTACCAAAAGGTTACTTTTTGGTTACTTTTTTTATTCTCTTGGTAACCAGACTAACCTTTCATCAAATCTTGAGATGTTTGATTTTCTTTTAAATATACTTTTGCACTCTTACCATTTATTTTCTTACTCCCAATTCCTAACTTGAATTTTTCCCATATTGCTTCCTTCATCATCTTGGCGCTGGCCACATTCAAGCCGTTTTCCTCAGCCCATACTGTATAGTCAGCCATAATTTCCGGATTTCTTTTATATAAAATATCATCCTCTGTAAAATCCTCCAGGTACAATAAGGCAGAGTTGTTTTCCATATGGTATTCCTCATTGAATTTGTCAACAATGTCTGATTTAGTAAACTTCTTATTTCTATATAATCTGAAGTATCCTTCAACTATTAACTTAATCCAATACTCTAAAGCCTTGGCTTTTGTCAACTTAGTAATGAATTCACTGTCTTTATCATTTTCATCAATCTCAGTGTACATCGGAAGCCACATAACTCTTCTCTTATAGCTCTTTCCCTTTTCAAAGGACTTAATTATATGATTAGAAGTAAAAATAAGCGTTACTGTTAGTTGCCCATCTGAACTTTGCTTATATAATTCACGCATGGCCACATAGTCGCATGATGAAATATTCTTTAACTGCTTCATCTGCTCATTGTCTATTGGCTCATCATGTATGTCATCACCAAGGTTTGCTAACTTTCCTCTCATAGTCACAAGATACCTTTCATCACACATATTCTTTATACTAAGACCCGTACAGTTCTTGCCCCCAAGAATCTGCTTTATAATCTGCAGCAATGTGCCTTTTCCATTTCCTCCACCACCGACAAATATAAAGAACTTTGCTAACAGTCTTTTGAACTCTTTATTTACTATCAGTGTGTGTCCTAATATTTCAAATAGAAGCATCTTGTAATTTTCACTCCTTGAAGTAAGATGGTTAACATAGTCATCAACTTCTTTTACAGGCTCTGCATCAGAATAATATGCAACATCTATGCTGTATGGAGTGAAATCTTCATAGTCCACCTCTATAAATTGACCTTTCCTGAGTATTCCGTTTTTAAGTTTTATATCAAATACCTTATTATCATTGGTTATTGAACACCTGTATTCTATTTGCCTTATTACCTCATCCACATACCTTGTTTTCTGGCTTCCAACCTTGTTAAACACTAACCTTCTTAACAAATCATCATCGCATCTGTATTCGCCTTCTTGATAAAAATAAACGTGCCCGTTGAATTTTGTCATCTTGTATTCATTCATCAAATACTCTGCAATCTCAGGCTCGTTGTCCTTATCTGCAATAACTGAGAGGTTTCTTACTATTGTCTGGAACTCTTCCTCTGGCATGGGTTCTGCAAAAACATAATTATTTATAAATCTAAGCATGTTTTCCCAACCGGCTGAACCTGCTAATTGATTTCTATGCTTAAACAAGGCATTGTTTCTTCCCTCTCCGTCTTGCAGTCCCAATAAACTATCAAACTTTTTGTTTAAAGAAAAAATCAAAGGAAAATCTTCCCTTATACCTTCATTTTCAATACTGCGCATTATTCCATTTCTTTTAATAGTAACAGCTTTTGTATTTTTTGAATGCTTAAGCTCTACCTTAAATCCAAGTGCGCATATTTTCTCGGCACCTCTTGTAAAGCTTTCGGGCTTTTTAAAATAGAAATGCACTCCTCTGTCTGTCCATACTGTTTGTGTTTTTATATGGAACATTGCTATCATTTTTTCTATTGTTTCTTTAGGAATACAATCAATATCTACAACTAAATCGTTCTTGGTTAGTACATATCCTGCGTCTTTAAAACATTCATGATTGTTTGATATGTCTGCTATATTGTTTGAATATTTCTCACCAGGCTTAAACTCTACATACATCATTTACCTCCAACGCTCTAATTTCTTATTAATTATCTGGTAATAATGGTTCAGGTCTACAATTTCACTGAAATCTTTTAACTTATCAAGATCATCATTCCATAAGAACATCTTTTCCGGAACATCTGCAAACCGTACTAATCCGCCATCATGTCTTTTCTTTTGTAAAAGTACATAGTCTTTTTTCTTTGAAGCAAATACTCTATTAACATTGTTATACTTCTTCCCATCCTCATCAAAAGTCCCAAGATAGGTTCCACCGGCCTTTAGAATATATTGAAAAAGTTTTGGTTCATCAATATGATATAGAAGAGTATCAAGCACATCTGTTTTATTCACTAAATAGTCAACAATAGCAATATCGATAATTCTTGCGTTATTATTTGAAAACAGTTTATCGCTAAAGTATCTTCCTACATCTGCGCCCTTTACTTTCATGTTGTCTTTTAATATTATTTTTCCATACTCACCCTTTAACTTAACGTCTTTAACAGCTATGTAGTTGTTAACGTCCTTTTGTATGAATAGTCCATAGTTTTCTTCCTCTAAAGTTAAATTGAATTCTTTCTCCCAGTCTTTCCATATTTCTTTATATCGTTTATCATCTGTTATGAAGGCAACACCGTCAGTGTTAATATTAATAATTTCTCCTATTGCTGAAAGTCTGCTGCAAAGTTCATAAAGTGCAATTTGACCATATATGCACACACTTATTGCAGCCTTTGGGTTATTCAGCAAGCTGTATTCATTCTTTAGATTTCCATATACAGAATTAAGTACAAGCTTCAAGGCATCTGACAATGTCTTATCCTTATGTTTTATTTCAAGTCTTTTTTTCATCATGTCCTCATACTTTTTTGTGCTTGTACCAAGAGCGTTCATATTGATTATGATGCTTGGATACATAGAAGAAACATCCAAAAGCTTAATGTCTTCAAACCTCTTTTTTGATTTGTGAGTTCCGTGTAGCCCTCCAAATCCAAATTGAATTTCATTATTAAATCTCTCCATATTTATGTATTTCTTTTTTATATTTGTTCCAATACTATTAGCCTGCATCCACATATCTCTGACATCCGGAGGTACCAACTCTAACAATTCTTCATCAACTCTTACCGAAGACCATTTGGGCAGTGGCTTGTTTAAGAGAATATTTGCAGATATTGTTGTTGTATTCCACCTTTTAGCTTTTTCATTTCCGTACATTTCTAAAAGCTTATTCTTTGATTCAAAGTAACTATGTTCCCTGTGTTTATATATGTCTATAGTAGTATCAACATCATAGCTGCAGTATTTTAATACTTCCATAAACTCATCAGCTGTTAGTCTCCTGTCTATATCAAAACTAATATTAGATTCAAATATTTTCTTTCCCATATTGCCTTCAATTTTCTTAAGCGAAGGAAGTGAAATATCTATCTGCTGAAAACAATCTATTGAATCGATATGTGAATCCAGATGCTTTTCAAATTCTTGTCCTTTAATAATCTTGTCATTAAGCATTTTTATCTGCTCCGGAGACCACCCTGCAATCATTTTTGTAAGGATATAGTCATCATATGAATAATTGTTGTATCCAATCAGTGTATAATCTTTTATTAAATCAAGAATACCTTCAAAATCATTATGGAAAAATATTATAGGGTTCTTATTTAGATCTTTAAAAACAACCAAAGCATCATGTAAAAATACCTCTATGTCGTAAGCGATTAGTTTTTTCATCTAAGGCTCCTTTATATAAGGGGATTTCTCCCCTTTATTTCTTCTTCTTTGGAAATGGCTTTATGTCTGCATATATAAATTTTCCGAATGCTTTTTTTACTTCCACCATAATTTTTTGGCCTATCAGCTTATCTTTTTCTTTTATATCCAGATGGAACTTTTCCTTAAATTTTTCATATTGCTTAAGTCTTTTTTGCGGATTTACAAACCATTTTTTCTGAGCTTCTATATATTCACTGTAAGTCATCTTTGTTTCATAGGGTTTTCCCTCATACATAAATTCAATTTTAATGCTTATACCATCATCAGAAACTAATTTGACAACAGACTCGAATATCTGACCTACCATATCTTCACCAAACTTTTCTACCTGGTTTATTTCAAAAAGACTATTAAATTTCTCATAAGCATATATATCTCTTTTTTCACCGATTGCCTTTGTTAATGTATTGAATTTAAGACCGAACAATTCATCGCACCATTTCTCAACCTTGTTTGCCTTATCTGCATCATCTACAAATTTCCCGTCCTTAAATACCTGTTTGTTAAAGTTAACTTCTCTTATTTCTCCTCTGTCTTCATCTAAAAATATTAAAGTTGCCTTGTTGTCGTTATATACAACATCTATAAGCTCGAGATTTTTTAAAATTTCCATATCATTTCTCCTTAATTTATTGTTAATTTGTAATCGATTTTGTTTTCTTTTAACAGCATTTCTGCAAGTTTTGCATCCTTTTTATTTGTTATGACAAATATATATTTTGTATCAGATATGCCTATTTCCTTATTGACTTCATTGATTTTTCTTAAAGATTCCCTTTGCTGATTTAGCTTTTCTATCGCAGTAGAAATACTACGAGATTCAAGATATAAAAGTGTTAGCTTGTCCCCATCTTCCATGGTATTTAAAACTGACAAGTCTTTTTGTGTATTCTCCATCCAATCTACCATTTCTTCTTCAATGTTTTTTAAAGATGTGGTTTTATTTAGATGTTCAGGTTTAAGAAAATCTACAAACTGCATAAGGTCGTTAAATTCATATAATCCAATTCTTTTATTCCATATTTCTTTAATTTCATTCTGTTTTTTTATTCTTTCAATTTCCTCAAGTTCTTTTACCTGCTGTCTTACAATTGTGTCTGCTTCTTTTACAATGCCTACTATTTCTTTTATCTTTTTTTCAAAGGACTCGTAAGGCATCAACATTTCCTTCTTTATTGTGATTCTTCTGTCTTCAAGTACTTTTATACTTTTATTAACATTTGCTAATAGCTTCTTTGCTTCTTTTATATTTTCTTCATTGACCTCTATGGATGATACATATTCTGCTACACCTTTAGCCTGATTTATTAATTCTTCATATACCGGAAAACTAATGCTTCCCGGAATAACTAAAACATTATTCTCACTGTATTTAATTAAATCTTCCACCATAACCTCCTAATAAAATCTATTGCTTTTATGAAGCTCAATAAGTTTTGAATCTCTATTTCTTCTATTCAGATAATAAAACGTCTTACATTTTTGTGTGCTTAGGTGCCTCATTCCATTTATATATGGAGAATAACTTCCTTTTCTCTCACTCATAACAAGCTCAATCTTTTTCTCATCATGATTTGATTCAAGGAAAAGATAATCATATTTAAGCTTTGGAGCATTTTCTAAGCTTGACGTATCAGTTGCATAGATAATCATTTTATTTTCATATTCCCACACAAATCCCTGACAACATATATCATGGATACAATCAAACGATAGAAACTCGTAAGGCTTTATTTTGATAGTAAATCCGCTATTACTTATATAATCAACCCTGCATTTTTGATGAACCTCGTAGTTTCCTATTACCTTAATTCTTGGAAAGTTTTTTCTAATATTTGTGTATGTATGAATATCAAGATGATCCGAATGGGTATGGGTTATTAAAAGAAACTTTACATTATATAAATCATCTTTAATGCTTTTATATGAAACTCCGCAATCAACCATAATATCGTTAATAAGCACACAATTTCCTTGACTTCCGCTGCTTATAATTTTATAGTCCATTTTTCTCAATTCTTTCATCGTTTTTGATATCAGCATCTTTTTGAAAAAGTAAGTCATTTGATATGGCTATGAAAGTTAATCCGGATATTGTCCCTTGGTAAAGATATTTGTAGTTATCATCTCGCAAACTTACTTTATATTCCTTTTCTTTGAACATTTCTCTAAATAAGCAAGAACTTACTTGAAAATTGTTTGTCCAGCTGCTATATCTGCAAATTTCATTTTCTTCAGCTTTTAATGTTGATATCTTTAATTCAAATGCTACTTCTAATATTGAATCCAATTTATTTTTATCCACTTTTTTACTCCTTTTCTTTATCAGATGCTAAACTGACCTTATTGATTGTTGTTAATCTACTTGCCATTCTCTTTGAAACAATACTTATTGCTGTAAGAATTCCTATAATTTCATCAATTGTTTCTATGTTTGGTTTATATATATTTCCTTCCATACCATCGCCTCCTTCCATAAATATTTCCTCTCACTTATTAGCCAACGGGAAGGAGGTTTTGATTACCGGGTTTTAGAAATATTTTTTTAGTTTTTCTATTATCTTTTTATGTCTTTTAATAACCGTAGACTGTGAGATGTTTTTCTTCTCAGAAGCCTGTCTTGTAGTCAGGTTTTTAAAATACAAATCACTTATTAGCTCCATTTCTTCTTGTTCTAATTCTTTTAAAGCTTCGTTAAGTATTGTAAGAATTGCCTTATCGCAAACTATGTCTTCAATCAAATTATCATCTTCAAAGTCAACTCCAAGCTCACTTAATCTTTCGATTGAGTCTTCCTTGTTTGGCTTGTAGGTTACATTCCCGGACTCATCAATACTTGAAGAGCCTACCTTTATGTCTTTTTCAAAATAACGTGCTCTCCTTACCATCTTGTAATACTCCTTGTAAATTTCTTCTGATACTTTTACTTGCTCTTTGTCGATTTTAATAAATCTTTCCATTCGTATGCTCCTTTTCGTTTGTTGGTTGAACACCTGAAACGAAAATTTGCGTACAAAAATAACAGCTACCGGAATCCCACGTCTTAAAAGTCCACTAACTTTCGTTTCGTAAACTCCTGCGATTTGGTGATTCATTTAAGCGATCCCTTTGCTAGGTAGCTTTAAGTATTCAGTTTTCTAAAATAAAAAACGCCAGACAAAAGCATTAAAATAATGCCTTCATCTGGCGTTGGTAGCTATGTCTTTTTCATGCTCCGATTTGCTCAGTATGATTTCTTATTATATTAGTTTACTTTTAAACCTAATCTTAAAAGATGTTCATTTATCTTTATCTTAATGATTTGGTTTTTCCTTAATTTAATTTCTATATAAAGATCACCGTTGTCATCCAGCAGCATATCAAATATACGTTTTGGCCTGCATTCATCACTTTCAACTGTTATCCTCTTCATATTTATGCCTCTCTTATATTCTTAATCTTATACATTTTGTCAATCTTAAGGTTGACACTATTTGTATTATTTAGCACCTTTAATAAGGTGCTGAGTATTTATATAAACATTATACCAATCGTTCCATTATGCTATAATGCTGGTTTCTTTATATTCCTTCATACCTATCCCCAGCTGATGAATCCTAACTAATGCAGATTCAACAGATACATTAAATGTTTGAGAAACTTTCCTGGCCATGTTTGAAACTTTAAAGTCATAGAAATATTCGTTTAATTTTATACTTTCATCAATATCAGAGCATATTTTCATAACTATTGACTTAGGCATTAATATGGCTCCGCTGAAATATTTAGCTTGATGTTCTATCCAGTCAAGGTCTGTTTTTAATACCTTTTGTATAGAGCCAATATCCGAAGCTCTGCAAAGTGTTGTAGGCTTTAGTTTTGAATTATTTATAAATAGCTGTTGATGATATATCCAATGCCCGCATTCATGTGCTACTGTTGAACGATAGCGAAAATCTCTATGGTCTTCCATGATTCTATTGTCAATTATTATAGTCCCTTTCTTAGCTGACATATAGTCTGCTTCTTTTGTTTCTGGTACATATATAGGAACTTTCAAAGTATCATTAAAAACCATCCGACCCCATATAAAGCCTGTATTTGATAAATAATTAAAGTCTTGTTTTAACCCCATATAGCAGAAAACAAAATCATCCACATCTATTGGTTTCAGATTTTTAAAAATATCCGGGCAGTAATCATGAATCATTCTTTCAGCATGATAATCTATCAAGCTGTTCTTGATTATGGGAATTCTACGATAGTTGATTCTATAGCTTGGCATATACATATTATCATCCCCTTCGCTTCTTTAGTTCTTCAACCAAAAGTCTCCATTCATCTTCACCGGCATTTACTTCCTTTGCTAATCTCAAGGCAGATAACACATAGTCTCTTTCCATTATATAATCAGGAATATCCTGCGGAATTGCTATATCGCTTGAACGTCTGGTTTCTGCAGCTTTATCATACATTGTATACGTTTCATCTTCATTAAGCTTTAAAATGTTAGCAAGTAGCTCTAATTTATCCGGGGTAAATGCACTTCTCCTGCTTTTTTCTACTTCACTGAAAAATTGTGGAGATATGTCAAGAGACCTTGCTGCAGCTCTTAAGGATATTCTTGCTTCGTTTCTTTTAAATTCTATGAATTCTCCAAAATTCATGTCTTTTAAATTTATCATTTTATCAATCCCCACTTCTAATTAAATCATTATAACTTATCATGCCTTAAATAAATACCAAACTTTGCTGTCGACCTCATATTTAATTTCATAAATGTCTTTCTCATTATGCAAGCAAACAAAAACCAGCCTGTTGTTTCCAACTATATTTTCTTCATAAGTTTTCATGACTTTGTCAATCTTTATGACCTTGTCTTCCAATCTAAACTTGATCGGTTCGATTCTTCCATCAGTATTAAATGTTGCCATTACTTTGATAGGCTTATTAACAATCTTCATTTCTATCACCTTCAAGAACATTATATCGAATGTTTGTTCGAATGTAAAGAGGCGAAAAATTTATTATTTTATGAAGATTATTTAATAATTAAAAAAAGCCTCTAACTATGTAGAGACTAATATACGTTTTATGTTTTCTTAAGAAGTTCTTCTAACTCATTTAATAAGCTAATTGCCTTATTAGCAACTTCAGGAGTATAATTTGATTGTTTAGCAATAATGCCTCTTAGAACCTCAATATGATTTGTAGTATCCGGCAGTGGATCATATTTCTTTAACATGATATGTCCTTCATTATCAATAAACACTTCCATTGGGTCTCCTACATTGATTCCAAAAAATCTTCTTACTTCTTTTGGAATTACGAATCTACCTAATTCATCAATTTTCCTTACTATTCCAGTAGCTTTCACAGTTAACCTCCTTTCTTTTGTAAGTCTATATGTAACTTTTCTTTTTAAATGCTATTCCTCCGAATTTATGAATTCTAATCCATTCCCAAATATGTTTTATACATTTCTTTTACATTATTAAGTAGCCTAATTGTTTCATCAATCTTATCAAGATTAGGAGTATTATTTTCCCTTATTTCGTTTTCTGTAAGATGTTTATTTTCAATCACACTGATATATGGTTTATACTTGCGAAGAATTATATATTCTTCAGTAAATAACAAAAATTCAATTGAGTCACCATTATTAATTCCTAGACTTTTCATCATTTCTTTAGGTATAACTACTCTGCCAAAACTGTCTATTTTTCTGACTTCCCTGGCTACTCTCATATTTAAAACCCCCTTATAATTGGTATTTGAGCTTGAAGCCGCTTGATGTCTTGAAAAATATTTATTTATCTTTTGTTAACACACTTTTACTTAGAAATTGTTATTTGCCTATTTCCCATATTTTTATTTTATAGCATCAATTATTTCTTTTGCATATAAAATATCATATGCCTTTACAATACCGGCATTTTCATTTATATAATGTTGTGTTCCAATACCGTTATCATTTAAAACAGGAATTCTATTATTTAGATATCCTGATACAATACCGCAGATTGAAAATGTAGAGTCAGTTCCTATCTTCGCACACACAGGACCACCAGAAAAACCAGGGTTATTATAACCATCTAATAATAAACATTGAATATTATTTTCTTCATAGAAGGCAGATAAGCAAGCTTTCTTAACTAATGGTACAGGTAAATCGCCCATTGGCTTTGCTGAAAAATTCATTTCTAACCCATAAGGGTATCCTAAAAAATATACTTCCTGACTTAATGCTAGACCTTCTGTTTTGTAGTAATTATTATAAACAGCTGTTAAAATAGTACCGCTATTTACCCTAATTATAGCTACATCAATATCGTCATTTGAATGATAAAAAATGTCAGCATTATAAGGACAAAACACCTTATTAGACATAATTTCTATTATTCCATTTTTTTCGTAACCAGTAGGTGTTTTTAAAATGTGCTTTGCTGTAATAATATACTGTATATTATTTCTCTCAATTGTAAAACCTGTACCCATTTGATCTTTATACTTTATTTTTAATACTCTACATATTACTTCGGCTGTTACCATTGTATTAACTCCTATTCTAATGTTTGTATCACCATTTATTCTAAATCAACAATATTCAGTATTATTTATACAAAACTTGTGTTTTGCGACTTAAAAATCAATTATTCTTTTTCTGTAATTTCTTCTGCTTGCTTACTCATATATTCTTCACGGATCTGAGAAAGTGTCTTTCCAGTTTCTTTATGCACGGCAAACACATAGGTTTGAACGCTTGACCACCCATATAACTCTTTAAGCCAACTCTGCATAGACATTTCCTTACCATCTACTAATACGTTGCCATTCTTTAATAATGTGCCTTCATTTTCTTCTTTATTTTTTGCAGCAATAATATCACCAGCTTTAACAACTCCCCATTCTAGCATTTCATCGATTTTTGGAAGTGATCTACGAATAACATCTTTCTTCTTTGAATTAAATAGAGTTGCAGCTGAAGACTTGTCCATTAAATTAACATAATAATCCTTATATTCAGGTAGTGGTAATATTTTATCTGCTTCTAAAAATATTTCATTATTAATTTTATATGGAATAAGTTTATAACAACTTATATCAACATTATTTCTATTTAGCCAAGCTACAGCAGACAGTGTTTGTTCATCATAGTCTGAAGATACTAATATAATTCTTTGTTTTAAGTTGAAGTGGCTTTCTACCCCATTGGCTTTTAAGAATTCGTCCAACTTTCGGATACCTAATTCATTAGAAGTAAGTTCTCCAAGTTCAAATTCCGTACTATATTTTTCAATATATGGGGCATAGACCTTCTTTACAAGTTCATCAATACTATCTATTGTAGCATAGCTTGCAGCATATCGAATAGCTTGAAATTCAAATGCTTCTTTACGTTTTTCTATATCTTTACGATCCCTTTTTATTTCAATTAATACAATATTTCCATTATTATCGATGGCTGTAAGATCACTTCTTCCATGTGACTCATTCTTAACTTGTCTACCTATTATAAGCATGGATTCTTCATCATCGCATATCATATCAATACTATTTCTTAAAATTTCTTCTATATCATTTTCAATCATTTTTAATTCTGTAAAAGTTACCGGTTCAATCCTGGCAGCTTGTTTCCCATTAATACTGTACATGATCTCCCCCTCCTAAAGTTTCATCTTATTCAGTAAATCCCTAAGCTTTTTAAGCTCTTCTGCACTTAAGGTTACACCCTTGCCCATCTTCTCATGTTCAGGCGCCCAATCCCTGATGTCGTATTTAGGCTGCCTGTCATTCCAGCTGATTAAATTCAGTTCCTTTGACCAGCCTTTATTGTTTTCTGAAAGAGCACCCACGGTTTCTTTAATTTCATATTTTATTTCTGCCATTATTCTTCAATCCTTTCATCAATCCGTTGTGAATTTCCCAGACTCTTCTGCAACTCTGTCTGACCAAATAACTTCTTCATAAACATTTCCGGCCATTTTCTCTGCTTGTCGCATAACGATATTCATCGCTTTTAATGCTTGAGCTGGTGGGTAGTCATACTTGCTAAGAAGCCTTTTTATCACACGTCTCATGCTTGCCCTAGCACTTTTACGAATACTCCAATCAATAGTGATGTTGTTTCTTATAGCTAAAGTGAGTTCTTGAGCGATTTTCCTTAGAATCTCATCTTTCATGAGTTCTTTTACGATATCATCCGCTGTCAGTGCATCATAAAAAGCGATTTCATCCTCACTTAGCCCCAGCTCAGCTTCTTCCTCACGCATCTTCTTAATGTCATGTGCCATTCGAATAAGTTCTTCGATCACCTCAGCATTTGTAAGTGCTTGATTTCTATACTTATTTAGAGTCTTTGTCAGTCTTTCAGAGAACTTTTCTGACTTCACGATGTTTCTCTTTTCCATGATTTTGATGTTGCCTTCTAATAATTTCTTAAGCATCTCCACAGCTAAGTTTTTCTGCTTCATTTCCTGAACTTCCTTTAAGAACTCTTCAGAAAGGATTGAGATCTCCGGCCTTTTGATTCCCATAACATCAAATACATCGATAACATCTTCTGAGATGATAGAGCGCTCCAACATTTGATGAAGTCTTGCTTCAATTTCTCTTTTTGATAATGGTGTTTTTTCCTTTTCTTTTAGCTTAACAAGACTGGCTTTAACTGCTTTAAAATAACTAACTTCAAGAGCCTTTTCTTTCCCTTTATCAGTTGCAGCACATAGAGCATGAGCTTTTCCTAGTTCAAGCGCTGTCTTTTTAAATTCCTTTTGTTCTTCTTCTTTTTTCCCAAGGATGAAATCCATACCACCTACAATGGTCCGCATTCTTTCCACTTGGGAGTTACCCATATATTTCGAGTAATCATAGCCATACATCATATCTCTCAAGATTTCCAGTTTTTCAAGCATTACAGCAACAGCAACATCCGTATCAATACCGGTATTTTGACGATCAGTATTGGTGTATTGTTTTAAAGCGCTCTTTAAGCTTTCTAGAATACCAATATAGTCAACCACCACACCACCAGATTTTTCTTTAAAGACACGATTAACCCTTGCAATGGCTTGCATCAGGTTGTGTCCTTTCATAGGCTTATCGATGTACATGGTATGCATAGATGGCACGTCAAATCCAGTGAGCCACATATCACATACTATAACTATTTTAAGTTCGTCACTATTGTCCTTCATACGTTTGGCCAGTAAATCTCTACGCTGTTTGCCACCTAGATGCTTCTGCAATTTTTCATTATCTGCCGCACTTCCGGTCATAACAACTTTGATTTTTCCTTTATCAATATCATCATTATGCCAATCGGGTCTCAGCTCTGTTATGGCATCATAGAGTTCAACACAGATTCTGCGGCTCATACAGACGACCATAGCTTTTCCATCGATGCTCTTCGCTTTTTCTTCGTAGTGATTGACAATATCTTCAGCGAGCTTTTTGATTCTATTTGGAGATCCTACAATGGATTCCATCCTGGACCATTTGGCTCTGTTTTTATCCTTCTCAAATTCTTCCTGACCTTCTGTGATCTCTTCAAACTCATCATCAATTTTTGTCAGCTCTTCTTCATCTGTTTCCAGTTTAATAATGCGGTTTTCATAATAAATCCGAACCGTTGCTTCATCTTCTACCGCCTGGGTCATGTCATATGTATCAATGGTATGACCAAATATGGCTACAGTAGATCGATCTTCAAGATCAATCGGTGTCCCTGTAAAGCCGATAAAAGACGCATTAGGTAGTGCATCTCTTAGGTATTTAGCATAACCATAATTCACTTCACCGGTTTTAGAATCCACTTTGGCCTCTAATCCGTATTGGCTTCTGTGGGCTTCATCTGCGATGATGATGACATTCTTACGATCAGTGAGTACTGGCATCTCGCCATCTTCTGGTTTGAACTTTTGAATGGTGGTGAAGATAATCCCACCAGACTCTCTATCATTTAAAAGGTCATAAAGCCCATTAACCTCAGTGCTATTACCACCCACATAATTCGTTCTCTGGCTATCTGAAAGTTTTCTTACTGTTGCTTGTTTTGGAGTCTGACGCAGGATATCTTTTGATTTAGAGAAGGTTGTGAAAAGCTGATCGTCCAGGTCATTTCTATCAGTTATAACCACGATGGTTGGATTATTCAGTTCTCTCACAAGTCCACCGGTATAGAACACCATGGAGAAACTCTTGCCAGAACCTTGGGTATGCCAAATAACACCAATCTTTCGATCGCCGTCTTCCTTCGTTGCTTCTTTTGTTTTTTCAATGGCTTTCTTAACAGCAAAGTACTGATGATAGGCTGCCAAAATTTTAATGATGGATTTTTTATCCCCTATTTTCTTTCCATCAATGTCCTTCTCCGGTTCTTTAGACTCCTGAAAAAGAATAAAGTTTTTAATAATATCCAGTAATCTGTCCTTATGGAACATACCATTTAGCAATACTTCATACTGTGGTTGGGATAAAGGTGCGATATTCTCTCCGTCAGCGGTTCTCCAATTCATAAACCACTCTTCATTGGAAGTAATGGTTCCTGCTTTGGCGTTGATCCCATCAGAGATGATACAAAAAGCGTTATAGTTAAATAGTGATGGAATGTCTCTTTTATAAGTTTGTATCTGATTGAAGGCACCATCAATCCCCACATTTTCATCACTGGCTGACTTTAATTCTATAACCACAAGAGGTAGACCATTTACAAAAACAATGAGATCTGGTCTTCTCTCTTCATTTTCAATAATGGTAAATTGATTAACGACCACGAATTCATTATTGCTCATATTTTCAAAGTCTATGATATAGGCTCTTTTGGTGCGAATGTGCCCACCTTCATTAAAGGATACCTCTATCCCTTCTGTCATTAACTGATGAAAATATCGGTTGTTTTCTTCCAGCATGGGACTATTGAATGTAATCAGTTGACGATAGGCTTCCTCTAGCGCTTCACTTGGCAGATCTCGATTGATCTTAAAGAGTGCATCTTTAACTCTATGTGAAAGGATCACCTCACGATAATCTTTTCGCTCCTCATAATCCCCACCTAAAGAGATGTCTGGGCCAAAGGCATAATCGTAGCCAAGACTTTCTAATATTTCAATAGCTGCTTCTTCAAGCATCGCCTCTGTAAAAATACCATTTACACTACTCATCACTACCACCTCCCAGACAATCTTTCATTTCAATTTGCATTTCCAATGCAGTTATTTGATTTATTTCTATTGTTTTATTAATCACCCCGCACCTCCACTTCTCCATTCATCTAACTAATCTTTAATGCGTACTATTTGAACAGCTTTTTTAGTGTCTTGAATATATCAAAGGATGTCCGATTGTATACTTTGTTGTAAACTGCTTTCTTAGGATTTCTAAGAAATCCATATCCCCGCGGCATCTTTATTCCTGCCCGGTGCACAACCTGTCTTTTGATGCTAGTTCTGGCAGAGATTCTTCTCTTTAAACTAGGTTTGCGAAATCCAAACTTCATGATGCACCACCTTCTTCATCGAGGGGAACTCTGATTTCACCGGACATTAGTTTGAGTAGAAGTGAATCACGAATTTGGACTAATTTGTTGCTTTCAATATTATTTTGATCAATCTTATTGAGGAATTTTGTTAATAAAACAGAAATCTCGTTTTGAATTGAAATTGGCGGGAGTACGACTTTCAACATACCTAAGTTTTTGTTATTTAGAGATGTTTGTCCAGTCGATCCTGTTCCCATCATTTCGATGACAGCCTCTAAATTTTTTATCATATGCCCCAAAATAATTGGTTCAATAATATCCTTATTTGCTCTTAGAATTGTAATACAACTATGGACAATACGTTCTTCTTCAACTTTCGATACTTGTGATACTCTACCTAAAGTTCCGACGCCCATAGAATTTATTAATACATCAAAAGGTTTATGATAAACATCCTCGCTTGCCTTTTTCACCTCATTATCATGATACTTAACCGCTTCTTCTATAATTGTGTGATTTCTAATACATCTTTGGTTAATTACTGGTATTCCAATATCATTTTTATTGTAGCTTGGTGCGAATCCTCTTCGATTCTCTAAAACAATATTACATAATTCTACTATTTCCCACCCCTTAGGAATCATCCCAAGCTCGCTTTCAACCATCTCGCCGCCACTAGACTTATATGATTCTCCATCTTCATTGGGAAATTCGAAATCCACGAACCACTGCTTGAAAATTGCCTGTGCCATGTTCTCAAGGGTTTTGTTAATCTGGTTGTTGACTTCGATTTTATCGTCCAGAGTTGAGAGGATATGGGCAATGGCTTTTTGTTCATCGAGTGGCGGTATTTTTAATTCAAATTTCTTTAATGTATCAATAGTTAAAGCTTTTTGAGTGGAACCAATACACCTAGCGTTAATTTGATTCACTCCATCTGGGCTTAGCAACCAATAGAAAATAAATTTATTATGGCAGTTATCTTTAAAGTTTTTTATCCATGTTAAATTACCATCTTTAAAATAAAACTCCTCTTTTCTAACAATATAAGGCACACCTAATGTTCCAACCGATGTCAATAATATATCCCCTAGGGATGGTGCTCCAAATTTGTTTTTAAGTTCATTAAATCTTTCTTTTGATATATATAGTTCTGTACTTACGTCATTACTTTTGCTCTTTTCAATTATCTCTTTACTTCTATAAAATGGAATCCCTGAAGCAACATATTCTTTTGCGTAAATTCGTTTGCTAGATGATACTTCGACTAAGTCCCCGAGTTTTACTTCTCTCCACTCACTAAAACTCATATCCAATCCCCCCTAGATTCTTTCTGATCTCATCTTCTAACTTTCGGGATTTAGCAAAGAGTTCCGCTAACTCTGCTGTCATACTCTCCATTTTTTCGTCGAATGGGATACCATCATCTTCTATATCTTCAATACCCACGTACCTTCCAGGTGTTAAGACGTATTCATGCTCTCTGATGTCTTCAATTGTAGCTGACTTGCAGAAACCCTTGATATCTTCATACTCCCCATCGATATTTCGCCATTCATGATAGGTTTCAGAAATCTTACTAATATCTTCCTCTGTTAGCTCTCTGTGTCTTCTATCTATCATTTCTCCCAATTGTCGTGCATCAATAAAGAGGACTTCGTGTTCTCTTGATCTGTACTTCGGATTATCCTTCTTGTTTCTGTTAAGTATCCATAGCGATACGGGAATACCTGTTGAATAGAACAGTTTATCGGGAAGAGCGACAATGGCATCGACCATATCTTCTTCTAATAAATTCTTCCGAATTTCACCTTCGTTTGAAGTATTAGTGCTCAATGATCCATTCGCAAGAACAATTCCTGCACTACCATTTGGTGCAAGATGATAAACCATATGCTGAAGCCATGCGTAGTTCGCATTTCCTGCAGGCGGAATACCGAATTTCCATCTCACATCATCTGTAAGTTGATTGCCACCCCAGTCACTAATATTAAAAGGTGGATTAGCAAGGATGAAGTCTGCCTTTAATGTTTTATGAAGATCATGATGGAAAGTATCAGCATGGTGTGGTCCTAGATTTGCATCAAGTCCTCTAATAGCTAGGTTCATCTTGCAAAGCTTCCATGTAGTTGAGTTCATCTCCTGACCATAGATGGATAGATTTTCAACTCGTCCCTGATGATCTTCCACAAACTTTTCACTCTGAACAAACATACCACCGGATCCACAACAAGGGTCATAAACTCTGCCTTGGTAGGGTTCAATCATGTCAACTAAGGTCTTAACAACGCTAGTAGGCGTATAGAATTCTCCACCGCCTTTTCCTTCAACACTGGCAAACTGGCCAAGGAAGTACTCATACACTCTACCCAGTAAGTCCTTTTCTCCATTTTGATGAAGCTTTATCGTTGAAATTAAGTCAATCAGTTCTCCCAGTCTTCTTTTATCAATTTCGGGTCTTGCATAACGCTTATCCAGTACACCCTTTAGGGATGTATTCTCTTTTTCAATAAGGATCATGGCATCATCAATAAACTGACCAATTTTGGGATCCTTTGCATTATCCTTGATAAAAGACCATCTTGCTTCCTTTGGAACCCAGAAGATGTTCTCTGCTTCATATTCATCTCGGTCTTCTTCAAAGCCTGCACCTTCTTCAATAAGTGCGTCAAATTTTGTTTCAAATTTATCGGATATGTACTTCAAGAAGATAAGCCCCAGTACCACGTGTTTATATTCACTGGCATCCATACTGCCTCTTAATTTATCAGCCGCTTTCCAAAGCGTTTCTTCAAATCCAATGTTTCCTGTGTTCTCAGTCATTTATTTTACCTCCAAATGTTTAATAGTTATGATCATCAAAAACTTCAAATATTTCACCTTCAAAGCCTTCTTGTTCTGGTTCGCTACTTACCCAATCAGGTAAGACTTCGTAATAGTGAGCCAATGCTTCAACCGTTTTGTGTAGAACAGGTTCATGCTGTACTTTTTCAAGTAGTTCTACGATGAGTTTATAGGTCTCCAAGTATGGATTATTATCTACTATATCCATTGCAGCCTTAAACCTTGATATGAGTTTTGCTTTTTCAATATCTCGTTCGATGGCATTCATTTCTTCTTTATCGTAAATGGGAACTTCAACAAGATCATTAATCTCTCCCAAAGAATACTGCTGTTCATGCTTTTTGATTACAGGCTTCAGATCTCTTTTCAGCTTTTCCTTCTGGATTTCTAACTGATCAATTTCACTAAGCTCACGTCCAAAGTAAAACTGATCAATACCAAAGAGTTCTTCTAATACCGGTAGATATTTCTTTGGAATGTTCTGTCGCCCTTTCACCCACATGTTAATATTTTGTTTTTTAATACCAAGTTTTTCTGCAAGTTCTATATGTTGAAGGTTATAGAGGTTTAAAATATATTCTAATCCTATCAAGTTTTCACCTCCTGGTGCAGGGCTATAATCCCACCTAATACTTATTGTACTTCATTTTATTGTCTCGGTCAATATAAAGTGTAAATGTTTTCTAATTTTTTGACAACAGTTCCATAGTTTCAACCTATCCTAAAAACATCAGTTCCCTTAACTCACAATACAAAAAGCAGTTCTCTATTCTCAACCCTGCCGTGCATTTTTACCCAAATCCCTATCTGCAAGATAAAAAACAAGGCTCCCAACAATCAATTGTTCTTACCGAAAGTCTGGAAACCTTTGATTTCAGACCTTTGGAGGCCTGTTATTTATCTTTGCGTGACATCAACACAACTGTCTCCACGTGCGGCGTTTGGGGGAACATATCGACGCATTGAACTTTGCTGACCTTGTAGCCGTTGTCTAAAAAGACAGGTAGGTCATTTTTTAAGGATGTTGGTTTGCATGAAATGTAGATGAACGTTTCCGGTTTATAGTCGATTATTTTTTGGATAGCTTTTGGATGAATACCTTCACGGGGAGGGTCAAGGACTATTATATCAGGTTTGTCATTTAGTTCATCTATTTTCTTAAGTACGTCTCCTTCTATGAAAATGCAGTTGGTTAAATTGTTAAGTTTCGCATTTTCGTTTGCTTTTTTTACTGCTTCTTCGACTATTTCTATTCCTATTACCTTTTTTGCTGCAGGAGCTAATATTTGCCCGATGGTACCGGTTCCGGAATATAGGTCAAATATTACTTTATCTTTTGTATTGCCTATGAAGTCTCTTACGATTGAGTATAGTTTTTCTGCTCCCAAAGAATTTGTTTGGAAAAAAGAAAATGATGAAATGTTGAATTTAAGACCCAACAACTCTTCTGTAATTTTGTCTTCTCCATAGAGAACTTTCATGGTGTCGGCTTTTGCTGCATCTGCAACTCCGTCAAATATTGAGTGTGCAATGCATTTTACATTGCCCTGCAGGTCTATATTTAAAATCAAGTCAACAAATTCTTTTTCATTTAATGTACTTTGACTGGTTGTTATTAAATTTATTAAAATCTCTCCTGTTTTTTCTGCCTTTCTCACTAATAAGTATCTTAAAAAGCCAATATTAGTGGTTTTGTGATAATA